>Ga0180431_10005338_pt1 | contig 15678 bp, 9 predicted proteins | sample SS_ome_11_FD_132459 | JGI IMG/M metagenome (GOLD analysis project Ga0180431, IMG submission 132459) | Hypersaline lake sediment archaeal communities from the Salton Sea, California, USA - SS_1_MS_1 metaG | ecosystem: Environmental > Aquatic > Non-marine Saline and Alkaline > Hypersaline >... | reverse complement strand
TGAATCTTATTGGTTCAATCTCAAGTTTAACCCAAGAGCAATCACTAATGAATTTAGAGTGCTCCATTTTGGGTTTCTTGTTCCTGAAAGTGACTACCAAGAGTGGTTATCGTCTTATTGGGCGAAAGATGTTCAAGAATTATTTCGTTTAAAAAAAGACACTCTTTTATGAAGTTCACTGAATTGATCTTAGCGCAAAGCGGTAGCATGTTTGAGGCAAGTCGTTTTGTTGCTCCGTGTGAAGTGAGCAGAACAACAAATTCAAACTATCTATCTGTATTTAAAAAATTCGGAATCGACGTCTTTTTCCTGTGTATATTTTTTAGGAGTTAATTGGTGCTAGTATACAGAGGGTCCCCCCCAGGAAAAGTCTTTATCCGTACGGCGGAGCCTCCTGAAAGGGGAGTCCATGTCGGATGTGAGGATCCCTACACACCTGAACTGACAAACTTAGATCCAGATGAGGCAGAGCTTGTCTTAGAGATTCTAAGTCAAAGAAGATGGGAGAGCCTTGAGCTAGCAGACTTATATCTTTCAAAAGAGGCGAGTGCTGTGATTGAGGAGGCGATCCGAACTCAGCAGGCATGGAAGAGAGTGGTCGTTGTTCGAACTGTTATAGAAGGGGGAATGATCAGGGCTCTTATAGACGCAGTTCGAGTCTCAGAGTGTCTTCGGGAGCTCACCTTTTCATCGGTTGAAATCTCCTCTAAACAAAGAAAAAAGCTCGTCCGATGTATCGCTGCTTCACCGGTTCTTGCTGAGCTAACGCTTGATGGCATTGGACTAAAGGGTACGGAATTGGGAACATTATTGGCGGGGTTTGCAGTCCAAAAGAGCATTCGAGTTCTTCGATTAGGGAACAACGGCCTCCGGTCAAGTGGGACGAGAGTGTTGCTTCACAATTTATCTGGAATCAAGACTCTCAGAGAGCTGGATCTCAGTGGTAACTCCATTCAGAACCGCGGTGCTATCATTGTCGGCAATCTTGTTTTTTTCTTACCCTCTCTCCAATCTCTTGGGCTAAGCCGAAATCATATCACAGCCAGGGGAGTTTGCTATCTTTCACAGAGCCTGTCTGATCGTAGAGTGATGCTTCAGACTTTAGATCTAGAGGGAAATGCTATTGGAGATGATGGGAAATCTTTTCTTGCAGAAGCGATGAAAACAAACACGTCTATCCATTCAATCAGTCTCTAGAGCAGTGTCCTAAAAACAGGATCCGATTTGCATCTAAATAAATAGATCCAAGTACTTCGTGTAGAACTTGAGCATGTGACTCTTTTTTTCGAAGCCGAGTTTGGATTTGATTCGTGTGAGATAGGCTTCGGTGGTTCGGGGAGAGCGGTGGAGGGTGGTTGCGACCTGTTTTGCTGTCATTCCTCGGAGGAACTGGAAGAAGGTACGGCGCTCGCCTGGTGTGAGTTCCTGGATTTTGAGAAGTTTTTCATATTCAGGCTCGATTGCTTTGATCAGCTCGATCGCTTTCGGATCAAAGAGGGAGGGGCAAGCGAACGACGGCTCTTTATAAAAGTAACTCCCGCACTCTTCCGCAATGTTAATGGGATCATTGTCTTTGTAGATAAATCCTGCAGTCTCTTCAAAATAGCTGATGAACTTGCGAATCAGAGGAAGGTTAGTGAGGTAGTTGTTGGTGATGTCTTCAGTTTGGCTCGATCCAAAGGCATAGTGTGTGGACTCCTCTCCGTCAGTGACGGCAAAGACAAGGAGCTGGCCAAAATCAAACGCTTCTTGAAAGCGGCGCTGAGAATGATCGAGGTCGGGATCGGGAATATGATCGACGAGAAAAAAGCCTTCGGGAGAATATTCGGGGCTTTTAAAGGCGGCATGTCTTCTAAAGAGCTTTTGATCAAAGAGGTACTCTGAACGAAAGGGATCCTGAGTGAGGTAACGGAAACTTCCATCTTTCTGAAGATTTTTCACACAAAAGAAATCTGTTTCCAAGAGGGAGTGGATCGAAGAGAGAGCACGTTCGATTGTATTGCTATGTTTTTTTGAAGGAGCTAAAAGCTCATCTGTTGCAACGGCCATAGAAAATATTTTAATCAAAGAACGTGATTTTGATAAAGTCGATCCTTAGGCGATATTTAGAGAAAGTTTAGAAAATTAAACTTCTTGAATATATTATTATTTGTTATGATTTTTATCTTTAATTTTTCGTTCAAGCATTTCTTAAGCGTTAAGAATTTAATGTCAGAGGTCATAGATTGGGTTTAACCATTTCTTTCCATCACCTTTCATTAGATGCACAAGCTGCAATTAAGATAGAAGTATTTGATTTGCAAAGATCGCCTGTAGGGCGGCTTTTGCAAGTTGTGTAGTTGTTTTAAAAGAATAGCTAGTTTAATTGAGTGTCACTCATAGCGACGATCAAAGAGCAGCACCGACAGAGACCCGGGCGTGGTTGCGGCCGGGTTTTTTATTGGTTTCAATCGTTAGGGGGAGCATCGCGATCGGGCTATTTTGCACGACTTTGTGAAGCTCCTCTTTTTGATTTGAAGAGATCAGAAGACAGAGCGAGAAGTTTTGCTCACGGTAGGCTTCCACTTTTTTAAGCAGCTCTTCAGGGGTCTTCACGCGGCGGATTCCAAAAAGAAGAGAGGTGAATTTCGACGGTGTGAAGTGAGAGTCTCCTTCAAGAAGAAGAAAGCGGAGGCGTAGACGCTGCAGTCCAAAAAGGAGAAGGAGGTCTTTGCAGCAACTGGTGTTTGAAACAAAGACAGCGGGTTCTGGTAGCTCTTCCGCTCCTTCATACTCTACCTTAAAGATAAACTTGGAGAGGACCATTCCAATCAAGCGGATCAGGTAGTCGGAGAAGTGGATGGCATAGTAAAGCGCTACGAAGGCGGCAAAGAAACCGAGGACGCCAAAGCTTTGGTGCGCTTTGAGTCCGAAAACAGCAGAAAAGAGGTAGATGGCACCCGACGCGGCAAGCACTCCAGTAAAGCTGAGGAAGTTGGTCGTGGCAACGACCTGTCCGCGGATGTCGTTCGGAGAGGCAACCTGGATGTAGCTGTCGAGGGGGATTTGGTAGATTCCTCCGAGCATGCCGACGATCACCATCAACACAAGGATGATGGGGAGAGAGAAAGAGAAGAAATCAAGAGCAAAGAGGCTGAACATGATTCCAATCGAAGCGATTGGAACGAGGCCCAGCTCCACGGTCTTTCCAGAAATTTTTCCTGCTAAGATCGAACCCGTTCCGATACCGAGAGCCGTGAGAAGGAAGAGGTATCCCCCTTGAACATCGGTGAGACCGAGCGACTCGACTGCGTAAGGAATCATGTTGAGCTGGACAAAAGCTCCAAGGAAAAGAAAGAAACACGACCCGATAATGCAAGGGGCAAGAGAGGGGATCTCATACGATTGCTTCATTGTTTGACGCAGCGCTGTAAAAAGGCGGATGGAGAGCCTTTTCTGAGAACCGGCGGGAGGAGTATACTCAATTCCAAAGCTCATGATGACCCCAGCGAGAGAGATCATCGCGCAGGTCAGAGAGGCGACGACAAAGTTGTAGTCGGTGATGTCGGTCATGAACGAAGCGAGGAAGGTTCCGATGATGATCGCTAAGAAGGTGAAAGAGGTGAGGAGGCCGTTGGCGCTGGAGATCTTCTCCGTTTGGACAAGCTCAGGGATGATTCCATATTTCGAGGGACCGAAGATCGCACTTTGCGTTGCCATCATAAAGAGGGTAATGTAGGAGCCAATAGCACTTTCAAAAGCGAACGAGAGCATTCCAATCGACATGACAAGAAGCTCTAAAATTTTAGTGAGGACGATGATATTGCGCTTGCTGAAGCGGTCGGCGAGGGTTCCGGAGTTCGTCGAAAAGAGAAGAAAGGGGAGGACGAAGACCGCTCCTGTTGTAGATAGGATCAGTGGACTCTCAGAAATTCCCCATTGTTGAATCAAAAAGAAGACAATAAGGAGCTTATAAATGTTATCATTCAGAGCTCCGAGGAACTGAGTGATATTTAGATAGGTAAAGGACGAGAACTGGTGACTAAAGAGAGTTCTCACAAATTTTTTTACTCTCACCATCAAATCAAAAAAGGGTTATATTTTTTAAGTGCATGAATCTTAAGGATAACAGAAAAGGTCATTTTAGAGTAGTCGCAGGGTCAGGTTCTTCTGATCTGCTCCCTCCTCTGAAATCCCAGCTCTATAGAGATGGCGACCCCTTCAAGCAGCGCTGGATCGTGACTCCCAGCCAAGCGATCCGTTCCTGGATCGAGGAGTCCCTGATGGAGGATCCTGAGGTGGGGGTGAGCATGGGCCTGCACTATGGTTCGCTCAAAGAGGCGATCTTTTACCTCCTCAGCCAGAATGAGATAAAGCTTTCAAAAAGCCACTATCCATCGCCTTTAGAGATGACCCTTGCCCTCGATCAAGCCCTTGTTCCTTTCATGGATGAGCTGGATCTCACCCCGCGGAAGCGGGAGCAGCTGGCCCGCAGCCTCACCCCCCTCTACCAAGAGCTCTGCCTCTATGGACAGGAGGTGATTGAAGAAATGAAGCTGCGGAGGGAGCGCCGTTTTGAAGAGACGCTTTTCCTCCGTCTCTTCGAAGAGCACCCCAGCTGGGCACCCCTCTATCAACTCTTGAATGAAGCGAGCCGCTCCTACTCTACCTCGCTGTCGATGGAACTCCACCTTTTTGGGCTCCACTTCATTTCAGAAAAAGAGCTCGCGCTTCTGAAGACCTTTAGTCAAAGCGTTGAGATCACCCTCTACCTCCTCCGCCCCACACCGCACTTTATGGGAGATCTGCTGACAGAGAAGCAGCTCCGCCGTGTGAGGGGAGAGTGGAAGAGTGTGAGCGAAGCAGAAAAGATCCAACTTGAAGAGAGCTACTACAGCCAACACTCCCTCTTAGCGAACTGTGCACGGCTCAGTAAAAAGATGGACCGCCTTTTGGAAGAAGAAGAGATCGAGTTTATCGAAAGAGAGTGGGGCGGCGACCTCCTCCTCCATCGATTGCAAGAGGATCTCTATGAGAACCAGCCTCCTGAAGAGACGCTTCTTGCGGATGACTCGATCGAGATCTGGGTCGCTCCTTCCAAACGGCGAGAGGTCGAGATCGTTCATGACCGTGTGATCGAGTTGATCAACGGCGGCATGGAGCCCCACGAGATTACCCTCGTTGCCCCCGACATCCACCCCTACTCGAGCCTCTTAAAAACGGTCTTTGGAAATGCCATTCCTTTAGAAATCCTCGACCGGAAAGAACGACAAGAAGAGATGAGTGAACGCGGCCTAGTCGATCTACTTTCGCTTGCTGAAAGCCGTTTCCGCAAAGAGGAATGGGTACCGCTTCTGAGTAACAGCGCTCTCTTAAAAAAGCATGAGATCAGCGAGGAAGAAGCGGAGTGGATGCGAGCCCAGCTGAAAAAGATGGATGTGACATGGGGCCTAAGCGGCGAGCACCGCAGTCAACGGATGGAGGACGATCTCGGCGCAGGGGAAGCTGTCGACGAGAAGGGAACCTGGGCGAGGGAGTGGAGGCGTCTCTTTCAATCGTTTGTTGTGGGTGAAAAACGGCTCAGTTTGACCGAAGCTCCTCTCCTTGGAAAACTCCGCGACCTCTTCGAAACGTTGGTGGAAGAGCTTCAACCTTTCCAAGCAGAAGCCGTTGCACCCTTTTCCACATGGCTTGAAAGAGTCCATACCCTTTTTGAGACCCACTTTGCGCACGAAGAGGAGTTTGTGGTCAGTCGAACCCTCCTCCTTTTTGGACGTATCGATCCCGATTTAAAAGAGAGGCCTCTTTCTTGGCGTCTCTTTAAAGCGCTTTTCTTGAAAGCGGTCGCAGATGCGCGGAGCGACCACGCTCAGCGCGGATGGAAACCACTCCGTGCCTTTTCTCTTCGTGGAGGGAGACTCCCCCCAGCAAAAGCGCTCTTTATCCTTGGAATGAACGACGAAAATTTCCTATCGAAGAGACGAAAGAGTGCTCACGACCTGCTTGTCGAACCGACGATAGGAGACCTGCGCCCGACACCTCTTGATGAGGAGCGTGAACTCTTCCTGCAAGCCCTTCTCACCGCTGAAGAGAAGCTCTACTTCACGCTTCCCTCGACCGGGGAGAGCCCAGAGATGTCCCTTTCGCCCCTGCTGCTTGACCTGCAGCGCTCCTTAAATCAAAATCTGATTCAGTTGGCGCCGAGCTTGGTCTTGGATGCAGCGGACTTTGAAGAGGAGACAAAAGCCGTGACAGCACCCGCTCCACCGGAAGAGAGTGAAGTAGAAGTGAAAGTGTACCAGCTCGCACAGCTCTTTAAAAATCCGCTTAGACTCTATCTTGAAGAGCGCCTCAAACTCTCTTTTGAGGAAGAGGAGCATCGTGATGACTTCACTTTCACCGCTCTCGACCGCTACCTATTAAAAAAAGAGCATTTTGAAAAAGTCTCTCCCGATGAAGAGCGGCTTCCTGCAGGTATTTTCCGGGAGGTGGCAACCAAACAGAGGGAAAAAGACCGCAAACAACTGAAAGAGGTGGAGAAGTTTTATACCATTGAATTGAAAGAGGGTGTGAAAGAGAGCTGGCTTGCGGGCGAGCGTCTCATTGAGCATCCACCTCTCCATTTTGAAGTGGAGGGAAGAAACATTCAGGTGACGGGACGGCTTGAGTACTTGACTGAAGAGGGCCTCTGTCTCTTTTCTAAATCCTCTCCAGAAAAGCGTCTTGAAGCGTGGCCTAAAGCGCTGCTTGCTTCCCACCTGACGCTGCCTAAAGAGCTACCTGTCGCCCTTCGAACAGTCACCTTTGCAGATGGAGGGGAGAGCTTCTCTTTACCGGAAGGAGACCTTGAAGAGGTGCTGCGCCTCTATCTCCAAGCTGTTGAAAAGCCGCTGCCTTTCAGCTCGAAGCATTTGATCGAGTGGAAAAAGAAACGTCTCCATCCTGCCAAAGCGTGGATGAAAGCGCGCGTGAGCGACCCCTGGTCGCACTGGTTTTTCACACGCTGCGAAGTCAGTGAGGAGGAACTGCATCACTGGGCAGCCGTCCTAGAAACGGTTTTTAACTGGGATGAAGCGCTCATAGCGAGGTGCACTTGATGAGACAGCTTGAACTGCATGCAAAAGAGACCGACATCAGCACCCACAAAGTCCTTGAGGCTTCTGCGGGAACAGGAAAAACCTTTGCGATCGAGCAGCTCTACATCCGCTTTCTTTTGGAAAAGGAGTACACTCTCGATCAGATCCTTGTGGTGACCTTCACCAAAGCTGCAGCCAAAGAGCTCTACGCTCGCCTCTACCGAGCGATCGAGACAATGCTGAAAAGCCCTGAACTTCCCGAGTACTTGAAGGGAAGAGATCGACTTGCTATCGACCGACGTCTTGAAGAGGCCCTAGTCAGTTTTTCCGAGGCGAGGATCGCAACGATCCACAGCTTTGCGCTAACGACACTAGCCGAAGAGGGTATCTGGATTGAAGAGGAAGCCGAAGAGGGGGGGATCGCCTCTCCTTTCGATGCAGAGAGGGTCATCCATGACTTCTTTTTAAAGAGCCACCCCGAACTGCTCCCTTCACAGCTCGAGCTGCTCTTGGCAAAGAAGGGAAGAGAGGGACTCGAAAAAGAGCTCACCTCCGACCTTCTTTCTGGAAAGGCGCTCTTACCGCCCTATCTCCTCGCCGAAAAAGAGAGGAAGTGGAAGGAGGCTTGTGCAGAGCTTGTCGGTATCACGAAAGAGAGCATCCTAGATGATTTTTCGAAGGAAGCAGGCAACTACAACAAGATTTCGACCCGTGAGGGGATCAAGCCCGAAGTGCTTGAGGCGATCGAGACCTTTTCAGGACTATTTGAAAGACCGCTCGATGAAGTCCTTCTCTCCGCAAAAGCCTACTTTGAAACCTTCCATCCGGATAACCGTAAAGCCGTCAAAATCAAAAAAGATCCCAGCGTCGGCTTAAAACTCTATCCACTCTTATCTGAAAAACTCGAAAAGCTTGTCTCTGAGCTCACGGATCTCGATCGTGTCTACACCCTCTTTGCTGCGGAGTGTCAAAAGCTCTTTACCCACTACCTACGACAGAAGGGAAAGCGGCTCCACGAAGAGAGTTTGCAAGAGCTCTACCGCGCACTACAAAACCCTGAATTCCTTGAAAGAGTCCGCTTACGCACGAGGGTGGCATTGATTGATGAGTTTCAAGATACCGATTTGCTACAGTGGAAACTTTTCCGCACTCTTTTCTTAGAAGACCCTGAAAAACGCAGCCAACTCTTTTTAATTGGGGATCCCAAGCAGTCGATCTACGCCTTCCGCGGTGCGGACATCTATACCTACCAAGCCGCTAAAGCGGCGCTGGGGGAAGAGAATCTTTTTGTTCTCGGTACGAACTACCGCTCTGACCCAGCACTGGTTGAGGCGACCAATGCGCTCTTTGAAAAAGCGGCCTTTCTGCTTCCCAAGACAGACGAGTCGCTGACATTCTTGCCTGTCGCTGCAGGAAAAACTCCCACCCCTCCTTTAGATGATGGGAAGGCAGCGTGCCATCTTTTCTACGGAGAAGAGGAGGTAGAGATTCTGACCGCTTTTGTTGAGGAAATAGACCAGCTTGTCGGAAAGAGAGAGGCGAAAGTCGGGGACTTTGCGGTCCTTGTCTCCGACCGTTTTCAGGCGCTGAAAGTTTCAAACCTCCTGCGTGCCTCGGGCATCAAAACAGCCCTCCACCGCGCCACCTCTCTTCATGAAACAGAGATCTACCGGGACCTTCTCCTCTTTGGTGCGCTCATGAAACAGCCTCACAACCAAAGAATTTTAAAACCCTTCCTGAGCAGCTCACTCGTCGGTGCCTCTTTCGAAGAGCTCCATGCTCTCCTCAATCTGGAAGAGTTAGCAGAAGAAGTCGATGAAGCTCTACGCTACAGCAATTTGGCTAAGGAGCGGGGTTTTGGAAGCGCCTTGCAACAGCTGCTGCAAGAGGGATGGAGAGGAAAGAGGACTCAAAAACGCCTTTTTGAAAAGAGCGCCTCCTCCCTAACAGAAGCACTCCAAATTTTAGATCTTCTTTTAGACTTTGAAGCGCGGAAAAGAGTGGGTCTCGATGAAAGCCTCCGCTTCTTAAAAAGTTTTGAAGAGCTCGGTAAAGCAGGGGATGAGCGGATGCAAGTTGTGAGCGAAGCGAGCGACGAAGCCGTTACGATCATCACAATGCACTCGAGTAAGGGGCTCGAATATGACTATGTCCTTCCCCTCGGACTCCTCTCACCCGTACGTACCGAAGACCTCGACGAAAAAGAGGAGAGCTTCCGGCTCCTTTATGTGGCTCTCACCCGTGCCGCAAAACGTCTCTACCTACCCTACCTCCTTTCAACAAGGAGAGAGAGTTACATGAGTTTCTTCGCTTCGAAGTGGGGCCCTTATGATCCAGATGCGGTACCGCCCTACCTCAAACAGCTTGAGGAGAGAGAGCTCATCACCACCCAGCGTGTTGAGGCGAAAAGTTTGCAACGCAAAGAGGTGCAAAAAACAGCTCCTCCCCTAGGAGTGCGGCCAAAGCTTAAAAAACGGACCCTTCCGAAGCGTGTTGGATCCTTTACTGCACTTCAACAAGAACTGGGTGAGGAGGTTCCCTTTCTTGAGAGAGAGCTGCCTCAAGACGAAAAAAGCATTCATGCAATGCCCATGGGAAAAGAGGTCGGGATTCTAATCCACTCTCTCTATGAAGAGTTTTTGCATCCAAGAGGAGTCGAATCTGGTCTTTTGAAAGAACGTCTTGCTGGAACGCCTTTAGAAGGATGGGAAGAGCCGATTACAACCATGATGCAAGAGACACTCCATGTCCCTCTTCCTATCAAAACCCCCTTCACACTAGCAGAGGTGGATTTTACGAAAACGTTTAAAGAGATTGCATTCATGTACCCGACTGAGGCGCACCTCCCGCACTATAACGGACTGCGCGGGGTGATCGACTTTGTCTTCTTTCATGAAGGAAAGTACTTTCTGATCGACTGGAAAAGCAACTGGCTTGGACCGAGTGGAGGGTCCTATTCTCAGGAAGCCATGCAGCAAGCACTCCATGACCACCACTATCCCCTCCAAGCGAACATCTACCGTGAAGCTCTTGAAAAGTACCTGCGGCTTTTTGACAAACGACCCTTTGATGAGATTTTTGGTGGAGCCTTTTACTTCTTCTTAAGAGGCGTCGACAAGAGCGGGAAAGGAGTGATCCATGTACGATAAGAGTGCACACTTTGTTGCTGAAGCGCTTCAAATTCAAGACGAGGAGCAAAAAGCACTTGTTGTAAAGCTTTTCGATGCCCTTCTCGATGGAAATCTCACTCTTGAGGCATCCGATGAGAAATCCTACCAGGGAGAGATTCCTTTTGTGAAACAGGTGGGTGATCACCTCTTCTTTGAAAACTATTATGAACTGGTTTGCCGCTTTAAAAGGGAGGTCGAGCGCCTCAAAAACGCCTCTGTTGAAAAGGTCGTCGATCTACCTCCTCAAGACCCAGCACTCACCGACGAACAGCAAGCCGCTGTGAAGAAAGCCACCCAGTCACCTCTTCTGATTTTAACAGGGGGGCCAGGAACGGGAAAGACCTATACCGCTGCCAAAATTTTGGAGTCCCTGACTAAAAACCAAGAGCTCCACCTCGCCCTCGCTGCACCGACCGGAAAAGCGGCAAAAAATCTGGAAGAGAGCTTAAGAAAAAGCGGTCTCGATACAAAAGCGGTGACGCTCCACCGTCTTCTCTCAGCGCAGCTGCAGAGCCGTGAGATCCGTGCGCTTCCACACGATGTGGTCTTAGTTGATGAAGCTTCGATGATCGATGTGGAAATGATGGTCACCCTTCTCTCTTCTGTTAAAAGTGGAGCGCGGCTCATCCTTTTGGGCGACCCCTACCAGCTTCCTCCCGTTGAAGCGGGTTCTCTTTTTACCGACTTGCTTGAGATGGTCGAGGGGAGCTGCACGGCGAAGCTCACCCGCTGCTTGCGTGCCGAGTTTCAAGAGATCGTTGATCTGGCAAGAGCGATCCAAGAAAAAAATGGGGATGAAATGGTCCGCCTTCTTCGAGAAAGCGACCCCAAACGCCTTTCTTGGAAGACGTTTTCCTCCCGTCCCCACACGCTTGTGAAAGAGCTGACGGAACTCGCTATCGACAAATGGAGTTTCTTAAAAGATCTCTCTTTGAATGTGGAAGAGGTCACCCGTGCTCTTAAAACAGTGGCATTGCTCACTCCTCTCAACCGAGGTCTCTTCGGCGTGGATCACCTCAACCATCTCATCGCTGAAGCCTTTCCCTACCCGCTAACCCCCGTCCTTGTCACAAAGAATGACCCTGAACTGCAGCTTTTCAATGGAGATGTGGGACTACGCCATGGAAAAGAGGTCTTTTTTGTTTCGGATCAAACGCTCCGCACGCTTCCTGCAGTTTTGATCGAAGGATTAAAGCCCGCTTTTTGCCTCTCGATTCACAAAAGCCAAGGGAGTGAGTATAACGAGATTCTGCTCCTTCTCCCCGACGGGGCGGAACACCTCACCAACGAGCTTCTCTACACCGGTGTGACGCGCTCTAAACAAAAGATCACGCTCTACAGCAACGAAGAGACGCTCCTCAATGCGCTCTCACAAACGACCTCCCGCCACTCCGGCTGGCAGGTGGTTTAAAATGGACAGAAAAAAAGAAAAGAGCTGAGTTTCCTCAAGAGTAAGAGGGTCCTCTCCGATTTCCTGATTGTTCTAGCTAAGACAATTCTTTCGTTATACAGCTGCTACTGATAACCTAAGTTCTCTAAAACTCTGGCGGCATCCTTATGACCGCGCAGGGTTGCTGACTGTAGAGCTGTTAGACCAACACTATCCGTCACATCCGGACATCCAAGATGTGCCAATTCTTGGATCGCCTCCGTCTGGCCATTCTCTGCTGCATAGTGGAGAGCGGTTAAACCATCGTTGTCGATTGCACTGACAGAGCAGCCGAGAGCTTTTAACAGGAGGATCGCTTTCACTTGGCCAAATTCTGCTGCATAATGGAGAGCTGTATGACCAAAAGATAGTTCCTCTGCGTCCATAGAGCATCCAAGATTATAGAGCGCTAAGATAGCTTCCACTTGGCCGTACTCTGCTGCATAGTGGAGAGCTGTTTGACCAGAATCGCTATCCACTGCGTCTAAAGGACACCCTAACCTGTGTAATTCCCTGATTGCCACGGAGTCTCCTAGAATTGCAGCCAAGTGTAGAGGGCCTGGAAGGTCATGCAAGCCTTCCCATTCATTTTCTTTGATTTCGATTTCCACAAACTCTTCAATTTTTCCACGGAAAGTAGCGCTTTGCAACGGTGATATTTCTTTTAGTAGATCAGGATGGTGAGCTGCAAGTCGTCTTGCGAGGGCGATATGCCTAAGCGAAATTAAACGACAAAAAAGATCTAATGAGGCGGATACATTGAGGTCGATTAAAAGTTCTACAATGCCGGGATGCTCATGTAGAATGGCTATATCCATGCAGACACTTTTATCGATCAAAGGTGCTGATTTGAGCGCTTCCCTACATAGATATACATCGCCAAATTCTGCTGCGAGTTTCGCCGTTGTTTGAGGTTTAGAATCAATCTCTTGAGAGATCAAGTCGAGCCGTCTGAGGATCCACCAGCTCAAAGGCGAAGCGGACTTCGGGAATTGTACAATGGTGGGTCTTTTACCAAGGGACTTAAACAACGAGATCGCTTCTTTGATTTGGGCTTTGTCAAATTTCTTTTCATCTTTAAAACTGGGCCAGTTCCAGTAGATTCCCGTCTGTAAAAGCGCTTTTACAAACGCACGGGCATGTTGATTCACTTCTGTAAGGCGAAGAAGATCATGTCCTGAAAGATTTTTGATCACTTGAAGAACGAGCTCAGAAGGAAGCTGCCTAAGAAATGGAGATTGTATGTGCATCGATGGTTCTAGAGCTGTTTCACTCTCAGTCACTGCGTCAGCGTTTTCATCAGAAGCAGCACGGCAAGGAGCATCAATAGGCGGATGGATGCGAGCCATCAGCTTTGTTATAGACTCTTTACCTAACTGCTCGACAGATTTACCTTTAAAAACGAATGAAAGGTAGTCAGAACCCACAAGGGATAGGAAACAGTGGTAAATTCTTTCGAAAATGTTTAGAACAACTTCATAGATGCGGCCATCGACCTGAACGATTTTAGAGCGGGTCCAGTGATAAAAGCGACTCTGTTCTGCACGTTGTAGAGCGTCTTGGATTTCAAGTGTTTGGTTAAGTTGATAAGGTATAATTTTAGACATTTATAAGCCTTTTGACTATTACTATGAATCAATTTTGATTGAATTCCTTCACTTATTAAAAGCCTCTTACTTCTCATAAGTCTTTTCGAGATCCTTCAATGCTCTCACGGCAGCAAAATTCTTTAGCGAGATTGCAAGATCTAGAGCTGTTTGCTCTTTACTGTTGGTTTTTCGTATGGGGCATCCCAGCTTTACTAAATTGTAGATGAGATCGATGCGGCTGCCCATCGCTGCATGATGTAGAGGGGTTGCTCCATCCTTGTCACCTGCATCCAAGGGACACCCGTGATCGACCAGCACTTTGATAGCACCCGTGTGACCATTCTTAGCTGCCAGATGTAAAGCGTTTTGTTTGAAAAAGTTGGATTTATCAACAGAACACCCGTACTTCACCAACGCTTCAATTGTATCTATCATGCCAAACGCGGCTGCCATATGTAGAGGTGTTGATCCATCCTTGTCACTCGCATCAATTTTACATCCGTGAGTCACCAAAAAAATGAGGTTGCTCGTGTAGCCGTATATAGCTGCCGTATGTAGAGCGGTTTGTCCTTTGTCATCGATTGCGTTCATATCCGCGTTTCTATCCACCAACGTTCTGATGGCCTCTGTGTGACCTCCTATAGTCGCAAAATGTAGAGCTCTTTTCCCTCCACGTCTAGCAGCGTCAATAGGGCACTCCAGATCGAGCAACGCTATGATGGAATCCGTTTGACCGAATCTAGCTGCCGTATGTAGAGCAGTTTGATCAAAAGTGGTGGTTACATCAACAGCACATCCCATCTCTACCAATGTTCTGATCACATCCGTATGACCGTACTTGGCAGCCTCATGGAGTGCGGTTTCTCCAAAACAGTAGGTTGCGTTCATATCCGCGTTTCGATCCACCAACGTTCTGATAGCATCTGTGTGGCCATACCTAGCTGCAATATGGAGAGCCGTTTGCCCATCCCTGTTGAAAGCATTAACAGAACATCCGAGTTTCACCAACTTTATGATGGTATCCGTCTTGCCATATTTGGTTGCCAGGTGTAGGGCTTTTTGTCTTTCGTCGTTATTGATTTGAGTGATTAGAAGAGGACTTTGAGCAAACAGTTTTTCAAAGATAGTGATCTGTTCTGCCTCAATTGCATCACGGAAATTGTCTAACGAGACGGTAGCACCACATATAAATAACCTTTCTACGATAGGGAGATGTCGACCTCGAACCGCTTCATCCATGCACAGGGTTAATGGGCGATCGGAAAATGTTACTGAGTTGAGCGCTTTCATGCAGAGATCGGCATCACCAAGTTTGGCAGCTTTTACCGCCACTGCTCGTGGATCCGAACCTATCTCTCGAGAAACGCATTTGAGTTGAGTGAGGATCCTCCAGCTCAAAGGAGACGTCTCTAGAGGCATATCTAAAATCGTAAACTGCCGCTCAGTATCTCTAACCAAGGAAATGGCTTTGCTGACCTCTTGTAGAGTTGGCTCCGTACCGGGTTGAGAACCGAGTGATCTCCAGTAGTCTACGCTTCTCAAAAGACCAAGCACTAGTGCATGGGCATGTCGATTGACTCTCTGAACTTCAAGGAGATCATGCCCTGAAAGATTTCTGATCACATGAAGAGCGAGCTCACTCGGAAGTGGCTCAAGAAAGGGACTGGTTTCAGTGGGTAGTGGTTTAGGAGGTGCAGGCAGAGGAGTGCGTTCGGTGAGCATTTTTGCAAACTCCTTGATGGAATTTAGAAGACGTATCTTAAAATAGCAGAAACGTATTTTAGTTACACTCTTCTTACTTTCCCTAGAGAAGATGACAATGCATCAATCCTTAAAAGCTAGAGTGCTTTTGTTGGACGTCTGCCAATAAGACGATAATATCTTTGTGATGCTGAATTGTCTCGAGTTGATTTTTGTTATCCACTCGTGAATAGCGAAGAGCGTGAGACCACCCCTTTGACTAAAAATCTCTCAACACTTCGACTGCAGCAGGATTGTCTATCTCCCGTGCTAGATCTAGAGCTGTTCGTCCCTGATGGTCGGTTGCGTCAGTAGCGCATCCAAGCCTCAGTAATTCTCTGATCGAATCGATTTGATCGTATCTGATGGCCCTATGTAGAGCAGTTTCTTGCGTATTGTGGTCGGGTTTGTCAATAGCGCACCCGCGTTCCGCCAACAATCTGATGACATCTGTATGTCCATTCTCAGCCGCAAAATGTAGAGCTGTATCTCCATGGTCTGCTGCATCAATAGAAGATCCCAGATCTATGAGCTGATTGACGACATTTGTGTGACCGTTGATCGTTGCACAGTGTAAAGCGGTTCGTCCTAAGCGGTCGGTTGTATTCACAGTACATCCACGTTTCGCGAGAAGGGCGATGGCATCTGTGTGCCCGTTCTCAGCAGCATAATGAAGAGCCGTTTTGCCGTTTTCA
>Ga0180431_10005337_pt1 | contig 15679 bp, 13 predicted proteins | sample SS_ome_11_FD_132459 | JGI IMG/M metagenome (GOLD analysis project Ga0180431, IMG submission 132459) | Hypersaline lake sediment archaeal communities from the Salton Sea, California, USA - SS_1_MS_1 metaG | ecosystem: Environmental > Aquatic > Non-marine Saline and Alkaline > Hypersaline >... | reverse complement strand
TATTCAGCTTTTTCCGCGTGTGCAAAATTCTTTTGCACACCCTACCGAATTCCATAGCGATGCAAGTCTAACCAATTCGATTGCCCAAGTGTATGGTCATATACAAACGGGATTGCAGTGAAGCCGGAGTGTGATTACAATGTTAAATCCTGGCAATATACACTATTAGGAGAACAATATGTCGGTTCAGTGTCGTCGTTGTGAAGATCAAGGTGAAATGGCTGTCCGGTGCAGGGATTTGCGGTTAAGGCACATTCTGCGATTCTTTGCACTCACCGGTGTTATTATGCTCGCCTTCGGTGCGATGTCCGCCGATGCGAAACTCCCCGAGATCGCGAATGTCTTTCCGGATTTCCCCGGTAATGCGCCCAAAGTCATCACCGGCGAAGGATTTGACCCAAGTGCCACTGAAATATGGACATGGGCGCCCGAATCCGATGAGTCGGCTGAGAAAGAGGCACTGCGTCATATCGAGACCGGTCTGCCGGCATTGCCGACAACGCCCCCTGAAGGGGCCCGGCGCACCCATCCAATCGATGCGGAGGCCCAGGTCCTGGTTGCCCGGCTCAAGGGATCGGTGTTGTGGATCAAGACGGGCGAAGGATTATCTAAACCTCTCCTCTTCAATGTGGCTCAGCCGTTTTGGGTTAGCGAATCCCGGGCAACGGCGGGATCGCTGGTCTATGTCTTTGGCTTTGGATTACGGCCTAAATATGCAGGTGTGACTGTGGCCCTCAAGGGGGAAGCAGGGACTTTCTTTCCGCGTGCGATCGTCGAAGCCCGGTCGCTGCGTACCAAGGACGAGCGGCTGGTGTACTTCGAGATTCCCAGAGACCTCCGTACCGGCGCCTACGTTGTCTATCTGCACAACTCCAACGGGGGGGCCTGGGGCTGGCGTAAGGCGGGCGACCTGGAAATTGTCGAGACCTCTTCGCGGCCGGAGCGTGTCTTTGATGTGCGCCATTTCGGAGCCCGGGGAGACGGTCTGGCCAATGACCGTGACGCCATCGGCCGGGCGCTTGATGCGGCGCGTAAGGCGGGAGGAGGTGTGGTCTTCTTTGTCCCGGGTACCTATCTCACGGATGAGACGATTCGGGTTCCTTCGGAGGTCACGCTTAGGGGCGCTAACAGAGAGAACTGTGTTCTGAAAGGGTTTGGTGAGGCGTTGCAGGCGTCGCGCATGGTTTGGAATCTGCCGCTCGCGCCGCCCACCGCCGTCGTACGATTGCGCGACACGACAAAGATCGAATCACTGACAATCCAGGGGGCCACCTGGAAGGGAGAAGGGGGCTATGCCCTGGTCGATGCCGTGCCCGGTGAGATGGTGTTTCCTGAGGGCGGCCTCGTTCAAGATGTGAGCATCGTGGATTGCCGTCTGCAGGCCAACGACGAAGACCCTCGCTCGCGACGACCCCTGTACAGATCTGCTTTTCATATCGGGCCTCTATCACGTCACGTCAAGCTTTTGAGCAACGAGATCTTCGGATCGGTTAACTGCAGGAAGTCAACGCGTGCCGAGATCATCGACAACACGTTTCACGGCGGCGCTACGAGTGACGTGGTCACCTTGAGCGGCAAACTTTCGCAGAGTTTGATCGACGACAACCGGCTGACGGACACGCCCGGGCGCATCTGTCTGGGCATGGGCTGGCATAACTACATCCGCTACAACGAGATCCACCAGGCCTTCCGCAGCACCTGGGAGAACGCCGAAGAGCTGTACCTTGTCCACGGCGGTGTGAGGCAGGGCAAAACGATTGGGTTCGCGACCCGTGGAACGGCCAAGTCGTTAGTGGACACGCGTCAGCATTGGCAGCCGGGGTTTCATCAGAATTCCGCCGTGCTGATTATCTCGGGACGCGGCTTCGGCCAGTACCGTCGGGTCATCGACAATTCCGTTGACACGTTGAAGCTGGAACGTCCCTGGAACGTCGAGCCCGATGCGACCACGGAATACGTCGTGTCTCGCATGTTTATCGAGAACGCTTTCTTCGCCAACCTGAACAACACGCCGGGCCGGCTGTCCCTCTGGTTGGATTGCGTCGCCAATGTAGTGGAAATGCACCGGGACGACCACGCCAAGGGTATGGACCTGTGGGGTGAGGATGGCAGCCAGGTCGATGAAAACGGCGTTGGCAAGGACCTCACGCGCTTCTATCCCGCTTACTACAATATGTTCTCCAGGAACTGGATGGACGGCAGTGCCCTGTGGTTGGGCACGCCGGGTGCAAAAACCAACAACGCCCATCGAGGCTACCCCAATTTCGGAAACATTGTCACCGGCAACCGGATTCGTCAGGCGCACACCTATCGCACGGGTTTCAACTGGTCCAAGCCGCATGTCACGGCCGGCATCAGCGTGGGCGGCGGTACCGGCCGGGCCGGGACGTCGCATACGATCGTGGACGACAACTTCTTGGCCTCCACTTACACGGGGATTGCGGTGGACGAGATGGCGTGCAAGACCTTTCTGTTGCGCAACGAATTCGACCACGTGGATGAGCCGATTGACGACCGGGGCGCGCGTACCGTGATCAAGGAGAATCGACTCAGCGGACCGCGCGGCAAACGCGGTGCCGCCATTGCCGATGTACGGAGTGACCGGGAATTACCCGTCTGGCAACCCCAGTCCTGGAAAGCGGCGCCCACCGAAACCATATCACCGCTGTTTCATAAGGTCGAGGCCCTGAAGGCCCTTGTGTCCGATCCGCAGTACTGCATTTATCCGACGAATGTCGATAGTGTTGAATGCGAAGCGCAGTGTCAGAATCATCTACGGCAGCTATTTACACTCCTGCAGGCCTATGAGACCCGGAACGGGCATTTACCCAAGGCCGCGTTCTTCCCGAAGTCTCCGTTGCACAGTGCCGACAGCTTATGTGTGCTTCTGGGGGCCAAGGCGACCAAGCTACTGGTTTGTCCCACCTGCAGCCCGGAACTGAGGCAACTGGGGCTCAACTACGCCTGGAATGAAAAGGTCAGTGGACGCCGGCTTTCGGATCTCACCCCTGACACCTGGCTGCTGATGGACTGTGTGGGATCGCATTACTGGATGGTGGACAATCACCACTGCGGCCATCGCGGTAAGGTTAACGTGCTCTACGCCGATGGAACGGTGGGGCAAATCATCCCCTATTCAACAGATGACTGGCAACCGAGTCCTTCGGGAATGTGGAAAGACTGGGCCAGAGAATGATGAAGATGACTGTTTTCATCGGGAGTATCGCTTTTTGGGCGGCCACCTTATGTGCCGCTGAACCCCATACCAACGCGGCAACACCGATTGTCGCGCTGGATGATCTATGGGAGGACGATCCGTTCTATTCCGCCGTTCCCGATGCCCTGGTGCTGCTGAATCCCATTACCGATCTCAGCACAAAATGGGGCAACAGTCTGGGCGAGAAGGCCATGCCGTTGTCTCCCTTACACCATGTTTCGGCCCGGACGCCGCCTACCCTTCTGATCCATGGGGACTCCGATCTGTGTGTGAACATTAGAGCATTCACGGGTTTTTCATCGGAGAATGACCAAACTGAACCGGCCATGCAAGCTTGTCGTGTTCGAGGGAGCCGGCCATGCGTTTGCCGTATTCAAATATGGTCCGGATCATTTCGTCGAAAGGGCCATTATTGAAATCGACAACTTCCTCGTGACTGGGGGCTGGCTGCGCGGGAAGCCAAAGCTTGGTAATTAACTTCGAGCACCTGATAAAATGACCCTGTTGCATTCATATACAATTGGAATGTGCAAAGAAAAGGCCGGGGGGTGAGGCCCGGCCTTGGGTGGGTTTGAATGGGTATTTTCGAATAAGGTTATTTCGGCAGGTCGTTCGGGGCGACGTCCTTGACGCTTAGGGCTCCGCCAGCCATTGTTCCGGCCATGTATGCCATTGCGCAAAACGGGATTAGTTCTTACCAGCAAGCTTCTCGAATTCGTCTTTGTCCAGGGCGCTTATTGTTGTGCTGCGCTCCATGACGGATTTGATGTCCTGTTGGTCTCCCAGCGTCACCTTGGATACGGTCAACTCGCCCATCGCGACCTTTCTGACCCATCTCGAGTCGAGCTCGATGTGCAGGTCCCCCCAGTAATGCGCTGCTCCGACGGTCTTGATTTCCATATCCGGCGTGGGATTAATACGGAATTTGAACGAGCTGTCTCCTGAATCAAATCCCACGATGGCACACGCCACATCGTCTACCGTGCTCAGGCCCTTGTATTCCAGCGTCACCTCGCCGTTTTTGAAATACGAGCCTTCGGAAATGTTGCCGGACAGTTGCAGAGTCGGCTTGGAAAATGCAGATTCGTGGACGATTTTCTGTCCGATTCTTTCCAAATCCTGGATGCCTTTCTTCGTCATTGTCCTTTGGGCGAACTGGTTACAGAAGGCATGAAAATCAATGAACATATTGTACATACCGTAGGCCCCCTCCGGCGGCAGGGCGTTACCTTCGTCGTCTTTGAGGCCCTGGAATCTCCCATGGTCGATGCCATAAACCAGACCTCCATGATTAAAACTGCCGTCCTCGGCCCGCTTGAGCAGATAGGACCATCCATTAAGCGCGGGGATGTGTACTTCTCGTTCGTTCTCTTTTTGGATTACAAGCTTCGCGCAGGTGTATCGATAGCCATCCCGAGCGGACTGACCGGCCGGCACGCACGTAAGAAGCAGTCTTACTGTGATCGGGACTGTGCGGGTACCATCCTCACCAAGATAGACGACCTTCGTCTCCATGCAGTAATAGCGTGACTCCATCGATCGCTCAGCCGCCAGGGTGTACGTGCTTTGAAGGGTTGATGCGGTCGCTGATTGCGTTGCGATCTCTTCATTTTCTGATGCTGTGTTTGTTGGATTGAAGACTGTTGCCGCCGATGCTGATTGTTCTTTCTGCTCGGTTCGCCAGGCGGACATCGTGAGTAACAGAATCACAGCAGTTATGGCAATATAGACTTTTCTTGACATTTTGGCTTTCCTTTCATACTTAAATTTACTGACTTTTTGCGGGTTCCATATCATCAATCTTTCGCCAGTTCTTTGATGGCTCGTTCCGCCCACCTGGCGTTTATCTCATAATTGTTGATCCCATTTTCCATCGCTAATCTTCCGGTGGCTGGAATGATCCCCTTGATCTGATCCTGGTATTGTCTCAGCGAGCACACGTGGGATTTAGTTTCCGCCAGGAACTCCTCCAGAAACTTGAGCGTGCATTCTCGGCCAAGGACTTCGTCCATGAATGCGAAACGCAGTATGAGATTGTCCATGCGCCAAATCACATCGTCTTGGGTGACGGTTTGCAGAAGGTGCTGTCTGAGCGCGTCCAGCCCTTTGGCCGTGATTCGGTAAATCCTTCGTGGACGAAGCGCTTTATTGTGATCGATGCTACCGCGAATCCATCCGTTCTTTTCGATCCGTTTCAGAGCGGGGTAGATGGCGCCCGGGCTGGAGCTGAAATGACCCATCGGCGTGGTTGAGAAAACCTTTCGCAGGTCGTAGCCGGAACGAGGTTTCTGGGTGATCAAGCCCAATATGGCTAATGAAAGCGTCGATATCGTCGTGTTTTCATTAATAATACTAAACGTTATAATACGAATCGTAATAAAGTCTCGTAAGAAAAGGCCGGGCAGGATTGACCCGGCCTCTTTAATTAATACCATAATTGTTACTTCGGAAGGTTCTCCGCCGCGACGTCTTTGACGCTCAGGTCGCCGTAGATCACGCGGTAGGTTGGCGAACCGTCCGGCAGATACCAGAAGATCGCCTTGTCCGCTTCGCCAACTTTTGCGCCGTTGCCCACATAGTGCCTATCTTTAAGGCCCATGTAGAACAACATTCCTTTGCCCAATGTCATTCCCTTTTGAGCCCCTTCTTCATCCGAAACTTCCAGCTTACCAATTCCTTCTTCGATTTGAGGAAGCATTTTCGTAAATTCCGTCATGCCTATAACCTCAGGGAAATTGCCGTCCAGCAGAACTTCCGCCCAGAAGCGTAAGCTCTCAACGAGGTCCTGCTCAGTGGGTGTCCCCATGTCGAATTCTTCCTTCCTGTACTCCACCAGCTTATATCCATCCGGCACATCCATACTGACCAGAGGCTCTAACTCTTCTACAGGAATATTAAACTGGAAGTTTTTGAAGACAATAGATAACCGTTCTGATTGACCCTCGATGCGTACAGGCAAAGCCGTTTCTGCATCGGCCCAGATCGTAAGATCCCGGGCCAAAAACCCGACAACTTTTCGCCCGTCAATTTCTTTTTCACCGATTTTTTCGGCTTCGAAATCAGGATTGTTCTGGATATCGGTAATCATATCCAGGAGAAAAACAAGGTAGTTTTGTGTCATATCCTGAACCTGGCCTTGTATGTCCGAATAGACCGCGATGTTCCCCTCGGTGTGGAGCGTGAGCATCTTTGCACTTTCTGTGTCAAAAATGTTGACGATATGCTCCTGGGTGGAAACAACCCTTCTGATTCGCTGATCCACAATGACATCATGGATGACCGGGTCTGTTTCTTCATCGACGGCAGGACCCATGTTCGCAATCACATCCACAATCAAAGTGCGTGCATTGAGGAGAGGCTTGATCACATCGGCGAAGGTTACGTTGCTGCCGAATGGATTCACGAATATCACTGTTGCAATAATGAATACCGCGGCTGCGGCGGCTATTTTTGTCATGGGACTTTTCATAATGGTTCTCCTTGTTTTAAGGGCTTCGGTCGCCTTGGCGGCGGCTTTGAGCCTTATATTCTGTTCGCGTACGATTTGGTTCATAACACCGTTTTCCAGATCGCTTTGGCCTACGGTCTTGCCGTTGCGAACGAGGCGCTCCTGCAAGCCGGTCAGCGCATCGGCTTCCCTTTGGCAGGCCGGACAGTCTTTAAGGTGTTCCGCGACCGTCTGTTTTTGGGAGTCGTCCAAAAGCCCTTCGACGTATGCGACCAACAGTTCTTTACATTCTGTGCAGTTCATCGTGACACCTCATAAACTTGAAGCCTGCTCCTGCTGTTCGAGTGCATCCCGCAGCATGGCATAGGCCCGTGATAATGTTTTTGTAACGGTTCCCAACGGCATGTCGAGCTGCTCGGCGATCTGGTTACAGGAATGGCCGCCATAGTAGCGGAGCAGAATGATCTTCCTGTAGGCCTCGGGCAGCTCGGCAATGGCCGTTTCGAGAGCATAATCCTGTGAGAGTTCGGTCCGGGGTGCTTCTTCCGCGAACGAGCGGACGATTTGACGCCGGCGCTGGAGCTGTTCTTTTCTGTACTGCTCTTTCGCAACGAGATCGGCGATCCCCAGCAGCCAGGAAAAGAACGAACCGGGCTTTTTGAGCTTGCCTATGTTGAAATACGCTCGAACGAGGGTTTCCTGTGCGGCCTCTTCCGCCCGGTCTTTGTCGCCCAATTTGCCGGCCAGATTGGCTAAAAGAGGGGCCTGATAACGCCGCACCAGATACCGAAAATCGTCCGGATGGCCATCCAAACAGCGTTCAACATAATGTTTGTCGTTCTCGGACATCGTAAAACCTCAACATCTCAAAGATTCGTGTTCTCACAATATAGTGGTCGTTTCGATGGTTTTGCGACAGAAAAAACTCAATATCTGAAAATTGGCTACTTTTCCGCGAATTCTTTGGCTGTAACGTTTCGAATGAGGATATCCCGTTCGATAACGGCATTGACCTTGTTCGGCGGCATGGGCAGAGTTGTTTCGGCCACAACCGTCTCGGCCAACGTTGCCTTTTGGACCCAGTTCGTTGCCAGATCGATGTAGATATCGCCCATGTAGTGAGAGCTTCCTTTGGTCCGTATTTCCATATTTGGCGTGGGATTCACGATCATCTGGAACGAGCTTTCTCCGGAATCATAGCCGACTAAGGCGCACGTCGCCCCGGCCACCCGGCTGAGGCCCCTGAGTTCCAGCGTCACTTTGCCGTTTTTGAATGACGATCCCTTGGATACGGTGCTTCCCACATTGACGGGGGCTTCGGTGAAGGCCGCCGCGTGTACGATCTGCTGGCCGATGCTCTTCAGGTCCTGGATCCCGGCGGCGCCGTCCACGCGCTCGGCGAAAATGTTGCAGAAAGCATGAAAATCAATGAACGCGTTGTACACATGGTACGCTTTGTCCGGGGGTATCGCTTTGCCGCTCGCGTCCACAAGATTATCGAACGGGGCGTGATCGATGCCCAGAGTTTGTCCTTTCTCGTCGATACCTGAGGGAGGGATCTTGAAAATGTACGTCCAATTTTTTAAGACAGGAACCTCCACCTCCGGCTCATCGCCTAATTGCACTGTGAATCTCGTACACGTGTACTGATCCCCTTTCGTGCCGGCTAACTTGGCGGGGATGCATTTCAGACGAATCCGAAAGACGTCCAGGCTAACGCGTTTGCCGTCAAGCGCATAAGTGAGGAGCTTTGATTCCATCACGAAGTACTGTGTTTGCGGTGAACGCTCGCCTCCCAACGAGAAGTTTTGCCGCAAAATTGCATCATTCGGGCCAGCCGATGCCGCCGGCAATACGGACGTTACACTGCAAATCACCAACACACTCAATACTGTCAACATCGTTTCTCGTTTCATGGTCCATGCTCCTTTGAAGTTCTAATTTTCTTGACAGATTCTTGAGGCCACGTGTCCTCATAATAGGGTGTGAGCTTCGACGGATTTGCGACAAAAAAAAGAGAAATCGTAAAATAATATACGATGGATCTCCGGAGCAAAAAGAAGAAGCCGGGCTTGGCGAACCCGGCTTTTCCTATCGGTAGTTGCCTTCGCAGGAGGGGAGGCGCCGAACATGTCGCCCGGCACCGGTCATCCTCGCCGCCGCTTCTCATTGGGTCTGTTGGGTCTTCAGCTTGTCGGCATTGTCCCGGATGGCGTCTCCCGGACTCATCGGCTCGGGACCATTTTCTGTGGGTTTCGGAGGTTTGTTTGTTATCCGAATCGAGCCCATGTTCGTTGTCATGCGGATCGTGTCCCGGCCGGACCCGATCGTGCCTTCCGCCGTGCGCTTGAACATATCTTTCTTGGTGATAGTGAGCGGCAGGTCGCTCTTAATGGAGCCCATTTTCGTCTCCGCCCGGAGCCTGGCGGACAGGTCCCTGGGCGGGGTGAATACGATTTCGCCCATTTTGGTGAACAATTCGAGGTCGCCGGCTGTGTAGATGGCTTTCACCGAGCCCAGGTTGCTGACGGCTTTGATCTTGCCTTTGAGATTCCACAGCTCGACGTTGCCCAGGTTGGTCTTCACGTCCGGCTTAACCCCGAGAGGCACAAGGATGGTTAGGTTCACGCTGAGATTGCTCCATTGATCGTCATCGGGCTTGACCGGCTTGAGGTAGTATTTTTCTTCTGACGAGTCAATGTGCATTCCCACGTCTTCGGCCATCTTTTTGGCTTCGGCCGCGGTCTCGGCCTCCGCCCGGATGACGGCCTTGACGTCACATGTCTTGTCCTTGCTCTGCTTCAGGAGTATATTGCCGAGATTGTTTCGGATGACGAACGGACTGCCGGGATTCACCTTCGAGACAAGGTGCATCTCTGTTATGGCGAAAAATTTGCCGTCCTTGGTCCTGCCGATCTTAGCATCTCGGTTTGGTTTGGGCCTGGGTTTCGGTGCAGCCGGAGCGGGTACGATGGCTTCGGGGGATCCACTGGCTACTGAAACGCTATGACTGGTACGCAGGCTTTTACCTCTTGAATAGACGATGTAATAGTCCGGCGTCTCTTTGTGGATATAAGGTGTGCCGGCCAGGATGATCTCCAGTGCCGTATCAAGTGACACTCCTTTGAGTGTGCACGTGATGAGCCCTTCGACGGTCTCGTCGAGAAGAATGGGAATGCCTGCCTTTTCTGAAAGAGCCGGGAAAACCTCTTTAGCCAGATCACTATCGACAAACTCTTCTGTAATGAGCACGTCTTCAGTTTTGTTTTCCAGTGAATTAGTTGCAACGGTCGTCGGGGGTGCTGGCAACGTCGGAGTCGGTGCAACAACCGCCGGGGGCGCTGGCGGAGTGGGGGCCGGGACGCTGAGAGGCTCCGGTGGAGCGGGAACTACCGTCGGAGGAACCGGCGGGACGGGGACCGCGACTTCAGGCGTGTCAACCACTTCAACATCCACGTTAGTTTCCAATTCTACCTTCACCGGCAACGGAGGCATCGATGGCATCACCGGCATTGGGCGAGGCTTCGGATTGGGTGCTGATGTTGGAATGACGAGGCTTTCTTTCGGCCTGACGTGCATTTTATTTTTCAAATGCGCCCAATGTTTCACCTCGTCTTCGGCCTTTCGCAGCTCGGTGTAGGCTTTTTGTGCCTCATGATCGGCTTTTTTGGCTTCGTCTTCAGCCTTTCGTAGTTCTATTAGCACCTCAGCATTGTCTTTCTTCGCCCCGGTTTGAGCTTTGGTCTTGGCCGCTTTTTCTTTCGCCTGCTTGGCCTTCATCGTTGCCTTGAGGGCCTTATCTTTTGCTTCCTTCGCTTTCATGGACGCTTTGGCTGCATTGTCCTTGGCGAACTTAGCTTCCATTGAAGCCGCTGTCGCATCGCTCCGGGCCTGCATAAGCGCCTGAAGCTCTTTCTGAAGCTTCTGTTTCTCAACCTCGATTTGTTTGAGCTTGGCCATAAGCCGTTGCATAGCTTCAAGCTGTTTCTGTTGCTCTTCCTTAAGCAGTTGCATGGCTTGTAACTGTTTCTGTTGGTCTTCCTTTTTTTGTTGCTCGGCTTCTAACGTTTCCTCGCTTTGCGTTGATTTTTCTTCGGTTTGCCCGGAACTGACGTTCGGTTCCTCGGCTTGCGGATTGTCGGCCTGGGCCATCGGAAGGACGCAGGCGAGCAAAATGAGGACGGTGGTTATGACAGCTATATTTTTCATTTTTCGATATCTCCATATAGGTTTCTTGAGCCATTGAATACGTGCAATCAGCCGGTTCGAATCTTCGAACAGGCCGACCAGGCCCAGTCCCGGTTCGACCGGCGTGGCCAGGAACCGTCGGGCCGTTTCGAGGAGCGTCTGGCGATACTCGGAGGTTTTGTCCCTCAGCAGGCTCGCAACGGTGGCGTCACAGCACAATTCCCGCAAATGGCGCAATTGCCGGCCGACAATCCACAACAGCGGGTTGTACCAATAGACGAGTCGAAGGAGCATGCAGAGGCTGTGTGCGGCCAGATCGCCCCGTTTGATATGGGCCAGCTCGTGCAGGAGCATATACTCGGTGTCCCTGCGTGAGAGCCCGCGGATATAACCGACCGGCATGAGTAAAACCGGGTGAACCATTCCGAAGACGGCCGGACTTCGGATGCTGGCAGTCGTGACAACTCTCGGTTTTCGTCGCAGTTTTAATTGTTGCGCGCAACGGTCTAATTGATTGTAGAAGGATTCCGGAAGAGAGAGTTGTTTCGAACCGCCCGATTTTTCTTTTTTGAGCCGGTTGAGTTTGACAAACAGCCAGGTCCCGAGAAAGACCGCACCCGAAAGCCAGATTCCCATTAAATAAGCGCGCCACCCGAGCCGCGGGCCTGACGGAATCGCGATGGGCGAAGGACGATGAGAGCCTGCCCCGAGCGGAGTCGAGGGGATAGACGATACATTCGGCATCTCTCGTCTTTCGTTTGTCGTTTTCGCCAGGCTTTCCATGGAATCCCGATAGACGACTAACGGTCCGGCCGTATTGTCGATATAGACAGTGCGTCCCTCGGTTTCATCGGCCGAAGGGATCGCAATCGGCATGGTGAACTCAATCAGTTCTTCCTGCGTGGCGGATTCCAGCATTTGTGTAACGACGGGTGTGAGCTTCGGCGCCAGACCGCTGGGCAACGACAGGGTCGGCGAAAGAACGAGCTTGATCAGGACCAGCGACCACAGGGCGTACCGCAATTGCGGCCAGGCCCATTTACGGAGGAGTAAATCGATCGTCGCGATCAGGATGATCAGCAGGCCGACCTGCCAGAACATGGCCGACATCCAATCCCACCATATTTGGGCTATCTGATTCAGGTATTCGATCATTATTTGTCTCCCTTTGTGTATGGGGCAACCTTCTATCATTGCCCGGACAGGTACAGGGACCTGTCCCTACTGGGTTTCTTCATTCAAAATTTTAGCAAGCTCTCTTCTCTGTTTGGCGCTGAGCTGTTTTTCTTCGAGCAGAAAGTGGAGCAACGGATCGGTCGCCCCGTCGAAGGCCTGGTCGAGCATCGAGCGAAACGCAATCAAACGCGCCTTTCGTTGAGAGAGCAACGGTTCGTAAATGCTCGTGTTGCTGTTTTTATGCTCACTTACGACCTTCTTTTCCGCCAGGCGGGCGAGCATCGTCTTGATCGTCGTATACGCCCAACTCACACCCTTGGGCAGCCGGGCCATGATCTCTCTGGCCGTGGCCGGGTGCTTCTTCCACAGGACTTTCATGATTTGCCATTCTGCTTGTGTCAACTTCATCGTTACTATCTCCTTCTACAATCGTAGAAGTATTTTACTACATTTGTAGAACCTTCCAACAAAAAAATGAAAATTATCCGAAAATTTATTCCAAATCGTCGTTTTTGAGTCGGAAACGCAGGGAATTCTTGCGAATGTGAAGAAAACGATAGGCGACAATGATAAGCATACGTTGTCATTTCGACCGGAGTCCGCCACAGGCGGACGAAGTGGAGAAATCTGGTTTCGAGTGTAAACACATCTATGCGCTGTAGCCAGATGTCTCGACTTCGCTCGACATGACAATAAGGACTGTAGCTATCGAGAGCCAACCTATTAGGCAGGTTTGCCGTACACTTCGACTTCGATATAGTGATTGAGATCGTCCGAGCTGTTGCCGTTGCTGTACAGCCGGACGTAACGGGCCTTGACACCTTTGGCGTCGATGAGTTCGCCTTTGTTGGTTTCGACGTAGTGCATCTCCGTACCGGCGCCGAGGCCCGCCGAATTGTCGGTGTCGTTATTGAACAGCGTTTTGACATTTGCAGTGAAGTCCGGATCGTCGGCCACTTGCACGACGATATCCCGGTAAGCTCTCGGCAGCTTATGGTAGTGCCATATCACGACGGCGTAGATTTCATGCCGTGCTTCGAGGTCGATAGTAACGTGCTGCAAAAACGGGCCTAATTCCACGTAACTGCCGTCGGCGGCTTCTTTATCGCCGTCGGTAATCATCTCAATTTCGCCGATGATGGGCTCTTCGTCACTGGCCGATACCGGCTTGCCCAACGCCACGTTTGCCGTCCCGGGCGGGGCTAAAAAGGGCGGGCGGTCGCCCGGCTCGAGCTTCCTTAGATTGCTGACCCGTATCGCTTCTTTGGTGCCGGTGAACATGGCCCGGGGCAGTTGGATCTCCAGTGGTTCCAAGCTGGATTTGCTTTTCCGGTGCAGACCGATCGTTGCGGCAAGACCTATGGCAAAGATGGCGACAGTGATTTCCGTGATCGGACTTTTCATGATTGTCCCCTTGCATCACACTCGTGACCATGCCTTGTTTCATTGTTTCTCTCCAAGGCATATGAAACTCATTTGATTCGTATCAGGACAATCGATTGTCGCTATTAGGTATGACGATAGCCGGGCGTATTTTGATATAAACAAAATTCTGCTTTCTGTAGATTCTCCGTCGGAATCCGAAAAAGAAAGGCCGAGTCAAAAGCTCGGCCTTTATCTACAACGCAAATGTGAGTTGACCGATCTATTGGGGCAGGTTCTCCGGCTTTACGTTCTTGATACTCAAATCACCGTAGAGGACGCGGTAGGTTGGTGAACCTTCGGGTTTGTACCAGAAAATCGGTTTCTCGGCTTCTCCGAATTTGACGTCTTTGCCGACATAGTGCCAATCGCTTTCGGGAGGTAGTTTGGATATGAATCCGAGGCCACGGATTATCCTTTGCCGGATTGGGAAGAATTCAGAAAATTTCGGCTCAGCAAATTCAGGGGTTTCGCCCTCTTTGAATGTGAGCCCCTTGAGTCCCATTTTCTCTCTAATGCGTTGAAAGAATTCCCCGGCAGCTTTGATATTCAACTCTAATGGGAATTCGCCGTCGGTGTTATCGGCCCACAAATGTAAGGTGTGAATTAGATCGTCTTCGCTCACCTTAGAACTATCAATTTCTATCGTGCGGGCATCATATCCTTCCGGCACAGCGAACAGAGATTCGTCCAGCTCTGCATTAATGATGATGTCGCTGTAAGTAATGGTTCCCTCTATATTCATTACTCTACCGGCACTGCCGATGGAGTGTTCTATTCGAACAGGCAGCAGCGTTTCAGTATCCGCCCAGACAGTCATATCCGTCATTTTGGAGTTTTCACCGATGCGGTATACGAAGGCCATGACGCCATCAATTTCCTGTTTGCCGAGGAACTCCACTGATTCTTCCTCGGCTTCCTGAGCTTGCCGGATTCGTTCTTTGATTTCATGGAACCAGTTCGTTTGACGGTCTTTCTCTTCCGGGATGTTTATCCTTTTGAGAATGAGGCCTTTCTTTCCTGTCGGCCATAGCATAATCTCTTGGCCATGGTGTAATATTCGGATGACGCCACCCGGCCTTACCTCACGAGTGCCGGATTCCACCTTATACATCCACTCGGAGGTTTCAGGCGGTTTGCCTGCTGACTGGACAGTCAATTTATACACAGCGGTTCGGGCGGTAAGTAACGGCTGAATGACCTCGGCGAAAGCCGGAGTAGAACCGCCGAACTGAAGTATGCCGATAAGCACTGCAACAAGTATCACCGCAGCAGCGGCTAATTTCGTGATTCGACTTTTCATGAGTGTTCTCCTGAAAACGCTTAAAGGCGTTATGCGCTTTTGTGAAGTTTTGTCAAAGACGGAGAGCATTTGCTCACGGAGGCTTTCGCGATGCTCCGAATTCGGTGCCGCGTCGATATTCAGTCGGCCGACGATTTTTTCAAGATCGGATTCGTCTTTGAACATTTTAACTCTCTCCGTCGAAAACGGAAGTTAAGTGGTTTCGTAACTGGTTGAGTATTCTATGTAACGTCACGCGAAGCGTGGCTTCTTTGACGTTGAGAATCTGTGATATCTGTTCGTATGAGACGTTTTCAAAGAACCTTAGTGTAACAATGGTCTGGTGTTGTGGCTTAAGTTTCAGGATAGCCTGATAAAGACTCGGCCAGTCCGGCTCGGAGGATGGATTTGTACCTTCGTTAGCAGACTTTGTAATTGGGCCGGCCGCATTTTCGAGCAGCTTCTTACGTCGCGAGGATTTCCGGATAAAGGCATTCGCCTGGTTGGCGGCTATGGCATAGAGCCAGTTTCCGAAATCCCGCTCGGTCCGGCCATCGAATCGGCGTATCCCGCGGGCGACTTCCAGGAAAATAGTGGACGTTACGTCTTCCGCGATGTCCTTGCTAAAAAGCCGATACACACAGAATCGAAAGATGCGCTCGTAGTACAATTCATACAGCCGGCCCAGCGCCTCAGCGTCCGTACGAGCCGCACGCACCAATTCATCATTTACTTCGAGCCTATTCACTTGTTTTGCCATAGCACCAACCATTGTCGCAGATATAATTGCGCGGGGATGGATTATGTTACAGAAAATCGTGAAAAAATCCTATCAAATGTGACCCCCGCCATTCTCAAAGCGTATGATTTTGAAGTTGCCGGCCATCGTGGCACGGCCATCCTGGCCGTGTTTTCACGGGCTGGAAGCCCGTGCCACTTTCAATTT
>Ga0180431_10005336_pt1 | contig 15681 bp, 10 predicted proteins | sample SS_ome_11_FD_132459 | JGI IMG/M metagenome (GOLD analysis project Ga0180431, IMG submission 132459) | Hypersaline lake sediment archaeal communities from the Salton Sea, California, USA - SS_1_MS_1 metaG | ecosystem: Environmental > Aquatic > Non-marine Saline and Alkaline > Hypersaline >... | reverse complement strand
CCCACACTGGACAGGAGAACCAACGCCATGAAAACGACGCCGGCAACTGCCGTAATTCTCACGATTCTCGTCCTGCTGTCGTCGAGCACGGCCCACGCCGCCGCCGACAAGCTCGACCTCAAGTTCCACCTGGAGAAGGGCAAGTCCTACAAGCTCCTCATCACGATCGAGCAGAACATCGTCGTGTGGATCGGCGGCGCGGAGCAGGAGACCAAACACACGCTCGGCATCGGCCAGACGTTCAAGGTCACGGACGTTGACGAGGAGGGCACGGCAACACTGGAGGTGACGTTCGGGCCGATGTCCATGAAACTGGAAGGGTCGACGGGGACGATCGAGTACAACTCCGACGACCCGCCCGACTCGATCGAGGAGGTCCCGCTGGCGGCCAGAGCCTTCGCCTTAATGGTGGGCCGGACCTTCACAATGAAGATGACGCCCGAGGGCCGCGTCCTCGAGATCAAGGGCATGGACAAGATCTTCGAGGCCATCTTCAAGTCGCTCGGCCTGCCCGACGACCCAATGAAAGACACGGTCGCCGATGGTCTCAGAAGGCAGTTCGGCGAAGACGCCATGAAGGAGATGTTGGAAAGCGCCATGGCCGTCTGCCCCGACAGACCCGTCGGCACCGGCGAGAGCTGGTCGGCAAAAATGGCCCTGACGAAAACGCTCCCTATGATCATGGAACAAACCTGGACGCTGACCGCCCGCAACGACGGCGTGGCGACGGTCAAGGTCGAGGCCACGATCAAGCCGAACAAGGACGCGCCTGCCGCGAAGATGGGCCCCGCGACGGTGACATACACGCTCAAGGGCTCTGAGAAGGGGACCTACAAGCTCGACGAGACCACAGGATGGCTCATCGAAGGTGATATGACACTCGAGTTGTCGGGGGAAATAACGACGAAAGGCATGCCCGGCCAGCCCAAAGAGATGTCCCTGCCGATCCTCATCGAGGGCACCTTCAAGTTCGAATCGAAGTAGCCGCCCGCCGCGTGCCGGCCCGGGCCCCGCTCAATCCGGGTGGGTGCCCCCGCCTTGCACGGTTCTTGCTTCTGGAGCCGCTCGCTTGCGTATGGAAGTCAAGGGGACCGAGTCTGCGTCCCCGGGCGCGAAACAAGCGGGACCCAACGGGCGCACTGATGTTGTCAACAGCGGCGTGTAATCGAGCTCGGATCCCGCACATGCTCGCGTCTTGCCTGGGCTTTTTGCTCTTGACGCGCCATGCTGCCTTACTTATATTCCGCGAACCACTGAGGTACGTCGCGACCGCACAACAAGGCTCCGTCACGCTCTCGCAGCGTACGGCAAGGAGATACTGATTCATGTGCCTCGAGAAGCCAATATTCATCACTGGGTCCGGCCGGAACGGCTCGTCGGCGTTTGCCAGGAACTTCACGCGCCATCCTCGGATTGCCTACTTGTCAGTGTTCTGCCGAAAGTTCCCCGCCCACCGGTGGATCAACCAGCTTCTCATGAGGGCCATCGACCTCCCGCTGATCGGGGGGTACTTTACCGAGAGAGCCCACACGGACGAGTCCTATCCCCTCTGGGACTACCACTGCCCTGGGTTCTCCCACCCCTGCCGGGACTTCGGTCCTGAGGACGTGACCGTCAGGAACAGGAAGGCCATAACTCGCGTGCTGCCCAAGATGCTCACGAACAAGAGAAATCGCCTCATGATCAAGGTCACCGGTTGGCCCCGGCTCGGTTTCTTCCGCGAGCTCTTTGACGACGCCAAGTTCATTCACCTCGTGCGGGACGGCCGCGCGGTCGCCAACTCATTCATCAACGTCGAGTGGTGGGTAGGATGGCGCGGAACCATGAATTGGCGATGCGGCGAGCTCACGCCGGCCCAGCGCGAGTTGTGGGAACGGTATAACAGGTCATTCATCGTGCTTGCGGGCATCCAGTGGATGATCTTCATGGACGCGATGGAGAACGCCCGGAAGTACGTCAAGCCCGAGAACTTCATGCAGCTTAAATTCCAGGACACGTGTTCCGATCCGGTCGGCGTGTTCAGGAAAGTCCTTGAGTTCTGCGAGCTTGAATGGTCCCACCGTTTCGAGAAGCGCATCCTTGCCTACCCCCCAAGAAACACGAACCACAAATGGAAAAAAGACCTCACCCCGGCGCAGCAGAAAGCCCTCGAGGAGGTCACCCACGAGTACCTGCAACGCTACGGCTACGTGTAATCCCTCACCACCCGACTGGCACTCGCGGCCCACAGAACGATGCGCCCGCGCACCGCGCCGCTCTCGTAACAGCCACCAGAACGGCAGGCGTTGCGCCCCTCGCCCGAGCCCTTGGCGCTTCCTCTCGCCTGGCGCGCACGATTCTTGCTTGCTAAAATGCAGGATTCCCTGTGGAGACCCAGGGAACAGGCCCGGAGAGCCCGGGAAGATGCCCGGAGACCCCGGGAAGATGCCTGGAGACCCCGGCATGGGCCTTCCCGTCACACCCGGGCCGCCACAGCGATCCCCGGACCCTGAAGGGCACGAACGATGGCAGACACGATCTGGGGACAGGTCCGGAACGTCCTCGCCGCGGACATGCTCGAGATCCGCGTCACCCGTGAGGGCACAAGCAACAGGTTCCAATACGGCCCCCTCGAGACGATCTGCATCGACTCGATCTCCCTGCCCGAACTCGCCGGCAACCCCGCCGTAGACCTCGTCCAGAACAAGCTCCGCAACAAGGAAGTCCGCTGCTCGATCCAGAGACGCAATCAGGGCGGTGTGCTCGTGGCCGATCTCAGCGTCCTCTAGACCGTACGCCCCGAGCTTCAAGCGTTACTTTAGTCTATGTAATGGCCATAACTGGCTTATTTCCAGGCATCCACTACTGCCAATCTCCTGTTGCATCTCATGTGTTGCCCGCTTACCGCGCCGCCCTTTCTTGAGTCCAATTGGAGGGTTCTAACCCCATGAATCGCCCATCTCGTGCGTCCCGCGAATCGCCTGGCTCGTGCTCACGCCGCCTTCAGAACAGGCACCGCTGAACCGGGCAGCATCCCGCGCAAGGCACCGGCGCCGCCGCGGAACTCTCCGCGGTGGTCAGGCGCGTCGGCGCCGCCGAGGAAGCGCTCTTGACCTGCGACGACATCCTCCGCGCCCTCGACGCCGTCAAACCCACGGTCTCCAAAACGATGCTCACAAGGTATAATAGTTTTGGCCACACGCGGTGAATAGACACCAAGGAGCCGAACCATGAGCACGAAAGCGCCGTCAGAACGCATGGTCCTTATCGCGGTTACACTTGTCATCGCTGCCGCTGTCTATGCTGACGAGGCGACCGGGCCCCGTGAATCCGCGGAGAGCGTTGCACGAGCGTCGTCGGAACGCCTCTTTACAATCGTGCAGAACGACAAGTGTGGCTACATGGACAAGACCGGAAAGGTGGTAATCGAGCCACAGTTCGACGACGCCGGAGGGTTCCGCGACGGCTTAGCTCCCGTCAAGGTCGCCGACAAGTGGGGCTACATAGACAAGACCGGTGCGTGGGCGATAGAACCACGTTTCGAGGCCGCCGAAGGCTTCTTCGACGGCCTCGCTGCGGTCAAGGTGGAAGATAAGTGGGGCTATATTGATAGAACGGGGGACATGGTAATTGAACCCCGATGGCCCGAATCGAGCATGTTCTGTGAAGGGCTCGCGTTGGTTTCCGTCGGCGGTAAGGTGGGCTACATAGACAAGACGGGCAAGTTCGCAATCGAACCGCAGTTCATGGGGGGCCATTCCTTCTCCGAGGGGCTCGTGCCAGTGCAGGTTGCCGAGCACCGATGTGGCGTGATCGACAAGGCCGGGCGGTTTGTCATCGAACCAAAATACGAAAGTATCGGCCCGTTCTCGGACGGTCTCGCGTCCGTTACGGTCAAGGGAAAGGTCGGCTTCATGGATCGCACCGGCCAGATCGTGATCCAACCGCAGTTCGATTCCTGCCGTCCTTTTTCGGAGGGCATGGCTGCCGTCCGGATCGGCGAGCGCTGGGGCTTCATCGACAAGACCGGGCACATCGTCATCAAGCCGCAGTTCTACTCGGCCACATGGTTCTATGAAGGTCTCGCTTCTGTGCAACCCGTTGGCTTTGTTGATGAGTTCGGCATCACACACCCGGGCAAATGGGGTTTCGTCAACAAGCAGGGCGAGCTTGTCGTCAAACCGCAGTTTGACTACGTCGGTATCTTCAGCGGTGGCCTCGCGTTTGCCCAAACGGACGACAAACGCGGCTACATCGACAAAAAGGGCAAATGGGTCTCGCAGTTTGACGACTGAATAGTGGACGCTCTTGTGGCACGCAGGCGCCGGTTCAAGGAATCTCACCAAATGCCTGTTGACCCGAGCAGGCAGATATAGCGGGCGCCGCAGGAGGCGCTCGAGAAGGCGCGGGCAGCATCCCGCGCAAGGCATCCCGTGCTCTGTCTGTTGCCTCCCCCGTCATTTCAGGCTAGCATGCGGATTCCCGGACCCGTACCGCTCGACCCGTTCACAGCAGTCCGACGGAAAGCGTATGGAGAAGCTCGCACGATACCTGGACCCCGCCGGGGCCGCCGCGGAACTCGCCACGGTGGTCAAGCGCGTCGGCGCCGCCGAGGTCGCCGTCGTCCGCAACCTCGACTACGTGTACTCGCCCGTCGAGCTCTATCCGCTCGCCCCGCGCATCGCCGGCGCTCTCGACCGCGTCGTCGCTTACGCCGTGGACATGGACGGCACCTCGACCACAACGGAGCCGCTCGCCCTGCACGCGCTCGAGTACATGGTGCGCAAGTTCACCGGCCGGATGGACCCGGCGAAATGGCCCGGCCTCGATGAGGTGAAGGACCTCCCGCACGTTATCGGCAACAGTAACTTCCGCCACACCGAGTTCCTCCTGGGCCGCTACACGCCTGACGAAGCACAGCTTCGCGCCGCATTCTTCGCGGCCCTTGCCTGGACGCTCGCAAACCTCGACGACCCCCAGCGCCGGCGCGACGCCCGCCAGAACGCGGCCAACTGCGGTCTCGGCCCGATGCTCCGGGACCCGCAGTTCCTCGACGCTGTCTCGCGCCAGATCGACTACGACGCCTGTGCCGGCATTGTCGCCCCCTTCCTCGACACATACGGCGCCGCCTTCACGTACACGTCGTACAGCGCGCTCGTCGCCGCCGCGCTCGACATCTACTACGCGCGCTACCACTGCATCCTCAAGGAAATGGAGAAGGGCCGCGGCGACGAGCTTGCGCGCGAGCTCGCGAAGGGCGCCGCCCACCTCGTCGAGCCCATGCCCGCTTACGGCATCTTCCTCGCGCTTATCAAGGGCTGGCTCGGCCAAGACGCCGACCGCCTTTTCGACCACCTGCGCGATCTGCTCGTCGGCGATGAGCGTGCCGGCTTCTCGACAGCGGACATCAACGCCATGCGCCCACGGCTCGCGCGCCTCGGCACGCACTTTGAGAACAACCCGGCCAAGATCGCGCTTGTCACCGCCTCGATCGCTTACGAGACCCACGCCGTGATGAAGGAAGTCGTGCGCATTCTCCGCAGCGAGGCGAGGTCGTGGCCGGTGCCGGAGAGCCGAAAGACGCTCCTCGACGAAAAGTTCGCCGACTACCTTGCCGTGTTCGACGGCTTCGTCTGCGCCTCCGACGCCCACGAAGCCCGGCTCAAGCCGCACCGCGACCTGTACTCCATCGCGCTGTACCAGATGTCCGTCGCGAAAGACGACTACCCCTACTGCGTCGGCCTCGAGGACACCGAGCCCGGCATCATCGCGCTCCGGGCCGCCGGCATCGGCTGCGCCGTGGCGCTGCCCAACCGCGACACGCACCGCCAGAACTACGAAATGGCAAGCCGCATCGTGCACGGCGGCCTGCCCGAGGTCATCCTCGTCCACAACGCCTTTCTCAGCGACGACGCAACCCGGTAAACCGCCGATGGCGAACCGAACCGGAAACTGGAAGCTCGTCAAGACGGAGCACGACGCCGAGTCGCGGCGTGCGCACGCCAGCGTCTTCACCATCTCGAACGGCTACATGGCGCTCAAGGGCGACCTGCTCGAGGAGCGCGGCCACCGCTGGCCAACGACGTTCATCAACGGCCTCTTCGATACCGCCGACATGATCGGCCAGCTCCCAGTCACAAAGCACGAGCGCCGATACCTCGACGAGAACTACGTCGACGGCGCCGGGCCGAGCCCCTCCATCGCCAACCTCCCCAACCCGCTCGCCGTCCGCGTCTTCGTCGGCGACGACGAGATCGTCTTCGAGCGCGGAGAGATCAGCGACTTCTCGCGCACCTACGAGCTCGACTGCGGCCGCTATTCGTATGAGTACGTCTACGAGGACCGCGCCGGTCGCCGCACGCGCATCCAGATGCTCCGGGCGTGCGATATGAAGCATCCCCACCAGGCCGCCATGTGGTATGCGGTCACGCCGCTCAACTACAGCGCGACGCTCCGCATCATGAGCGGCATCGACGGGGGCACCCGCTCCAACATGACGGGGGAGCCGCAGACCGAAGTGATCGCCGCCTCCGCCTCCGCGGACAAGCGCACGCTCGTGCTCGAGGCCACGACCGCGCACAGCGGCGTCGGCCTCAAGCTCGCCGTGCACGACCACCTCAACTCAAAGCCTGCCGCGACGCCGCACGTCTTCTCCTCGGCCGACTCGATCTTTGCGCTCTACGAGTTCCGCGCGAAGCCCAACCACGAGATCAACCTGGAGAGGTCAATCATACTTGCCTGCACGCTCGACGAGGATCCCCGGCCGTACGACGACCCCGCCGCCTACGCGAAAAGCTTCCGGTTCCCGTGGCTCCTCGAGATCAACGATGTCTGGTGGCGCGATACCTGGCAGCGCTTCGATGTCCAAATCGAGGGCGACGACACGGCGCAGCTCGCCATGCGCTTCTGCCTCTTTCACCTCATGTGCGCCGCGCCGAGACACGCCGACGCAATGAGCGTGCCCTGCAAGCTGCTCACCGGCGAGCACTACCAGGGCACCACATTCTACGACACCGACCTCTACATCGAGCCCGTCTTCCTCTTCACGTTCCCGGACATCGCCCGCCGGATGCTTGCGTATCGATACGTCGGCCTCTCGCCGGGACGCGCGATCGCAAAGGACCTCGGCTATCGAGGCGCGAAGTTCGCATGGCAATCCGGGCCGAACGGCATCGAGGCGCTCGGCAAGTGGTACCGCTTCATGCACACGAACATCCACATCAACGGCGACGTCGCTCACAGCCTCATGCAGTACCACCACGCCACGCATGACGCCGAGTTCATGCGCACCTACGGCGTCGAAATCCTCGTCGAGACCGCGCGCTTCTACGCCTCCCGCGCCCGCCACAACGACGATGACACGTATAGCTTCACCGACGTTGCCGGCCCCGACGAGGGCCACTGCGAAAGCACCGACAACTTCTACACGAATCTCCTTGGGAAGAAGAACCTCCTCGCCGCATGCGAGATGCTCGAGATGCTCGCGACCCATTCACCCCAGGACCACGCGCACCTTGTGAAAACCCTGAGCCTCGACGAGCACGAACCCGAACAGTGGCGCCGCATCGCCGACGGCGTGCGCTTGCTCTACGACCCGGCGACAAAGATCTACGAGCAATGCGAGCGCTTCTACGAGCTCGATCCCCCGCCCCAGGACCTCCTCGACGGGCGCACCGAGTGGTTCGTCACCGTCTTCCCCTACCAGGCGCTCAACCAGCCCGACGTCGTCATGGCCCTCGTGCTCTACCGCGACGAGTTCGACGAGGCCGTCAAGCGCGCAAACTGGGACTACTACAAGGGCAAGAGCATGAATTTCTCGTCCATGAGCTTCGTCGTCAACGCGATCATGGCGAAGGAGATGGGCGAGATGGACGAGGCCTACCGCAACTTCATGATCTCCGCCGGCCTCGACCTTGACCCGTCGCTCACCGGCCGCGGCGACACCGGCAACGGGCTGCACGGCACCGCCATGGGCGGCGCGTGGATGGCCGCCGTCTTCGGCTTCGGTGGCGTCAACGTCTCAAAAAACACGCTTCTCGTCGAGCCCCGGTTGCCCAAGCAGTGGAAATCGCTCTCCTTCACCCTCCGCATCCGGGGCGAAAACCTCCACTTCACACTCACCCACGACACCGTCCGCATCGCCCTCGGCAGAAAGCAGTCGCTCGAACTCCCCGCCCGCGTTCTCGCAACGGAAACGACCCTCCGCAGCGGCGAGACGTATACGTTCGAGACGAGATGAGGCAAACCGTCCGGCGCCTTCTGCCTACTCCCGGTCCGCCTCGATTTCCGACAGCACCTGCTTGATCGCCGCGTCGAGCTGTGAGTCCGTGTCGTTGATATCGTCGAGCGGCGGGCGCTCGACGTAGATGTCGGGCTTGACACCGAAGTTTTCGAGATTCTCGTCGCGGATGGTCCAAATGCCCCAGATCGGCATGCGAATGCCGCCGCCGTCCACAAGCCCGTAGGCGCCCGTGCCGATCACGCCGCCGTAGGTCGGCTCCCCGACGAGCTTGCCGTGACCGAGCGTGCGGAACCCGTCGGGGAACATCTCCGCGTCGCTCGCCGAGCGCCAGTTGATGAGCACGGCCATCTTGCCGTAGAAAGCCTCTTCCGGCCGCTTGCGCTTCACGCTCGCACCGCGGAGCCGCGTAATGTTGTACGGCCGCCGGTTGAGGATGTCGAGCAGCACGTCGTCAATGAGCCCGCCGCCGTTGTTGCGCACGTCAATGATAAGTCCCTCGTAATTGCGCAGCCGCGTCAGGTCTCTCTTGAACTTCGCCAGCGGTTTGCCGCCCATGTATTGCACGTGCAGGTAGCCCACGCGGCCGTCCGTCTGCGCCTCGACATAGCGCTCGTTCCGACACACCCACCACTCGTACCACAGGGTCCGCCGCTGTTCCCACGACGAGATATGCTCGATCCGTACGTCGCGCGCTGTCGCCGGATCGGCCTCATGCCCGACGCGCAGCCTCACCTTCCGGTTCAGCGGGTTAATCAGGTACGGCTCGTAATCGTCGCCCGCGCGGATCTCGTTCCCCTCGATCGCGAACACGTAATCCCCGACTTTCACGTCGAGCCAACTGTTGTCCGCCGGGCCCTTCTCGTAGATGCGCCCGATACGGTACAAGCCGCTCGCCGCGTCCGGCTCGAGCTCGAGCCCGAGCGCGCGCACCTCCTCCTTTGTCTTCGAGTCACCGGATGGGCCGGGCCACGCCCCGCAGTGCGACGCGTTCAGCTCCCCGATCATCTCGACGATCAGGTCCACCACCTCCGCCTTGTCCACGACGGAATCGAGGAACGGCTCGTACTTCTTCCGCGCCGCCAGCCAGTCGGTCCCGTGCATCGTCTCGTCATAGAAGCCGTCGCGCATTGCGCGCCACGCCTCGACGTACATCTGCCGCATCTCATCGCGCAGGTTGATGGGGAACCGCAGCGTGAACTCGATCGTCTCGACCGTGCCGCCCTTGACCTTCACTTTCTTCACGGCACCGCCGTCGAGAACGAAGAGCATCTTGCCGTCCTCGGCAAGATGCATTGCGCCGTAGCCGATCTCCGCGACTTCCTTCAGGTCCTCCTCGGGATCCTGTGTCCGCTCGATGCGCGCGGAGTACACCACCCCCACGCGCTTATCGCCGCGCGACTCGCTGACGCCGAAGATGACGCGCTCGCTGTCCGGCGTGACCAGCAGACTGCTCCAGACCGGCTCCACCATGTGCGTGAGCCGCCGCGTGCGCATGTCGAGGTCCTCGAAGTCGATGGCCACCTCGACGGGTTCTGCCGGCCCCACCGGCTCTTCGATCTCCTCCTCTTCATCGTCTTCGTCGTCGTCATCCTCGTCGTCCGCGTCCTCTTCGTCCTCGTCCTTGTCTTTCTTCTTCTTATCGTCAATGTCCTTCGGCTCGTCGGGATCCTCGGTCTCCTTTTGCAGCGCCAGCGCGTACACCTCGGGCAGAATCCACGATCGCCCCGTGCGGTCGTACATGTGGTTCTCGTCGAGGTCGCGCCGCGCGAGAAACAGCAGGTGTCGGCCGTCCGGCGTGAAGACCGGGTTCCACTCGCCGAGCGGATCGTCGTAAAGCCGTCGCTCCTCGCCCGTCTCGAACGAGTACACGTAGAGGTGGTTGACCAGCTCGCGGTCCTGCTTCGGATAGGCAAGCCACTTGCCGTCGGGCGACCACGCGGCGCTGCCGATCGACCGGTCCGTGCCTTCGGTGATCGTTTTTGTCTCGCCGCTTTCAACGTCGAACACGTACAGCCCGTGCCCGGCCGGAAAGGCCAGCGCCTTGCCGTCGGGCCTGAACCGCATCCAGAAGCTGCCCCAGTTCCACACCTGCACGGCCATGATTGACTCCGCCGGCACGACCTCCTGCAGTTCCTTCGTCTCCGTATCATATATATAGATGTGCTCCTCGGTCGTGCGGTCCGACGTGAACGCGAGCTTCGTCCCGTCGGGCGAATACACCGGCGCCCGGTCGCGTCCGGGATCCGTTGTCACGCGCACCTTGTCGCCCGCCCGCCCCGCCGGCACCGTAAAAAGTTCCCCCCGGCACGTCACCGCGATCCGCTTGCCGTCGGGCCGCACGGCGAAACCGTCCGTCCGCGACTCGTACGTCACCCACTCGTCAAGATCGCGCTTCGGCTCGCCGACGATCGTAATCGGCACCTGCTTCGGCTTGCCGCCCCGCGTCCCGATCGTCCAGATCGTGTACCTGTGCTGATACACGATCGTCTTGCCGTCGGGCGAGATCGCCGGGTGCACGACCCCGGGCCGCTCGTGGTGTGTCACCTGTCTCGGCTCGCCGCCCCTGCGCGGCAGCCGCCACAGGTTCTTCGCCTCGCCGCGTTCGGACACGAAGAAGATGTCGCCGTTCGCGGCAAAAAGCGGCCACGAGTCCGGCCCCTCGTACGTCGTCCGCTTCTCGAACGTGGGCTTCTCGAACGTGCCCTTTTCGAGGTCCGCGACCCACACGTCGGAATCCGCGCTCCCGATGTAACCCTTGCGCCACGGCCGCCCGAGCCCCTTGCGGTTGAAGGCAAAGAACCGCCCGTCCTGCGAAAACGTGCCGAACGCCGCCTCGCCGAGCGGCATCGCCTCCCGCATCTCACCGTCGAGAGACACCGTGTAGAGCCACGACCGCCACGAGCTGTTCGTCGGGCCGCGAAACACGATTTTCTTCCCGTCGCGCGTCCACGTCACCGCCACTTCCGACTCGTTGTTCCACGAGAGTTGTGTCGCGTCCCCGCCCGACGCCGGCACCACAAACAGGTTGTACGGCCCCGTCCGGTCGCTCGTGAACGCGATCATCGTGCCGTCGGGCGAGAACACCGGATGCACGTCGCGGCCGGGATTGTCCGTGATGCGGCGCAGCTCCGAACCGTCCTCGCGCACGGTCCAGATGTCGCCGAAGCACGAAAACGCAATCACCCCATCACAAATGCTCGGATGATAGAGCAGCCTCGGCGGCGGCCCGTCCGCGCCGTCCGCTGCCGCCGCAGCGCACACGACTCCTGATACAACGATTAGGACAAGAGAGAAACGCAGCCCTTTACTCATCACAGCACACCTTTCCCGTCTGAAATCACAACGCTTCGAGGTCGGCGAAGTTCGATCAACCTACACAACGACCCCCGCGAATGGAAGCGCGACTTGCCGGTGCCCTCCAGCCCTTCAGCCCTTCAGCGAGGAGGCAGGCGCAGGTCTGGGCCCCGCCTCCGCCTGCTGATGCGGCGAGGAAGGACCGGGCGCAAAATCCCGAGACGCGTGAGGAAGTGCCGCACCACGGCCTCGAGCGTTCGGAGCCCATACATGACGCTCCGCCCAAAATTGATTGACGACGCCTCCGCCATGTAGCGCACCGGCACCGGCACACCGCCGATACGAAATCCGCACTCGACCGCCTGGACCAGAAACTGCGTGTCGAACACGAAATCGTCCGAGTTCTTGTGGTATGGGACCGTCCGCAGCACCTCGGCCGTGTAGGCCCGGTACCCGGTGTGCCACTCGCCGAAGTTTTGCCCCGTCAGCATGTTCTCGACGATCGTCAGCATCCGGTTCGCCAGATACTTCCACATCGGCATCCCGCTCTGCAGCGCCTCGCGCCGCGTGCGGATCCGGTTCCCCAGGATGATGTCGCAGATGCCGTCCTCGAGAAAGCCGACAATGTACGGCGCAAGCCGGCTGTCGTACTGGTAGTCGGGGTGGATCATGATCACGATGTCGGCCCCGCGCTTGAGCGCCTCGTCGTAGCACGTCTTCTGGTTGCCGCCGTACCCCCGGTTCTTCTCGTGCTCGATCACGGTAAGGCCCAGCGACCGCGCGATCTCGACCGTGTTATCCTTGGAGACGTCGTCAACCACGATGATCTCGTCAACGCTCCCTTTCGGGATATCGCGCACCGTCGCCTCGAGCGTGCTCGCCGCGTTGTACGCGGGCATCACGGCTATCACCTTCGCGCGTCTTGGCACGGCCTCCTCCTGGCGCAGGCAGCCAACGTCCCCCATCTCCTGGCCGCCCCTTATAGATGAACCCGGCCAACTTCGCAAGCACCGGGGTGTCGCCTCTCGCTCGCCGGCCAAACCCTTCGACAACGTGGCGGTGATAGGCCATACTGTCACCGGACACTCGGAAAGGAAAACGCGCCCCATGCCGCCCAACATTATCTGGATCACCAACGACCAACACCGCTACGACAGCCTCGGCTGCAACGGTAACGACGTCCTCGAGACACCGCACCTCGACGCCCTCGCTGCCCAGGGCGTCCGCTTCACCAACTGCTTCTCGCAGTCGCCCGTCTGCGCCGCACAGCGTGCCTGCTTCCTCACCGGCCGCTACCCCCACCTGCACGGCCAGCTCTCCAACGGCTTCACCATGGCGCCCGGCGAGGTCTGGTGGCCGGAAATTTTGAGCGCCGCCGGCTACCTCACGGCCGGCATCGGCAAGATGCACCTCGAACCCTGGGACGACCCCCGCGGCTTCGAGCATCGCTTCATCGTCGAGGGCAAAGACTTCCTCCTCGGCGAGGACGAATACGCCAGGTTCTGCAAGGCCACGTACGGCTTCATCCGCCCGCGAGCCAAGTACGCCGAGCGCGGCCTGAGCATGGTCGACCCGATGCCGAGCGAGGTGCCATACGAGGACTACATAGACAAGTTCATCGCCGACAGCGCGCTCCGTTTCCTCGACGAGACGCGGGACGACCCGCGGCCGCTCGCCCTGCACGTCTCGCTCCTCAGCCCGCACCACCCGCTCGATCCGCCGACGGAGTACTTCGACCGCTACGCCAACAAGCCCGTGCCCCCGCACCGCTTCGACCCCGCCGAGAAGCAGGCCAAACCGCCCGAACAGACACAGCACATGTGGTTCTGGGACCGTGCCGGCGAGGCCCACCGCCAACGCGCGTGGCGCAGCTACTACGGCCTGGTCACCCTCGTGGACGACCAGGTCGGGCGCATCATCGAAAAGCTCGGCGACGTCGGCCGGCTCGACGACGCCTTCATCGTGTTCACAACCGACCACGGCGAAATGCTCTTCGACCACGGCCTGTTCGACAAAGCCTTCGCCTGCTACGACCCCATCATTCACGTGCCCGCCATCGTGCGCTGGCCCGGCAAGCTGCCCGCGGGCGCCGCGTGCGAAGCCCTCGTCGAGAGCACCGACCTCGTGGCAACGACGCTTGGCGCCGCCGGCCTCGACGTACCGAAGGCCATGACGAGCCGCGACCTGCTGCCCCTCATGCGCGGCGAGGTCGAAACCGTGCGCGACTACGCCGTCACCCAGCACTTCAACATCCGTTCGATCCGCACCGGGACGATGAAGCTCGTCTTCTACGGCGGTCGCGACTACGGCGAACTCTACGACCTCGAAGCAGACCCCTACGAGATGCACAACCGCTGGGACGACCCCGACTTCGCCGCGCAAAAGGCGGAACTCGTCCGCATGCTCATGGATTGGACCGTCTGGTCCTCGGACCCGAAGTTCCGCCAGGTACCCGAACCAACGAACAAGGGGTCATACGGCGGCTTCCTCAAAGCCTGGCCCGATACCGAGGCCCACTACCTGCCGTGAGCCCGTCGGCCGGGAATGCTTTTGACGATCCCGGACAACCGCCCCTAAAATGACCGGCCCATACGCGGAGGAGAGAGCTGCACTGAACGGCGTACGACACCCGAGCCGACTCGCCGGCCTGGACGTCCTGCGGGCCGTGGCCGCACTCATGATCGTCGCGTTCCACGCCGCCGTGCAAGCCGAATGGCGACCCATCGAATCCGCCTGGCCGATCGGCCAGATGGGGCGCCGCCTCTTCATCGTGCTCTCGGCCTTCCTCCTCTTCATGCCCTACGCGCGTGCGGTCTATGGCTCAGCTACAACGCACCGCAAGGTTGACGTGGCCGCATACGCGCTCAAGCGCGCCCTGCGCCTGCTGCCGCTCTACGTCGCCGCCGTGCTGGTCCTGACCGTCCTCAGTTATATCCAGCGGCGGCCTGCGACCGCGAAGAACCTGCTCTACCACCTGCTCTTCATTCACACGTTCGACGAGAGCACCTACTTCGGCCTCATGGGACCGCTGTGGTTTATCGCCGTGATCGCGCACTGGTATATTCTGCTTCCGTTCGTTGGGTGGGTATGGCTCAAACTCAAGCACCCGCTCGGCGTGTGGGCCATCGCCACGCTTGTCATGGCCGCCGTATACGCGCTGGTCTGGCCAAGAGGGCCCCTCTCCCGAACCGCCCTCACGACTCTCGTCGACAGGAGCCTCCTCGGCGCGCTCCCATCGCTCTTTGCCGCGATGACGGCCGCCGCCTACTTCGTCCGCACGCGTCAGCGCGGAAACCCGTCTGCCCGTCCGTGGCCGATCGCCCTCGTCCTGCCCATCGCCCTTGTTGCGATCGCCGCCCTCGTCCTGTTCGCCGACCAGGGCGGCCACCACGCCAGCCCGCTCGCACTGCCCGCCATCGTCCTGGCCCTCGCCTTCGCGTCCCAGGGCGGGAAGTTCCTGGGGCCCGTGCGCTCGTTCGGGAAAATGTCATACTCCGTTTACGTATGTCACTCGCCCGTGCTCGTCCTCGTGGCCATGCTCCCTGCCCTCGAGGGAATCGAGCAGGACCTGCTCCGGACCGCCCTCATCTTTGCCGTCGCGCTGCCTCCCCTCGTGCTCGCCTCATACGTCTCATATCGCCTCTTCGAAGCCCCCTTCTTGAAGCTCAAGGTCCCCTCCCCTCGCCGCACGCTCGTGCGCGTTGCCGCCGCGTACGCCGGCCTCGTGCTCGCGAGCGCGGTCCTCTACGCCGCGAGCACCCTCGCGTCAAAGGGGGAAACACAACCGACGGCCGTGCCTCGCAACGAGACCACGGCCGTCGTCGAGAATTCCGCGCAGCCGCTCCACCCCTAGCGTAGTGCGTCTAACGCTTCTCTCCATTCGGCAATGGGAGCCATGCGTTTCCCTGCCGGCTTCAGCCGGCACTCCGGCTTGCCACCGGCTTCAGGGGGTGTTGAAAAACCCCGATGACGTTGCTTCGCCCGCGCTTGCTGCGAAGGCCGTCGCGCTTCGAACGCCGTCGCCCTTCGAACGCCGTCGCCCTTCGAACGCCGTCGCCCTTCGAACGCCGTCGCCCTTCGAACGCCGTCGCCCTGAAAGGGCCACATAGGTCAGCCCAGGGCAAGCGTCGGCCCCGAGCCTGCCGAGGGGCGAAGCGCCGCCCTGG
>Ga0180431_10005335_pt1 | contig 15682 bp, 15 predicted proteins | sample SS_ome_11_FD_132459 | JGI IMG/M metagenome (GOLD analysis project Ga0180431, IMG submission 132459) | Hypersaline lake sediment archaeal communities from the Salton Sea, California, USA - SS_1_MS_1 metaG | ecosystem: Environmental > Aquatic > Non-marine Saline and Alkaline > Hypersaline >... | reverse complement strand
GTAGTCGATCATTAATGATTGGGCAAAGCCCAATCTTTAGGGCCCTCACCTTTCGTACACTTATGGCGTAGCCTGTAAGGTTGGCCGGAGGCCATACCAACACAAATTTTATAAGGAATGACATGGAATTTTATTCATGTACCTTTTGAAACGATGACATTTCATATTGTGTTGGGCCATACTTTATTTTCGGGTAATGAGCACCTGCGAATTACCAGATCACGACATAGTCGTGAGTGGTAAGGCTTAAGCCAAAATATCACGAAATCAATTCATTTGTCCTCGGCCCTAACAAATCGACAAGCGGTCCTTGAGGACAGAGAGCTCATCTGATCCAATCGAGTCCCGTTCAGTCAATGGGTTATAAACTTCAATCTGAGAATCATCGGGTTCAAGGCGTGGTTTTGAGAAAGAGGCAACGTGGGATTGTGAACGGATTGGGGAAGGAGGTTCATGGTCACGCGCGAGGACGTTTGAGTTGTGAAGTGGCAGTTCACCCTGTTCAAGGATCCACCCCGTGTCATCACTTAAAAATGTGTGGATTGAACCTCCTGCCTTGCCTGTCGTGTTTCCCTTGATTAGCGACACAATCGAGGCTGCCTTTAAGCGTGTATCTTCGAATGCCTCGGAATTTCCCTTTTTCCTCCGTACTTGATCGTCGTGGAGATGAAGGTTATGTGGGTTGAGGCTCGGGGGTTTTTCGGCCCCTCTACGAGTATCCTGGCGGGGTGGTGATGGGGGGCCGACCAATCCTTCCTCACGGTAATCATAATCTTCCTCAGGCTGCAATTCCTTTTTGAGTCTTTGCGTGACTTTTAGTTCACGACGAATTGCCATAGCTTCTAGCTCTAATACATCCTTTAGACTTGAAATGTTTTTCAACTTTGTACAAAAGTTGAGAGCAAATTGCAAGGCTTCCTTTTTAAGCGTCTCGAGCTTGGCACCTCTATCCTTTTGATGGTCCATCATTCGACGACGCTCTCTCGCTTCCGATTCTTCCATCTCGCGTTGTTTTATTTCACGATTGCGAAGCTGCTGGTGTCGACGATCCATTTCCCTGACTTCTTCTTGTTTCTGTCTTGCTCTATTGGCGCGCCGTTCCCTTTCTTGTCTCCTCTTTTCTTCCTCCGCACGCCTTTTGGCTTCCCTCGCCCGTGCTTGTCTTTTCCGTTCTGCCTCGCGTTGTTTTTCCAGAGAACGTCGTTGACTCGCCTGGCGTGAAAGGGACTGTCGCGGATAGTTGGGCTTCTGCCTAAAGATGGACGAAGACCCGGAACTACGAGAAAACAAGGATAATTTCCGTCCGTACATTTAATAGATGGCTGGTGATTTATTGGCCAAGATGAACAGGTATACGAACTTGAATAAATAAAAATATAGGTCAAAACTTCCAAAGATTAAACCTTGGGTGAATGCTAAATATGGCCACCACCTATTCACGTGCCGAAGTGGAAGCGGCTGTTCGTTACATGCTCTCGGACCGCCTCTACTCGCGTATGATTTGTGGGGATTGGAAGGATCTACCGGCACCATTGTGGCGGGATACCTTTCGCATTTCGGATTACAAAAAGATTGGCTATGTGCGCAACGCAGTTGCCCTTGACGATTTGGTTGAACGTGATGTGGCCCAGGGCGACGGAGCTCACTTTACACAAGACCATATTTTCCCCTTGCGCATGTCGGATGGTTGCAGGGAAAAGACCAACCTCTTGATATCGTCGTCCCGCCTCCAATCCCACGACAACTGGGTCATGCTTTACCCACGTGTCAACCGCTTAACGCCCAAGTACTACCGCAACTGTATTCGAAACGATGTGCCCTTTCATACCAAAAAATCCGGCATCTATTGGCGTGGAGTCGATTCGGGAAACATTATTCGTGAATCTCTTCCCGGTAGGTGCAACCGCCTGAAGGTTTGTCAGGCATGGGACGGTTACAAGGTCGACGGCCCCGGTGAAGATTCCTGGGATTTGGGGATTACTCAATTTCTACAGACACGCAAGAACTACCCCGTCGATAAGCTTGACCCGCTTGCCAAGGGAAAAACTTCAGTTCATCACTTGATCAAGTACAAGTACACCTTGTGTTTGCCTGGAAACGACGTCTCGTCGCAATTCTTGTGGGCCTTGGCCGGAAACACCGTCCCCTTCCACCCCTACCCCTTTTTCTATGAAACCTACTGGTACGATGGAGGGGAGGGGAGATCGGCTCTTGAGCCCTGGGTCCACTTCATCCCGATCAAACATGACGCTTCAGATCTGGCAGAGAAATACGAGTGGTGCTTGTCCCACCAAGAGGAGTGCGAGGCGGTGATCAAGGCAGGCAAAGAGCATTCCAAACGCCACCTTTCTGATGAATTTTCTCTTGCCGTAAGAGACCGTTTTGTCCAAATTTATTCCTTGACAAGCCCAATCACCTCTGGGGTGGCTCTCCACAAGTAAAAAAATAAGAATGAAAAGGTTGGCGTAGATTCAAAGATCAAATCCTTCACAACAATTGGGCAATATTCAGTAGCCCGTACCGCATGGAAGTCAAATAAATGTGACCTATAGCCACTCGACTACCTAAAATAAGATTCCATTCAAGTATTTAGATTCCATCACCCCACCTGCCTCGACGCGCCCCTTGTGCCTACCCTGTCGACGGAGGTGGCGGTTTGTGGATTTGTCCGCGAGGTTTTGCCAATTATGTTTGTGATGACGCAGACGGCTACGGCGGGTGGGTACCATTGATGAATTACCCTCGTACGATTTATTAAATTTTCAGATGCAAATCCATCTGTATGGTTTGAGTGACTCAAACCTAAGCCACACCTTCTTCTCTAATCCAATGAAGACCCTTTGCCTTTGCTTGCTCTTTGTCCTTGGCTCAGCCATCTTGGTCCCCTTGCTTGTTACGGAAGTCGGTAGAGACGAGGACCTAGACCAAGTTCCGGGTCTCGGCCCAGTGCTATTGATGAACGTGATGGCATGGTTCATCCCCATCCTTTTTCTCTTTCTCTTCCTTGGATCCACCTTTGACTGACAGGCTTGTAGCTTGGGTTTCAAAAAAAAAATAAAATGTTTTCTTTCTCATCTTTTAATTACATCCACCTCACAAACAACCTTCATGCAGAAGAAAAAGGGTCCAATCCAAGATAAATTGGGCCACTTGCCTCGACCGCCGCCTCTCGAACCCGCCGGTCTTCCCACCGGTTACTACAAGGGGCGTGTCCCAAATGAAGTCATGCGTAAACATGCGCGGCTCTTTTCACTGGGTCCCCTCCTTATGAAACCAAAACGCGATCATTTTGTGGCCATGGTAAGGTCCCTCTACGTCACCGATGCTCGTCCTTGTCCCTACCGCTTCAATATTTTTAAAGCTCAAACCGAGCGCTATTACAGAGAACTTGACCAGCTCCGTCAGATGCGGGCGGAGGAGGATGATGCTGCCCTTGAAGAGATTGCCTTTGGGTCAACGAGTGATCCCGATCAGATGAAGTGGGCACGGATGAAGGAAGAGAATTCTCGTCCTTGTGTTGCTTACATGCAGGGCATCTCACCTGAAGGCCACACCGCCTCTATCGAGGTTCGCGAGTTTAAGCCCTACTTCTTTGTAAAGCTTGCCCGGTCATGGACCGAGCACCAAATCGAAAGGTTTGTGACGGGCTTGGAACGCAAGTGTGTCTTAAAACCTGAGACACTGACCGCTAAACTTGTCCCCCGGAAAGACTTGTTTCTCTTCCACCCCGACCCCAAGGACCCCTCCCAGCCGCGCAAGTGGAAGTACATTTGTGTCTACTTTCCTAATATGGCTGTCCATAACCGAGCAGCTTCCAAGATGAAGGACCCGCTCTGTATCAAGGGCGTCCCCCAGACCCAAGACGTGCTTCATCCCGAAGAGGTTTTCCGAGGAGCGACGGAGCATGCCCAGCGCATCATTGACCAGTCGTCCATCAAGCCAGAAGGGTGGATCATTATCCACCGAGCCAAGTGGAGGTTTGCATCCAAGAACCACCGTGTATCGACGGCACCTTATGAAATTTTTACTAGCTTGAAATCTGTCCATCCCCTAACCGATGAAATGGAACACCCTCTTGTGCCCTCTATTGATGCTGTTGCACCTACTCTTCTAGACTCTTGGGACATTGAGTGTGTGAGGGGAGCCAATGATGGTGAAATGCCGGACCCAGAGGTGCCAGGTGACGTGTGTTTTATGGTATGTCACTCCTTTGCATGGATGGGTTCCGTGCCACCCCATTGGACAAAGACACGTCCTGAGGTGAAACCTGGCGAGGTATTTTTGAGGGTAGGCCAGGTCTTGGGCAAGACAAAGCCGGTGGATGGCATGATTGTGGAGGAGGTTGTGAATGAGATTCAGATTGTCCAGCGTATGCGGGATTGGGCGGCCATCATCATGGACGTGGACGTCTTGTCTGCTTATAACGGTGACCGTTTTGACGTTCCCTTTATGGTCAAAAAGGCGCAGCGTTTTGGGGCAGCATGTGGGCGCTTCTTTTACATGTCCCGCATCATTGATCACAAGATTAAGGGAAGGTCCAAGGCCCTCAAGTCAGGCGCCCTCGGAGACAATGAACTCTACCTCATTGATCCGGTGGGACGCCACACCTTTGATACCTTTCAGTACGTCAAGTCGAACGCCAAGTTGGACCAGTACTCCCTCAACTTTGTGGCGACCACCTACCTTAAGAAGAAGAAGCACGACGTGAACTTTCGTGACATCTTCAAAGCTTTCCGGTCCACTCCAGAAGACTTGCACAAGATTTTGGCTTATTGCGGACAGGATTGCGATTTGCCTGTAGAACTCATCCAGAACCGCATGTGGTTCATCAACCTGGTTGAGATGGCACGTGTGACCTTGACCCAGTCCCAGGTCCTCCTTACTTCGGGCCAGCAGGTAAAGGTCTTGAACCAGCTGATGCACTACGCCCACGCCGATGGTTACGTCATCAACATGCTTTACTCGCGTGATTATGCGACAACGGACAAGTATGGTGGGGGCACCGTCCTGGCTCCCGATGCAGGCTACCACACTGACCCCACCGTGGTTCTTGACTTTAAATCCCTGTACCCGTCCATCATGATGGCACACAACCTGTGTTATTCTACACTTGTTTCACAGGCAATGTGGGATTACATCAATACTCACAAAAAGGACTACTTTGAGCGCGGCCTCAAGATCGACGAATACAAGACGGCTGGGGGCATCCACCGATTTGTGGACAATGGTCTCGGGATCCTGCCCAAGATCTTGAAGACCTTGGGTCAAGAACGAGGCAAGGCTAAAAAGTTGATGGCCAATGCAGCAACTCCCCTCGTGGCGGGTATCATGAATGGTCGTCAATTGTCGCTCAAGGTGTCTATGAATTCCATTTATGGTTTCACGGGTGTCAAGGAAGGAAAGCTTCCCTGCCGTCCCATTGCCGAAACTGTGACGTGCCTCGGAGGCAACATGATTATGCATTGCAAGGACTGTATGGAAAAGTGGTACCCAGGCACCAAGGTGATCTACGGTGACTCGGTCGCCCCGTGGTGTCCAGTGCTGACCAAAAGGCGCATCGTCCAAAAAGATGGCAAATACGAATGGCTCTACGCTCTCGAGACCATTGACAAGCTCGCTTCACGGTGGCTTGTTCGTCGAGACGGAAAACAATACGGTCTAGGCTTTGGCATTGTGTGGGCGTGGAGTGACGGTGGATGGACCAGGATTCACCAAGTCATCCGCCACACCTACAAGGGAGACCTCTACCGTGTAGGCACGGGACGCGGCATTGTCGATGTCACTTCCGACCACTCCCTGGTAAATAGTGAGGGGGTCGAAGTGAAACCGGTGGATGTCTCCCTCGGAACTTCCCTCATGCACAAGGCGCCTCCACAGAAAGTTGTAGACCTCTTCCAAACACCAGAGGCGGGTGTCCACTTTGCGGAATTGGATTCCCCAAACCGCCATTCAGGATGGGAAGCCGCGGCACGTCGTTTCTACTCGGGCTCCGTCTGGCGCCATGCGACGTCACCCGAAGACACAACCATTCAGAGCCTGACGTCGTTTCCCTATTCTGGTTTTGTCTATGACTTGACGACGGCCAACCACCATTTTCAGGCAGGCATTGGTGACATGATTGTCCATAACACCGATTCGGTCATGGTTAAATTCCCCAAGACCCTGTGTCCCACGGCCGTTGATGCCTTTGAGTTGGGCTTCAAGGCTGGTGACCGCCTGACTGCAGAATTCAAACCGCCCATTGAAATGGAAATGGAAAAGATTTACCAGCCCTACCTCTTGAAGAAGCGCAAGTACTATGCGGGAAAGATTTACGAGTCGGTGGATCAAGTGAAAAAGTACATGCTGGGGCAAGAGGTGGACGAGACCAAGAAAAAGGTAAAGGAACCCTATGTCGACATCAAGGGGATCAAGCCTGCCCGGCGAGACAATTGTGCCCTCATGCGTAACCTCTGCTCAGGAATCCTCAACACCCTTTTCGCACCCGGAGACATGGACAGCCACCTTGACACCTGTGTAGACATGGTCGGAAAGGAACTCAACCGTCTTCAACACGATGAAGTTGCCGTAGAGGATCTAGTCATTACGGGTGGCCTCAAGTCTTCCTATGCCCAAACCATTCCGCCGCATGCCGCTGTCGGCCGACGGTTCAATTATGACCCCGGAGACCGTGTCCCCTTTGTGATTTGTGACGTTCCTGAAATGGACCGGGTAGGGGCAGAGGACAAGCGTGCCAAACGCAAACGTGCCAAGGCTACCAAACCGGATCAGGGACAAAAAAAGATGGGATCCCTAGTCGCTATGACTGACTCAGATTTGGTCAAGGCCTCAAAGACAAAAACGGCCAACATTCCCCTGGCAGCCTATGCACGTCACCCTGATGAAATCAAGGAGGGCAAGTACAAACCCGACGCTGCCTACTATGTAGAGAAACAACTCACCAATGCGCTCGAGATTGTGCTGGGTTTTGTGGACAGATGGCCGGATGTTCAAGAGATGTTGCGAGGCGCGATTCGGGATGCCAAGGGCAAACAACAAGGACTCCAAAAGATTACCAACTTTATGGTCAAGTTGAAACCTCCATCCACATCTTCTCAAGCCTCAAAGACACGCGAACCCAAAGAAATTTCGGGAGGGGAAAAACCACAAAAGAGACGACGTCAAGGACGTCCCAAGCGTCCGCCAAAGCTGTCGAAAAAAGAAAAGGAGGATCGTGACAAGGCAGGGATGCAATGCATTACGGACTTTTTTTAGAAAAAATAAATACTGAGTAGGTTTATTCTCCAAGGCTCTGTTGCTCCACTAGTGACTAAATGGCTACAGAGATGCACCTTGACAAGTTTATCGCCCTGATGGATGAAATTCAAATGGTCCAACGCCAGATTGGTGAATCGATCAATAAGCTTATTGAGCTGAGGAAAGAAATGAGTCGAGCCGCTGTCCGGGGTCTCATGACCAAGGAAGGTATTGGAGAAATAGAGGGGGAAATTCAAAGACGGGAAAAGGTTGTCTCTTCGATTGAAACCTTTCAACAAACGCGAGTCCAAGACATTTATGCAGCCATTTACAACGCCATTGACGCCATTGCCAAACAAATATCTCCCATCTTGCCCGTCGGTCTGGAAGTCCATGGCCAGGATTTTGATTTTGGAGATGAACAGGCTTCGCTGCGACGGGCTTCCTACGTCTACCTCTTTGGCGGCTTGACGGACGACGGCAATGAACCCGTCAAGGGCCACTGCTTGCGCTACCCTGACTTGCCAATCCCCCAAAGGACAAATGTCCAGACCCAAGAATTGTTTGAACTCTACCTCGCTGCGCGTGTGATCCAAAATGAAAAGTTTGACACCCTTCGTGAGGTAATGGCCCGCATGAAAAAGTCGATTGGAGCCGGCTATCCTCTCAAAGGTGCCAAGGCAGGGGTGGCACACCAGTTGGATGCGATGGTCAAAGAAGCGGAGGAAAATGAAGAGGGCTTGGCCGACAATTTGGAGGCCCTCTTTGGGGGAATTTCGTCCAAGGTTGAAGGATGGCGTGCCGAAGTCATTGATGAAGATTTTGAAACCATTCGTGACATCTTGGACATTTAGAGCAGTTTAGTTTTCTCCGAAAAAGGATTGGTGTTACGAATAAAATACCCGTATTTAATTGGTAATACCGGGTTTTCGATAAAGAAAACTAGTCTTCCACGTCCATTTCAATTAGACAAAAGGTCATCATACAGTCACACAATGATATTGCCTTTAAGAGGGTACCTCCCTTGACTTGATCTTTGAAGATGTCAAGTGTATCCTCTGGTTCGTAGTCCTTATAATCATCCTTCTTCAGGAAATCATTGAGAGCCTTTGTTCCGCCCTCCAAAGTTTTTTGCACACAGATAGGATAGCTAAAGTTTTCCTTTCGAAAGTCACTTGAATAAAAGACGACGTAAACCATTTTAAAATGTGTCACCTAGATTGAAAGACGTGATTTAACTAACCTCACTTGGCTTTTTGGCAGGAAGGAGGACGCGCCCATCCAAACATACCATCTTGACTCCCCGATACCTCTTGGATCATGGGATCAACGTGGTGATGACCAAACAAATGAATCTCGGGTTTCATAGAAACCTTGTGTTTTGGCTTTGAGGGGGACAGTCAAAGGTCGAGGGGGTCTCGTGGGTCACCAATACGTCTAGACCCTTTCCCAACACTTGCCTCAGGTAGGTTTGATAAACGCCTCGAGGAAACTTGTGGAGTTCTGGTTTGTCCTTCCCAATAATTCCATGGACTCTACCTACACGCAGACCCGCCTCACCAAGGGTAACGACATAACGGTCAAGAGAACAAAAAGTGTCATCCTTGTTGCGGAGACCCTCGACCTCGTCCGAGTAGTAATCGTGGTTACCCTGAACAAAATAAAAGGCCTTGGAATGGTCCAAAAAGTATTTATAGGCCTCGTAAGGATCTCCGTCTGACCCAATCTTACCCGTCCCGGCCATGTCGCCAGCAGCAATCACAATGGAATCCTTCAAGAGGTCCATGCTTTCCAATTTTTGTGCAATCTCAAGGGCAACGGCATGCATGTCACTAAGGAGAATAAATTGACATGAAGGATCTAATAAATTATCCACTTGGTGAAACAATATGGAGCACCCGTGGGCAAAGGCCGAGGGAAAGGTTTCGGTAGACATAATTTCAAGTGGCTTCAATTGGCTTCAGCCAATCCAAACCATTAGGTTTGCATCTGCCTGTGAATTTCCAGTTTCTTTTTCTCTGAAAAACGATCGGTGTTACCAATAAAAGACCCGTAAATTGTTTAGTTGTTAAATTCACCTCACCTCATGGATACCTTTGACAAATTCTTTCAAGACTTGAAAAAAAACATCTAACACCTCGTGATTTGTATTGGGTTATTCATGGAACCCACCCCGAACAAGGGCCACATCTTGGTAGACCGAGTCAAGAGAGTAGGCCGCCAAAATGTGCCAAACGGCGTGACCCCACGGGACTCCCATCAAAACAAAATGATGGTCAACAATGAGTGACGCAAAGGCCAAGAGACACTTGAGACACGTCGTCAAGGACACACAATAAACAATTTCATGATAGAGCCCAAGCAAAATGGAGGAGGCAATCGGAAGCCAATCAATCACAATTGTCCACTTGGGAGTAGTCGCATGATGGATAAAGGAACAAACACCCGCCAAGACCATCAAGGTGTAAAAGGTGGGAAGAGGTGATGGCATGTCCTCACTTGCCAGACGACTTGCCCCAAACATGACAAGCGGGAGGTTGGACATGGCATTCCAAAACTCTGCCATTAAGGGAGTGACTTGGAAAAAGGGCTCCAGACGTCTTGGGGGCAAAAGACGCAAAAGGTTCATGGTGAAGGAAATAAAAGTGAAATTTGAGAATAAAGCTTATTATTTGGCGAATCTTATGTAAATCTTATGAAAACCAGGCCAAGGGCAAGACATGTTTGGCGTGAGAAATGACCGCCGTTGTGAGACCATGAGAATGTCCGTGGGGCACAAATTTTGGCTTGGGTTTAACCTGAAAGGCTACAAGGATTATGTCGGTCCCGTACCAGAATGAAGTGGTAGGGCAAGAAGTCACATAGATACCATGGCCAAAGGCGGCCCCTCGATTTCCCAAACGTCCCATGTCGAACCCATTCTTTATGATTCGTGCAGCGGCGGCAGGTGATGTACCGTGCAGGCCAAGGCAAAAGGAGGTGCCCTTTAGACGATCCAATTCAGAAGGGTCGACAACATCCTTCACCATGTGGCCCATGTGGGCAAAGTCGTCGTCATGAATAGCAGAGTAAAAAAAGTGCTTGGACAGTATTGGGAAGTGGTTTATGTGGTTCAATGAGGTCAAGCAGGTGATGAATCTGATCAGGCTTGACCCGGAAAAACGTCTCCAATTTCGGCAACTGTTTTTTTTTAAAGGATATGTCCCTTACTAGCGAAACCTTTCGGGAAAAGTTGGTGTCCAAGTTTCTCTGGGAGAGTTCCCCGGCGGCGGGACACCATTCAAGGACATACTCAATTTTGCCTCTTTTGAATTTCGCCTTTTTGGCCTTGCTGGGCGTCTCTTTCCACTCGCGGACCCGTTTCACTGGGGTGGCGTGGGTGGGTTTGGTCGGGCCGAATTTGATAAAATTCATGTCCTCCATGAAGGCCAAAGAGACTTCGGTCAAACAAACATATCCAAGTTTCTTTGGTTGAATCTGTCGTTTCCTTGAGTTCGGGGGCGGAAGGACTTCCATACCTAGTGTGAATGTGACGGTAAGATATTTTATTTTCAACAACACCACGATGATTTTTTCTTTTTCGCCTTTTGAGGCTCTGGATTGGTGACGCGGATGGCTGGAGCTTTGGGACGTTGGCTGGCAGTGTAGACGGGAGACTTGAGGATTGTCGAGACAAATGGGCGGATAAGGGTGTCACGTAAGGATTCTGATTCTTGCAACTTGGACGAGCATTCGAGGTAGGCCAAGTCCAAATCCTCCGCAAGGGCCTGGGCTTCTTCACGTGTTACCTTGCGCTTGGCCTGGAGATCAGCCTTGGCACCCACAAGAAAGATGGGAATGTCCTTGGTCGAGTGGACACGAATCTCCTTTAACCAGTTTTGGATAGAGTCAAAGGACGACAGGTCGCTGACGTCAAAGAGGAGCAAGATGCCGTGAGATCCGCGGTAGTAGCCCGATATGATGGTCCGGTAACGTTCTTGGCCGGCCGTGTCCCAAATCTGGAGCTTCACCGACTTGCCGTCCTCCATGGTCAAGGGGTAGAGTCGGAAATCCACCCCGATAGTGTGTTGGTAGGCATCCGTGAAGGAATTTTGCGCAAGCCGCTCAAGAAAGGCAGACTTTCCAACGCCAGAGTCACCGACTAAAATGATCTTTACAAGGTGGTCGTAAGGTACAGAGGAGGCCATTTGTTTGAAGTGGCCGAGATGGGTATTTTTAGATTAACAGATACTTTTTTTGGATTTTCATTTAGACATTCCCTTGACACTTTCCACTCTTCTCCCTAATAACTTCGATGGCTTCTGCATTTTCTACTCCTTCCAAGGAGGGAACTTTGCCTTCTGGATTGCCTCCAAGTGGCACACCGGGTCTTTTTGATGCCTTTGACAAACAAGTTCTCAAGAAGTGGAAGGAGGTGGATCTCTATGCCAAGATGATGAAGCGCAAGGAGGGTACACTCCACCGCTTCATGGACGGTCCTCCCTTTGTCTCCTCTCCTCATCTCCACTATGGTCACATCCTTGTTTCGATGGTCAAGTCATCCCTCATGTACTACATGTATATGAAGGGTCACCGTGTCCAAAACCGCCTTGGCTACGACTGTCATGGTCTCCCAATGGAATTCCAAGCCAACAAACATTTTGGCTTCCCCACAAACAAGCAAATCCGTGAAGAGATTGGCTTGGCCTCCTTTAATGGCTACTGTCAGGCCTTGGTCGACGAATACAGTGGCCAATGGACTGGCCTCTTTGACCGTATTGGACGGCTGGCAAATTACGCGGACACGTACAAGACGCGTGATTTCAAGTTTATGGAATCGGTCTGGTGGGTCTTTAAGCAACTCTATGACAAGGGCCTCGTCTACCGTGGCGTCCGTGTCCTTCCCTACTCAACCACCGCCGGAACCTCCCTCTCCTCCTTTGAAGCCGGAGAAAACTACCAGATGCGAACCGATCCCTCCCTCTTTGTCAAGTTTCGCCTTGTCCCCCAAAGTGAGAAGGAAGCTCCATGTGACCTTGTGGCATGGACAACAACTCCATGGACCCTCCTTGCCAACCAAGCCTTGTGTGTAAACCCTGACGCCACCTACCTCCGTCTCAAGGACAAGGCATCTGGCGAAAGATGGGTAGTCGCTGAAGATGGTCTCCCAAACCTCTACCCTTCCTTGGTGCCAAGCAAAAAGAAAAAGGAAGGCGCCTCACCAGACAGCCTTTTCGAGGTGGAGGCCACCTTTCCAGGCAGGGTCTTGGAAGGCCGCACCTACCACCCCATCTTTCCCTTCGTACCTTCTGGATCTACAAACCATCGAGTCTTTGCAGACGCCTTTGTCAAGGTGGCGCCTGGCGAGACGGTAGGTACGGGGGTCGTCCACATTGCTCCAGGATTTGGCGATGAAGATTTTTGGTTGTGTCAAGCCAAGGGAGTGATTTCGTCAAGGGGCGAAGGTCTTTTTTGCCCCGTCGACGAGAATGGTGTCATGACGTCCGAGGTTGGGGCCTTTGGAGGACTGGCTTGGAAAGACGCCAATGCCAAGGTAGTGGAGGAATGTTTGGCGGCAGGATCCGCCATTCGGATGGAGCCATGCACCCATTCCTACCCCCACTGTGGACGCTTTGGCACTCCCCTCATCTACCGAGCCGTGGATAGTTTCTTTGTCGAGGTCACCAAGCTGAGGGACCGGCTTGTCGCCATCAACAAGGAAGTGGAATGGGTCCCCGACCATGTCGGAAAGAAACGTTTCCATGACTGGATCTCCAATGCGCGCGATTGGAATGTCTCGAGGAATCGGTTTTATGGGACCCCTATCCCCGTGTGGGTTTCCGACGAAGGAGAGATGGTGTGTGTTGGGAGCGTGAAGGAGCTGGCCGAACGTTCGGGAATGGACCTTGACCACCTGACGGACCTCCACCCCGAGCATCTTGAGGGCATTGAGTGGATCGACGAAAAGGGTGCCACCTTTCGACGCGTCACCGACGTGTTTGATTGTTGGTTTGAGAGTGGCTCGGTGCCCTTTGCCCAACACCATTTTCCCTTTGATTCACCCGACCTCTTTGACGGCCACTCGACCCTCTCCGATTTTATTTGTGAAGGGCTTGACCAAACGCGTGGATGGTTTTACACCTTGCAAGTCTTGGCGACGGCCCTTATGGACCGTCCGGCCTTTAGGCACGTGATTTGCACAGGTCTCGTCACCTCGGAAGGGAAGAAACTCTCCAAGCGTCTGAAAAACTATGTGGATCCTCACGCGGCTCTTGAGACCTATGGTGCCGACGCCTTGCGTCTCTATCTGATTTCATCACCTCTTGTGCGGGCCGAACCTCTGGAATTTCAACCCGAGCGCATCAAGGACTTTTCTGCCAAACTCATCCCTTGGTATGAAGGCTTTCGTTTCTTCATCGACCATGCCCGTCTCTACACTGCCCGTAGTGGCAGGCTCGTCGACCCGGATGGATGGATGACCTCTTCCAATTTGTTTGACAAGTGGATCCTCTCACGCTTGGGGAGAGTTGTTGCTGCTGTCGAGGCTGGTATGGAGACCTACCACATCTACCAAGTTTTTCCTCACCTCCTTGCCTTCATCGAAGACTTGACCAACTGGTACATCAAGTTCAATCGTGACCGTTTCAAGAACAAGTTTGACAACCACCACGATTACTATGCCGCCATGTCTACCCTCTTGATGGCGATGAAGACCTTTTGTCGGGTTATGGCACCCTTTACACCCTTTCTCGCAGAGACGATGTTTCAAGAGATGGGCCATGTTTTTGGGAAGGAACATTCTTCCGTCTTACTCGAAACCTATCCTTCCTCGAAAGACTTTTGTCTAGACGAAGGAGTCGAAGACCAAATGGCCTTCTTAAGGACCTCGGTCAACCTGATCCGCAAGTTTCGTGAGACTCACACAGATTCAACCTTTGCCTCTGTCAAGTACCCCATCTACCAAGCTCATTTTTACTCGGACGACGAACGCCTCGGCGGATGGGTCACTGGCCTCTCACCCTACTTTCATGGAGAAACCAATGTGTTGACCCTGGAGACATCGGCCGGCCTCCCACACGTGACATATTCTTTTGTCCCCAACCATAAGACCATTGGCCAAACCTTTCGTCGGGAGCGAGGAAAGGTCCTAGAAGGCCTTGCGTCAATTCCCTCTGACCGAGTGAGGGGGTGGATGGAGGGAGAGGAACTTTTCCTTGAAGGCTTTGACACGCCGCTCAAGGTGGACCCCTCGCTGGCACGGGCAAAAGCATCGGTTGATGCGCCTGCCGAGGATGGAAAGGTGTGGCTCTTTGAAGATGGAGTTTTGGTTTGCTTGGACATTCGAAAAACCGAAGAGACTGACATCCTCTTTGAAAGGAACTGGCTTGTCCGCTTCTTGCAAGAAGCGCGCAAGAGTGCAGGTCTGAACCCGTGGGATGTGGTGGAATTTGCCTGTGTGGCACCCGACTCGGCGAAGCACCTCTTGAACCTCGTGGAAGAAAAGATGAAGAGCCGTGTTTTTCGAGTAGAGGGTCCTCTAGCCGACGTGAGAGATATTGGGAAGGATTCCTGGGATCGTCAGTGGTATCTTTTATAAATTTAACTCATTTAGATAGTTTCAAGTAATTTTAGAAACACTATACACTTCATCATGCTTCGTGGCATCACCATGATCAAGCCAAGGTACAAATCCTCCGGTTTGATTGACCTATGGCCAATTAAATCAAGATGTATTTTTCCAGAAGCCATTTCCCCTTGGCAAAAAGCCGCGTGTGTGGGTCTAGGCATCGGATCTCTAGGATTGAGGTCAAATAAATTGACACCTGAAAATTTTTGGAGGGACGCCGAATCATCCACATCAATCTTGAGATGAAATTCCCAGTAGTCTAGGGGATTCAAGGGAAGCTCGTCGCCCTTGGGAGCCCCGGAAATTCGTGCCATGGCTTCCACCTTGACACGGATCGGCTTCAGACCGTAGGAAACCATATCTTCCGCAATTTCGTGGGCCTTGGCGACAACTTCTTCTCCAGTCCCCTTTTTAAACTTGGAAATCATAAGCTGGTTAGGGGAGTCACCATACAAGGCAGTAGCAAGAATAGGTTTCATCTTACGGTCTTTACAGTACCAACGCAGGAGGGCAATCTGGGCGGGTTCCACCGAGACGTGAATTTCATGGATGCCATTAGTGGATGCAATGGAAGTCATTGGGAGAGTGGCGCGACTTATTTGAATTTATTTTGTCCAACTTTGGAGATACACCCCTTTAAGTAACACCCACGGCGACTATTTTTCAAGGAGGAAAGCCTCCGGTCTGATTGACCCAGGTCAATTGAAGGCAAACGTGCCCGAGGGGTTAAGGGGTGGGCTTCAAGTTCCCATGGCGGAAGCCGCGTGAGTTCGATTCTCACCGTTTGCATTTTTTTTCTAGGGTGACAATAGTCATGATAAATTTATTTTGTCCAACTTT
>Ga0180431_10005334_pt1 | contig 15683 bp, 27 predicted proteins | sample SS_ome_11_FD_132459 | JGI IMG/M metagenome (GOLD analysis project Ga0180431, IMG submission 132459) | Hypersaline lake sediment archaeal communities from the Salton Sea, California, USA - SS_1_MS_1 metaG | ecosystem: Environmental > Aquatic > Non-marine Saline and Alkaline > Hypersaline >... | reverse complement strand
CAGGCGTGCGGTGCGCGAGCAACAGAGTACCCGTAAAACCAAAAACCTGCAAAGGTAATAAAACAGGATGACAAATTCCACTACTATTTTCAGGGTTAAAAAAACATTAATAATCACATATAAAAGCATAAAAAAAATAATATGGTAAAGGAGGGCGCGCGCACCAAGAAAGTGTCATAGAGAGCCTTATATGCAGTTAGAATAAAAAAAAGGAATGGTTGGGTGCAACCCAACAAAGGGCGAAGCCCTACAAATTTACCCCCGCGCCCTGCCCTCTTTGGGACGAAATATCGCAAGCGTCTGTGGTGTGTGGCGTATCGACGAAAGTTCGGGAATTTTTTCGGGTAATTGTTCGGGAACCTTAGTCTATTTTACAAAGGTTGTTATATTTGTTCTATGAGTTATTTAATATGTAATCTTCCACCTGTACAATGCTATGTGAAAAAAGAGTATTTGTACGATTTCCAATCAGGATTTGGGGAATATGAACCTTGTTATTGGGTTAGTGTAAAAAGCGTTATGGGTCGTGCCCTGTATATCGAATCCTACCTAACAAACTATGGGGCTTGTTACGATAAATTGCCAATAAGTGCCTATGTATGGGATACTGATAGCGATACGGATGAACATTTGCCTTTAGACCACCTACAAATATGGGACTGCTTTAGTTATCATATTACAGTATTGAAAAAAAGTTTATTAGCAGGCTTGGATTGTAGTGTCTTTATGAAAAATAAAGAGACTTACAAAGGTTATTACCTATTTACTATAGATAGTTGCCACAGTGACCCCAATGAACTCAATACAACCCTTACAGAGACTTCCAATGAGCATAAGTCTTACAATATAATCAAATTAGATAATGGACAATTTTGTGCTCAACCAAACAATCGTTGTTTATTTTATGACCAATCCTTAACCGCTAACGGAGTAAAGACTCCTGATTTCCGTGTTGCAACGCATGAGTTTTACTGTGAAGATTCAAATAAATGGAGTGCGGGCGATACGGATGATTACTTTTACGAATTAAACGAGAGAAAGTAATTATACCTACTTCGTGCAAATAGGTTGCACTACCCGTGCATAGATTTGTATCGTTATGGGTAGCAAGTTTTATAATGACATCAATTACCAAGTGGTAAAAATGTCCTACAAGAGCAATTGTTTAGGTTTATCTTACGTTTTAAAAGATTTTAAACAACAAAAAAGATTGTTGCGTAAAGATGCAGAATTTAGCGAGGAGGTTTATCGTGTATTAAAACAAAAAGGGGTGCGCTAACACCCCTATTTGACCCATGTGAAAAAAACCAACTCAATACCATACACTATGGGAATGCTTCCTCGTACCAACCAAAGAATTCAGTACCATCGTATAATATAAAGACGATATCACTAAATCCAACAGCAGTTTGTAAGGTTGGTGGGGTATTGTTTGTCCAATTAATTGTTGCTCCCCACGTGACCGTATAACTTCCTGTACCTCCCTGCAAAACTCTTAATGTATATTGTCCGACTTGTGGGTTATTGAAATTAATCGTGACACTTGCAGTTAAGGTTATAGTTTGAATATTACCCTCACCTAAGTTTATTGCAGTAGGACTACTCGATGCCGTTGTTCCTTTTATCGCGCGATGTGATAATGTTCCACCTTTCGTCAATTGCAACCTGTTTGCATACGTCAACAAACCATCATCGAAAGTTTGTATCTGAAATATTTCATCAGATTCAGAAGGTGTACTTCTTGCAATTCGTATTGCTAAAGCCTCTGTATTCTTTAAAAAAGTAAAGTAATTGGTTGCACTCGAATCGTAGTAATCAATAATTTCTTCATCTGTACGAATATCCACTGTATCCCTCACTTCAAAAGAAGTAGTCGCTAAATACAATGGTGAATCATTACCCTGTGAGTCTTCTACTACTTGTAAACTTGCTGTTAGTGCATTACCACCATCTATTTGTAATGTTCCGTTGGCAACTGATGCTCCACTCGTGCCGCTTGAGCCTGTAGAACCTGAAGTACCTGATGTACCTGATGAACCGCTCGTTCCACTCGAGCCATTTTCACCTGATGTGCCTGAAGAACCATTTTGACCGCTTGTTCCCGATGAACCATTTTCACCTGATGTGCCGCTCGAACCATCCGCTCCACTCGTGCCGCTTGAGCCTGTAGAGCCCGATGTTCCTGAACTACCCGTAGAGCCACTCGTGCCGCTCGAACCATTTAAACCCGACGTGCCTGATGAACCATTTAATCCCGAAGTACCGCTCGAACCGTTTTCTCCACTCGTCCCTGAAGAGCCGTCCTCTCCACTTGTTCCGCTTGAGCCTGTAGAGCCCGATGTTCCTGAACTACCTGTAGAACCGCTCGTTCCACTTGAGCCATTTAATCCCGAAGTTCCTGATGAACCGTTTTCACCTGAAGTGCCGCTCGAACCATTTTCTCCACTCGTCCCTGAAGAGCCGTCTGCTCCGCTTGTGACGCTTGAGCCTGTAGAACCCGATGTACCTGAACTACCTGTAGAACCCGATGTACCGCTTGAGCCATTTAGACCTGATGTGCCTGACGAGCCATTTTGACCGCTTGTTCCCGATGAACCGTTTTCACCACTTGTACCTGAAGAGCCGTCCGCTCCACTTGTTCCGCTTGACCCTGTTACTCCTGAAGTTCCTGAACTACCCGTCGAGCCACTCGTTCCACTCGTTCCACTTGAACCGTTCAACCCTGATGTACCTGATGAACCATTTTGTCCACTCGTACCGCTTGAACCGTTTGCACCGCTCGTGCCTGAAGAACCATCTGCTCCACTTGTACCACTTGAGCCTGTTACTCCTGAAGTACCCGAAGTGCCTGTTCCACCCCCTCCACCTGTTCCGACATATGCCGATACGGGTTCTACGTTACCATCGGAGTCAATAAGAGAAAGAATATTATTAGTATTGACGAATATTTTTAAATCATTCGAACCGTTTGAGGCATACGGTATATTATTTGGTTTTGTCGTTAATAATGCCATTTTATTTTAATTCATTTCTTTGTTTTTGAAGTATTTTTTGAACTTTTTCAGTATCAACACTTGCTCGGTCATTTGGATAATATGATTGATTGTATTGTTTATTTCCAATTCTATATGGAATACCTACAGAAGCCCATATTCGTGCTACATCAAGAGCAGCCGCTTTTCTATTTGCAGAAGTGTCTTTTACTTCTCCATTTAAATATTTTCTTAATGCCGACCTTGCATCAATCAGACTATCTGCTAATTTTTGTTGATTTTCTTCTGAATATTTTGCAGTTACGGGCAATCCTGTTCTTTTTAATGTGTCTTTAAGTGTATTGGGTATTATTTGAAATCTACCTGTAGCGTAAAGTTGACCTGTGCTCGAACTTCTTGGTTTGGATTGATATTTTAAAACTTCTGAAATTTTCATTTCCGTAAGTTTTTTATTTGTAAATGGTAAAGTTCCTGATGGGCGCAACCTACTTCTTAGATTGGGCGCATAATAATTATAGTCATTCCATGTTTTCGATTCTCCTCCCAAGATGACATCCCATAATAATGGGTATTTACTGTATTTCCATTCACCTCCGCGCAAAATTCTAAGTCTTCTGCCAAATATCGGAACTCCTGCAAGGTTTAATCCCAACATCACACCAAAAAAGCCAAATCCAAGTAGAATAGCCTTTTTTGCACCTGAGTCTAATTTGATTTTTTTCATTTGAATATTTTTGAGCCTACATACTTGGCAAAACGTGCTTGTGACCTACTGTGTAGGTGTAATCCATCTCCTGTGTCTTTTGATGATACCTCATGCCATGTAGGGACGATAGTAGCCCTATCAATCTGTGATGGAAATGATTCTTTAACCGCATCCATTTTTTTAGGAAATGAGCCTTTAGCGTATTTACTTCCTGCTGTGAGTTTTTCTGTATTATAACCCGATACGACAAAAATATTTTTAGACGGTATTCCGTAATCAATGCCGATATCTACCATCGCTTGAATATTTTGAAATACGGTATCAGATTTTTTTCCGCTATAAATATCATTAGCACCTCCATAAATGAATAACATATCAGGAGTTTTATTTCTATCTAAATAATTTTTTAAAGAACTAAGCATTTGATTGGTGTTGGCTCCGCTTTTAGCAATGTTTTCTACTTTGAAACCATACATTTTTGCCAAAACATCCTGCCACCCTTTACCATATAGTGCAGTGTGTGAATCACCTACGAACAAGGCTGTATACCCCTTTGGGTCTATCCTTTTTCGAGCAACGGCAAATACAACACCCGTTAAAACGGCTGAAGTGATAAGAACAAATAAACTTTTGGTTGCTTTCTGCACTATACAAATATACCATCTATAATGCAAAAAAATATAAATTCCAAATCAATTTAAAAAGGGGGCAAGGTAATTTTAGAAACTTATGGTAAACGAAAACAAAGTACCCGACCCCACTTTTTAATGGATAACCCTACAAATGTATAGTTTTAATTACGCATTTACGTGTGTTGAAAAGAAATTTTCAAGCAACAGATAACTTTTTTATTTTTGTCTTCACTCTTAATGGTAAACAAGAAAAAAAGAATAGTAACAAAAGCAACAAGAGCGAAACTCCGTCGTTCCTCTAAACTTTATCAAAAGGTAAGGAAAAATACTGCCAAAGAACTTGAAAGACAAGGGAAAGAATTAAAAGGTAAAGAGTTGACCGCCTTTGTACGTGATAATGTGTATGGAGAATTTAAAGGATTATCCCCGCAAGAAGTTAGAGCAAATGATGTAGTTGAAGTTGTCAACCGAGTATTGACAGGAACAGGTATTCTTCAAACAGGAGACTTTATTGATCCCCTTTCCATTCCTGAAACCCTGATAAGCGGAATTTTTTGGTTTGACATTGATAATTTTATAGAAGTTGACCTGACGGCTGAAACAGGAGGAAAGAATTTATTACTTGAAGTCAACGCAGGTGATTACGGTACAACAGGAATATTTGAACTATCGGAATATACCTATGAAGGAAATGGTTTGTCTGAAATAATTGAAAACATAAGAGAAGCAGTAGATGATGATTCTGAGCCATATTGGGAAGGAGAGGCGCGAGTACGACCCAACATGCAGGATGATGGTAATCCTGAAAGTTACTTTTTACAGTTTACATTATATATAGCAGGAGAGCAGGTTAAACCAACAATTACGACTGAAGAGCCAAAAGAAATTCAGTTGGTTGAAGAGACAATTGAAGAAAGACGAAAAAAGCGTCGTGACATTGTAAAGCGTCGAAAGGATTTAGCCAAACAAAAAAGAGAAAAGGCTAAGAAAAAGGATATGCGTACACGCAAACGTCCTACCAAGAAACAAGTAGTCAAAGAAAAAGCGGAACCGAAAAAACAACCCTTTAATAAAGAACGTGCAAAAAACATTCAGCAAGCCTTAGATAGACAAGAACGCTTGTTGAAAGATGCAAAAGATTTATATGATGATGGTATTCTCACAAAGAAAGAATTTGTTGCTGAACGTAAAGCGATTTTGAAGCAAACAGACGAAGCAATAAAGAGATTCAAGCGAGGAGGAGAAATCAAATAGTTATTTTTGCAAATATTGTTTTATTGTATATTTTTGCCTCACTATGGGAAACAAGCAAGAACAATTTTCAATAGTTGAAAGTAGATTTGTGCCCACTGCAAATCCAAAAGCCATCAAAGATAGGTTGATGCGAAATGGAAAGGATTTTGTTTATCGCGAAACCAAATACATGACGCAAATCATTTATGATGGGGTAGAAACTATTTACAGGTCAAAAGACAAAGAAAGTTTTCCTACTTCTAAATTATTTATATTCAAAAGCGTTAGTAATGATGCAAAGCGTTTTTTAAAAGATAACCCTGATTGGGAATTACAGGAAAGTAAATATCCCGTCAATCATACAAATTATGATTACGATGATACTTTCGGTACGGTAACGGGCACGGATATACAAAGTGCCTATTGGAATATTGCATACCAAATGGGTATTATTTCAGAGAAAACATGGTCACGTGCCCAAGGGGATGATTGGAAAGTTATTCGATTAGCCGCACTTGCCGTGTTAGGCAGAACTGTGGCTTTTCACGAATATAATAAAGGTAAAAAGAAGGATAAGCCAAAACTCATACATGCTGAGGACGAACGTATAAAATTACTGTATAGAGCAATAAGATACAGGTGTTATGAAATGATGAATGAGATTGCGGAAATTTTGGGCGATGATTACGAAGCCTATAGAACTGATTGTATTTATTATAGGGATAGTAAGGAAAATAGAAAGAAAGTATACGAGTACCTTGATGAAAGGGAATTCTATTATAAACAATTAATATATGAAGATGAATCATGAAATTAGAACTAACTCAAATTCGGGCTGAACGCATTTTGGACGACGCAACACTTACCGACTACATACAATACCAAGGCAAAAGCGTCGCTCAAATTAATCGGGAAATTTATGTAGGTAGTAACGGTTTTCAAGAAATGCATCTTGATGGTCATTACTATGCTTATCATTGTTTTCATGAAAATGGTAAAAGTTTTGCAACACTAACACCCTACCGTTTGGACATATCAAACTGCTCAAAACGAACTTATAAATTTGGATGCATCAAATCCAAAAGCAATTCTATTTTTTGGTTTTTTAGGGGGAAAAACCTCGGTAAATCTCGTGAACAAGCCATACAAGTGTACAACGAACTGAAAATTTATTGTGACGCTCAAGGTGAAGGATTAATTCCTTTTGCTATGAAAGCATAATTGTTGAAATCTTATTTTGTAGAATAACTTTTTGTATTATATTTGTATTGGATAACCAATTAATATTGAAAATTATGGATAACAAAAATTTAAACAGGGTGCGGGTCGAAGTTCTTGCACAAGTTTTAGAAAACTACGGCTACCACGAAGGTGGTAATTCGTGGAAGCCAAAGGGCGCACAAATGTTTATCATTTACGCAGACGATGTGCAGTATTATGATAAAGAAGATTTGGTTGAAGCAATCAAGGTTTGTCTTGAAAAAGAATCCAATGACATTAATCGCTTCGAGTATGTGAATCACGAATTGATGTTTCACGAACCTATCGAAATTCCTAATGAACAATTTGATGCGTGCTTTGATGCGCATATGTCTAACTTAATTAATGACAATAGCAATGGATAACGCTACTAAAATGAAGAAAGCCATCAAGATTGATGTTGCCCTTCAACAGGTTTACGAAGTCGAAATTCAAGACGGACTTCAAGCAATTTATGACGCAATCGGTAACGGATGTTCTTTAATGGAGCGTGCAGGATGCATCCCTAACGATAATCCAAATTCACTTGGAGACGACCTTTATGTTGACGAGGAAGGCTACATCAAAGGTGAAGATTACATTCTTGGTGGTTTTCAACTTGACCTTCCAAACTGTTCAAAAGAGGTACTTGCCAACAACGGATTGATACTTGGTGCAAACCTTGAAGGCGAGTCATGTAATTGTGAAATCGATGTGGAACAAATTCGTAAGAACGTCAAGTTTTTTGTGAAACGATGAGTAGATTCAAAGTAAATGGTAAGCGTGGGGATGTTCGACATAACGTAAAACTACTTCTTGAAGAACACCCCGAATTACGCGACAATAAACTGCTTTGCACCGTGAAGTATTGGTACTTTGTGGATTTTGAAAAAAAACATCACCTTGACCCTAAACACATAAGTGCAATGGATTTTATGAAAGGATATAAGCAGGGAGAGTTTGAAAATCAAGCATCGATTGATAGACAATGGCAAAAAGTACAGGAAGACTATCCTCATTTGCGTGGTAAAACATGGGCTAAAAGGCAAGAGCACTCCAAAGTGGTTAAAAAAGACTTAGGATACAAGTGAAAAGATATCGCTATTTTTTCTTTGGGATTGACGAACCAATTTCAATTGAGGCTAAATCAAAGCACAATGCTCGACGCAAGTTGGAAGAAATAGTAAATGATGAAAAATATAAACACAGAGGTTATGAAATGTTGGCTTTACGCAAGGAAACAAGCGAAACACTTGTTGTTGGTGTAAGCACCCGACAAAGCAAACATGGATTACTCATTTGGTCAAAAAAAGGTTGGATAAAAAATGAAACTTACAAAAGAGCAAATCAAGGCGAATGAAGATTTTTTTCTTGGTATTATCAAAATGCTTCCTGAAGGCGGGCGATATGTATTTCCCGCAGAAATGGCTGTATTTCAAAAACATTATGGTATTTTATATGCTACACACCCTCCTAACCTTGATAGTATAACTTCTTTGGTTTCTGAAGATTTTAGAAAAAAGCATTTTCGAGTGTTTACAGATATACAAAATAACTAATGAAAATTTCTCAATCTTTAATGAAGTCCTTTGCCTCTTATAAGCAAGGCGAAGAATGTGGGTTGGTTGTCAAAGCCAAATACATAGACAAAAAGCAATCTCCTCCAAGTGAGGCTATGCTCCTTGGACAATATTTTGAATATATATGTACAGGTGCTCTGCCTGCATATGGAGATGGTACACCTCCCGAAGCAAAAATGGTTTACAAAGGCAAGCCTAATGAAAAACTTGCAACGGATTATCAACGTGCATATGATAGTGCGATGTACTTTCAGGCTATGATAAAAGCCCTGAACATAGAAATTTTGGAAGTGGGGAAGGAATTTACTCACGACAACATGCGTGGAACAGCAGACATATGGGCGAAATGGAATGACCGACACGTAATCATTGATTTAAAATACTCAGGCTTGGTAGATAATAAATGGGATGATATGGGTTGGCATGAAGACTTTCTCGAACAAAAAGACAAACTTTTGATTCAAGCGGTTCATTATCAAATGATGGCTGAAAAGATTGTTGGTGAAGAAGTGCCCTTTTATTTTTTTGTTTTTAACAGCAAAGACCCAAGTGATGTACGTGTTTTTGAAATTGTTATCGATGAAAATAAAAAAGAACAACACAAGATAGCCGTGTCGAATACCGAACTACTAATAAATAGAGAAATTGAAAAAGATTCTTGGAAACCCATTCCATCACTTTATAAGTGTAATAAATGTTATTTGAGTGAAGAGTGTGAATTTCGTGCTTTGCTCCCCGATGTGAAACAAATTTTTTATTGATGACAAAGCCAAATATAGTAATTAGCGCAGGTAGAAGGTTCGAGTATTTTAACAAAACAGTACGAACTTTTTATTGGAACAATTTTTTAAACGACTTTAATCAAGTTTATGTACTCGATGACCGAAGTTCAAATATTGAACGAGTACGTATGTTAGAGGTTATCAGGGAAATATTCGGTAAAAATGGACACTTGATTACCTTTGATGACGATGGTCATTTTAAGTATGTAGAGAAGTTTAACATGATTAAAAATTTATTTGGAGACTCGGAGTATGTTTTTCTTTTAGAGGACGATTGGGAGTCGGTGATGGGTTTGCAAATTAACAAACACATTGATTATTTAAACGAGCACACCCAAGTAGACCAAATAATGTTTTCTCAAAGATTTGATTTACAGTGGGAAGAAACTAAAAGAGAAACTGAAATTAATGACCTATATTGGAAAAACCCATTTCCAAAACGATACAAACATTTTTATGAAATACGTGATGGAATGTATATGTGGCAAGAGGTTATTATGAATAACTATGGAAACAATCCATCCATTTTCCGCAAAAGAGTTTTTGAAAACAAATATTTTATCAATGACCATCGATGGGAAATGGATTTTGCAGACAGATATGCAGGTCGGATTCAATACATGACAAAAGATAATTATTTTGTTCACATAGGTAAAAACTCACTTGTTGACATAATTCCAAAACCATGATAAAAAATAAAGTAAATTTATTTGACGGCTCATTTGATGTTTCAGAAATTTCTGAAATGTTGTTAAAAGATTTTTCAAAAGAGGAAGCGGTGGCTAATTTGCAAAATCAAATCAAAAAACTTAATCGTAATTTAGAAATAAACGGATACACACCCGATGATTTACGCGTAATGAAAAGGATGACAGGTACTTTAAAAAATATACAATGAAAAAATTTACCTATGAGGTTGCCAAAATAATGAATCCAAAGAAGAGTTTACAGTTTATAAAAGGGTATGATACAGCGATTATTGGAATCACGATGGATGGCACAACTGCGGTTTATTCAATCACTAAAATGGTAAGCAAGTGGAGTGGTGGTGAGATGGACAATGAAGACAAATTGCAAAGTTTTTTTATGAAAGAACTACCAAGAATTGAAAAAAAATATAAAGATGTAATTATCACAATGGACTATATATATGGATAACGCTATAATACAGAAGTTTGAAAATCAACTTCAAACATTTGAAAAAAAGGTTTTAACAAATCTTTTGACAGGTCACAACATACCACCTGCTCATTTCAAACAAATTATTTTAACTGAAATTAGACGAAGCCCAAAAATGTTGGAGGCTTTTCGTCTTAACCCGTCAACACTTTTTGCGGCTATTATTCACTGTGCCGAGTTGGGTCTTTCACCATCACAACAGTTGGGAGAATTCTTTTTTATACCCTATAAGGGGCACATCCGACCAATTTTAGGATACAAAGGACTTGTCACTCTTTTACTTCGTAATAAAGGAGTAAAAAGCATATCATGCGAAAGCGTTCATGAAGGCGATGAGTTTGTTTATGAACTTGGGTTGGAGCCTTTACTGAAACATGTTCCAAAAGACGAAATAAGGACTTCCTTTACCTTAACACACATATACTGCGTAGTTAAGACACGAGATGACGAAAAGCCTTTTAAAGTATTGTCAAAAGGCGAATTACAAAAGATAATTTCTAACCTGATAAATCCAAATAGTTTATATTTTGACGACAAAAAGGATTCTCAGTTTTGGATGCTCAAAAAAATAGTTTTAAAACAATTAGCAAAATTGCTACCAAAAGATAATTTGGGACTTCGCGCTTTGGCTATCGATGACCAAATGGAAGGAGGAGCGGTAATTTCACTCGATGAAAATGAACAAGTAGTTGTGTTAGATGAAAAAAAGCAACAATCAAAGCCAAGTAATGCGCTTTATGATTCTCTTGCCATTGATGAGTGAATACACTAATTTTGAATTATGTTGCAATTTTAGGTATGTCCTTGATTGTTAGTGTAATTTATGAGAAGTGACTGTTCCTTCAAAAAAGAACCGCTCTTTATGGGCGGTTTTTTTTAGTTTATTACCAAATCTCCAAATTCAAGCACATCATTATATGTAACGATTGCATTGGAATTAGTGTTAGGGAAAGCAACATTGAAAATTCCTAAATTCAAATCATTCAGCGATTCTACAAATCTTTCGAAACTACCATATGTTAATCCTGTTGCTGTCAAAAAAATAGCACTTCCGACGTTTCGATATTGAAGAGTAAAACTTGTAGATGCTTCAAAAGAAGCAGGTGGGTTTCCACCTTGAGGTAATGCAATGTCGTATAAATATTGCGTCGAAGCGTTGACATTGTTTCTATTTTCATCCGACAACCCTCCTAAAACAGATACTCTATTTGTAAAAGAAGTATTGTTTTTTAAGTTCAATATTATTTTTCTTGCGGGCATCTTAAAAATCTATTGTGTAATCTTCGAAAAATTCTAAATCTCCAAAATTACTCTCACCCCGTGTTAACAAATCGCTTGGATTCATTTCTCTAATATTAAAACGCAAATCAAGACTTACGTTCGGAAGCAATGTCGGCTCAAAAGCATTGTTACTGTCGAAATCATAATCCAAATTATTTGTTGGAGTGCTTAATGCCGATGTAAATTGATATGGGTCAACCGTGGTGGCTAAATACCGAACATGTTTATCACCTTGTTTATTATATTTTTTTAAGTATAAAGGTTGTAATAGTTGGTCAATATTGGTTACATATTGATAAATATTTTCCATCCTGTAAGCAAAACTTCCTATAGATGCATTTAGTGTGTCATAGTCTAAATCACCTACACTCGTAACGGATACCGCAGGTTCCGCTAAAGTGCTTTTTATTGCAGGAAAAGTTGCCGCCATTTTTACTGTTTATTTTATCATCAAAACATCTGTACCACTCAAAGTTCGTGCTACATAACCTCCTGATTTTGTTTTAAACACCTTCATACCATATTCATCAGCAAATATCGAATTTAGTTTATTCAGTTCTGATGACTTCTCTCCCGCCTCCACTGCATTCACGTAAGCATCAAGAACGGTACGAGCATCTTTCTTCCTTTTTACTTCATCCTTAGAGGCTTTTTTAGGCTTGTCTAAAGGGTTTTTCTTTGGCTTAACCAATAAATATATCGTGATGGTTGCACCAAGAATTATTATTGCGTTTTTCCACTCCCTTGACAGTTGCATTATTTTCTCTTTCTAATTAAAACTACTGCTAATACAATTCCTGCAATGCCGATTAAAGAACCCACCACAATCATTGTAATACTTCTGTTTTTTGCATCAATTTGTGCTTGTTGCAATAACGCAAGTTTTTGTTGTTTTGTTTGGGCTTTTGCTAATTCCTCTGATAATCTTGCCTGTTGTGCTCCTGAAAGTTTGGCAAGGTCTTTTTGTAATTGTATTTGTTTATTGGCAGAATATACACCAACTGTGACATCTCCTATAAGTTTTGCAACTGCCGCAAGGGGGTCTCCTCCACCTCCCTTTGTCGCTCCCTTAGTCACATTTTTCGCAGTGTTTGCACCATTTGCATGTAAAAAATTCTCATGAACTTTGGATTGATTTTTTGCGAAGTATGATTTTATATCGCTCATTTTTTTGATTGTTTAGTTATGTAGTATATAAGTATTATTGACAAAGACAAACCAAGACTGCCAATCAGTATACCTGTTTTCTTTTTCCTTTCGGATATTTCGTCTCTTTTGTTTGCCGCTTGAATAATCAAATCGGTTTTTGCTTGAAGGTCTGATTCTTTGTTGACTCTTTTTAATAATAATTCTTTTTCCTCCGCATCAAGTTTGCTTATCTTTCTCTCAAGTTCATCTTTTTTCTTGACATCGATTCCTTCCTTTGTGGATTTACCAAGTGCTATTCCCACGAGAACAACTGTTACAGGGTCAATAGCAAGCATCACCTCTTCTCCTGTCCATCCATAAAATACATGTTCAATAAAAAAGTGATATGTTGCTAAAATTAAATCCATTATAACTTTGCTGTCGCTTGGCTTTGTTGTTTAATCTCTTTAAAAGTTTCCTTCATGAATTTTAGTTGTTCTTCTATGCGCGCATTAGACAATTTTAATTCTTGAATGTCGTGTGTTTGTTTTTTAATATCCGCAAAAAACATAGAACTCAATAAGGTTACTATCCCTAACAAAATACGATTAACCCATTTTTCAATTATCGAATTTTGTTGTTCTCTATAATTTTGGTTTTCCATTTTGATTTAGTTTTTTGAACAGTAATCTTTATACCTTTTTACTACTTCTAAGAGGGTATCTTCTATAGATAGGTCTGTTGTGTTTATACCTATGGCTTTTTTAGGCTCATCAAAATTTTGAATTTCCTTTTTATTTGAGGGTCTTTTTGATTGCTCATGATTCAAGTATACCCACATTATACCTTTTCTACTTTCGAATTTCTCTCTTTGGTCTGCATAAGCAAAGGATAGCGAAACCAATACAATGTCATTTAAACTTTCTTCGTAATGTGCTATTTCCATTGCCTTTTCTATTAAAGCCCTTTCAGTGCTTTCAGCAAATCCTTTAAGGGCATATACAAAACGTAATTTATCACTGTCTAAATAATGACAACGTAAAGGCAGGTTTTTCTTAACCCACCCATAAAACTCTCTACATATAGTAGTTTTTCCCGAATTTCTTTTTCCGTAAAAAACAACTATCATACATTTTCTTTTTTTATAAACTCTCCTGTATCTGTATCGATATCACCTTGTCCATATTTTTCTACAAGTTGGTCGTAAAATGATTTGTTTCTTTCATCAAATGACTCCAACTCCGAATACTCTTTCTCTATTTCTTTTTGAATTTTTATATGTGTAAGTTTTAACCTACCAATATTTCTAAGCACAGTGTTGTGTTTGTCGCTAATGTTTTTGGCTGTTTTCCACTCTTCATCAGTTAAATATATTTTTGTCATAACACATTTTGAATTTATTCAAAAATAAAGTATAAAACGCGTAAAATAAACATTCTTATTTCACAGAATAAGAATAAAGTAAAGTAATAGTAATTTAAGAAAAAGTAATATCAAAAAACAATCCACTTGAATCCGTGGATGCCGAACCGTATGTATTGTGGTCTAAGGTTAATTGACCACCTGCTGATGGTGCGGTTGTATTAACGAAATTAGTACCATTGATATCGACATTTACCGTGCCCCCTCCTCCTCCAAAAGAACTAATTATTATTTCCCAATATGCTATTGCAAGTAAAGGTGTAGTATTAGCCTGTTCCAAAAAACCACTTCCTTGTTGTCCCGCAGGTGCTCCAACTGAATCTCCTAAGTATTGATATGTATCCGTACTATCAAACAGGTTAAGTTCAATGATGAAATCGTTGAAGTCGGGTGGGTCGGGTGGGGGTAGAAATGGTAGTTGATTGTCAAAACCGACCTCTATTACAAAATTAGCCCCGTCATAATAATAAGTTTTACTTTGGAATTGACTCATCGATTGAGGGGAAGTTCCTGCGCTAAAATCAAAAATTCTATCAGCACCTGAATTTCCCCCATCACGTCCAAAACCATTATAGGTGTTTGCCCCACTGCCATTTACGCCTTGAAAATATGAGTCTCTTGCAATTTTGGCTAAAGAATATATAGTTGTACTACCACTATCGCTTTCTGTGTATAAATCGTCTATCGATATTTGCCCACTTGGTAAAGTCATAAATTATTTAAGGTTTTCAATTTTTTGATTCAATTCACGAATCGCTTCGATGAGCAAAACGGTCAATTTCTCATATTTAACACCCATATAACCTGAATCTCGAGTTGTCACAATCTCAGGTAACACCTTCTGTATTTCTTGAGCAATGACTCCTACATCTTTTCCTTCAAACCCATGCATTTGCTTGAATTCAGGTTTCCATTCATAATCATATCCTCCAATCGACAATACTTTATCAAGTGCATTAGAAATTGGCACTATGTTTTGCTTAAAGCGAATATCCGATGATGAAAACGCCACGATGTCGTTTGCCGCATCTATTCTACCTGTAGTACCCGATGGAGTGATGTTACCAACTGCAAGCGACGTTGTTATTTTAACCTTTGATGTGTTTACAGTAATTGTTGTACCATCATCGCTCATGTTGGAGTCGCCCAAAGAACTTCCTCCTCCTGTGAACTTCGTTATTTGATTATTTGTACCACTTATAACTGCGCTATCTCCTGATGTTCCCGAAGAACCATCTGCTCCATCTGCACCGCTTGAACCGCTTGTTCCACTTGTTCCTGCCGCACCGTTCGCACCACTTGTGCCGCTTGTGCCTGCCGCACCGTTTGCACCGCTTGTACCGCTTGAACCATCTGCACCGTTTGCACCGCTTGTACCGCTTGTACCGCTTGAACCATCAGCACCGTTTGCACCGCTTGTACCACTTGTTCCGCTTGAACCATCAGCACCGTTTGCACCGCTTGTACCACTTGTTCCGCTTGAACCATCAGCACCGTTTGCACCGCTT
>Ga0180431_10005331_pt1 | contig 15686 bp, 13 predicted proteins | sample SS_ome_11_FD_132459 | JGI IMG/M metagenome (GOLD analysis project Ga0180431, IMG submission 132459) | Hypersaline lake sediment archaeal communities from the Salton Sea, California, USA - SS_1_MS_1 metaG | ecosystem: Environmental > Aquatic > Non-marine Saline and Alkaline > Hypersaline >... | reverse complement strand
TGAAAATGAGTAAAGATTTCGGACAGGTGCTCTTGACCCGGGGGGCCGGATTGCTCAAGAATGTCACAGCAATGATCTTCTATTTTTTTGTCATGATATTCGTGCTCTTTTACATGGTCCGTGACGGGGAGAAAATGATGAGGGGCGTGAAAGACCTCTCGCCCCTGAAGGATGAACAGGAAAACCGCATCGTGGAAAAGGTCAGGGGTGTGGCCCGGTCGGTACTCCTGGGAAGTTTCCTGACCGCCCTTTGTCAGGGTGTGGTGGGGGGCATAGGGCTGGCCATTGTGGGCATCCCCCCCCTTTTCTGGGGAACGCTCCTGGGTTTTTCATCCCTCATGCCGGTGGTGGGAACGGCCCTGGTCTGGGTCCCGGCCACCGCCTACCTCGCCCTGACCGGGGCATGGAAAAGTGCCGTGTTCTTCCTGCTATGGTCCATTGTGCTGGTAGGTTCTATTGACAACTTTCTCCGTCCATTTCTCATGCGGGGGCAAGGAAGGATGTCCCCCTTTTACGTGTTCCTGGCCATCGTGGGCGGCGTGAATTATTTCGGGATCGTGGGGATCCTTTACGGGCCCTTGATCCTGGGGTTTGCAAGCGTCATGCTCTACATCTATAGGGTGGAATACCGGGAAATGCTTGATGAAAAGGACTGATGATACCGCCCGGGTCCGGTTATAAGGCCCCAGAGCGGGGAATATACATGATTCACCTCATTTACCCGTCGGCAGGGGCCTGATATAAAAGCAAAAAAAGCTCAGGTCTTGATTGAGTGGGGAGATTTTCTTTGGTGATTTTACTGCAATTTGTGATGGCCCTGGTGGTCGCCTTTGTCCTGAGCGGCGTATTCGCACTGGCCACAGGAAGGGGAAGCAAGAGAACAGGGCTTTTCTGGTTGTTTCTTATTATCTTTATGGCCACCTGGGCCGGGGGTGTGTGGTTAAGACCTTTCGGCCCCACCCTGTGGGGGATTCACTGGGTGACCTTTTTCCTGGTGGGATTGATTTTTGCGCTGATTCTCGCCGTTTTTTCTCCAGGGCGTCCCCCGCGAGGCCGTCACGAGACCCTGGACATGCTGGAGCGGATCGAGCAGGAAAAGGAGATAGAACAGTTCACCTATATCACGCTGAATATCTTTTTCTGGGTACTCCTCCTTGTGCTGGTGGTGGTCATTTTCATCCACTACCTCCCCTCCTAAGTCCCGCGTTTCTGGGCTCGCATCAAGACCCGGCTTTAACCAAGAAACCTCAGGTGTTTTAGACCATGGAAAAAGGGGAACAACCTCAACCTCAAAATGGCTCCAATTGGAAACGGCTTCTGCTCATTATCGCCCTTTCTTGGCTGGTGGCCTTTTTCTTCTTCAGGTTTGACCGTACCTCGGGTCACATGAAGATCTCCTATACCAATTTCAAGAAGCACATCACACAGGAGAATGTGTCGGAGATCACGGTAAAAGGAGAGCAGGTGACGGGGCAATTCAAGGAGCCCATGAAGGGGGAGACCCAGAAGACTTTATTCGGGGGAAAGCAAACGCCGGAATACAAGACCTTTAAGACCACCATGCCTTCCTTTGAGGATCCCGGGCTCATGGGGCTTTTGGAGAAAAAGAATGTGGTGGTCAAGGCCGAATCTGATGAGCGCTCCTGGATTTGGACCGCGGTGTTGAGCATCCTCCCCTGGGTGCTGATCATCGGGTTCTTTGTGTACTCAAGCAAGAAGTTTCAGCAGCGCATGGGCGGAATGGGGGGCGGTGGCCCCTTCGGGTTCGGTAAGTCCAAGGCCAAACTCTACACCCGGTCGACCAGCAAGATGAGGCTGGAGGACGTGGCCGGCCTGGACAATGCCAAAAAGGAGCTTGAAGAGATCATCGATTTTTTGAAGGAACCCGCCAAGTTCAGGAGCCTTGGTGGCGAACTGCCCAGAGGGATCCTGCTGGTAGGTCCCCCGGGCGTAGGAAAGACCCTCATGGCCCGGGCCATAGCCGGGGAGGCGGATGTCCCTTTTTACAGTATCAGCGGCTCCGAGTTTATTGAGATGTTCGTGGGCGTGGGGGCCTCCAGGGTGAGGGATATGTTTAAGAACGCCAAAAAGGACGCCCCATCCATTATTTTTGTGGATGAGCTGGACTCTATCGGCCGGGTCCGGGGGACCGGTGTCGGGGGAGGACATGACGAAAGGGAGCAGACCCTGAACCAGATCCTCTCAGAAATGGATGGGTTTTCCGGGCATGAAAACGTGATCGTCCTGGCCGCCACAAACCGCCCGGACGTGCTTGATCCGGCCCTGGTCAGACCGGGACGCTTTGACCGGCAGGTCATCCTGGAACTCCCCCAGCGGAGGGCGCGGGAAGAGATCCTTAAGGTTCACACCCGGGAGGTTCCCCTGGGAGAGGATGTGGACCTGGGTGAACTCGCAGGCAGGACGGTGGGTTTTTCCGGTGCCGACCTCAAGAATCTGGTCAACGAGGCGGCCCTGCTGGCGGCCCGGGAGGAAAAAGAAAAGGTAACGGCCTCGGATTTTGACCGGGCCCGGGACAAGATCATTATGGGTATTGAACGGGAAGATGTGGTCAAGGACGAGGAGAAAAAGATCATCGCCTATCATGAAGCGGGCCATGCCCTGGTGGCCAAGCTGTATCCCGGGGCGGATCCCCTGGAAAAGGTCAGCATTATCCCCCGGGGCCGCTCTCTGGGGGCCACGGAACAGGTCCCGGAAGAGGACCGGCACAACATGAGCCGGAGTTATCTCCTGGGACGGATCGCGGTCATGCTGGGGGGACGGGCCGCAGAGAAAATGGTCTTTGAAGACATCACCACAGGGGCGGGGGATGACCTGAAAAAGGCGAGCCAGTTGGCCAGGAGAATGGTCTGCCAATGGGGCATGAGCGACAAACTGGGTCCGGTCACCTTTCAGCAGGGAGAAGCCCATCCCTTTTTGGGCCGTGAAATCGCCGAACACAAAGATTTCAGCGAAGAAACGGCACGCCTCATCGATGAGGAGGTGAGAAGAATCATCCAGGAAATGGAGGACCAAGCCAGGGAAATTCTTACCTCAAATCGAGAGGAACTGGATGCCCTGGTGGAGGGGCTCCTGGAGAGCGAGTCCCTGGCCAAAGAAGAGATAGACGAAATTCTGGGTGTGGAATCCGAAGACCGCAATGCGTGACATGAGCACCCCCACCACTGAGGGAGCCGTATTGAATCATCCGGAAAACACCGTAAATGTGATCCTCGTGGCCTGGTCCTATCCGGACGACGAGGGCTGGAAACAGGTGGCGTCGGCCCTTTCCGAGACCTTGCAGGGCATCCTTCAGGAGCCCCATGAGCCTTTTAAAAAAGTGGCCCAGAGGATCCTGGGCAATCAAAAGGAGGTCAAGGTCCTTTATTCCCTCAATGACCTGGATTCTGTTGAGGCCACCATTCTCACGGCCATTGAAGAGGGGGCCACCGAAATCCTGGTGGTGCCCCTCATCTTTGCCCTGGAAATGGATTACAGGACCTACGGTCCCCAACTGGACATCCTGGAGCGGCTCCGTGAACTCGAGGCCCGCCATTCCGGGGTGAGGACCCTCTTTACAGGACCTCCCTTTGGTTCAGAGGAGCAGATCGCCAATCTCCTGGAAAGGATCCGTGAGGAGCAACCCAAGGCCGCTAGCCGCCTCCAGTCGGTGGTGACCCGGGGGTTTCAGGATAACTGGTCCCTTTTCACGGATTTCATGAGAAAACTCCAGGCCGTTCTCCCGGTGGACACCCGGGTGGCCATTCGGGGCAGCACGGTGACAGGATTCAATTACGTCACCGGGGACCCTTTTGATGCATTGGGGCCGGGCACAAGCGACCTGGATATGGTCCTTGTGGGAGAGGTGGCCCTGGCGGCGTGGGCCGAGGAGGCCTTTTACATCCCAAAAGTGTTGACCATGCCCCTGAGTGATGAGCACCCGGAATTCGCCCCAGGGCTGGAGACTGTGCGGCGGGAATTGCAGAACTTGGTGGAAAGGCCGGTTCACTTTCAGGCCATGACCCACTGGTTCCTGGAATTGCGCAGAGGCCTTTTAAACATGCCTTATCTGTACCTGGACGCGTGAGATATGGATGAGTCATCCCTTCGAATCCTGAGCTATAACATCCGCTTCGGCGGAAAAGGAAGGGAGAGGCTGCTTTCCCGGGTCATTGAATCCCTTGATCCCCATGTGGTGGTCTTTCAGGAGGCCTCGGATCCAAGGGTCATTGCAAGACTGGCCCGGGATCTGGATATCGCCTACTGGGGGGCAAGAAGGAAATATTCTCTGGGGTTTTTAAGCCGGCTCTCCCTTTCAGAATGGCGCTGGCACAAGGGCCCGAGGGTCAAAAACGCCTTTCTGGATCTCCGGTTTGGTGAGCCCCCCTTGAGATTGATAGGAGCCCATCTCAGTCCCCATTTCTCCCAGTGGGGTGAGCGCCTGCGACACCATGAGGTGGTATCCTTGCTGCGTCTTATAAGGAAGGATGAAGAGGACGGCCCTCCACCTGCCCTGGTGGGGGATTTTAATACAGTGGCCTCCGGGGAGGAACTCCGAATCGATCAAATGCCCTTGTGGATGAAGATGTTCATCCGCATCAGCGGCGGACCCACCAAACCCCGGGCGTTGAAGACCTTACAGAAGGCAGGGTATGTGGACGGGTACTGCACCCTTTATCCCGGAAAAGAGGGATATACCTTTCCCACCCTTTCTCCCCACATCCGGCTGGACTATGTGTTTCTGCCCTCTGAGCGTATACACGCCCTCGATGAGTGTACCGTGGTCAAGGAGCCTTCAGATGTGCTTTTCGCCTCCGACCACTTTCCGTTGCTTATCGTATTAAACACCGGGGGGTAGAGATCAGGCCGAGGTTTTTCCCGGGCCTTCCTTCCTGTGGCGTTCTTGAGCACTGTGGATAATTCTCTTGGCCTTCTTTTTCATGAGCCGATCCACCTTGCCCTCGAGCTGTCTCAAGGCAAGCCCCACCAATTCATCCTGTGAGGGGTGCCGGACCTTTTTCCTCAAGCGTTTAAGCGATTCATAGGATGGGGCGTCAAGAGATACCTGAATGGTCTGCCCCTGGGGGCTTTCCTCTTTCTTCGGGGTTGGCCTTATGAGTTTCATCAAGGATTTCATGTTATCTTCGCTTCAGGGTGATGTTGTCGTTCACATGGGTGACGCCGTCCGTATAGACCGCCGTAAAAAAGGCGGCGTTTTTGGCAACCCAGCTTTCTATGGCGCCCGAAAGCGTGACCACGCCGTTTTCCACCGTTACCTCCACCGAGCCGGGCTCCACGGCCACATTGCGATCAAGGGCCTCTGTGATCTGCCGGGCCAGATTCTCGTCAATGACGCTCTTTGTGGGGACCACGGAGAGCTCGTTGGTGACCCCGGTTACGCCCTTTACTGTGGAGGCCAGCTTTTCTGCATGGGCCTTTTTCCAATAGGAATCCACCGTCCCCTCAAGGATGACCCTCCCCCCGCTGAGAGTGACCTCGATGTGGACGCCGTCGAGGTCGGCATTCCATTCCAGTATCTTTTGGGCCCTGGTCTGGATCTGATCTCCTTCGGGCGAGGGTTCGGGGGGTGGAGCCACCTGGATCTGATCGTCCACCGAGACCACGCCGGGCACCGTCCCCGCAACATGGTAAGCGGCCCGGCGGGAGAGGATGCTGGGCGCCGTTCCGCTCAAGGTCACAGCCCCGTTGTTTACAGAGACCTGGATACTGGAGGAGTCAATCCGGCTGTCACTATAAAACCGGTCCATGATTTGTTTTTTTATTTCTTCATCCATAAGTATCATAATGGGCCTCCTCTTTATCCTGAGACCCATTATATAAGATGTGCACCTCCGATAAATGGGGTGTATCCTGTATTCTTTTAGGGACCCAAAAAACAAACCCCTTGTTGTGGGAAAAGTAATGGCAACCCATCCCAAAACAAGAGGTTTGACTTAACAAGGATATTACCGGAATTGCTTAATATAGTCAACCAGGGAGTTAAAAACCGGTGTTTCCAAAGCAATTTGATGGCCCCCGTCCGGGATAAGGCTTGACAGGACCTTTAAATGGCCACAACATGGTTTAAAACAACAGCGGGCAGGCATGGCGTCCCTCGTCCAACCTATCATTCAGCCCATGAAAAGACTCGGTCTCATACTGTTCCTTTTTGCCGTGGGGGTTTTGACCACCCTGACCTATCATTGGTTTAACCAGGAATGGGTGATGTTTCGAAGAGGGGAAGCCCATTTCTCCCAGGAAGAATTCTCCGAAGCCATTCCGTATTACGAGAAATTACTGAGAAAAGGTTTTCAGGACCCTGCCCTTCTGAAACACCTGGGAAGTTGCTACCTGGCAACAGGAGATCCTGGAAAGGCCCGGGTGGTTTTCGAAAGGCTCATAGCCCAAAGGCAGGACAGGCTCTGGGCTATGAAGGAACTTGCCGCCTTGTATATAGGCTTCGACCGGTTCGGGGAGGCTGCGCAACTTTATCGGGCCATCCTTGAGAGTGACCCGAAAGCCCGGTCTGTCCGTATTCGTCTGGCCCGGGCTTTATCCTGGTCCGGCCGGCTTGAAGAAGCGATCCATGAATACAGGAAAGCCTTGGGGGAGGAAAGATGAAAATGTCAAGATATTTAGGAGGCGTGTTTGGGGTGGCCCTTGTGGGGGTGTTGCTTTTTCCCGGGAATTCCATGGTGGCTTCCCAAGAGCCTGAAAAAAAATTCTTTATTCCGGAATCCCTGGGTGGTGCAGCCCCTTCAAAGGAAAAACCGGGACCTGCCATCCCCATAAAGCAAGGAGAGGAGGTCCCGGATTGGGTGGCCCGCTGGGAGCTTGCACGGGTACTCAGCTATGCAGACAAATACGATGAGTCGATCGCAGAATACCTGAAACTCCTCAAAGAAAAGCCGGACCTCTCCGAAGCCAGGGTTGAATTGGCCAACGTCTGGTTCTGGAAGGGGAACAGAGAAAAGGCCATAGAAATTCTGGAAAAGATCCCTCCCAAGGAGGTGGATGAAGACAGCCGGCTCCTCATGGCCGAAATCTATGTGGCCAAGAAGGCCTACGAAAGGGCGGAACCCATTTACAGGGCCCACTTGCGAAAACACCCGGAAGACCTTAGGGTGCGGCTCAAATTGGCCGAGATGTTGAGCTGGGTCAAAAAATATGATGCCTCCCTGGAAGAGTACCAAAAAATCCTCAAGAAGAGACCGGAAGACATTCAAGTGAGGAGAAGGTATGCCTTTGTTCTTATCTGGGCGGGCAGACATGAAAAGGCGGCCAGGGAGCTCAAGAAAACCCTTGATTAGGGAAGCGGAACCGGGTGGGTTTTTACCGGGACGGTCCTTGGGGGTGGGTTGCCTCCTGATCGCTTTTCTGTGTTCGCTCCTCGTGAATTTTTACCCCCCTAGAAGTCCCTGGGCCTCGAACGGTCAAGCCGGGCCTTCAGGGGTGCGGGGGATGATTGTCCCTCCCCAGGGGGCGATCACGGATTTCGAAGCCCGGTGGGCCCTGGCAAGAGTTCTGTCCTACAACAGAGACACGCTCGATGAATCCATGGGGCAGTATAGGATTCTCTGTGAACAAAGGCCTGAGAAGGCCTTGCTCCGCCTGGAAATGGCGGGAGTGCTCTTGAAAAAAGGGGCCCGCCGGGAGGCCCTGTCCGTGCTCAAAGAGCTGGCGTTAAAGTCCCCGGATGACCCCGAGATCCTTTTGACCCTGGCCGATGTAGAGGCGGGACTGGGCCATGCCCGAAAGTGCCGCGATCTTTATGTGGGTTTTCTGAAAGGACACCGGAAAGAGGAAGACGTGCTTTTGAGGTTTGCGGATCAAATGAACAGCTGGGGGGACTTCTATAAAACAGAAGCGATTTATCGCCGCTACCTGAAGGATCATCCCGGTGATACCGGGATGTGGATGAAACTGGCCTCTCTTCTCGGGAGCTGTGAGCGATACGAAGAATCGGAAGGGATTTACAGAAAGCTGCTCTTTGAATCGCAGGATAACCATCAGGCCCTGCTGGGACTGGCAAAGGTGAAACAAAAGGAAAAGGCCTTTGAAGCTGCAAAACAGTATGTGGACCGGTTCCTCAGGATCAGGCCCGACGATCCGGAGGGGCTTCTCCTGAAGGCGGAGATCGCATTCCTGGACAAACAATATGACCGGGCCCTGGAGATATACACAAAACTGGCCGGGGTTTCCTCTCCTTCGGGCCAGGCCTTGGTGGGCATGGGCAAGGTAAGGCTGGAGCAGGGAGATTTGGAGGAGGCAAAGGGCTGCTTCAGGCGGGCCTTAGCCCTGGATGCTCAAAATGTGGAGGCCCGGTTTTATGAAGCAGGCCCTGAAAGGAGGCATTCAGAGAATTTTGTGGCCGCCCTTTTAGAGGCACCGGATACCTCCGCCGCGGGGCTCGAGGATTGGGCGAGGCAATATGTATCCCAAGGGGATTACCCCATAGCCGTAAGGTTCTACGAGGCCTCCCTTCAAAGGGACCCTCAATATTTTCCGTCCCAGATAGGCCTTGCGGAGGCCCTGGCCATCGATCACCAGTATGACCGGGCCGTTGACCATTTTAAGGACCTGGCCGGGGTGTTTCCGGGCAACCGGAAGATCCTGATCGGATGGGCCAGGACGCTCGGGTGGGCCAAGCGGTATCAAGAATCCATGGGTCTTTACGATCAGATCCACGCCTTCGCCCCGGCGGACCCTGTGCCCCAAAAGGAAAAGGCCCGCACCGCCGTCTGGGCCAAACGCATGAACCTGGCGCTCCGGACCTATGATCAACTGCTTGAACCCCCTGTGGACGAAAGTCTCGCAACGGCCCTGCCCCCGATCATAAGGGGCTCAGAAAACGATGTGCTCGGGCAAAAGGCCTCAAAATTGTCGAAACGGGCGGAAAAGGGATCATTATATGAGGGCTATGAGGCCTTTTCAGAAGACTTCGAGGCTGTAAAGACCGCTCTTCCCCCGGCTGCGAAGCGGCGGATTGAGGGGGAACTGATCCGGTTGCTGCCGGTCTACGCCCTCCAAAAAGGGGTTTTCCTGGAAAAAAGGGCCAAGCATCTTGCATGGAACACCCGTTTTACCCGGGCGCTGAAGGGCTACAAGGAGCTCACGCGCTTTGCCCCCGGCAACCAGGAGGCCCTGTGGGATTATGCCCAGGTGCAATGCGCCCTGGGTTTGTGCGACCGGGAGGCCACGACTTATAGAAAACTCCTGGATGTGGACAAACAGCACCGCCTGGCCAGAAGGGCCTTGAAGAGGGTGGAAATCCGGCGGAATCCATCCATTGAGCCGGAGTATTCCTTCTGGAGTGAGCGGGGAAGGGACGGCCTTACCGATATAGACAGGCACCGGTTTGATCTCACCCTGGATGTGCCCGTGTATTGCCGATTCCATCTCCGACTTACGGGCCATCACTGGGGCGAACGTCCAAGCTACACAAAGGAGTCCTATGGGGCCGATGGTTTTACGCTGGCCCTGAATGCGGTCCTCAACCCCTATGTCAAAGGCGAGGCGGGATGGACCAAAAAAGTTTACAGGGATGACGGGTTCGACAACCAGGACACGGGATATGTCCACGTGTCAGCGAATTTTTGGGACTACGCACAGGTGGGGGCAGGCTACGACCAGACCAATGAACTCTACAACTATTTCGGCATCGAGCAGGGAATCCAGGCGGATGCCTGGTGGATGTCCATCGCAGTCCCGGTCACCCGGAAGCTGGAGGTTCAGGGCAAGGCCCGCTATCTCTCCTACAATGACGACAATTCAGGTCAACATTACCTGCTTGAGGCGGGATATGCCCTTACGGATCACCCCAGGCTGTTCAAGGTGGCCGCTTTCACCGAGCACCGGGATACAAGGAAGCAGGATATCTACCGGTATACCGGGGGCCGGCTCGTGGATATCACCCACCCTTATTGGACGCCGGATGATTATTACGGCGGGGGCCTTCGCTTTGAATGGCACCACGATCTTTCCCGCTTCTTTTTCTGCGGCAGTGAAAAGAATGATTACAGTTTGAAGCTGGCACTGGGTGCGGACACGGAACACAACCCATCCCTTCAATTGACCGGGGACTGGCATTACGACTTCTTGGACCACTGGACCTTCAAGATCGAGGGATTGATCCACCGGTCAGAGCTCTGGGATGCGGAAGGTGTGTGGATAAAACTTAGATACCGGTTTTAAGACATGGAAGACAAGAGAAAACCCAAGGCTGCGAGGAATGTGATCCTCCTGCTGCCCGTTCTTTGCATCATCCTCGCCGTGCTTTATCTCATGGTGAGGACCGTCCTGTTTATCATCCTGGATTACTTTTGGTACGAAAAGCTGGTGGCGTTTATGCTCCTTTTCGCTGAATCATTTATCCTGATCCACGGGATCGGCTATTTCCTGGAGATCTTCCACGTCCTGGGCCATGGAAAAGCGACGGTGGAGGAAACCGTCTCCCGGTCCGCCCCGGGGGAGCATCCGCCCGTGGCCATCATTGTATCCTCCTTCAAGGAGCCCCTGGGCGTGGTGGAGGAGACGGTCACGGCCTTTTATAACCTGACCTATCCCAACAAGCACATCTATTTTCTGGATGACACCCGCTATGACCTCCCGGGGCAGGATCTCCAGGAAATGGCGGAATACAGGCGATCGATCGACGATATGTGCAAGAGGATTGGGGTCAACCTGTTCCGCCGCAGGTGGCATGGGGCCAAGGCGGGGATGATCAACGACTTTCTGGATTTTCTTGAAGGCAACATGCGAGAGGGATTTGAATTCACGAATTTTTCGGGGAAGAAGCCCGCTGAAGCAATCAAGTATATCGTGGTATTTGATGCCGATCAAAACCCCCTGCCCGACTTCGTAAAACCGCTGGTTGAAAGGATGGAAGCGGATCCCGGACTGGCCTTTATCCAGACCCCCCAATACTACACCAATTTCGAGACCAACCGGATCGCCCGCGCCGCCGGGCTTCAGCAGGCCGTGTTTTACGAATACATCTGTGAGGGAAAGAGCCTTTCCGATGCCATGTTTTGCTGTGGAACCAATGTCATTTTCAGACGGAAGGCGCTCATGGATGTGGGGGGATTTGACGAGAGTTCCGTCACAGAAGATTTCGCCACCTCTCTCAAGTTTCACATCAAGGGCTGGGGTTCCGCCTATTTGGGCAAGGTCCTGGCATTCGGGATGGGGCCTGAGGATCTGGGCGGTTACTTCAGGCAGCAGTTCCGGTGGGCCCTGGGCACGGTGGGCCTTTTGCGCAATGTCTTCGGCCATTTTCTGCGTTACCCCAGGACTCTGGCTGCCGTGAAGTGGTGGGAGTATTTCCTTTCAAGCACCCACTATTTGATCGGTCTGGTTTTTTTCATTATGGTGGTCTGCCCCCTGCTGTACCTTTTTTTGAACGTCCCGAGTTTTTTCGCCAGACCCGAGATATACGCCCTTTTCTTTATCCCCTATTTTACCCTCACTATAAGCATCTTTTTCTGGACCCTCAAAGAAAGGCAGTATGCCGTTAAGGACATCGTTCTGGGGCAGCTTTTGCTGGCCATTACATTCCCTGTTTATATTCGGGCCTCCATACTGGCCCTTTTGGGGGTAAGGGGGAAATTCGGGATCACCCCGAAAGGAGGCAGCATGGCCCTGCCCCTTCGATCCCTATGGATACAGCTTTCCCTGGCCACGCTCAATTTTGCGGCCATTGTATGGGGTATTAACAGGATTGTTTATGCCCAGGGGCCATTGTGGGCCATCGTGGTGAACATGATCTGGTGTGCATACCATTTCACCATATTGTGTTTTGTGTTTTATTTTAACAATCCGGAAGCGTCGTCAGCATGAGCCGGGGGGCATCATCCCGTGGAAAGGGTTCAGCCATCATGACAAAGAGAAAAAGGTGGTTCCTGATTTTCTCCTTCTTTGTTGCCTTTTATATCCTTTGCCTGGTGCCCCTTCAGGCGGGCGCGGTTGAGCCGGCTGAAAGCCGGCCTTTCTTTGGCGTGGCCCTTGATGGATATCCCTTGACGGCGTTTCGGTTGCAGGCCGTGGCGGAAGAGTTGGGCCTGGAACCGGAAATTATCACCTTTTTTCTTCAGTGGCCCCCAAGGGGGCACCTGGAGGCCGGGCTGTTTCCTGGAGAAAGCCTGGAGGTTATCTGGAGGCGAGGAGCCATACCCTGTGTGACCTGGGAGCCCATGTATTATCAGGACGGGGAGGAAATTACCGCCCACTGGACCTGGATTCTGGGAGGAGATTATGATCCATACCTCATTTCCTTTGCAAGTCAGGCCAGGGCGTGGGGAAAGCCCTTTATTCTCCGCCTGGCCCATGAAATGAACATCCGGCGCTACCATTGGGGGACGAGCAAGGAGGCCTTTGGCCCTGAAAGCCCTTATATCTACAGGCGCATATATCAATACATCGTCAAGCTCTTCAAAAAGGCCCACGCAAACAATGTCTTATGGGCCTTTTGCCCCAATGCCGAATCGGTTCCCAACCCCTTGTACGACCCCGGGGCATCGTGGAACCGTGCCCGGAATTATTATCCGGGGGATGCCTACGTGGACATTCTGGGGATGGACGGCTATAATTGGGGGAATAGCTTTACCAAAGAGGTGCATGGATGGGACAGCCGGTGGAAAAGCTTCCGGGAGATATTTGAACCCATCTACCGCGAGTTGCGGCGGCAGGCCCATGAAAAGCCGCTTTTTGTTTTTGAGACATCAACCGTCCGGGAGGGCGGGGACCGGGAGAGGTGGATCAAAGAGGCCTTTGAAACCTGTAAGCAGTGGCGGATAAACGGGTGGGTCTGGTTTCAGGCCAGTAAAGAACAGGACTGGCGTCTGCACAAGGGGGAAGCAAGCCTGCTCGGCGTGAGACCGCGAGCGCGGGGCATTCCCAGACCCCAGGAATGGATTCAAGGACAGGTAAAATGGACCGAGAAACACTGATTGAACATCTTAAGGAGGCGGTAAGGAGGGAGGAAAGCGCCACTCAAATCTATTTGAAGCACCTTTCTGCGATCATCTCCAGGAGTGGAATACCTGCCGAGCAGATTTCAAGCATTCAGAAGTCGTTAAAATATCTTATTGATTCCAACAAGGAGCATAAGGCCTACTTGCTTTCGCTCATTGAACGGATCAAGGGAGAAGGGATCGATGTTTACTAAGGAGGATTTCCTGGATTACTTTGACCAAATCCTGGAGATGGAAAGGGAAATGAAAGAGGCCTTTGTGGACCTGGAAAAGAGGGTGCAACACCCGGAGTACAAGAAGATCTTTGCCGATTTCGCCGAGGAGGAAAGGGGCCACGAGGCCCTGGTTGAAAAGATGAAGGAGCCTTTCAAAAAATAGGCCGCGACCATCTCGCCTCACCCCCGTTACAGCCCCAGGGATCCCCCCTTTTGATCAAAACCGGGAGATCCTCGCCCATGCTCTGATTCGGTAATCTCCAGGGTACGTCTACCAGATGTTTCAGGTGAAAGAGATACCAGAAAATAAAAAACAGGGTCTACACATTTGATAGACCTTTTTTGCTCTTTCTTTCAATGGGCCCGTGCCTGCGGCCTGGGCATGACAAACCATACCACTGCAAGGAAAGAAAGGTTAATGACAATTCCGTGGGGTATGAATCCGTATATTGCATTGATGACAAGTAATGCCAGGTATGCGGCAACGATCACCCATCCCCACGTGCCTATGCGGCGGCCAATAAGGCTTTGGGCCATGCCGTCGGCCTGGTCTTTGTAATAAGTCAAAGGCCCCGTGACCACATCGAGAACGATCCTATGACTGGGGCGGGTGGGCACCGGGATGAGAAGAAGGAGTTGCACCATGTTGGAAAAAAATACCAGAACAACCCCGCCTGCAAGAAAAACGTAAACGAAGAGCTCCATTGAAAAGCCGTCCCCTCGATATATTGAGGCCAGGTCTTCCAGGGACCATTGACAACCGAGCATCACGCACAAGGTAATGAGATACCAGGTATAGCACAAACCCCTCAACGCCTTGTATTTGAGCATTCCCAAAAGAGATGCGAGGATGACCAGAATACCTGGTATCATCCCTCCCACCATGACCGAGACAGGAACGTCCACCCCGGAAGACCGGGCGCTCACATAAAGCACATAATAGAGAAGGATCGTATAAAAGAGAAGAACCCCGATGTTGATCGAGGGCAAGAGCAATTTATGGAAGACGAAGGGAAAAAGGACGGCGTAAAAGACAGACCAGCAGAGGGGTGTTGCAAAACCCCTGTCTGCAGGTTCTGGAATAAACCATGCAGGGATGACGCAGACGGCCATCACGATGACTGCCCAGAACACCTGTTTTAGGGTTCGAAGGCTGAAAAGGCTTTGGACGAGGACCCCGGCACAAAAAACATAAAGAACCGTATATTCATTGACAAAAGATCCATTCATGGGAAGGGCCCAAAACATCTTTGTCTTGTTTTTATAAACCTGCAATATCTTTCAAAGGGCTTCAGTATATTTTTTTAGAAAAACAAGTCAACTCAGGCAAACCCCTTCCCCGGGGCCCGGGGCAAGAAGGTTGTTTGATCCTTGGAGAAAGAAACACCTTCCTGGTGGTTCACGCCATGAAAAAAAAGAAACTGCTTTGAAACACCGGCGACACACCTATTTCTTGCCGGCCAACGGCTTAAGTTCACCATCTTTTTGGCGGTCATGTTCTACATGGGCCTGAAGAAGATCGGGGTGTTTGCGTGGCTGAGCAGGAGATTTTCCCTCATATCCAGGGAGACGCAAGACCCGGCATGGTCTCTTATACGGCAACGCGATGGGGCCAGCTCCTCAAGAAAAAGGCCATGCCCCCTGGGGAGGCCGCGCCCCCGGCCAGCCACTGCTAGAGTCTTGCCCTGACAAACCCTTCAGTGGATGTGTGCGTATGCAGGCCAAAGGACTTCCTTCAGATGGATGAAGCCCTAAGGACCCTGGATCTGGGTCCACTCAATCCCGAGGAGATGGAACGCATGATCCGGATCGGCGATTATGTCCACGACCACGGAACACGGTTCGTCAGGTAGACTCGATCAACACACCTCCCTTAACCAGTGTCCCTGCCGGAATCCGGTCCTGACCAGGCGACTTCATACACCTTTATGCTGTCTTTGAAGTCAAAGAAAAAGGGCCTCCTCATGGCTCAGGTTCTTCTTTTTGGGGCAGCGGTTGCTGGGGCCGCACATTGAGGACCGCTTTGACCAGGGTGGCCAGGGGGATGGCAAAGAATACGCCCCAGAAGCCGAAAATCCCGCCAAAGAAGAGGACCGCAATGATGATGGCGATGGGATGGAGATTGACCACCTCGGAAAACAAGAAGGTCACGAGTACGTTTCCGTCCAGGAACTGGATCACGGCATAGGCGAGTAATACATAGGTGAACTGGGAGGACAGGCCCCACTGAAAATACGCCACCATGGCCACAGGGAGGGCCATCACCGTTGCCCCGAAATAGGGAACAAGGACGGATAGGCCCACAAAAAAACCGAGGAGCACGGCAAACTGGAGGCCCAGGAAGGTAAAGGTAAGGTAGCTGGCCGCCCAGATGATCAAAATCTCATAAAATTTTCCCCGCACGTAATTTCCCATCTGGACATCAACTTCGTGCCACACCCGTGAGGCCAGTTTCCGGTCCTCGGGTATAAATCCGGTGACCCATGCCAGGATGCGATCCTTA
>Ga0180431_10005330_pt1 | contig 15687 bp, 16 predicted proteins | sample SS_ome_11_FD_132459 | JGI IMG/M metagenome (GOLD analysis project Ga0180431, IMG submission 132459) | Hypersaline lake sediment archaeal communities from the Salton Sea, California, USA - SS_1_MS_1 metaG | ecosystem: Environmental > Aquatic > Non-marine Saline and Alkaline > Hypersaline >... | reverse complement strand
TTTCAGGGTATCCTTTCGAATCTCGACATGAAGACGAGGAAGAAACCCATGGACCATCAAATTTTGGATCCTTTCGTTTTGTTCACTATCAAGTTTCACAGGCACATTCATCACTTGGCCTTCATGAGTCAGGGTTGCCATAAGGTAAGGTTGGGAAGAATCAAATCCTTCGAACCATGCCTCGAGTTTTTCGACCAAGTCCTCCTGATAAAAGGATGGATCTGTTACCCTTTCCACAAAGGAACTTACGACATCTTCTTCCAACCCGTCTTCTTGGTAGGGACCATCAAGACGATACATCCACTGTCCGGGTTTACACATGTGATTTCCCGGCGCAACTCCTCCTCCACAAAAAGTTCCTCTGGAATTCTCCCGCTTCCAAGAGGTGTCGTAGTTGTGTGGAAACACCCATTTATGATGGCGATCAACATAGGTACGTCGAACCAGATTGAATCCAGCACGACATGGAGAAAGTTGTGATCCTTTGAATAACGATGCCTTTCCTTGGAGCATGTTACCAAGTTCTTTGGTCAATGTCACAAAATTTGCATGGCCCATAACCGTTCGAAGGTGACCCATGGATTCATCGATTAAAAGACGACGATGGTGAAGGGCTTTTCTTTCGGATCGTTCTCTCCTATCTGCCAAGTCTGCCGGTTCGACATGGCAAAGGAGAGAGGGAAGATGGGCCAGAGAAGGAGATGACAAAGCTTCTTTCATCTCAAGTCGCGAGACATCTAAGCCTTCCAAAATCCTTTCATGAAAAGGGTTTGGATCGACCAGAACCATCAAGCCTTGGAGGTAGGTAGTCACTACTTGAAGGATGGTTGGATGGCAAACCTTTTTGCCAGTGACATAGCCAATAAGGTTGGATGGGTCATCAGTTAATCGAGTCAAAATCTCAGATGGCTTGGCAGATCCCACCAAGGCAAATCCAGTCACATGGGGTGATTTGCCCACAGTCAACCAAAGGCCGTAGAGTTCTCCAATAAACTCGTGCACCTTTTCAGGTTTGTCGACCAACAATCCAGCTTCTTGGTGGTAGAGAATTTGGGAGATGACCTTATACAAACCTTCGTGTCGAAATGCCGACATGGAAGAGGTTACCAAGGAAAAGGACGATGAAAAGGATTCACCAAGTCGGCGAAGACGATCTTCAATTTCAATCGATTTCCTCAACGATGTCTCATGAGTTTCGCGCAAAATGAGATCGAGACGTTTCCCTTGGTGAATTTGTTCCATGATGCCGAGTTCCAATCGAAATCCTTGGGAATCCATCATTTCCTCCAATCGATCAAACCGGTAATGCATCTGAAGACCGAGAGTGCGAATCTCCTTAATGACCGTCTCAAACCCTTCCATCAACAATTCACCAATTGCCCCCAAGGCTTCGCCCATTCCTCCCCCACCGCCATCCATTAAGGAAGTCATCAGGGTGAGACCACCAGAAAGAAGGGATAAGGCCGAAGTAAACTTCATGAGGGATCCGGCCTTAGATAGGGCCGAAAATGTTTCAAGAGATGCTGCAAGGTTGGCCAAGTTGGCACCAATGGTTGCTCCAATGGCCATCTTTTCATTTCCGGCCTTTGCAAATCCAATGTGAAGTTCAGACAGGGAGGATCCAATAGACCCAAGAATCTTGACTTTGGTCTTTGGATCTAAGGCCTTGTCTTTGACTGTCTTATTGAGGTCATTGGCTTGGTCGTGGAACTCGGTCATGAGTTATTGCGTTGTGAAAAAAGTAAAATGTGCCAAAGGAAATATCTGCCCATCAATAAAAATGCAATCCAGTTCATTTGAAAATAGGTCTGGAACCCTTCTTGACTTTCCAATGAAACCAACCGAACGCGTCGGAATCAAGGAATATCCCGTGGAAACTGCGCTTCGCATGGGTGTTCCAATCTCTACGACAGCCCTATTGATGGGGTCCCAACAGTATACTCTTCCAGCTCAAAGTGCTTTACTCAATAAGGATGCAGTGTGGCCAAGTGGACAATACACCGTCAGGACTTCCTCGCTCCCCATAGGAAACAAAGTGGCGACCTCTACCCAGAATGGAGGTGTCCTCCCTCAGATGGCCCGAATGTGGGGTGCTCCCGCAACGACGGGGCCGGTCCTCCTTGAACCCCGTGCTTACGTGGCAGACGGCGATAAGGTCTTTCGAAAGCCTTACATGACCCCCGGCGAGGCAAAGAGGGATTCCACCTCGGGACGTGTGCAAGAGTCAGTGGAGAAAACAGTGAGGCAGACCCGGAATGGACTCGCCGAAATGTCTGCCCGGTACGGAACTCAAATGTTGCCCGGAGGCCATTCGTTTGGTGACCAAGGTGGGTTCCTTCACCATCAAGCAAAGGCGGCTCAGGCTGAAGAAAAGGCAAAGGCCGAGTACCTTGGGTCTTTTGCGGCTCAGTACAAGGGTGAAGCATCAAAGGGAGGACGTCCCAACTTTTCGGCGGAGCAACGGATGGGAGCCGAAGCCTATGGTGCTCAGGCTCGAAAGGACTACATGTCCACAACACCCTATGCCAACGACGGCCGGGGAATCGTCATGACCACTGGTCCTCCCGTGCCTCCCACGACTTCTTCTTATGGTGTGGGTGCACCACGCCAAACCACTGCCGTCAACCCTGCGTCTGCCCAAGACCCCGCTTATGCCTACGCCGATCGAAACCCCTATGGAGGCTACAAAGTTCAAGCCGCACCTGCCCCACCTGGCCTCTTCCATCCCTTTGACATGTCTCATCAATCCCTTTCATCTTACACGGCACCCACTCGCCCTTCAGCATGCACGGCAACCAATTTCCATCCCCCCACAACCCAGTATCACACATCCCATTTAAAAAAAAACCACTTTTAGGAAACTTAGTACAAGAAGAGAAGAAGGCCTTTGATGATTTAGTCAAGTCGATCAAAACAACAACCAACCCAACAAAAAAAGAAGAACCTGATGCAAAGTGTGGATCGGCAAAGGTGATTACGAATGAAGGTGCCAAAACGTTCTTCAAGTCTTTAAGTACCTTTTTCAAAACCATGTTTGAGTGTCTTGTGCTTTCCTTTAAGGGGTGGGCAAATGACGGTTATTCCTTTTCGGCTTTGGGGATGAACTCTCGATGGGCCTACATGCTCGTGGCACTCATTCTCGTGGTGTTTATAATCATGATTATCATTGTTTTGGGAGTAAAGGCAAAGGAGAACCGTCAATTGACCCCAAAGACGGTCGAACGCTTCGCTCCATCCCCTTCGTCCTCTCAGCCCATCATTCGAAGGGAAACCATCATTGAGGAAGTCCCAGGCATGTCTCTTGGTTTCCAAGGATTCAATACAGGAAATGCCTACTCTGGGTAAAACTACAGATAATTGAAGAACTTACAATAAATGTGTGTCTCTTGAACATTCTCACATCGGTGGGTGATCAGTGTCCATTTCAAGTTGTGATATGTGACACTGAAAAACCCGACAATCCCATCATCTATGCCAATGTGCACTTTTGTAAAGAGTTTGAGGTAAGCCCTTCTGAGGTGATTGGTATGTCCTTTATGCTTGTACGTGGATCCCTCACCTCGAATCAACTTCGCCTGCGGAAACCGTTTTATAAAGATATTGTTAACTATCGTCTTCTTTCTCAATCTTCATTTTTGAATCGTATTATTGTTTTACCCTTCAATGATCGCTTATCTCTCGGCATCCAAATCACTCTTTATAAACCAAAGGGATTTCCCCACTCTTCCAAAACTATTGGAGACAAAATTTTCAATGCCCTTCACCTCATCACCTTGGCAAAAGAGTTGGGAGATGAAGGAAAGGATATGATTCGAAAAAAGATTACATTTATTCGCGAGTTTGTCTATGCTGAATAGTAAGAGAATAATCTTAATACTGTAAGGCTGTGAAAAATAAAACAAAAATGAAACCTCTCATTCACAACTTTTCATCCACCACCTTAACAAAGGCTTTCATTCTTAATGCCATTTCTTTAGCCCTCATTACGGGGGTGACCACGGCTCTCACCATTGCCATTGACGATGCTTATAAGGAGAAAAAGAAGAAGCTCTCCGTGTGGGCAAAGCTGGGGATTGCCATGGGGATTGCCTCGGTGTCGGCCGCCGTTGTCTATGTACTACTCTATTTTATTTTTGGCTTTGGTCGGGGGATGTTGGCATCTCCTCCGTGTCCGAAACTCCCGTGCTCCTCCGTTTCTTACCCATCAACCCATCAAGTTTCACAACCCCATCCTCCAACAAATTCCTCGACTTCATCCACAGGTTAGGCAACAACACTTCATTGTAAAATCGATCCATGCAGGGATATAAGCGTTTTTCATAATACTCCTTATCAAAAGCGTAGCGTTTCACTACAAGTCGGTTTTGAATTGTGTCTAAATCACTCACAATATACATAACATAGTCACACCATTGAAGACCGAGAAGGCCCATTGATCCCTGGATTTGATCCCGGTGGGCATCAGGTAAGGCTAAAGTCTCGTAATCCACGTCAGCCTTTGGCCTAAACAGGGCCTTAATTTCTAAGAGGCCTCGCGAACCATCTCTAAGAGTCACAATACCATCTGGAGATGCACCAAAGCGAGGATCGCTTTCCGAAACCCAAAGCCCACACGTCTCAACCTTTGCTTCGGGGTCTTCCTTTTTGATGTATGTCTCATAGGCCTTTCGAGTGATTGGTTCGGCTTTGCGGCCAAAGGCCATGGCCGGATTATCTTCCAAGGTTTCGCCGTGGACAATGCGCCTAAGCACAGTCTTTGCACTGGCACCAAAACGTCCATGGCCCATGATTGCCGCGAGAGACCCCATGGTGATGATGCCACATTGGTTTTCTTTGGTGTAGGTGTGGAGGTCCCTCCACTCTTTCGAATCTTGACAAATCCCCCGAACCCTTTTGCATTCTTCACTTGTCCATCGTTTTTGTAAGGATGCTTGAAAGAGACGAAGTGAGGTCATTTTACTAAAACCTCCCTAAGAATAAATGTCAAGTGTGAATTCAACAAAGATGTCCCAACTGTGGGCATCGGCAAAGACCAAAGGACAACAAGGTGCGAGTTCACTCAAACAATCCTGGGCATCTACGGGAGATTCTCACATTCCAAAGTCTGCCATTATCATTTTAGCAATCTGTTTAATTGGAGCCTTCATCTGGATTCTTGTTTACTTTATTCACTTAGAAGAGGGAAAGAAAGAAGGAAAAGAAGAGAAAACCTCTGGAAAGGGCGAATGTTCCGACGCATGTGCGGAAGATGTTAGAAGCATAATGAAGGAAGGGGTGTTAGGTCCTGTGATTCTCGGATTTGCAGGTATCTTTGTTGCTTGGTTGATTGTGAAGAAGCAACGTGATAAGTACGCCCAGCAACACATTTTCCGAAGGGCGGGATTGGCAACTTCAAAAACCTTCCATGTTTCCTATGAAAGAAAAAAGATTTCAAAATCGGCCTTCCTCGCGATTGCTTTTGTTGTGTGGATTGTGGTCGTTGTTGGAATTTACCTCGCCGTGACTTACGTTCCTTTGAAGGCCTTTAAGAAGTCTCTCTATAAGCAGTACACAACGGGATCGGCGTGTAAGGCTGCAAAAAAGAAGTGGTGTAAGAATGCGGCCCCGAATTCAAAGATTGTCATTGGCGTATCTACTGCAGGTATGTTAGCCATTCTCATTGCTTCATTCTTTATCTTCCGCACAAAGTTGACTCCTGAGCAGGCAATGATGAGAGATCAATGTGAGCGCGTTGCGATGAATATTGAGCAGAGTCTGAAAGCAAATCCTTCCATAGCGTCCGGTGCCACCTTGGAGGAATACTGGGATGAAAATTATGAGCATGGTGAAGGTGTCTCTTTTGAACAGGCCTCTGGTGAACCCATTGCATGTGGACCTATTCTAACCGAACTGAAGAAAACTTGGAGAATGGCACAGTCTAAACAGACCTATGTGGGAAAACGGAACATTGCCGCTGGAGGTGGCGCGGGCTTTGTGAGACCAAAGAGCGGAGAAGCTGCATTTTCTCAAGTCTATTCCCAAAAGATGTTGGCAAAGCAGAGAAAAATGCAGGCCCAAAAGCTTGCGCAGGCTCAGGCCGCATTGCAGGCCAAACAATCTCGCCAAACAATGGCTTCCGAAGCCCAGTCTCATGCTCAGGCAATGCAGAGCTTAAAGTCTCAAATGGCTTCAGTTGGTCAAGCATCATCAACAACTGCAACGCCTATTTCTCCTCGACCTCCTCCTTTTGCTCCCCAATCCCCACCCGAAACTTTTAGTCTTTCTGAAGGTTCAGTCGTAGATGGCCAAGCAGTTCCAACCGCACCACCTATGCCGCCACCCAATTCTCCAGTGGCTGGACAAAATATCAGATATTGATTTAATACATAATTTATTCATCTTTAGCACTACCTTCAGTACTATCTTTCGTATCATCAAAGTAGAGGCGAAAGGCATCCGATTCCCTTTCCCGATCTTGAATGTTGATGCACTCACCAAAGACCTTTGGGGTTGCAATCACCTTTACCCGTTTTTGACCTCGTGAGAGGGCCGTATACAAAAGGGTTCGAGTGGTGTGACGATGCCGCCGGAAAAGAGTACAAATCACAAAAGGAAATTCGGACCCTTGAGACTTATGGACCGTGATGCAGTAAGCCAAGGTGAGGCGGACCGTGTCCGTCTTTAGGAGAACCTGGCGATTGTCCTCAAGCATGATACGCACCGTATCTGATCGAGGCATGTCCACGACCCATCCAATGTCTCCATTCACCACACCAAACTGTTGGGCATTGTCACACACCATGACCTTATCGTAGAGGTAAGCCCGTTCATCACGTCCGAGGCGGATAAATGCATCTGAATGACGGTCCGTCTGAACCACATCTTGCACCCACTCGTTAATCTCCTTTCGCTTTGCATTGGTGTCCGTCATGAGCTGAAGACTGTACATGTGGGTTGGAAACCGGCGAGCCTTTTCATCCTTTTCCTTTCGAAGGGCGGACCACACGTGCTTCATCACCTCCTCCTTAATGCGAGGTGTCTCTCGAATTTCAAAGACTCCCTCCACCTGCTTAAACTCACCTTGGTCAATCTTCACAAAGGGATCCCGTCGCTCAGTGTCTTCAACCCCTCGCCTCACTCGATCAGACCGAATCTTTCGTGCATTGTGGTAGATGGCGTAGGAAGATTCGTCGACCCGTTGGCACCCCTTTAAGGTAATAACAGACCCGCCATTGGTTCCTTCCTCATAGCCTTCAGACTCCTTAATAATTTGAATCGTGTCGTGAAACACGTCACCCGGTCCAATGGGGGAAAGTTGAGACCCGTCACCGACAAAGACGATGCGATCGATAAAGGGTGTGGAAGGATCCACCTTTTCCGATCGTGATTTTCGGACAAGGTCTTCCAAGGCAGCAATGCACTTTGTGTGTCTCAAGGTCACCATGGACATTTCGTCAATGACAAGAATGGGTCGAAAGGATGATAAGACTTCTTCTTCCATGCCGAGACCTCCACCCACTCGACACAAAAAGGAATCAATCGTCGACGCAGGCCATCCCGTCTTTGTCGTAAAAACTCGGGCGGCCTTTCCCGTGGGCGCTAAACAAATCAAGTTCTTTCCGACATCACCCATGTCTTTTTCTCGCAACCTCAAACCACGCAACACTTGAAGGACGGCCTTTAGTGTGGTCGTCTTTCCCGACCCTGCATCCCCAATCACGGCCAACAACGGGTGACGTGCCGCAGCAAAAACCACTGACCGTTGTTCCTCGGTGAGGGTTAAGCCTTCGTCTTCTTCAAAGGTGGAGAGTAACCCCTCAACTAAAGAGTCTTCGACCTCATCAACGGGACGTTTCATCGTCTTTGTCAAAAACTGGAGGTAGGCCTGTTGAGCCTTCCAAGTCACTCGACGGTAGATGCGAGCTTCACGCCCCGAACGATCCACCATGAAGGTTTCACGCACATCGCCAATGATGCGAGTGGTTGTGGCTTTTGACACGTCTTCTTCGGACTCTTGGTTTTCCATCTTTGAGATGCGAGTCGGAACGATAATGGTGAGGGGGCCCGGATAATCCTCAGGAGGATTCCACTCACCATTCAAAATCTTCAAGGCCGTCTCTCTTGACAACCCACGCATCACAGACAACACAAACTCGTAGGTGGCAAAGCAATTCCCAATCTCTTCTTCTTCCCTCAGGACACCTGCCATCTTACGAATGATGTGGTAAGGGTGAGACTCATCCATGTCGATGCGAGACGCCAAGTCAACACACACACGGAGAGGGTAGGATCGAGGTAAGACGTCGTGGAGGGAAAATGGGTCCTCCTTAATAATATCTAAAATCTTTCGCGAGAGGACGGGGTTCACAAGTAAAATGTTTTGAAGCACATGCAAAGACTCGTCCGTATCCGAAAGGCGAAGGTGGGACTTTAGTTCATCCACATGGTTCTGCACATTCAACATGTCATACCACCGCGCCCACACTTCGTTGAGGGCAACCTCCCTCTCGTCTCTGGGTTCCTTTGTCGACTTTTTTGTCTTAAAGACGACTCGCTTCGCTTCCTTTCGGACCCCCGTCTTTTCCCACTCTAAAAAGGCCGCCGCCGTCTGAAAGGTGTTGAGGATGGTGTTGGCCGCTAAGCCATAAGTCTCAAACAATTTTTTGACTTCCAGCTTTGCTCTTGGCATTTGAAGATTGAGGATGCGAAAGAGGGGTCCGAAGCCTGGGTCGGGGTCTTCGCCGTCTTTGGTTTCATCGTCATCTTCATCCCACACTTGGGTCGAGGTGGGCACAATCTTACAAGACTGGCCATAGCGCCGATCAGGCACCACAGACACAAAACATGCCAAGTCGTCACCGACTTCGGGTTTGACCTCGTAGGAATCATTGGTGAGGGTGACGGCCATTCCCCTCTGATCCATCACCGTGATGATGTACTTCTTTGGGGTCACGTTGGACACTGAACACCGAGGAAGGTAGGCGTAAAAGGAGACGGTGAACATTTTCTTCATGACTTCCGACTGCTTTCCCCTCCATTTGGTGGTTTGGCCTTCAATGGAGTCAAGGATGGGACGGTAGGACGTCCACCGTTTCACAGAGGAACTCATATTGCTTTCTTAAGAGAGTGATAGTTTTGATGAGAAAATTTGAATTCATTTTAAACGATTAGGGGAAGAATAATAAGTCGCGAATTTTAAAAGGGTAATCAAGAACGAGAGGATGGCCTTTCTCATCTTGAGGAATTGCCCTTATGATTTTGAGGATGGATTCGGAAGGTTCACTTCCACCACACCCACAAGTGAAACCATAACGGGATGGCATTTCGTGACAGTGACCATAGCGTACTGAGACAATCTCCCCTTTTTTTATGGGTTGAAGAGCAACGAGGGAAAGGATTCCCGAAGCAACTCCGTAATCTGCGTTTGGTCTGCATGAGTGGGAGGCCATGCCAATGATGGCCGAGATGCCGATGGATGTGCGAAGAGAGATTCCATTGGTCATCACCTTTTTTACCCTTTCTCTTTGAAGGGATGAGATGCAGGAAAGGTCGTCCATATCTGCTTGGTCAATTCCCATCAAGTCATCGAGAAAAGGAACCTTTGATGCAATCAGGTCTGCATTCAGCCCAACTAAAATGGGAGACAACGGCCCACGTGCGGCTTTAAGAAGGGTGATGGTTTCTTTGGCAATCACTTCCCCCGGCACAAAACCCCGTTGAGCACAAAGGTGACGTCCCAACTCTTTTGATGTGCAAAGATCTAAGGAACCAACCTCCTTGATTGCTTTTTGAATATTCATTGCGCCCTACCAAAGATAGTGATAGGAAAACCATGCGGGAGAAAACCGTTTGGAAATGCAAAGTTTTCCGTCTGCACATCGCATGCCTCCGTGCCGGGATCGGTAATTGGCCCTTCGGTCCCGATCTCCATGGTTTTTGTGGGCCCAAAGTTGGCCACCCTTTGCCTTTGGCACCCAATCCTTATAGTGTTGATAGTCTCGATGGCCGAATTGGACGGTGCGCCGTCGGCCAGTGGAAGGATCCGTAAAAACGGCTTTGTACTTATGGTCACCATTTCCTCGGAAAAATCGAATATCTTTCGGTAAAGCGGGAGGCATACTTTATTGGTGAATGAGTAAAATGCTAAAAGCAAAGGCATTGATCAAGAAGAAAACTGTGATGGAGCGAAATTTAATCAAGAAGGGAAAGGTGAGAGATATTTACCAAGTTGAGGATGACGTCTTAGAACTTGTTCAGACTGATCGCCAATCGGCCTTTGACCGTCACATTTGCCACATTCCAGGAAAGGGAAAAGTCCTCACCGAGGTGTCGGCCCACTGGTTTAAGGAGATTGAGAAACGGGGTATTGTAAAGACCCACTACATCTCTCACCAAGGCAATTGCATGAGGGTGAAAAAGTGCGAGGTGATCCCAGTCGAGGTTGTCGTGCGTGGCATCATAACGGGATCTACATCCACTTCCTTATGGACCCACTACCAAGCAGGCAAACGCACCTACGCGGGAGTCACATTTCCCGACGGCCTTGTGAAGAACCAAATCCTGTCTCACCCCGTCGTCACTCCAACGACCAAAGGTGAAGTCGATGAACCCATTTCTCCAAGTGAAATTGTGGAACGTGGCATTCTGACGTCGGATCAATGGAACACCATTGAAAGGATCGCCCTGAAACTCTTTGGACTTGGATCGTCTTACCTCTCTGAAAGAGGTCTCATCCTCGCTGACACAAAATACGAGTTTGGGTATGATTCGGACGGTGCCCTTTGCCTCATCGACGAAGTCCACACTTGTGATTCCTCGCGTATTTGGGAAGCTTCGTCTTATTTTTCACGCTTCAAGTATGGCCAGGAACCTGAAAAGTTTGATAAGGACTTAATTCGGTCTTACCTCTTAACCCTTTGCAATCCTTATGGCGGTGAACCCCTTCCCCCCATTCCTGAGGAGTTGATTTGGAAGGCCTCACGGGCCTATCGCGATTTTGGTCTCCGAGTCACAAAGACCCTGAACCCTAAAACCTCTCAGCTGATGAAGGGCCTAAAGGAAGCGGCAACTCTTGACCACGGCATGCACACTTATCCCGTTTCTTCTAAGGATCTTTTGGGGATTTGTCATCGGACCCTTTCCTCCCTTTCCACCCATTGGACAGGAGAATGCCAAAAGCAGTTGAGAGATAAAGCCTTGGATGACCTATCTTCGACGGACGAAGGAACGGTCTTAAAGGCGATTGGAACACTTTTGTATTTTTGTCGATCATCTGATTAAACTTCCAAAATCCCCACCAAGGATAGAAAATGTCTAGTGTTAATAAATGTCAAAACGTCCCAGTCGACCATCCTATGATGCCTTAGGAACCATGTTCAAAGCCCCACGACAAAAGTCTAAAACTGTCCTTCTTGACGTTTCCCAGTCCAACGGAAATGGATCTGGGGCCAATGTTGCAATTTGGACCGTGGTGGGTGTCATTCTCATGGTTGCCATTATCGTGATTGTGTGCCTCGCCGTGAGAAATGGGTCTAATGGGTCCAACGGAAAGCATCACTTGAAGCAAAAGGTTCACCACCTCCAGAAGGAACTCCAGGAAGAGAGGAGGGTGTTGGGAGAAGCCGTCGTTGATGATGTGGCGGCTGAGTTGAAGCTTAGTCTGGCGGAAGCAAAGTTGGCCGAGACGACTGCGGCCCTTAGTGCGTGCGTGGCGTCAAAGATTCCCTTTGGCCCTGGCCCAGTGATTCCCCCCAATGTGCCTTCCAACGTGCCTTCCAACGGACCCGTGCCTTCCAACGGACCCGTGCCTTCCAACGGACCCGTCCCCACTCACGTTGTTCCGGGCCGCATTGTGCCTCCCACTCCTAGCCCACACAACCCAAACTCCCCTCTCTTTCCCCCATACACCTTTGGCAGAAATCTCGCCCAAACGTCGGGCAACCGTTATCAGACCTGGAAGCCCGAGTTCACGAACCCAGTAAAACCTCTTCAGCCGGGTGAACTTGAGCCCTACGAGGACCTTCTTCACACCTACGACCTTTCGGCCGCCCACTACGCCTTTCCCGACATGGTCGAGTCGACGATTCCCATGGCCTATCCCATGACTCAGGGTAAGGCCTTGAAACCTGCTGGGGCTTCGTTTGGATCAAGGGCCGGTGCTTCTTGTGGAGGTGGCCTTCCCCTCGCTGAACTTGGACCCACGAAACCCACGGCTCAGCTTCAGGGAATGGTGGTCAGTCCGACTGCACCAAGCCAACCACCCAATCAAGACGAAAACCCAACTCACAAAGACGACGATGAGAACGATGATGGCGAAGTTCCCAATGCCGGTATGCATCATGAGGGAGGAAAAACCATCACAGATAAGACGGGAGATGAGGTGAAGGCTTACTTAGCGACAAAGCCAAAGAAGGCCTTAGTGGTCCTTCACGCTGACTGGTGTGGCTATTGCAAAAAGACAATGGAGGCCTTGAAGTCTCCTAAGGTGAATGGTTACGCTGTGTCCCTCGTCGAGTCGAAGCAGATGGGGTCCCTGAAGGATCATGACCCTAAGTCGTTCTCCGCCCCAGGCTTTCCCCACTTTGCCGTGGTGAAGGATGGAAAGGTTGTAAAGACCATGACAGGTCACCGTGAGGCAGGCGACTTACAAAAGGAGGTGATGGCTGCATTGAACTAAATAAAATGATGTTTTCACTTTCACTTTTACTTTTAATAACATGGATGATGCCCCAAAGTTTGTCAAGTGTTTTTACAACTCTGCAAGATCCAAGATGAACGAGTACCTTGGAACAATGACTGAAGGTCAACGGTCATCCCTTTACATGTTTGATCACGACCAATGTTTGTGTGTGGTTTCTCACCTTGGTGAAGCTTTGCCCATGACTCCTGACGAAACCAAATTTCTTCAAGCTGAATGTGAAAAGAAAGAGATCGAAAAGACAAAGCTGAAGAAAGAACTTTCTCGAATTCAAGACGAGTTGAAGAAAATCCAAGAGTAGGTACAAAATTAAAGTCGTTATTTATCCAGGCGCCGGGGACGATTTAACCCAACCCCTCAATCATTTTGACTATGAAAAATTTATTCTTCTTGATTCCATGCCCTCGCATCCCTACTATTTTTGGTGCACTGAGACACCATCTCAATTTTTCAAGTTTTTGAGGCAATGGATGGAGAAGGCAGGAGTCAAAGACATTGTCCATGATCCTCATGCAAAGGCTTTTAAGGGAACTCATCGAAATCGACTCGTCATCTACCTTTACGATGCTGATGTATTTCATTTGGAAAGTCACCCTTCAGCTCTCAAAGAAGTTTCTGAAGCAACGGATCTTTACCTAAAGGGGTTTTGCATTGAGGATGGAAAAGAAAAGGAAATGAAAATCTTTCAGAATTGTTTGAAGGGCATCAAACATCTTCACCTCCCCCTTGACGGATCTTATCTTCCTGCATCTTTTGTTGGGGCACTCTCTAAGAAAATAAAACCGAATCAAGATTGACCTTTACCTCCCCAACCTCATACTCAGAACCATGGGGAGATGAAACTCCATGTTCCTCGTCATATTCGGGGTTGTAGGACATTGATGTTTGCAAACCTTCTAAGGGAGGTTCTCTGCTTCGCATGTGTAACCCCTCAGCCTTTGATTCTTCATCGTTTTTTTCAGGAGACGAGGAAACTGACAGTGGTAAGGGTGGAAGATCTTCTTTGTGGTAATCGGTTGATTTTTTCCCGGGTTTCCAATCTTCCATGTTACCAATGGGAATCATAATGTCGGGGAGGAAGGGATTGTCTCGAGTATGGATGGGTTGATGAGACGGTGAATTGGTCTTTGTGTACTCGTCAATCACCGACATGGGAAGGAGGGGTGTCGTCTCTCGAATCTCATTGAACCACCCAATGATTTTTTCCATCAAGACTGCATGGGGAGTTCGCATCTCCGGATCTCGGTCATACTCTTTTCGTAAGCGACCTGAAATGTCTTGATATTTATCTGACGCTGCCTTGAATTCTTCTGCTTCCTTCTTTGGGTCTAAAAAGGTGACAATGTTTGCCAGTGCACCCACCACCATGACAGTCACTGAGGAAATGCCCCTTAAGATCCTTTGGCCGGTCGATGTCCCGTCATCCTGCCACACGGCTTCAAGTCCAGTCACCCCTGCAAACACAGAGAGAATTAGGGTAGGGACCGTCAACCAAATGAGGGTACGCCTCGCCCGCTGAGAAGCTTTCCAATACATAATGTAGGACCCCCGCGCCTTTTCCATCCATTCTTTCAGGGTCCGGTTTGACTTTCTTGTCCATCCCCTTTGGGGAAGATCCCAATCGGATTTAGCACGGGAGTCTGATTTGTCGTCCATACCCCCCCCCTCTCGTTTGACTTTTTCGTTTTTGCTTTGACTCTATTCTTCCCAAATAAAAAAATGTCCTACCAACCCTTAACTCAATTTGTTTTGTCGAATGCTTTGAGACCTTTTTCGTATTTCACACAACTTAGAATGTTACCAGATTTTTTGGCTTTCTTTACCAAGACGGCGACGATGGAGTCTGAAGTTCTTCGTTCCCTTTTCATTCTAACCCTCTTTTTTGTCTTTTACTTATTCTTGAGGGGCCATCGATTGACAAAAAAAGAAGAGTAAATATAAATGAATCGAAGAGCATCAAGGTCCACACGGGCCTCTAAATCGTCAAGGGTGTCAAAATCGTCGGGAAAGTCGATTGATGCTGAATTTGATCTCATGTCTAAGACAAGAAGATACACAACCTTGGGTGCATGTGACCGTATTGATTTGCATTCAGAAGTCTTAAAGGAACTCCATGAAATTGGCCAAAAGTCTTCTGAATGGTGTCGAGAACTTGGTGGTTATGTCCGTCTTGACAACATGAAGATTGAATGGGAACGTGGCTTACCTGGAACGGGAAAAGCGTCCTTTGTTCCTTCGGATGCCTCTTTGGCAAAGCGCAATGTCGTCCGTTTTCACTGCCACCCCCTTCGCTCCTTTGAAACCCCTCCGTCTTACCAAGATCTCCTCCAGCTTTGTAAGGACTATGTCCAACATCATGATGGCATCATCGAACATATCATCATTACTCCCGAAGGATTTTATCTCATGTGTATCCCTTCCAAAATTGTCCACCACCTCGACCGTTTCATTGCGGGCCTGTCTCCCCGCTCCCGTGTGTCTGGGATTAAGCGGAAACGTGCCTTTGTGTCATCTCGTCTTTACACAGCCATTGAGCGCTTTTGTAAAAAAATTAAAAAGTATCAAGAATGTGATGAGTTTGATCACACCTGCATTCGTGCATTTATAAAGTCAATGAAGGAGCACTTTGGCCTCCACCTTCAGTACCGGAAGTATGTGAAAAATATGAAGATGAAGATTTGCCGGCTTGGAGGAAATAAGCGATCGGATATTCAAAAGAGATCAAAGTCTATTTAGTTTTCATAACAAATAAAAATGTAAACAAAAGTCATCTCTATTCGAGTCAAAAACTTGAAGAGTGGTCGCAGAGGCTTTGGTTCTTCATTCACGTCCCTGGGAGTACATCAAAGATCATCCTGAAGGGAAAGTTTGGTTGTGCGACGCACCTTGTTGCAGTCATTTTGAACTCCCATCCACAAGCGCTAAGTAGTACTGAAGCAGACGCGTCGTTCGCCCTTGGACACAGGGTCCTTTTTGTTTAATTTCTGCCAAGATGTCAATCAATAAATCCT
>Ga0180431_10005329_pt1 | contig 15687 bp, 16 predicted proteins | sample SS_ome_11_FD_132459 | JGI IMG/M metagenome (GOLD analysis project Ga0180431, IMG submission 132459) | Hypersaline lake sediment archaeal communities from the Salton Sea, California, USA - SS_1_MS_1 metaG | ecosystem: Environmental > Aquatic > Non-marine Saline and Alkaline > Hypersaline >... | reverse complement strand
TTTGGCTTTTTCTACCGTAGATATTTACAACTCTTTTTACCGCCTCTTTAAATACCATTGGTAACTCATTAACCTTCTCTTCTGCGAGGTTAACATTCCTCTCGCATATTGCAATAAATTCCTTATCTGGAACTATATATCCATCACGTTTTAAATTTGCAAGTTCACGGTACATTGCAAATGAAAAAGGCCGTATTTATACGGTACAAAGTCGTAAAATGTCGGTTCATTTTTTAAATCAGTCTCCTGTCGTAAGAGAAAAGCAAGCTTAACAAAAACCGTTGGACTCAACGGTTTGTTTGCCCTTGATAGGAGTGCGAGAATTGTTTTTTGCCTTATTAGCACGTCTTTTTTCCTGAAAATGATTAGATAATAAAATCAGCAGATGATTTTAAAAATATCTTCCCTAGTCATAGTAATAAATATTATGCTAAATATTTTACTAATATCTAACATGTATTTCTTAACAAGTCAAGTATTATTCAAAAAATATTTTCAACAGCTATGACTACAGAACAAGCCCACCCCCCCCTAACTCACAATCAACCCCGCATATCCCACCACGCTGCCGTAATCGCCGGAGGTCTCGCCCGAGGTCTTGTAGTCGATAAGCTCCGCCTTCTTCGCACCAAGCACAATCGCCGCCTTCAGCATCACCGTCACCGGAAGAACCCCGCACATGGTGATCCCCCTTCCGCGAACCGTGTCGTAAAGCCCCTCCGGGTCGAGGTTAAGGATATGCTCCACGGCGTCCATGTCCTTCTCTTTTGCCGACTCGTGCGGCTCGTAGTGGGTCATGTCGGAGCTCGCCACGATAAGGACGTCCTCCTTTATCTCTTTGATCGCCGCGGCCAGCGCTTCCCCCAATTTCAGGCACTCGCTTAAGCTAAGGTGCCCCAGTGCCAGGGGCGTCAGGAGAAAATCGTCCCTTATCGCCTGGACGAAGGGGACCTGCACCTCCAGCGAGTGCTCCATTGCGTGGGCGGACTCGTTCTCCTTAACAAGTTTCGACGAGCTGATGAGCTTTCCCGCGAGCTCGGTATCCAGCGTAACGTCCCCCATCGGCATTGACCACTTGCCGCTTGACATAACGGCGGCGTCTGTCCCCCTCCCCCGGTGGTTCGGCCCCATGATCACCACTCTCTCCGGCACCTCTACCCGGCAGAAGACCTCCCCGGCCACCCGGCCGGAGTAGATATAGCCGGCGTGGGGGGAGACGATCCCGAGCGCCTTGACCGGCTTAACGTCCGTATCGAAGTACGATCTGACCTCCTTTTCGAGCGCCGCCGGATTTGACGGATAAAACTGCCCTGAAACGGCCGGTTTTCTAATCATTTCCACCCCCCGTAAATCCATTTTTACAATATTAATTGTGTAAATTATGGTACAGCAAAGGAAAGGACGATGCAAGGTATAATTGCCTTTGACTGTCTTGCTCATATCCCTTACATTTTGATCTGCGCCCGCGTCTGCGCCGGAAGTTTTTACTTGATTTTCCCCAAACGTTGGAGTATGATACGCCTGTATTAAAAATTGTTCAAATGAATAAGTTTTCTAAAAAAGACGGCATGATGACAAGGATTTCGTTTCGTTTAGTAGAGGTGATCATTCTTTTTATCCTCCTTGCGGTTCTCCCCTGCTGCGGATCGCCCGGAGAAACTCTTGAGCCGGGCGTCCTGGAGAAGTTCTCCGAGGCGGAGCGGAGTTTCTCCGAAAAGAACTATACGGAGGCGCGGGAGCGCTACCAGGAGATAGTGGAGCTTGAGCCGGGCCATTACAGGTCTCTCGCAAGACTGGGCGATATTTCTTTTCTCATGACCGAATACGACGACGCCCTCGCCTATTTCAAGGAGGCCCAGAAGTACGGGAAGGATTACGTTCCGGCCTTTGAGGGGACGGCCAAGATATACGTAGAAAAGGAAGAGTGGGAAAATGCCATAGACAGCTACGAAGATATCGTCCACATCGATTCGGACAACCTCGATGCCCTGGCAAAGATTGGAGAGATATATTGCAAGACGGGGAATGTCAAGAAGGCGATGAAATATTTCAGGAAGGCCCTGAATATCAAGTCGAACCATTACGGCTCCTGTTACAATATGGGGAGAATATGCTTTGCCAACAAGGATTACAACGAGGCCCAAAAATTCTTTCTTGACTCCCTGAAGTCAAAGCCGAGGAGCTTTGAGGCGAACTACAACCTCGGCCTCACATATTATCACCTGAAGAGGTACGACGAGGCGATCGGTTTCTTCAGAAGGGCGGTGAAGATCGATCCCGACAGCGTTGAAACCTATTACGCAATGGGACGCGCCCTTATGCTTGCCGGAACTTACGATGAGGCTCAGGCGTGGTACAACAAGGCCCTGGAGCTGGAGCCGAGACTATATCAAGCGTATGTGGATATAGGTATAATTCACAAGGAAACGGGGCTGTTCTTGGACGCAGAGGAGTATTTCAGAAAGGCCCTCGAAATCAAGACCGATTGCTTCGAGGCGTACTTGAATCTCGGCATCCTCTATCTCGATCAGGAGAAATTCGACAGGGCGGAGAAGGCGCTCTCGAAGGCGGTGAGGATAAAACCGGAAAACACATCCGCGTTAAAGAACCTGGGCATTGTCAGGGTGAAGCTGGGTAAACCGGACAGTGCGGTTAGTGTGCTCAAGGATGCCATCAAGGTCTCCCCGGATGACATTGACCTCCACATCAGTCTCGGGAAGATCTACAACAACGCCGGAAAATACGAGGAGGCCTTCGACTCATTTGAAAAGGCCCTTTCCCTCGATCCCGAATCGGATAAGGCGTACATGGGGATGGGGGAAGCATATCTCAAAAAGGGGGATAAAGAAAAGGCGGAGGAGGCCTTTATCAAGGCTTCCGCGGTCAATCCAAGGTCTTTCGAGACGTTTATCAGCCTGGGCAGGCTGTACAGGGAGGCGGAGGAATACGATAAGGCCAGGGAGGCCTTTATCAAGGTAATAGAGATAAAGCCGGATCTCTATGAAATATACGTCGATATTGCGGATATTAACCTAAAGCGGAATGAAGATCTGAACGACGCTCTCGTGATGGTCAATACCGCCCTCAAGGCGTATCACGGGTACAGCAGGGGACACGAAATGAAGGGGAGGGTACTGATTGCCTTGGGTAAGAAGAACGAGGCGAAAAAGGAGCTCAAGAAGGCCCTGAGATACGACCCCGAAAACGCCTCTGCAAAGAAATATTTGGACTCCATTCAAGACAAGAAGAAGCCGGATGAGAAGGGAGGGGGGGAAACGGAATCTGAAGGTGGGGACGAAACGGGCACAGGGGAGGGGGGGTCCGAAGTAGAAACCGGTAAAAAACCTGAGGAAAAGCCGAACAAGACCGACGGGGGTCAAGATAAACAGTGATATTTTGGATGTTTTAAATAAAATGATATTAAAGGGGGCTTATATAATGAAACGTACCAAGTTTTTTCTTGTCTCGTTTTTGATCCTTTTTCTCGCCTCGTGTGGGCCGGAGATAATTCCTATAAAGGGCGCCGAGGGAATAGTGAATCTCGAATCGAAGAGCTCTACGCTGGATAAAGGTGGAATTGTAGTTACGGTTGTGAGCGATGCCTGGAATTACGAGCCGATCGACGTGAAGTACAGCTTTACCCCGTTCCTCATCTCTGTACGAAACAAAACGCCGATGGATATTACAATTGGTACGGAGCATATCTTCATGTTTGACTACAACAACACCCAGTACGGTGTTATCGAGGCGGAACATGTCGATAAGGCGGTCTACTCCACCAGGTCATATCCGCCGGTCATCTTTTACGGCGGAAACTACTACTATCGCTCGTGGGGTGGGCTGGGCCTCGAGTTTGCGTACCCTTACGGATACAGCCAGTATGATTCGAAAGTCATTCCGGTCGCCTTCAGGTTCGGCACGATACTCTCCGGGGCGACGGTAAAGGGTTTTGTCTACATGCAGAAGTACTCTTCCACGGCAAGGACGCTCAAGCTCGTTGTGAGCCCCGTTGCGGTCGATGGGGGCGAACTTCCCCAGTTCGATTTCAAGTTCGAGATCGTGGATTAGCCGGTCCACGGGGGATGTGTGTTGGGGGGCTTAAAGGAGCTGATCCCCGTATAATTGATGCCTGGGCCGGGGCGGTCTTAGGGTCGACCTAAATTTGATTGGGAAGCTGCAGGACGGAGCGGATGGAGTACAAGGATATTATCGTCACCCGTAAGAATGGGATCGGGAAGGCTTTGCTTAACCGCCCCGGGGCGATGAACGCCCTCTCGATGAGGCTGAGGGACGAGCTGGAAGACTCCCTCTCTCGGCTCGGCTCCGACGATGAAGTCTCGCTGATCCTGATAACGGGCGGCCCGAAGCACTTCTCGGCCGGCTTTGACCTCAAGGAGGCGGTGGATACCAACCTGAAATCCTTCTTTCACCGGATCTTCGAGTACCACAGGGCGATATACACAGTCAAGAAGCTTGTCGTAACGGCGGTCTCCGGGGTTGCGCTGGCCGGTGGATTCGACCTGGCGCTCGCCGGGGATATAATCCTGGCGTCGGATAGGGCCTCCTTCGGCCACGTAGAGGTAAATTTCGGCGTCAACCCGATCGTCTATCCCCTTGCAAGGCGGATCGGTCCCGCCCGGGCCCAGGAGCTCTGCTCGACGGGGAGGATGATCACAGCTTCCGAGGCCAGAGATATGGGGCTTGTAAACGAGGTATACCCCCACAAGAATTTTATTGCAGAGGCGGAAAAGAGGGCCGAGGAGATCGGCCGGATGGGGGGAAAGACCCTTTCTGCGATCAAGGAGGCGGCATTTAAAAATTTAAAAAGAGACGCTTCCAGGGCGTTGAAGTTCGAGTTCTCCCTGACATCCAGGCTGCTGGACAAGAAAGAATTCCATAGGAAGATAGAGACCTTTCTCAAACAATCGGGGATGATCAAGTAGAAATATGTTGCTAAAGCCCGAATGCAAATCGTGTATACTGAAGCAGGCTAAGACCGCGGCTAAGCTGTCGGGGGCTGGCGACGGGGATATTGCCGAGATCGTTAAGGAGGCCTCCGTAACGATAGAGTCCGCCCCGCCCGAGATTACGGCGCCCGAGCTCGCGGCGGTGATCTACAGGCGGATAGGGGAGATCACCGGCGTTTTGGACCCCTACATCGAGATAAAGAGAAACAGCCTCAAAAGCGCCCTGTCGGTATATCCTCTCATAGAGGAGAGTGTTATGGCCTCCGAGGACAGGCTGAAGGCGGCGTTCGTGGCCGCAGCAGTTGGCAACATCATAGACTTCGGCATCCCCGACATATCTTTTTCACCCCAGGCAATCCTCGAAGAGTTTGAAAACCTCACCTTTGCAATAGACGATTACGATGAATTGAAAGAAGAGCTCTTCAAGGCGAAAAAAATCCTCTTTTTGGCGGACAACGCCGGCGAGATAGTCCTGGACAGGCTGTTTCTAAAGTGGGCGAGGGAGAACCTGGAGGGGAAAGTGATCTTCGCCGTCAGGGGAGGGGCGGTCATCAACGACGCGACGAGGGAGGATGCAACCGCCTCCGGCATCGATGAGCTGGCGGAGGTTGTCGACACCGGGGCGGGCGTCCCCGGGGCCGACCTGAAGACCGCCTCCGAGGAGTTCAGGAAGATTTTCGAGGAGTCGGACCTCGTCATCTCCAAGGGCCAGGGGAACTTCGAGGTACTGGAGGGGGAGGAGAAAAACATCTTCTTTATCCTCAAGGCGAAGTGTGACGCCGTGGCGGATCACCTGTCGGTCGATAAGGGCTCGCTGATCCTGTTGAAGAGCCGAGCCGACGCCCCCCCTCCCCGCTAGAGATAGTAACCGCAATGGGGGCCGGGCTTAGATCTTTAATCGCACTCCATACAGTTTTTTAAAAGAGAGATATCCAACAGATAACTATTTGAAGGGAACCACGAACCATGTTTTACATGCTCTCCGAAGACGAGATAAGGGGGGGAAAGGTAACCGACGTCTACTTCACGAGGACCAAGGAGGTCCTCGAGAAGATGGGGATCAAGAGAAGGGTCGTCGCCGAGGTTTTCGTAAAGTCGCTTCCGGCAAACTGGAAGTGGGCGGTCTTCTCCGGCCTCGAGGAGGTCATCGACCTCCTCTCCACCCACGACGTGAAGGTCAGGAGCGTACCCGAGGGGACGATCTTCTACCCCGGCGAGCCTATCCTCGAGATAGAGGGGGAGTATACCGATTTCGGAATCCACGAGACGGCGATCTTGGGCTTCATCTGTCAGGCCACCGGGATCGCCACGATGGCGGCCAGATGCAGGGTTGCGGCGGGAGACAGGCCTATCATCTCGTTTGGTGCCAGGAGGATGCACCCGGCCATCGCCCCGATGATAGACAGGTCTGCCTTGATCGGGGGGCTTGACGGCGTAAGCTCGGTGGCCAGCGCCGAGAAGCTGGGGGAGACCCCGGTGGGGACCATGCCCCACGCCCTTATCTTGATACTCGGGGACACCGTTGAGACCGCAAGGGCCTTTGACGAGATTATCGACAGGAAGGTAAACCGGATCATCCTCATCGACACGTTCAACGACGAGAAGTTCGAGGCGGTAAACGTCGCCTCGGCGCTGAAGGACGACCTCTTCGGCGTCAGGCTCGACACCCCCGGCTCCAGGAGGGGGGACTTCGTGGAAATATTGAGCGAGGTTCGCTGGGAGCTGAACACCAAGGGATACTCCCACGTTAAGCTGTTCGCCAGCGGCGGCCTCGACGAGTACTCGATAATGGACCTGAATCCGGTCTGCGACGCCTACGGTGTGGGCACCTCCATATCGAGCGCCGTGACGGTGGACTTCTCCTTCGACCTGGTGGAGATAGAGGGTAAGCCCATTGGCAAGAGGGGAAAGAAGTCGGGGAGGAAAGACCTCTTCAGGTGCGGGGAGTGCGGAAGGTCGGTGGTCGTCCCCTTCGGCGATAGGCCGGAGACGTGCGCCTGCGGGAGTCGCCTTTCGCCACTCCTTAAGACATTCATCCCGAAGGAGGCTTTAAAGAAGCTCCCGGAGGTCCGTGAGATAAGGTCGAGGCTCCTCTCGCAGATATCGAGCTTCGGGCCGGAAGACCTGTAGCAAAGTTAGGCCGGGATTAATAAAGGGGGGGTCGATTGAGGTTGAGTAAAGGACGAATTCGTATATTGTATAATGGCACCTATTCGGCTCCCTTTTACACCTGTTTCCACCCATTTATCATTATGTTTAACTTAACGATTCCTGTGTCTGCCCGCCTTCAACAGGAACCATTTCCGGCCGGGTAATCCATTTCGGGTCAACATGTAGTTGGATCAACATGTAGTTAGGTTGTGTCAATATATCGTTGACATGCCGCCAATATGTCTTGGGCGGGTTTTCTCTTTCCATCTCTTACACAATTCTTTCTCCCTCCCCATTAGCTATTTCGCCGCTTGGCTCGATATCCCGCCGTCTAATCCCTCGATTTTCTTACTTGGCCTTTTTCTTTTTTCCGATATAACGTCCTTCGCCTTGGGGATATCCCCGTCCTTCTTGATGGGGACGTAGTACTCCACCACCCAGCCTATCTCCCTCTTCTTTACGGCGTCGTCCCAGCCCAAGAGCCCTCCCATGATATCGGCGCACTTCTTCAGCGCCTCCTCTCCGGGGTTGCCCACCGTGCCCAGGCCCGTCCGGCGAAAGATTACGTCGTCCAGGTGGAGCGCCATCTCGTCGGTCACCGCGTAGACCACCTCCGCCAGGATATCCGGGCGGTTTGGGGCGATCTTGTCCTTCAATCCCGGGTCGGCCTCGGTCTTTACCATGATCCTGCCGTGCTCCGTCCCGTACTGATAGATGAGGTTCTCCACCACGTCCTTCGGGTACTCCCTTTTGTGCTTTTTGACCTCCTTGTTGAGGTATCTCTTGAAGGGCCCGGTCGCACTGCCGTAGAGGGGGGTGGTGTCGGTGAGGCACTCCGGCGGCTTCTCACCAAGCTTTTTGTAGGTCATATCCACAACCTGCCGGGCGAGGTTTCTCGATGTGGTGTACTTCCCGCCGATCACCGTTATCATACCCTTTATCCTGTCGTCCTTCTCGTGGTCGTATATCTCGTACTTTCTGGACGCGTCGTAGACGTCTATGTCGGTGTCCTTTTCGACGATCGGCCTCAGCCCCCCGTAGAAATAGAGGACGTCCTTCCGGGAGAGCTTCGCCCCGGGGAGGTTATCGTTCGTGTCCTCGATGAGACCCGCGATGTCCGCCTCCGACACCTTGAAATGGTCAGGCTCGTTGTCGTAGGCCCTGTCCGTGGTGCCGATGAGAGAATACCCCCGCCACGGGATTATGAAGAAGTGCCTTCCCGCCTTGGTCCTCAACACAAGGCCGTAGTCCTTGAATATCTCCTTGGTAATGAGGTGGATCCCCTTGGAGCGGATTAGCTTTTTCTCCACCCCCTTTTTGTGGAGCATCCCGAGCGTGATGTCCCCCCACGGGCCCGTCACGTTGGCGACCACCTTCCCGCTTATCTTGTATTCGCTTCCGTCCTCTTTGTCCTTGATCTTAACGCCGTTTACTGTGTTTCCCTTTCTCAAGAGGTCCACCACCTCGGCGTAGTTGACCACGTCCGCCCCGTAGTCGTTGGCCGACAGCATGAACTCGAGGACGTGCCTCTCCGGCGTGTGCATCTGGCAGTCGTAGTAGAGGGCGCCGCCGTTCAGGTTCTTTGTGTCGAGGCCGGGGAAGAGCCTCTTTACCTTTCCCTCACCCAAAATCTTGTGATTCGGTATCCTCTTGTCCGGGTCTTCCGTCTCCTCCTTGTCGTAGGCGAGCAGATCGTAGACGGAGAGCGCCGCCTGCATGGGGAGCCTCCCCTCCATTCCGTGGCCGTAGAGGGGCACGATAAATGGGATGGGGAAGACGAACTGGGGGGTGATGATGCTCATTATCCTCCGCTCGCTCAGCGATTCCCTCACCAGTCCCAGCTCGAAGTTCTTGAGGTACCTCAACCCCCCGTGGATCAGCTTGGAAGTTGCGGCGCTGGTGGCGTTTGCAAAGTCGTCCTTTTCAAAGAGGGCCGCCTTGAGTCCCCTCAGGCTCGCATCCCAGGCCACCGACGCTCCAGTAATGCCGCCCCCTATAACTATGAGGTCGTATTTATTCTCTGCCATGAGAGAAATATCCCTTTTCATAAAACCCTCCTGAATAGAACTATAAGTCCTTGTCTATAACCATTGTGTCGTTGATATACTCCGCCTTTAGATTGAAGATATCGAGGAGAAGATGGAACGCCTGATCCCAGGGAACGTTTTTGAGCTTTAGGGTTATTTTTCCCTTGACGTTCTCCTTGATTACCATATTTATCCCCGCACACTCCCCGAAGAGGAGAAGCACCTTCCTTATTTCGGCGTTGTCCATTACGATGTCTATCTTCCTTCCGGTGAAGGCCGGGCCGCCGCTCTCCTCGAGGGAGATAGAGAGGTCAGGCGCCGCGAAAATAATCAACAGAGCCGCCGCAATTCTTATGGTCCATCGTTTCATTTTTATATCTTGGATGTTAACTTCATTTTACTCCTAAATTTAACCTTTTTCAAGATTGAACTTAAGATATTTTTTTGCTTTTATTCACAAATTTAGTTGATTTTTTAGATTAAATGGTTATTTTTTTGAACATAATTGTTGCACAGCTTGAAAATATGGTATAGAATTATCCTTCATTTTTAGATAGTGGCAATATGTAAAAGAAGGAGGAAAACAATGGCATACAAGATAACGGATGATTGTATCATGTGCGGTTCGTGTGAGCCGGAATGTCCCGTAGAGGCCATAAGCGAGGGCGAGGAAAAGTACGTAATCAACCAGGATATTTGTACCGACTGCGGTTCTTGCGCGGATGTATGCCCGACTGATGCATGTGTCCCTGATGAGTAATGAACACGGCCGGATGTTATGTCCGGCCTTTTATTTATTTTAATATTTATTTAAACATGGACTAACAAAATGACTACGATATCGGATGTCTTTGCCCGGGAGATACTCGATTCTCGGGGGAATCCAACAATCGAGGTGGACGTTCTTCTGGAGTCGGGTGTGATGGGAAGGGCTTCGGTGCCTTCGGGGGCCTCCACGGGGGAGCACGAGGCCGTGGAGATGAGGGACGGCGATAAGGGCCGCTATCTCGGCAAGGGAGTCCTAAACGCCAGGGATAATGTCATAAATGTCATTGCATCGGAAGTAATAGGGATGAACTCCCTGGATCAGATAAGCGTGGATAGAAGGCTAATCGAGCTCGACGGGACGGAGAATAAATCGAAGCTGGGCGCCAACGCCATAATGGGCGTTTCCGCCGCCACCGCCAAGGCGGCGGCGGCCGCCCTTTCCCAGCCCCTTTTTAGCTATCTCGGCGGCGTGAGTGCGAAGCTCCTTCCGGTTCCGATGATGAACATTTTAAACGGCGGGAAACACGCCGACAACAACGTCGACATACAGGAGTTTATGATCTTCCCCATGGGCGCACAATCCTTCTCCAGGGCGCTTATGATGGGGGCCGAGATCTTCCACAACCTGAAATCGGTGCTCAAGGAAAAGGGACTCGCGACGAGCGTGGGTGACGAGGGGGGATTCGCCCCGAACCTTAACAGCAACGAGGAGGCACTGGAGCTGATCGTCACGGCGATAAAGAAGGCGGGATACAAGCCGGGGCAGGAGGTGGCGATAGCCCTGGACCCCGCGGCGAGCGAGTTCTTCATCGACGGAAAATACGTGTTGAAGGCTGAAAACAAGGAGTTGGACTCATCCGGTATGATCGACTACTACGAGAAACTGGTTAAAAAATACCCGATCGTATCGATCGAGGACGGCCTCGCGGAAGACGACTGGGACGGCTTTTGCGAGATGACCAGGCGTCTCGGGGACGGGCTTCAGATCGTCGGGGACGACCTTTACGTCACGAACACCGAGAGGCTCAAAAAGGGGATCGAGGCCGGAGCCACAAACTCAATCCTCATCAAGATAAACCAGATAGGCACCCTGACCGAGACCTTCTCCGCAATAGAGATGGCCAAGAAGGCCGGATTTACGGCCGTGGTGTCGCACCGCTCCGGGGAGACGGAAGACACCACTATCGCCGATCTTACCGTGGCGGCGAACACGGGCCAGATAAAGACCGGCTCCGCCTCAAGGACCGACAGGATAGCGAAGTACAACCAGCTTTTGAGGATAGAGGAGCACCTGGGGGACTCGGGCGAGTTTGTCGGCAAAGACGTTTTCTACAACCTGAAGAAGAAGCCGTAGATTTTTTTTATGAAAGCCCCCACATTGAAAGACTTGGAGAAGTACAAGTTTAAGGTAATATCCAGGGTCAGGATGTCCCAGACCGACATCGAGGGGATCGTAAACAACATAAGATACTTCGACTTTATAGAGATTGGGCGCTTCGAGTATTTCAGGGACCTCGGGATAAAATACGGAAAGCTCAGGGAGTTCGGCACCGGTATGGCCCTGGCGGATGTCTCCTGCAGGTTTTTAGCGCCCCTTTACTTCGACGAGGAGATCGATATCTACGTTCGGGTGGGATACCTCGGCGATTCGAGCTTTCACATCAACTATCTGATCTTAGTTCCGGAGAGGAAATCTCTTGTGGCGGAGGGAAGGACCGTCTCCGTCTTTATAAATCCCGAGACCCGCAGGCCCGAGAAGATACCCGGGGAATTCAAGGAGATGATCTTGGATTTTGAGGGCCCCGATAACGTGGAGACCAAGGGATAGCCCCTCGGCTTCAACCCGGTGATTGTTATGTGGCTGTACAAAATAATTATAGTCAATGACCGTATTAAAGATAATATCGAGGAGTATATTGGGCAGGGTTGGGAGGTCGCCGCTGTAAACTTTCACCCCACAGGCTCCAGTGCCCGCTACGGACCCTTCTTCAGGATAAGGCTCTCGTTTGACGAGCCGTCGAGATGATCCCCCCGAGGTGTGCCTCCAAAGAAATATAGAGAGGAAATAATCTGATCAAGGAAGCATCGGAAATGGTTGAAAAGTAATTTTGTAAATATTTAGCTCTTTCTGTTGTAGACGGCCCTCCGTTTGTTGTGGAGTTGAGCGGGAAGCGAGATATTTTTTAAAAAGACAACCGCCTTACGCTTTGATCTCGGGGGATAACAAAAAGTGAGCGTTTCTCCGTCTAATAAGCCAATCCGTGTTCTCTATATGGAAGACGACGAGGGTCTGGCCAGTCTGGTTAAGAAAAAGCTTCTGAGAGAGAATTTTGAAACGGATATCGCCGTTAACGGCGAAGAGGGCCTTGCCATGCTCCGCCGCGGCTCCTACGATATTGTTGCGATCGACTACGACATCCCCGTTTATAACGGCCTCGAGGTGATTCAGGCCATGCTGGACGGTGAAAATCCCCCTCCCATTATAATGATCACGGGAGTGGGAAGTGAGGCCCTCGCCGTGGAGGCGATGAAGTTAGGGGTAGGGGACTACGTTGTAAAGGACTTCGATGGAAGATATATTGAACTGATTCCAACCGTAATCAGGCGTGTGTTGAAACAGCATAAGCTGGCCCTTGAGAAGGAGATCGCCGACGAGGCCCTGAAAAGGGCCAAGGACAACCTTGAGCTGAAGGTGAAGGAGAGAACCAAGGAGCTTAACAGGGCCAACAGGGGGCTCATCAAGGAGCTGAACGAGAGGATCGAGACGGAAAAGAAATTGAGGGAATCGGAGGAAAGGCTCCGATTTCTCTCTTCCCAGCTGATGACGACCCAGGAGCGGGAGAGGAAGAGAATAGCCCAGGAGCTCCACGACAGCATCGGTCAATACCTGACCACGATAAAATTGAGGATCAGGCAGGTTCACGACAATATCCCCGATGTAAACAAGGTCCCCGTATTGGAATCGCTCGATACGATAACCACGATTGTGCAGGACACGATCGGGGAGGTCAGAAAAATAGTGATGGACCTGAGGCCCTCCATACTGGACGACCTCGGAATTCAGGCAACCATCAGATGGGTTTGCCGCGAATTTAGAATTACCAATTCCAACATCGAGATATCCGAAGAGATCAATATCAAGGAAGAGGAGCTTCCGGACGATCTAAAGATCGTCATATACAGGATAATTCAGGAGGCCTTGAACAACGTTGCAAAACACAGCAAGGCGGATCATATTTCTTTGAGCCTGTTCAAAGAAGCGGGCCTTGTGGTTCTAAAAGTCGAAGATAACGGCATCGGTCTGGATATTAACCTAATAACCTCTCAGGATAACGCGAAAGCTCATTTCGGTCTTACCGGGATGAAGGAGAGGACCGAGCTGTCGGGAGGATCGTTTTTAATCGAGTCGGAAAAGGATATGGGAACCGTGATCACGGCCCGGTGGCCCCTTTAATCGAGTCCCCATATAATCATACAAATATAAGTCCAACACATTAGCTCTTGATTCTAAAGCCCTTTGAGTTTTATATTTCAACCGGAAAGGTCTCAAAACGGTTGGGGATCGGTTGTCCGACGGCTCTCAAGTCCACAAGCCTCATCGGAAGATTTATAAGGGCTCATAACGATGACGGCAACGTGGATCTTCTCATGGGTGGAGTGGAGGCCGATGAAACATATTTTGGTGAAGGTCCCAAGGGGAAGCGGGGAGGGGGCAGAAGAGAAAGTCGTTTTTTGGTATCTTGGGGAGAAAATGGGCGGTCACCGTTGAGGTTGTTTACGATGTTACCGCCAGAGCCTTGTCGGACCTTAGTGTAAAGAAGGTGGGACAAAGAAGCACAGTATGCCGACTGATTCAGAAACCCTTTTCCATTGATGTTTTGTGCTCCAGATCGGCCGCGGGAAGTAATTATCTTCCGGGGTGGTTTATATCGACGGAGTTGGGGGGGATGGGGGGGCGGTCTTTTACCAAAGGGCGGCTTATCAAATACAGCGGATTTTAAAAAGAGCAAATTCTCCTGCTTTTTAAAGGGATTTAAAAGAGATGCGGTTTCTGTCCAATAATCTCCGCAATGATATTTTTGAAATTATGTTTTCTTATTAAACAAATTTAGCGGGAAACCGCTTATAATTTCCATATTTAAATAGTAATAATAGCCTGTAATCACCGACAAATTCGGATGTGAATCCCTAATCCGAGATGAGCCCCCTCTCGATGGCGAAGGCGGTAAGGGACTGGACGTTGTGGATATCCAGTTTCTTCATGAGATTTGCCCTGTGTTTCTCCACGGTCTTTGCGCTGATGAAAAGGAGATTTGCGATCTCCTTGTTCTTGTAACCTTCGGCGATTAATTTCAAGACCTCCCGCTCCCTCTGGGTCAGGGTCTCCCAGGATGTATCGGTCTTTACGCTCTTCTTTCCTTCGAGGTATCCTTCTATCACCTTCTTAGAGACGCTGGGGGAAAGAAACGATTTCCCCTCAAGGACGGTCTTTATCGCGAGAAGAAGCTCTTCTTGGTCGGCGTCCTTTAATACATAACCGTTCGCACCCGCCCTCAACGACTCCAGTATATATTCCTCCATGTTGTGAATTGTCAGAACGAGGATCTTCGTCTCCGGGCATCTCTTTTTGATCTCCACAATGGCGCTCATACCGCTCATCTTGGGCATGGATAGATCCATGAGGACCAAATCCGGCCTAATATCGTTGACCGAACGGATTGCCTCGGCGCCGTCTTTGGCCTCACCGACTATCTCGAATTCGGGATTGGAGGATATGAGGGCTTTTAGCCCCTCTCTCAGGATCGTGTGGTCCTCGGCGATGACTATTCTCGTTTTCCGGGACATAAATACTGCTTTTCCCCTGTTAAAATAGAGTCCTTACCCTATTTAACATATCGGAATTAAATAGTAAAGTTAAAAAGTACAGTAGACAGACAGGCAATATTTTAGATAGATACACGACGAACGCAGTTTATTGGGCCTTTTTACAGATTTAAAGAGGCAGTGGGTCTTTTTGTCTTAAATGGTCGTCTTTTTCTGTATAGGTTTTTGAATATCTTACTAACTTCGGGAGTGAGCCGTGGAAAGTGACGAAAAGTTCAAGGCACTGATAGTGGAAGATCATACCGCCCAGAGGAAGTCGATAAGGGAGTTGCTGTTGGGGCTCTTTCCGTTTATGGTTGTGATGGAGGCGGAAGATGGGAAAGGGGCTCTTCTGAGTGTAGATGCCGAAATTCCAGATCTTATCTTTATGGATATAAAGCTCCCCGACGGAAACGGTCTCGACCTGACCAAGGTAATTAAAAAGGAGCATCCTAAAACAAGTATTATAATCATAACAAATCATAATTTGCCGGAATACAGGGAGGCGGCCTTGGAATGTGGCGGCGATCTCTTTATCCCGAAGGATTCGATGAACAGTGAAAATATCAAGTACTTGGTGGAAGAGATCTTGTCGGGAAAAGGATTGGACTCCGGAAAGTATGGAGGGTGATTTTGCAATATCTGTGTTTAACACCGACTTTTCTTAACAAACTGCATAATCTGTCGATGGATTTTTTTGAATTGTGTTTGGTAGGTCTTACAATTGACGAGTAATACCTGATTACTATTTGATAACGACTATTTGAGTGAGAACAGATCATTAGAGCATGTAAAATGAAAGATGAAAAAAGGACAAAATCCGAGCTAATTGACGAGCTGAAGGAGCTTCGTCTGAAGACACAAAAATATGAGACAACGAAGGCTGAAGATGACGCAGCGGAAAAGGGAGT
>Ga0180431_10005328_pt1 | contig 15688 bp, 9 predicted proteins | sample SS_ome_11_FD_132459 | JGI IMG/M metagenome (GOLD analysis project Ga0180431, IMG submission 132459) | Hypersaline lake sediment archaeal communities from the Salton Sea, California, USA - SS_1_MS_1 metaG | ecosystem: Environmental > Aquatic > Non-marine Saline and Alkaline > Hypersaline >... | reverse complement strand
TTCCGCCGGTATCGTCAGGTCCATCGGCGTATTATCCACCCCCAGCCCCGTCAGACCATTCACCGTCCGCGACGCCACCACCACATCGGTCTCATCATAATACGGATCCTCCGACAGACGCACCGTCACATCAAACGTCCCCACCGCGTCTGTCCCCTCATTACTCACCTCCGCCGAAAACCCGCCGACATAAGGCGATCCCGTCGTCCACAGATAACTCAAAGGCCCCTGCATATAATCAGGGCTGCCGTTATCCATATCCACCATGCTCACAAAAAGCTGAGGCCCCGCCAGTGTACTCGCCGACAGAACCTTCCCCTGGCTGCCCATCACATTATTGCTGGCATCCTCGCCCGCTATGCCGCTCGTATCCACAACCGCAAAGAGCCAGTAATCCTCCTGCGATCCATACGTATGCGACCCGTACGTTGCCCCCGCCGCAGGCAACGTCACACTCACCGTCTCATCCCACCACTGCCCGGGATCAAACTCCTCATCAACGCCAAACGTCACCGTCACCGTCCCCACCACCTGGTCGTCGCTGGGCGACGCCTCATACGTCCCGTCCGGACTCAACACCAGATTCACATCAAACGACGTGCCAATAATCGTATTGCCCTGGTTCTCCAACATCACCGGCAACTGATACGTTTGCCCCCACCCCAAATCCATAGACTCGCCCGGCATCCCCTGCACCGCAATATCCGCATCCGCCCCCACAAACGTCGCCTCCGCCAGATCAACCACCCAAACGTTGTTCGCCTCGTTCGCGTCGTCGTAAATCCCATCCCTGTCCGCCGTCAGCACCAGGTAATTCGGATTCACAAACGAACTCGGCAGCGTCACGTCCAGCTCTTCCATCAACAGACCATACGAGTCCAACGCCCCCGTCACCGTCAGCGAGCCCACCTCCACATCACTGCCGTCCCCATACACCATGTTCTCACTCAACACCACTGACACCGTAAAGTCCGCATCCGCCTCCAGAATCCCCGTGTCCCCCCCGTTCATCAACGCAAACTCCCCCTCATACGTCTGCCCCCACACCAGCTCCGCCGGCCCCTCGTCCAGATCCTCCACCTCAAAGAACATCGTCGCCAAATCCACCCCGGCGCTCGTCGCGGGCGATTGCTCGATCGTCACAAACCCGCACGCGACGTTGTTGCTCTCGTAAACCTCCGCCACCGCCTGCCCGCTGTCCGCCACCATGAACAACGCGTACTCCCCATCCACATACGCTGCCCCGTCCCACGCCGGAAGCACCAGCTGAACCTCACTCGTATCCTCGTTCTCCGCCCCCGCCGCCAGACCGCCCGTCACCTCCAAAGGCCCACCCGCCAACACCGACACATCGTCACCGTTGCCGTACACCCCGTCCGCACTGAGCACCACGTCCACCGTAAACGTCTCCGTCTCCCGGTTGCCCGCGTTCCACACGTCCGCCCAGATCGTGTACGTGTTGCCCCACTTGAGCGTCCCCTCCTCCGGCAACGCAGCATCGTCCACCACCAGATCGCTGCCCACCACAGGCCAAGGCGTACCCACCGCCAACTGAACCGCCGCCGAATTGTTCGTCTCGTCGTTCTCGACGATCGCGTCCCCGCTGTCCACCACCGCAAACAGGTACTTGTCCCCGTCCGCACTGAAACCCGCCTCTCCAGGCCCCGGCAATGACACGCTCACAAACGCCGCCGAATCAGCCTCCGCCGGATACGCCCCGCCCGCCGCAAGGTCCGATATCTCTAAACTACCCGTCAGCAACGCATCAGTCCCTACGTCCAGCGTTGCGTCGTCGCTCAGGTAAAAGCTCAACGTCGCCGTACCTGCAGCTAGACTGTCCCCGGTATTCTCCACCACCACGTTCATATCCACCCCCGCACTGTCCCCCCACGCATACGGATGATCGTTCATCGGGTCGATGAACAGGTCCGCTACCTGCAAATCCGCGTTCAACATCAACCGCGGCTCCAATTGCTCAAGTGCAAACCGCTTCCGCTCAACGTGACCATTGTTCCGACGAACCTGCCGACGAAGTTTCCGTAACAGCGACATGACGCGTTCCTCGCTTGCTTGCCATGAAGTACCAACGGAGATGCCAGAACAGACACCTCCCGCCATTTTCACTCCACTGTTATCGTTCCAGACCGCATAGATGTTTAAGCCATTTTCAACCCGACAATCTCCCCAAACCCTGCCATCAGCCTTATCAGTACCACCAGGACCAATTGCACCCCGACCGGCCCCTCATCACAACCACCCCCTCACGACTCGTACTTGTGCCCACCTGTCCCCCGTTTCAGTATTGCCAGCCCCATCGACCGTCCCCTCACTACCCAGCTCAACCTCCCGCCACCGCCCCTTTCGATACTGCTAGACATGCTGATAGAAAAATCTTCTGCTTCTTTTGTAGAACCGGACCAACAGAACCCCCAACAACAACCCCACTGACAACCTCTTGTCACCCCAAGGTCATGAGCCATACAACATCACCCCCTTGCCATCAGCACGCAACACAACCACCACGCCAAATTTACCGTCCGATAATTCCCCCAGCCCCCTCTCACCCACGCACGTCCAGGTGCTGGCCCAGCCCCGACACCAACGCCCCCACCGTAACCCTGCCCCCGCCCGACGAGCCGCTCGCCTCCGCCACCGCCACAGCACCCTCCAGCAACGCCACGATCGCATCGCCCGTTTGCCTGCTGCTATCCAGAGACTTCTTCGCCACCGCCACATCGATCGCCTGACGCGTCTGAAGACTCGTCAGCTCGCTCTGCACCAGCGACTGCGTTACCCCACTCAATGCGTTCATAGCACACCCTCAACCTCTCTATACACACCTCCCCCCTCACCTTCCCTTTATCGGCCGCTACCGGCCATTTGCTTAATTTCACCTCGCACACCCTCCCCTTTCCCCCCTTCCCTTATCACCCCTCCAGCCGCAGCATCGTCATCTGCATCGGCGGCACCGCCGACTCGCTATCGAGCTGAATATACTCATAACCCCCTCGTCGCTCCAAAGCTGGCCCCTCGACCCATCGCCCCTGCTCATTCAAACGCCTTATCCGCTTGACCCCAAACGGCAGACGCCCCAGCCGAATCCGCCCGTCCAACGCCCAGTCAAACCCCACGTTCAACAAACCTAAACCCCCACGCCGCCTACGCTTATCGACACAGAAAAACGGCGCCAAATCCGCCGTGCTCTCCACCATGCACCCCAGCCGACGACGCGACAGAAAATGAAACACCTCCTGAAAATGCCGCTGCCGACCGTGCGTCAACAAAAACTCCCCCTCCTCACCCCCTATACTGTAAGGTAACACCGCACACCGGCTGCGACCCTCATCCCTATCATAAACCGCCATTCCCCCCATCGTCGGCGGTCCATCGTGCCTGCCCAAAATGCTTATCGAACGCGCCCCCGCTGCCTCAGGCTCCACCTCCCACACATCAAAAGACCTCTCGCCATCCACTCCCCCCAGCTCGTTCCACTTCGAAAAGTAAGGCCACGCAAAACTCGGGTCCGTAAATATCTCCGTCCGCACCCCCCGCACCTTCTGCCCTACCTTCACCCCCGTCAGCTCGCCCCGCCCCATTGCCTCCAACGACTTGGCCGCCTCCACATCCAGCAGCACCCCATGCTCAAAAACATGCTTCAACTGCCCCCGACTCAACTGCCTCGCTGCCGTCCCCGCCAGAACGAAAGGCCCCGCAAAATCCTCCACCTGCCCCGTCGTCGCAAACGTCACCGGCAACCCCAGCCGCCACAACACCACAGGCCACGGATTCCCCCCCGACTCCAGCAACGCCGCATCCGCCGACGCCCCCTTCAACCGCCCCGGCTCCGGCAACACACAACAAATCCCCACCCCCTCGTACTCGCCCGAACCAAACGCCTCCAGCCGCCGGTAATAACCCCGCGTCGACAAACACGTCTGCACATACGGATTCTGATCGCCCGCCGCCGTCCCCGCACTCCCAAAACAATCCAGCACCATCCGCTCTATGCCAAAAAGCACGTTCAGATTCATCTGCATCTGCACCGATTCCGTGCTCTTGCCAAACGTCGACGCCGATGCCTGACTCAACTGCCCCACCAGCGACACCTCGCTACCACGCGCCAAGGCCGCCGCCGTCCCCAATACCTGCCCCACCCGCAAAATATCCGTCCGACGGTAATCACTCGTCAAAGGCTCCGACTGCGCCAAGATCGCCCTGCCCCCCCTCGCCAGCACCTCCGCCAGCTCCACACCACTCAGCCCCATCCGCCCGTAATACCCCGCATCCGCCCCAATCAACCCCACCTCCAGCCGCTCCGACACCCCCCGAATCGTCCGACCAATCGCCCGAAACCACCCCACATACTCCCGCCGACCCACCGCCTGCCCCCATCGGCCCCCTCGACCGCCTGCAATCTCATACGTATCGTCCACCCAAATACTCACAGCCCCAGCCCCCGCCGCCTCCGCATACAACCGCTTCAACCGCCGCTTCAGCCCCCCATCCGCCGCCACCAGCATGCTCAAACTCGGCAAGACCAGATGCGTCTTCACCCCCTTGCGCCGCAACGTGCGTATCGCACTGGCCGTACTGGCCAACCGCTCCCGCAACGTCCCCAACGCCTCAGCCCCATCCAACACGCCGTTCGTCACCGACAAAAACACCTCCCCCGCACCCATCTGCTCCAGCGCATCCGTCGTGTTGACCACCTTGCCCCCCGTATGCACATGGTTATGAGAAAACTGCAGCGTAAACATCGGCAAACTATCACGTCCCATCAAATACGACTCCCATTCAAAACCCCCTGCCACCCCCTCACTCGCCCCCACATCCGTAATTTGCGTCTCGCGTCCATCTTGCCCGCAAGTATTCATCCGTCGTGTGCAGGCGACACCTCCCCTTAGCCCTTATCCCCGCCTCACAACCCATACTCCTTGATCTTCCGATACAACGTCCGCTCCCCGATCCCCAGCATCTTCGCCGCCTGCTCCCGATTACCGTTAACCATCTCCAGCGTCCGACTGATCGCCGTCTTCTCCAGCTCGTTCAAATTCACCCCCGCCAGATTGCTCAACTCGTCCGTCGAACTGCTGTGCTGATGAATCTCAAAAGGCAGATCCGCCACATCGATCTTCTCCGAATCCGCCAGCACCACCATCGCCTTGACGCAATTACGCAGCTCCCGCACATTCCCAGGCCAGTCGTAACTCTTCAACGCCCGCATCGCCGCCGGCGTAAAATCACGAACCTCCGCACCCTCCGTCGCCGTAAACTCCCGCAAAAAATGAGTCAGTAAAGGCCCGATGTCCTCACGACGCTCCTGCAGTGAAGGCAACTCAATTTCCACCTGACGAATCCTGAAATACAAATCCTTCCGAAACCGCCCCGCCTCCACCGCCGCCGCCAAGTCCTGATTCGTCGCACTGATGATCCGCACGTCCACCTGAAAACCACGCGTCGCCCCCACCGGCGTCACCACCTGGTCCTCCAGTATCCGCAACAGCTTCGCCTGCATCGCCAGGGGCATGTCCCCTATTTCATCCAGAAACAACGTCCCCCCGTCCGCCATCGCGAAAAACCCCTTCCGATCCGACGTCGCCCCCGTAAACGCCCCCTTCACATGCCCAAACAGCTCGCTCTCCAAAAGCGTCTCGCTCAAACCCGCACAATTCACCGGCTCAAACAACCTGCTCTTCCGCGGCGAATTCTCATGAATCGCCCGCGCAAACAACTCCTTGCCCACCCCGCTCTCGCCCCGCAACAGCACCGTCACATCCGACGCCGCCGCCCGTCGCACCTTGTCCAGCACCCGCAGCATCGCCGGCGACTCCCCCACCAACCCCGAAAAACTGAACTTCTCATCCAACCGACTCGCGAGACGCTGGTTCTCCCGCTCCAGCGTCACCTTCTCCACCGCACGCTTGACCACCGTCCGCAGCAAATCCAGATCCACAGGCTTCTCTATATAATCATAAGCCCCCTCCCGCAACGCCTGCTTGCAGATCTCGATCGAACCGTGCGCCGTAATCATCACCACCTCGCACGTCCGCATACTGCTCGACACCCCCTCCAACACCCCCATCCCGTCAACTGCACCGCCCAGCTTTAAATCCGTCACCACCACATACGGATCATGACGCTCAAACAACGCCAGCCCCGCCTGGCCATCCCCCGCCACCAGAGGCGCATAACCCAGCCCCGCCAACGCCTCACCCACCGCCTCCGCCTGCGCCGGCTCATCCTCCACCACCAACACTTCTATCTCACCCAACGCCTTATTCACCATCACCTGACCCGTTAAACTCAGAACTACTCCAAACCCGCAACGCTCAGCCTCTCCCGGACACGTTGCCCGCGCTCATACTACGCGTCGCCGAAGGCGACACCGATGTCATTCCCGCAAAAGCGGGAATCCAGGATATACGCAACCACGTCACGATGACCCTGTTCAGCCGGCGTCCTCACCCAAGCTTCCGTTTTTCCAGTCGCCACGCTCACAGGCCGCCTCTTGAGTCTTCACTTACCACGCGACCTTTTCTTCTACCTGCCGGCTGCCTCAAAGCGATAAACACCCACCGCGAAGCGGTGATCTTTTTGTTGCGGCCAAAGGCCGCGCCAGGCTCTTCGTGGTAAGGTCGCTTCTGCAGCTTTCGCCTGCTCTTTTACTCGCTCACCACCGGCAGAACAACTGTAAATTTCGACCCCTTGCCCACCTCGCTGTGCAGCCGAATGCTCCCGTGATGCTCCTCGATGATCCGACGACATATCGACAGCCCCAACCCCGTTCCCCCCGACCGCGTCGAATAGTAAGGCTCAAATATCTGCTCCTGCCGCTCCGCCTCGATCCCTGGCCCCGTGTCGATCACCTCCACCGCCACCTCGCCATTGACCTGCCGACACATAATCATCAACTCGCCCCCCGCCTCCATCACCTGCACCGCATTGATAAACAAATTCAACATCGCCTGCTTCACCAGGTTCACATCCACACGACAATACACCGGCTCCTCACACAACTTCCGCCGAATCGTAACCCCCTTGCTGATCGCCTGAGGCTCATAAAAATCTATCAAATCATCCAACACCTCCCCGATGTCGCACCGCGCACATTGCAGCTCCATCCTGCCCGTCAAACGCAAGAAATCGTTCAGCTTGTCCGCCAACCGATCCGCCTCACCCGCTATCACCCCCATCTTCCGCTGCCAACGCTGGTACGTATCAGCCAACCCCTCCAGCGGGTCCGCCGCTGCCCCCCCCGCGGCCTGCTTCGCCTTACGCTCCATGTCCTCCCGCAGCAACTGCAAATTCATCTTGATCGCCGACAATGGATTCCGTATCTCATGTGCCAACCCCCCCGTCATACCTGCCAGCTCCGCCAGCCGCTCCGCCCGACGCGTCCGACGCAACAACTCCCGCTGACGCACCCGACGACGACGCGACCAGCGACGCCACCACAATGCACCGCCGCCCAACACCACCGCCACCCCCAACAAAAATCCCAGCACTACCTGCCACATCAAACCACTACCTTGTCAATCTGCCCAACGCCCCCACGCACTGCCTCATCCCCATATCTTCCTCTTCATTCATAACTCATAATTCATAACTCATCACTATAAAAAACGGGCCTTTGCCCACGCTTTCCTCTCGCCCGGACAAAGGCCCATCTCTATCATCAGCCGACAAAGCTGCCAGCCTCATTCTTTAGCGCCCGCTTCGCTGCCACACCCCAGACGAAGCCGCAACACCATCGCTACCTAACAACGCACTATGCCTTCGTCTCTGCAGCCTCCCCCTTCTTCTGCTCCTTCAACGCAGCCTTACGCGACAACTTCACACGCCCCTGCTCGTCAATCGCGATCACCTTCACTTCCAGGTCATCGCCCACGTTGCACACGTCCGTCACCGAGCCGACATACTCGTCCGACAGCTCACTGATGTGACAGAGCCCCTCCTTACCCGGTGCGATCTCCAAAAACGCACCAAAGTCCTTCACCGTCACCACCCGCCCCGTATACAGACTACCCACGTCGATCGGCTTGGTCATCGCCTCAACAATTGCTTTCGCCTTCAAGTGACCCTCGCCGCCCACGCAAGAGATAAACACGGTGCCGTCTTCTTCAATCTCAATATTCGCACCCGTCGACTCCTGGATCTTACGCACCTGCGAACCACCCGGACCGATCAGCTTGCCGATCAACTCCTGAGGAATCTGCACCACCACCAGCTTCGGTGCGTGCGTCGACAAATTCGGCCGCGGACGATCGATCACACTCAGGAGCATCTGCAGAATCTTCATCCTCGCATCACGCGCCCGGCCGAATATCTCCCGAATCCGGTCAAATCCCAGCGATCGCGCCTTCAAATCCACCTGAATACCGGTGATGCCTGCCTGCGTCCCCGCCACCTTGAAATCCATGTCCCCATAATGGTCTTCCTCACCCAAAATATCCGTCAACAGATGATACTCATCCCCTTCACTCACCTGACCGACCGATATCCCCGCCACCGGATGATGAATCGGCACACCCGCGTCCATCAACGCCAGCGTCCCGCCACACACCGTCGCCATCGAACTCGAACCGTTCGACTCCAGAATGTCACTCACCAGCTTCACCGTATACGGAAACTCTTCCGTCGTCGGAATCACTTCCTTCAGACTACGCTCCGCCAACGCCCCGTGGCCGATCTCGCGACGACTCGGCGGCCCGATCCGACGCGCCTCGCCCACGCAGAAAGGCGGAAAATTATAGTGAAGCATGAACTTCTGGCGATACTCCTCCACCAACCCGTCGACAATCTGCTCGTCGTCCGACGTCCCCAGCGTGCACGTCACCATCGACTGCGTCTCCCCACGTGAGAAGATAGCCGAACCATGCGTCCGCGGCAACACCGCCACCTCGCCGGTCAAATCACGCACATCATCAAAACCGCGACCATCCGCGCGACGACCCGCCATCAACTCCGCTCGAACCACATGCTCCGTAAAAGCGTCTATCGCCTTGTTCAACTGCGCCTTCGTATAAGGACACTCCTCACCCTCAGGCCACGTCTCCGTCACAAAACCCGCCAACACCGCATCCGCCGCAGCTGCTCGCTCCTGCTTGCTGCCCGTCGAACGCGCCTCACGAAACGCCGTCCCAATACGCTCCTCAAGCAAATCCACCAGCTCCGTCGGCACAAACGGCTCAAAACTGTACTTCTCCTTGCCACAGTCCGCACGCAACTCCTCGATCAGCTCGCACACCTCCGCGATCGTCTTGTGACCAAACTCGATCGCGTCGGCCACCTCGTCCTCCGGAAGCTCCTTCGCCCCCACCTCGATCATGTTCACCCCGTCCTTCAACCCCACCAGCACCATATCCATATCGCTCTTGGCCCGATCATCCATCGTCGGATTGATCATCAACTCCCCGTCAACGCGACCCACCCGCACCGCGCCCACCGGACCATCAAACGGTATGTCCGATATCGTCAATGCCGCCGACGCCCCAATCAACGCCAAAATATCCGAATCATTCTGCTGATCCGCCGACCACACCATCGTCTGGATCTGTACCTCGTTCATGAATCCCTCCGGAAACAACGGACGCAAAGGCCTGTCTATCATCCGCATCGTCAAAATCTCTTTCAACGTCGGACGCCCTTCCCGCTTGATGAAACCACCCGGGAACTTGCCCGCCGCCGCCAGCTTCTCACGGTAATCCACCGTCAGCGGGAAAAAGTCTATCCCCTCACGAGGATCCGACGACACCGCCGTCGCAAACACCACCGTCTCGCCATAGCGAACCATCGCCGCCCCTGCCGCCAGCTTCGCCAGCTTACCCGTCTCAATCGACAACATCCTGCCCGCTATCTGACGCTCTACCTTCTTTACCATCGACATCTTCTTTTACCTTACCTTTTCTTACCTTGCTTACCTGAACTTACTCTCTATAACTAACTTCTCTTCGTTAACGTAACAGAATCACCTTACCCCACACAAACACCTCCGGAACCCGCTCGCCCCCCAAACCCCGCCACTGCAGCCCCAAAAGGCCTTGTCTCTCCGGAATACTCACAAAGATAACCCGCCCTGACGATGCGCAACACCACTCCGCCCCCCTGGTGTGCCCCACCACACCCCACCGCTATTCCACGATGCCGCCGAGCACGGCCACATCGACCGGCCCCTGACAACCCCGCTTCAACTTGATGCAAAAATCACCTCTACAACCTGCCCGACAATTTACCGCACCTGCCTACCGACACTCTACTTACGCAGACCCAAACGACCAATCAGCGTCACATAACGACTGTGATCCGTCTGCGACAAATATTTCAACAGACCCGATCGCTTGCCCACCATCTTCAACAAACCACGACGCGAGCTGAAATCCTTCTTGTGCGACTTCATGTGCTCGGTCAAATCCACGATCCGCTTCGTCAGAATCGCCACCTGAACCTCAGGCGAACCCGTGTCGCCCTCATGAACCGCATATTCCTCAATCACCTGCTGCTTCTGTTCTGCTGTAATCATTTCTGTTCCCTTTGCCCAGCCGGCCCGAACGACGGCACCGCCCAGCACAAATCGTGTTCCTTGTTGACTGTACTATACTCCTTAGTACCCCTATCGGCCATTCCGACACTTCGGCACTACTGCTAACAGTATAACAAGGCGACACGTCACTGCAAAGAAAAACTTAAACTCCTGCCAAAAAAGAACTTACGAAAAAATACCCGCCCCAGAACCAGCCACACCCCCGACCAACCCCACCCCCTCACCGCTACGAACTACAGCTCTTCAGCCTCGATCACAACCCCCACGCCCGCGCAAACGCCTCAAAACTCCGGTCATAGCTACGCTCCACATCCGACGGAAAACAACAACCCGGCAACTGACGACTCTTCAAATGGTAACTCAGACACTCACAACACATCCCCTTCCGCGAACACCCCGGATACGAACACGTGCAAACCGTCTTCAAATTCTCTGCCTTCTTACATTCCATACCAACCACTCCTCAAAACAAATGCCTCAACCCCCAACTAGCCCCATTATACCCGACGCCATCCTCCTCTCAACCCCCCTCACCACTCACCACCGGCCCCCTCCACACCCCGCTCCAGCCTCCACACTTGCCAAAAAGGCCCTCACACACTATCATACCACATGTCTTCTCGCGCCCGAAAAAGCCTACGGAAACCCATTACTCTTCAGGAGACCGTTATGTACGTTGGAGTATTCCTGCTCATCGAACCCTTCGCCTCCGTTGAACAACAGCTAAAGCACGCCAAAAACATGGGATTCAAAAACGCCGACATCACCGACACCAACGCCGGCGGCAGTATGCTCGGCACCGCCGGATTCTCCCCCACCGTCAGCCTCGACGACAACCCCTTCGAAGTAAAACGACTCTTCGAAAAGTACGGCATCGCCCCCTCCTCCGTCTGCGCCCACGCCGGACTCCTCGAACCCTCCAACCCCGCTGTCTTTGCCACCGACGAAATCATGAAGGCCGTCAAATTCGCTGCCGCCATCGGAATCAAAGACGTCGTCACCACCGAAACCGAACCCTGCTCACAATGGGCCCACAGCCTCTCCTACCAGGAAAGCATCTTCATCATCGCCGAAAAACTCTACACGCCCGTCAAAATGGCCGCCGACTACGGCGTCCGAATCCTACTCGAACCCCACGGCCCCATCACCGACTCCATCAAAGGCCTCCAGCATGTCTTCGACAGACTCGGCAACCCCGACGCCCTCGGCCTCAACCTCGATACCGGCAACTCCTGGCTCGGAGGAGCCGACCCCGTCGAAATGGCAAAAGTCTTCAAAGACAAAATCCACCACGTACACTGGAAAGACCTCGACAGCGAATGGGAAACCAAACGAGGCTCCGTCTTCGGCTGCGGCTTCTCCACCATCGCCCTCGGCGACGGCGTCATCGACATCAAAGGCGTCTGCGACGTCCTCAAAGACGCCCCCGCCGCCGGCTCCACCCTCGAAATCATCGGCTCGGAGGACATCCTCAAAAAGAGCGTCAAGTACCTCAAAAAGAATGGCCTCTAAACACGCGACGCCTCCTACTCCCAGCCATAACACACGCGTGGAATTTCAGCCGTGCCCCTCCGCGCTGCCCATTGTAGATACTAACGCCTGCAAAAGCCCTGGCTGATTTCCCACAAAATCATCAGCAATAAAAGGACTTTACCATGTCTTCTTTGCATCGAAATACCAATGGGCCCTCCACGCTTGCCTTGATCTTTACACTTGCCCAGGCTTTTCTCCAGGCCAATTCAGCCCCGGTGACAGCCAATGTCGACGCAGCGCCCCCAACCAACGACGCCAAACTGGCCAACATCTACCACAAGCTGACCCATGCCCCGGCCGACCAGAACGTCGCCCCCATGGCCATGGTCAAAGCAGGACCATTTCCTTACCAAAAGGCCCCAAAAGGCAAATGGGTCGCGGTCAAAGGCTTCTTGATTGGCAAATACGGGGTGACCGTCCAGCGATATTGCGAGTTTCTAAATGCCGCTGACACAGACAGTACGCATTGGGATAGCAGGCAGGAAATATCACGCCACGGAAGAGCAGGCAGTTATAGCTATACTGTCAATTCCAACCGGGAGAACTTCCCTATACGCCATGTCAGCTATTATGACGCGCGAGCCTACGCCGACTGGAAGGCCAGCCAGACCAACCTGAATTACCGTCTACCCACCGAGCAGGAGTGGGAAAAAGCCGCCGGATGGGACCCCGTCCAACACAAGTTCTATGCCTACGCCTTCCAGAGCGATACGATTGACTGCTCGAACTGCAATTATAACAACTGTGTCGGCAGCCCAACAGAGGTGGGCAGTTACAATGCTCATAAGAGCTATTACGGCTGCTATGACATGAGCGGGAATCTCTATGAATGGACCAGCTCCGTTTATCCGGGCGACACTCGCTTTGTCCGTGGCGGCCACTGGTACAGCAAGTATGCGCGTCACTGCCAAGTGACCTACCGCGAACTATTCGTCGCATCCGGTCGCTACGGAAGCATAGGTTTCCGGTTGGTGCGGGACACCGCTTCGCCGCCGTCCCCCCCCACCTGCCTCACGCCAAAGAGCACACCTCCAGCCGCCCCCAAACCGACGCCGCCCGGCGCGACAAGAGCAATGGCCGACGCCGTCAGATGGCTCGAAAAAGAATCGCACCGCATCATTCGTGCCTCGAAACGGACCATGAACGATGGCACCGCTGCCTTTCCGCCACAGGTGGGCCTTGGTTATGAGGGGTTCTGGCTCCGGGACTATGAATATACTCTCGAAGGCGCCATTGACACCTATTCCAACGAGGAGTTGACCGCCGCCTGCCGCGTGTTTATCCGCGGTATACGCGACGACGGCGCCGGCGTAGACAAGGTAGACTTTGACGGCACGCCCATCTACCAACCCGGCCACGGTGAGATGGGCAAACACCCCGTAGCCGATGGCTCGCAGTTCACCGTCTCCGTCGCCTGGCACACCTACCGCAAGACGAAGGACAAGCAGTTGCTCGGCGAGATCATCGAGCCGCTCATAAAGACCATGAACGCCGCGCCGCGCAATTGCGAGACACGCCTCGTTCACATCGAGCCGGGCGACGCGTGGAACCGATGCCCCTATGGCTTCACCGACACCATCCGCAAACAGGGCGACCTTCTATTCTGCTCACTCCTGTATGTGCAGGCGTCGCGTCAGCTGGCCGATCTACTCGAAGAACTGGGCCGCGTGGACGATGCCTCGCACTGGAAAGCAGAAGCCCAGCGCGTCGCCGCGAGCATCCGCAAGGTGTTCTGGGACGCCCAGGTCGGCTTATTCCGCGCCGCCACCATCGTCTGCCGCGAACATGATATCTGGGGATCCGCCTTTGCCGTCTACCTCGGCGTTGCCGACGCGGCACAATCCAAGGCTGTCGCCACCTACTTTAAGAAACACTACTCCGAGATCGTGCTCAACGGCCACATTCGACACCTGCCCGGCGGTGTCTATTGGGAAAGAGCGACCGGCGGAAAAGGCAAACCCTATCCCCGTGACATGTATCAAGACGGAGCCTACTGGCCTGTACCAACAGGCTGGTTTGTCTACACCCTTGATCTCGTAGACCCTGAACTCGCAGACCAGACTGTACTTGACATGGTAGCCGATTTCGCCAAAGGCGGAGCCTACGAGTGGATCTTCGGACCACAATATCATCATATTCAAAATTACCTGGCCAGCCCATCGCTCCCCTTGGCAGGTATTCGTGCAATGCTGGAGCGCCGAGCGGCTGACGACTCAGCAACGAAGTGACATGATTCTCAGCAGCAGACACCTTCTCTTTACGAAAAGTGAACTTTCGCCCTTTACAGGCCGGTGATTTCGATATCTTGCGAACACAAAAATACCAGAAAACTGCTCGGCGGCCGGCAGCCGCAGACTTCCAAGGACACACGCCCCGAACGGGTGGCCGGCATGCCCCCGGGGCTCTAATCAACGGTATGGCTGTGGCAGCCGCCCCGGGCCAACCACAACCGTTATTTCATCGTGCAACCGTGGAATCCCCTCAAATCCCGGCCAGGCCTTGCCGACCCCCTCGCCTGCCTGCACCGCGACCTTTGCCGGGAAAGAATAGAATGTAGCTTCGGAGCTTCTACCGTCTATGACAAACAATGCGAGTTCCTGCTCGAAACATTAGCCCCAGCCGCTTAATCCTTTATCAAGAGTGCAAAAGTGCACTAGAGGTGGCACGTGTTCAATTACGGCATATCGGTTTTACGAAGGTTTTGGCTAATACTGTTGGCTGTGGGGCCTGGCATCTTCTGCATCGGCTATACCATCGGGACCGGCAGTGTCACCACTATGGCCAAGTCAGGCTCCCAATATGGCATGCGATTGTTATGGGTATTGGCACTCAGTTGCCTCTTTTCCTGGGTCATGATGGAGGCCGCGGGCCGATACGCCATTGTGACGGGCCAGACGACTATCCATAGTCTCAAGTCACACGTCATGTGTGGAAAGCTTGTTGCGATCATAGTAACAATGGGGATTATTCTAGGGCAATGGTGTTGCTTGTCTGGAATCGTCGGATTAAGTTCTCATGCAATCTATGAAACCTTACGGCTGTTCATGCCACATATCCACCCCGAGAACTACTGGGCGGTGCTTGGAATTGCCATCGCTATAATATGCGTCATGTATCTGTTTATTCTAATAGGCAAGTACTCCTTCTTTGAAAAAGTGCTGATTGTATTTGTTACAATCATGGGGCTCTGCTTCATAATCTCCATGTTTATCGTGTTGCCCCCACCCCGGGAAATCGCAGCGGGGCTCTGGCCGCGAATCCCTCAAGTGCCGGGTGCCAAGTTGATGATCGCAGCCTTTGTAGGCACCACGATGGCCGCACCGACTTTTGTCGTCAGACCCCTGCTGCTCAAAAGTAAGGGCTGGCAAGTTGGCCACAAAAAAGAACAGAGCAGAGACGCTTTCCTCTCCGCCTTTCTTATGTTCATCATTAGCAGTTCAATTATGATCTGCGCCACCGGTGCTCTATTCAAAGAGGGCAAGAGTATCAATACGGTGCTGGATATGGTGTATACCTTAAAGCCGATCGCCGGAAGATTCTGCGTCGCGATTTTCCTGATTGGCACACTAAGTGCCGGCTTGTCATCCGTCTTTCCAATAGCTATGGTAGCCCCCC
>Ga0180431_10005327_pt1 | contig 15688 bp, 15 predicted proteins | sample SS_ome_11_FD_132459 | JGI IMG/M metagenome (GOLD analysis project Ga0180431, IMG submission 132459) | Hypersaline lake sediment archaeal communities from the Salton Sea, California, USA - SS_1_MS_1 metaG | ecosystem: Environmental > Aquatic > Non-marine Saline and Alkaline > Hypersaline >... | reverse complement strand
AGCCGCAAACAGACCGCTTGCGGTCAGGAATAGTGCCAGTGTGAGTAGTGCTTTTTTCATTATTGCCCCTCAAGGTAGATTTGGTACTGTTCGTTGCTTGATAAGACGCGGCCATACACCCGCAATTCAGACATTTCGTAATTAGCCGAGATATACACCCCATCTGCCTTGCGTCCGCAAGTTGTTGCCTCGCCACCTGACAGTGTAATATCGTTCATCCATTCGCCGCCAAGACCAGCTGTTGTTTGTGACTCTATGACTCCGTTGACGTAAAGCAACCATGCTGATCCGCTGGTTGTAGCTGTGATAAAATACCATGTGTTTGTTGCAAGAACTGTGTCCCCCACTGTGCGGACAGCGCTTCCTCCCTCTGATACCCTGCAAAATACGCTCACAGCGCGGGGTGCAACACCAGCACTAGACGCTTGCCGCCGAATATTCCAAAACGGAGGATCGCCTGCTACTGCATCGCCACCATAAGCCAATACAGCGGCGTATTCGTTGTCTGTTATGAACCTCACCCATGCTGTGACTGATGCTGCATCAAGATTTACAAGTGATGCTGGCGCTCCGAAGCTGATATAATCATCAATGCCGTCGCTTGTGACGGTTCCGCCTTCGCCAGCGTCCCATACGGGTTGCGTGTTTGCGTTCGTAGCCGTGCCATCGTTGCCTTCCTGCGAATAGTCATAGTAGTTGGTCGTGTAGTCCTTTGGGAACGCCTGCCAAAGTACACAATCCTGCCACTGTGTATAGACCATGCTGGAGTTTGTCCACACCCTATCTCCCGTTGAGTCTCCCGATGCCTGCGTGTCTTGTGCGTAGATATAATCCTCAGCGCAAACTGGCAGAGCAAGCAGGCAAACTATAACCATAACTATTAGTTGTCTGACCATAACAGGTTTGTCCCATCCGTGTAGATGTAGTCAACAAGATTCAAGTACACACGCACTGCGTTGCTCACGGTGTTGCCGTCCACGTTTACGTCCTGCTGTGCTGGCGACTCAGCCCAATTTGTGCCGCCCCCACCAAGCAGGCTCGATATGTCCACAAACCCGCCGCTGGTTATCGCGTTGGTTTCGCCCGCCGAGCCGCCGACAATCCCGCCATCTGCGTAAAACACGCCGTCAACTTCCAGTTCGTCCTTGACGTACAGATCGCCCTCACCGTCGCCGTATGCGCCCGCGCCCGGACCGATTGCCGCCATGTCTTTCATTACCGTAAACGCGCCGACGCTCTGGTTCGTACCAACGCCCAGCAAGGTAACATCGGTTATGTTATTGTCCTGTGCGTCCAGATTCCCGCCAAGCTCCGGCGTGGTGTCCTCGACCACGTTCTGCAAGCTCGCGTTGCTGACAACCGTTATCTGCGCGTTCTGCACCCCGTTCAGGTCATGTATCGCCTTGCTGGTAAGCGTCTGCGTGTCGTTGCTTGTGGCGCTCACATCGGTCAGCTTGTTGGTCAGCAGGTATTGATTCGATACCGCCACCCATATCGGGTCTACCTCCGCGCCTTCAAGCAGACCGCCGAACAAAAAGCCCTCGTTCCCGTTTTCGGTGTATATCGTGATGTCGGGTGCGGGTGCGCCGATTGCAGCTACCCTTGATTCGATTGCCCACCTATCAGTTGTGAGGCAAGGCAGGTTCGTAGCCAAAGAAATAACAAAATCGTATGGCTGGTTTACCTGCGTCAACGAGTTGCTCGGCGTCACTGGATAGGCGTATTTCAGCGCCCCGTTTGCGTCACGCAAAACTCCGCGCACCGACAGATAGGCTTCCTTGATGCTCGACTTCTTCGCGTGTAAATGCACGGTGTAGTTCCCAGCCTGCACCTCAGTCACACCCGGACTGCCCGGTTCGCTCAGGAACCTCGACAGAAATTGGCCGTTTGTCGGCGTAGAGTACACCTGTTCGTCGGCAACAAGCGTCACGCGCTGTGTTGTGTCCATGACGTAGAATCCTGCAACTTGGCTTGTCGTACTGCCCCAGAAGTAGTACGTCCCGTACCGCGACAGCCTATTGTCAACGTACTCTTTGCTTGCCGCGCTGTTCGTGTAGTCGGGCGCTATCGGCACAAGCACACTGCCTGATCCTGTCCAGTCCAAGTCCCGCGTGTCGTTGGTGCGCGCAAACCTGTCTACTCCGCTACCGTCAACTGACTCTGTATAGAGATTCTGGATATACCCGTCTACCGCCCACAGCGGCCCGTTTGTTATCTCCCTAACGCTGATGTTGTCTATCGTAACGCTGTTGCTCGCGGCGAGAATGGACATATTGAAGTTAGCCAGAGAGTCTGCGCGTATGACAAAGCTGTTAGTAGCCAATGTAGTTGAAGCGGTGGCTGAATAATCGTGCGTGTCGGAGTCTCCGCCAAGCGTGACTGTGATTGTCTCGTAGGAGTTGTTCGGAGTGTAGATGTAGCTCACTTCGTAAACCCGACCCGTCGCTATTGACAGCGCGTTGCTCGGTACAAGATAGCCTGTGTTCCCGCTGAGTACCGTTACGTTGCTCTGAAGTGCATTGTAGGTCACGTTGGTCTGTACCCACCCGTCAAATGCGTTCGTAAACCCGCCGTTGACTACCAATTCCCCGTTAGTCAGAGTCCGGTTTGCGACCGAGAGTTCGTAGAGATTGTTGCTGAGTGCCGAAGCATACCTCGCGTCACCCCAAGACGAATCAAAGGCAATAGTAACGTCATTCGACAGAAACCCACCGCCCGATATGCCCGTACCAGCCGTTACCTTCCGAGTCTCAAGCACGGCGTCTATGCCCGCCACCTGAAGGGTATTGCTCGCGTCGATGTCGTTGGCCGTTAGGTCGTCGATTCCCGTAACACCAGTCTGCCCATCACCTTCGAGATTGCCGTTCAGATACAGGTTGGACACTACCGTTACGTGTCCGCTTGATGTTACGTTTTTGGCCCAGATGTTATCGAAAACAGGAAAGTTGGTCAGTCCAATCGCACTACCGTAATACTGCCCATTCGTGAAGACGAGCGTCGAGGCTGGTGCCCCGCCGAAAATAGGCGCGGTCCCGTTCATTGACCACCGTGCGTTTTCGGTAAAGTTGCTCTGGCTGTCTGCATGGTAGAGGCTCAAGATGTCCGATGCCCCGCTGACCTGTCTGGTAAACGACCATACCGTATTGCTGTTGACGTGGAAGAAGTCCAAGGATGCTGTAGCCGTTCCTGCGTGGCGCAGTATCACATCGAGATTGTCGGTCGTGTTGCTGTCGGCAAACATGAACCTGCTCTCCGCTGTACTCGCTAACGCCAAGGGCGCACCCGGATATGAACCTATTGTCACGTCGTCATTCGCAAACCTGTGAATGGTGTTCGTGTACTCGGTATGCAGAGTGTTGGTCGCGTTGTCGGTGTAGCTGACGGCATACGCCGTAACCGCGTTCGTACCGCTGATGTAGTCGCCCTGCGTAACAAACGTTGCGCTCGAAAGAGCATTGCTGAGTCCGTTGGTGGTCAGGGTAATGGTAACTGCCCCGTTGGTTCCACCGCCAGTCAGCACTCCACCCGACACGTTGACTGCCGTTATGTCACCAGCCCCGCTAGGCGTTGCCCACGAAGGCGGTACGCCCGTCCCGCCGCTTTGCAGGTAGTAGCCCGAACTCGCTGGTGCAGGAGTCAGAGCAACCCATTGCGGATTGTTGGTGCGGTAGTAGAATATATCACCTTCGTTGGTCCCGACATTGTTTAGCGGAAACGGCCAGTTGGTGAACGACCCTGTAAATTCGTATGCCGAACCAAGGATGCTGGTTCTACGGACCAATGGACCCGGAGCGTTTACCTCTGGACTGCGATGACAAGTGAGGTATCCTCTAGCATACGAAATCTGTTGGCCGTTCGTAGTTGCGTAAACAACCGAGTACCACCGCTTAAACGCATAGTTGAACGTATTGGTGGATGCGGTGAAGTCTATGTAGCCTGCGCCGTTAGGCACACCGCTGATAGAGGTCATAGAGTCGCTTGAGTCGGACTTCGCAAACTTGAATGTCCAGTTGTAGTTCGTGCAACTGGTGTAGGCGTTTGTACCCTGCCATGCGTAAATGCGAATGACGGGGGTGTTGTAAACGCTTACGTGCATATCCCACTGGTAGATGTCCTGCGCCGTAAGTTCAAAGTTCGCGTTCTCTTCCAGTCTCGGAATGTCGGCCATCCCTACACCAGAAACGAAACAAAACAGTCCTGCCAGTAATGCCCAAGCAACTCTTTTCATGGTGGCCTCCTTTTAGCGAAGACCCTGCCATGTCAGCGGTATCGTGTTGCTCCCGTATGTCCACGTAAACCTGACAATATCTCCACCTAAAACATAAGTGTAATCGGGTATCTTTCGGTCCCCGTCCATGTTGACAGCAAAGACCGTTTCTGTTTTCCCCGTTGTCGGTGCGCTCACAAGTATATTCGTGTGATATGCGTATGCCGTGTTGGTCAGCGTGTAGACGTAGTTCGTGACAATATCGCCAAACACATTCGTTGCTATCTGCCCACTCTGATACGCCAAGCTCTCTGTCACGCTGATAAGTTCACACTTAAACTCATTCGTGTAGGTGTCAGGCATATCGAATATGATACTGCCGAATCTCCACGGATGCTCAAACAGGTTCGTAAACGTGAGTAGCCCTGACGACACATTGGTTGAGTAGGTGAAATAAAACGGCGTAGATACTTGCTTGCTGGTTTCTACCTTCGTGATTTCCGCGTTGGCCGTGACTCCACAGACCAAAACAAGACCCACAAGGCATGATATTAGAAATCGTTTCATCGCAGTCTCCTAAGCAAAAAAGCGGGGAGACGGGATATATCCCGTCTCCCCGCCATAGCATCTTAGTATTCGCCTGTCATGTACTCAAGCGCAATATCGGTAGCGGTCAGGTTGTCAGACTTGACCTCCACCAGAATCGGACCTTCGTAGGACAGCGCATTGTCAGAATCCCTGTCAACATAGGCAGTCTGAGTGGTATTCTGAGAGAAGCTCTGAAGCTCCGTCTTGCTACCATCCTTCTCGTCACGGTACAGCTTGACAGTACCATTGGTATTGCCAGTCGTTGTGCCGGAGAGCCGGACAATGCTGATTATGCCGGAATCGCGCTCGGTCGGATAACCGACACGAAGCCAGTTGACATAATCGCTGTCGAATGTGAACGCATCCACATCACGGTACAGACACTCATACGCTACGCCGTCAGTGCGAATCTCGGTTTCCGCAAGATCAGCAAAGTTGTCATTGCCAGTGTCCATGTTGTGAGGTGCATGAAGCGCCCATGCCGTAAACCCGTTCTGCTCATTGATGTAGTCAATGATCTCTTCGAGCGTATCGTATGTCGCGCCGTTGATGGATATGGTCGTATCCGTTGTCGCATCACCAGACTCGTCGATCTTGTTGACGGTCAGAGTAATGAGAAGCTCGCTACTCGTACCACCGTCAGCGTCAATCTGAATCGTAGCACCATCTACCTGACTCGTTGTGACCTCGCCAGCGTATGCCGCCAGAGAGAACGCAATGGCAAGACAGGGCTGAGATGTATCAGCCATTGATGCCATCCGCTTGACAATCGAGTTGTTAATCACTTTCGGATTTCTATAGCTCATTTTCAGCTCCTTTCAAACTACGGCAGTGCTGCGAGTCCAACAAGATAGTTGGTCCCGTTGACTTGAACTATGAGCGACAACGCATTGGTCAGGATAGCCGCTGTATTTGTCACACAGGCGATATTCTCGCTACTGAAGTCAAACACAGTTGCTATATCAGAACCAGACGCATACGTAATATCCATGATGGACGTGTTCGTAGTCGTCGCCGCAGGATCAGCTATCAGCTTGGCCGTGTGCGTATAGACCCCACTGATGGACTCTGTTGCAGTCTTGTCAAGCAGATTGGCCTCGGTGATTGCACCGATGGTCGAACCACTCACATCGCCAGCAGAGGTGATACCAGTGCTGTCAATGGTCAGTTCGGTCGTCAGCGAACCAGCAATAGGAATTGCAATCGTTACGGTTGCATCTTCCGTGCCAGTGTCGGCGTCGGTCATGTCTACGTTGATGTCGCAGTACGTAACCGCCGTTCCGCCAGTGTCCGTCCCGCGAACAAGCACCCCAATATCGTCGCCGTCTGCGTTGGCAGAAGCACCGCCGATTATACGGAGATTTCCGTTATCAGTGGCGGTCGTTGCCAGCGTAGCGTCTATGATGTTGGACGATGTTGAATCAATCGAACAACCCGATGCCCATGTCAGAACGCCCGTACCCTGCCTGTTTACTTCCGTAATCAGAGCCGGAATGTCGGTGTTGCAAACATCCTTGACGTTGTTGTAAACAATGTCATAGAAGTTTGAGTTTTGCACTCCACCACGCGGGGGCTGTTTGGTCGTCAGCGAAGTCGAGGAAGTCTGCGAAACAGTAGCTCCCACGGCAACACCAGCGGCCAGAACAAAACACGCAATGGCTGTCATTATCTTCTTCATATTACTTCTCCTCTAACTGACTTGGTTCTAATCGCCAAGTCTATCAGTTCATCAACATCTTCTGTGGTAGAAGGAAGCCCCGCGTCCAGTAGCTCTTTGTGCGAAAACAGGCCGCGAATACACGCCGCCCCCGAACGCTTGTCGGGATCGTTGTCATCGCGTGGATTGCCCGGTAATCGCCTAAGCGTCCGAAGAAGCTGTTTGCGCTCTTCACTCTCGGAATCCTCGTAGGGACCGCCGATTATGAAAATGTCGCGCCCAAACCTCGGCGACCGCTTAAGAGCCTCGGACTTTGCTACATCTTCTGCATCTTCAAGGTCAAGCACCAGCCTGTACCCCGAAAACTTAATGGACTCTTCGCCACCCATCCAAATCGTATGGGACGGGTCGGTTATGCTCCACCATGCTTCGAGGTTTCCGCCAGCACTTTCCTCGACAGGTTGTTCTTCGTCTACGGATTCTTCAATATCGGAAACCGCGTCTGAAGCCTCGTCAGTCAATGTGTCTTCGGCTTTTGTTCCATCTTCACTCATCGTTGCTTTCTCCTAGTTCTTACCGCTCGACGATGTTCTTGCGACCGCCACGAACAACACCATGAGTCGTCTGGTGCTTCATAACGAGCGAGAAACTGCCAAGGTAGGTATCTTCCCGAATCAATACAGAACGATTGTCCTGTATGTTCTGGAACCACTGGAACTCAAGCCCGTTGTAATGGGCACCACTGAGATGCGCCATGTCAAACAGGAAGCCCCAATCGCCCAGACCGTAATCAGCGTTCAGACCGTAACGGTCATACAGCACGTGGACCACGTACCCGCTGTCGGTTTCGATGTCAAACGTCCTAGCACCCAGATCGGGGTTCCAGTACGGTTTCTCATCGAGCCTGCCCAAGTCGCGCATCATGCGATGTGCGCTGTTATACAGACGCCTACCAGCAAGCAGAGTCTTCTCCTGACTCGAAGCGTCAGGGTCAAACCTTCCTTCAAGGTAGCTGTTCAGCACAGGCCATGTCAGATTCGCTACGTCAGTTCCGAGATCAAGGAATCCGTCCTTGTTGTAGTTCAGCGCACCCTGCGAGATGTAGAGCTGACCTTCGTTCGTGACATTGCGAGTTGCCCTAGCCGCAAAAAGAAGACCGTTGCTGAGTTCCCGACGCATATCGAGAATGGTGTCAATCTGCATCTTAGGCACCTGACCCCAATTGTCGAATACCATCGAGTTGTCCTGCAACTGCGTCACCTTGAACGACTTGCTCGCCATCGAGATGAAGTTGTACTGGTAGTCACCCGGCAGACGACCAACACCATCCATGGGGTCGGACATTTCTGCCATGTAAGCGGGCATCGCGTGAATGTAGTCACCAATAGACTTTGCCTGCGCAGCAGTTCCATTCAGCCCACGGGTTACTGTCAGCTGGCTTGAACCGTAGTTAACAGCCGTGACTTCCATGATTTCGCCGTCAATCGGGGAAATCAGTTCAGTACCAACAACCGCAATGTACGGGTCATCTACTGTCAGCGTAGTGCCACTTGACGTAAGTGCAGCAGTCAGACTCGTTGCAGGGTCAAACCGCGAATCTTCAGTCCAGTTGACCAAGGGATTCGTAAACACGTTCTCTTCATGCGGAAGCATCTCAAGAATCGTGAGCAGAAGCCCATTGTCTTCGCGTTCCAGCCAATCAATCTCGTTTGAGGCGTCCATCCACTGAAGCGGCCTGTACTGGTTATCCCGATCAAAGATCGAAATACCATCGGTCACTGTGGTTATAGGATATTCTCTCCTATTCATTTTTCCGTCCTTCCATCAGCGGGAAGGTTATCGCACCCTCGGCGGTCTACCAAGAATACTCATGGTGCTTTCCGTTGCCTTGGGCTTTTCATCCGCGTCTTTGGGCGATGGCCTGTTGCCTCCGCCTTCAGACCCAGACGGCGCTCCTTTGCTCCGCTTTTCTTCGTTCTTGAACAATTCACGTATCCGCTTTTTCTTCGCGCTACGTGCGTTATCATCATCCCCTGCGGCAACTGTCCAAGGACTTTCAGGAATTGAGTCGTCTTCTATGGCTAATGCTTCCTGAAAAATATCTTTCTTGAAGTCTGCGTCTTTCGCAAACTGCTTTCTCTCTTCAGGAGTCATCTTCTCCCAAGCATCTTCCACAGCCTTCTTTCGAGCAGGATGTGCCATCACGTCCTTCTCAATCTCTTCCAGCTTCGGCTCTTCCTTGGGTTCCACTTTCGGCTTCTCACCCTTCTCTACTCTGCTACTTCTCAATTCCTCAAGTTCGCCTTCGAGCTTGTCAATGCGTTCGGTGGCCTTCCTCAACTCTCCAACCTCATTTGACTGACGTTTGATCATCTTCTGGTCTTCGTCGTGCATTGCTTCGAGCTTTGTCCGAAGTGCCTTCTCTTCTTCGAGTTTCGCTTCCAGTTCCTTTATCCTGTCCTGAGTACCTTCGCCGGTATTACTCTCAGTCATCTGTTGCCTCCCGTTTGGGTTGTGGCAAGTATGCCGTCCGATTCTTCGGCTTTAGACATCTTACCTATCTTCGTAAGCTGATTAGAAATCATTTCGGCTTCATTGTCAAGTAACTTTTGTGATTCTGGTTTCGGGCGTAAACAGGTCAGCATATCGCAAACCTCAGTCTCCCGCCCTTGCAACCTGCCAAGCTCCTGTGCCGCACTCTCGCCGTTCATGTCAATGACCGAATACAGCCCGCGTATCTTCGTGAGCTTGGCTTCCAGTTCGCTCTTAATCAACTGGCCGTGTTCGGACTTGCTCAATGCGCTCCATGAGGCCAGATTCTCCTGTATCTCAAGAAGCTCGTTGCGCCTAGCTATCAGCTTTGTCTTTGGAGCGAGTAGTATCTGCGCTTGGTTCATTTATCACCTTTTTGCCAGCCTGTATGTCTGTCACCTTGGTTCCAGTCACCTTCATCACAATGTCGAACTGCTCTTTGGCCGACTTTCCCTTGACCTTCAGCCCAAGTGCCTCCGCTTTCTCACGACGATACTTGAGTTTATCTGGTACGAGAATGCCCATTATCCTACTCCTCCTCCTAGTGCGGCGGCTCCTGCTCCAGCGAGTTGCTGTTCGAGTACACCACCGCCTTGCTGTTCACTTCCATTCGCTCGCGCCTCCAACTGCGCGGTACGTTCTTCTTCTTGGATGCGCCGGACTTCTTCTCTCGGCTTGAGAAGACGCTTCGAGCGTTCCTGCTCACCAAGATAGTCGTTGCGGAGTTCCCAAGCGTCAATGTAGGGGTCGTCCTTGAGAATCTGGAACTCGCTCTGCTTCTGCATCTGCGTGGCCGCGCTGTCGTCGCGCTTGGCGTCTAGGTCTATCTCTAGGTCGTAGGCGTTGACAAGATCGCTCTGCGTGATTGTGAGTTCACGCACGTATTCTTCGCCTGTGTTTTCGTCCCAGTCACGTAACGCAAACTGGTCGCCGTCCGAAGTTATGTTGGTCTGCATCATCAAGAGTATCTGCTCTATCGTAGACGTAAGCCAGCCCGCTTGCAAGACCGCGCTGGCAAGCCTATCCCTACCAGAGGTTGTCTGTAGCAGACTCTCGAACGCAAACGGACCACTACGCATTAGTCCCGGTTGCGGGTTGCGCAATGCTTCGTTATGACCAACACCCATCGAATACAATCTCTCAAGTACATCACCGAACGTGAGCATCTGCGCTGGTACTGACGGAAGCTGCATATACTCTGCGGCTCCTGTCGTATTGCCCATCACCGGTATCTCGCCACTCGGCCCGCGCTCTGGTGCGCCGTTCGGGAACTTGGATTTATCGTAAAGCAGTTCAGGCCGCACGTATTGCGAGAGCAGGTCGAACATGGCCGATGTCCAGATGTTGCTTCCTATCGCCATCTTGTAGCTCGCTTCGATTGGAGCCATCGGATACCACCGCATACCGTCTCTCTGTGCGCTTGCTTTCTGGAGAGGGCACCGCATTGTCTCCATCTTGGACTCGGCATCAAACACTATGGTTGTTCCGTTGGCTACCCATGTGTGGCGACCTTCTTCGTAAACCTTCAGCACGGGAACCATCACAGGAATTGCCCGCTTCTGCTTCCGTGCCTCTCTCAGATTCGCACCACCGAGCGATTCGATGATGTCTTCAATCGGCACACGCGGGTTGAATCCTATAGACCGCGCTTCCTGAATGATCGCTTCGGGATCGCCTGTCAACTTGGTGCTGTCGCCGTCGGTAGCTTCGTCCTTGAACATATTGCGGAACTGAAACTCGCTGTACGTGTCCAAGTAGAACGCCGTGCTGACTCTGTTCGCGCCGTTGAACGAGTTGCCGTCTGGCGTTACTATCACCTGACCCGGACTCGCGTACTTGTATCGTAACGACTGCTTCGGAGGACCGGGCTGCATGACTCTGCTACGCGCTATGACTTCTCCGCCGCTGATGATTTGGTTCGAGTATACTTCGGGCGGAGTGATGGTGATTGGTTCAACAATGCCGTACCCGATACCGAGCTTGAGACAATCCTTGAGAGTTTCGAGTGCTGTGTAGGCGAGGTTTACGCGATACTTGATTGTGTGCATGAGTGCGAGTTCAGAGTTGCGTATGGCTTCCATGTTGACGCCGAAATTGACTGGATTGAGACGTAGGAATTTGTATCGCGGAAACAGGCGCTCCATTGCTCCGGCAAGTTGCGATTCGACAGTCTGAAATACCTGCGGAGCCGACAGGTTTGCGGTCGTGTTGTACGCGCCTGAATCTACTTCGTTGTCGTAAACATTCTGAATGTCCTGCATACGTTCAAGGTGAGGACGCGCTTTCGACAAAGCCCACTCAAACACGTCCAGAATACCAAGAACCCTTTTGCCTGTTTCGCTCTTGCCATCAATTCGGTCTTTGAGTTTGGCCATGACTAATTTCTCCAGTTAGGCAAATTCGACCCAAGCCATTTGCCGTTCGTGTTCTGCTTGGGATTATTGCGATTCAAGAGTTCGGCTATCTTTGACCACGGCGCTCTCCTGTCATCGCTGTTAATTTCGTTGCACACTATCTGATGCCTCGCGTGTTTCCACACATACAGAAAGATGCCGAAACATACCGCCCTGTCGAGTGTCCCTGTCTTGGTATGGTCGCATCTCCCACCCTTCCCAACTACCGCCGCACTCAGTTCCTCAAGCAACGGCTTATCCGGTATTCTCGGATGTTCATTACTACCATACTCAGAAAGCCAATCGCTTATCAAGTTAAAAATTGAATCTCTTACTCTGCCTGTCATGTCGAAGCCACGGACCTCTTGGGTCTTCTGGGTAGACTCTCGTAAAGTGGTCATTCTGTACCAGTACGGCCAGTCGTTAAGTTCTGCGGTGAAGGACGCATTTGCCGCGCCGCGCTTGGCACATTCGGGCGAACAGACCGCGTTGTTGTAGTAGCGCATGGCGTAACTGCACGTTCTCGCAAAGTGGATTGTCAGAAGCGTCGAGTCCAGCGCGGCGACAAGCCTTGGCTTCTGGTCTTCCTCACTCTCGAAGGCATCACGCCATATCTGTGCCGCGCACAGGTCGCCTGCTTCGTCCGGGTTCTCTGCGCCTTCTGCGGGGTCTGCTATGAGAATATATCCTACGCCTTCCTGCTTGTCTTCGTAAACCCGCCACACGTCCATGCGGTTCTCTTTGGGCATCTCTATTGCCGTTACTGGCGTTGAGAGCAATCCCTGTAGCTTCATGCCGCGAACTGTCGTGTCGAGTATACCGTGGCTTTCTTCTGTTGGCGTAAACCGGAAATACTTGCAGGGGTACTGGTATTTCTGAATCCAATAGTTGATTTTGTTCCGGTCGAAGTAGGGGCTGCCTGTGGCTTCGGTCGGTATTCCCCAGATACGCGCACCTCTCTGCCATGCTTCCATGTTTTTGCGCATGACCATGACGCGCTCGTTATCGCGGTACGGCGAGTCGAACTGTGTTGCGTGGAACACCTCGACTTCCGCGCTCTTTGATTCCGGCATGAGAATTTTCTTCGACCACGTGATTCCGAGATACGGAGTCTCCACAACCGACAGATACTTGGTGTGTTGCTGTGCCGACTGGAATACTTCGTATCCGTCGTTGCCCGGAGGCTCTTCGTCCAACACAGTTGAGAACACTTCCAATGCTTCAAACCTTGCGGAGCCTGACTCGTAGGTGATAACCACAACACGGCACCCACGCGCCATGTTGATGATTCTGTCCTTGACGTTGACGCCCTTGTTTCCCCGATTTCTGTCAAAGAAGTGTTCCGGGTAAACGGCCTTGTTTGGGTCGGTCAGATACGGCCACCATGTTTCGAGCATTGCCCGCTGGTAGGTACCGATACGGATTTCCGATCCCGGCGGTGCAATCTTTTCTTCGGGATATATTCCAACTCCTTCGATACACCCGCAGTCCCATTCGCTCCATCCTTCGGGCAACTGTGCTGTTGTGTCGTAGTCTATGAGTTCGCCCGTCTTGCTGTCGTGGCGTCCCCATCTGCGGATATTCTCTTCGCTGATAATCCGCTTTACGTCCGTGACGTGGCCTTTCGGAAACCGCATCGAGATTGGAATTTCACCGGAAAGCTGGATTCCGTTTTCGATGAGCGCGGCTCGGCTCTTGCCTGCCTGTGAGCCTGCAAGAAGTCCACGAATGAACTTGGTGGACATCATGTAGCCAGTCTGGAACTTATGCGGGTCGGTCCCGAAATGGCGAGTAAGTTCCTGCGAGTACAAGTCAATGCCGTCTTCGAGTGCTATCTTGATTTGCTCGTCGGTACGCTTCTCTACGTCCCACGGCTCGAAGTGGAAGAACGGATGATGCACATGGTCGCCGTCTTTGTACGCGACTATGGCATCGGCTATTGACTCAAAGGCTTCTGTCATTTGCTCGGAAACTGGCACAGACCAGCGGGATTCGCTTTCGGTTTGCGATGGGCCTTGACGTAAGCTGAGTTCTTGACACTCGGCATTCCACTCGGTCCTGATTTCGGATGCGATATTTGTGATTTGTTCTTAGCCATGATTTTCTCCTTCTCGTAAACTGGCAAGACAGGACTTGAACCTGTGACTTTCGGATTAACAATCCGACGTTCTACCAACTGAACTACTTGCCAAAAATGGTGGCAGGGGCGGGAGTCGAACCCGCGACCTTTTGATTATGAATCAAACTAGCTACCACTGCTATCACCCTGCTCCTATCTTGCTGTCGGTTTCAAAGTACGGAATATCTCTGCAAACTTCAAGAGGAAACTTTCTCTGTCGTCTTCGTTGTGGATGAACAGAAACGCCGCCTCGATTATCTGCGGGAGTTTGGCTTTTATGTCGTCGATATGCACGAACAGATTTGAGTTGACCGTAAACTTGTCCTTGGAAATATCGGAAACCGTTTTCGCCAATTTGCAACTGAGTTCTATCCGCGTCTTGTCTGACATCGGAATAGGGTCGCCGTTCTTCCCCGAACCTTCGTACATCGTTTCTTCGTCTTGGAGCATTTGCTGAAACTTGGTGAGAGTTTCGCGCACGAACTCCATAGCCTCGCCCATCTCCTGATTGGCGGTAGCTACTCCGGCTTCCTGCTGAACGAGGTTGCGGTATTCTTTGGCGGTCAGGTTTGCGTTCGCATAAGATTGCATCGCCCGAACGCTTCCCTGTGCAACATCTTTGCATATCTTCGGATCGCGTTTCTTCTCATGCTTCGCACAGAACCCGACTCCGATATGGCCGCTGTCGATTCCGATTCCGTAGAAATCTCCTGTTGTTCCGTAGCCCGCAGGATTGGTGCAACGGCAGAGGTCGCACGGCACATGGTTCAGTTCGCTGTGAGAATAGTCGCCTTTTGCTCGTAATGCCTTGACCTTGGCTTGGTCCTTCGCAGGGCATCGGGGAAGTTTCGCTCGCGGCGGAAGGCCAAGAAAGCTCTTCACGTACCGCACAACTTCTTTCATGTCCTTAAGGCGGTGGGTAGTTGGCTGGATACTCACGTCGGCTGGCCCCATCGTGTTACGTGCGGAGTTTGCGCTTCGCAATCTCTACATTTCCGCACAACATACTTGCGTTGTTCCTTGCGTTCTATAGCCCGAAGGATACTCTTTGTACCGCAAGCCGTACACTGGCAGTATTGCGGGTCAAGGAGTTCGATATAGGGCTTGTAGTTGGTCATTCGGAATCCTGTTCGGTTGGTTGCTGACTATTTCTTTCGGCAACTAATTTCGCAAGATGTTTTCTTTCGATGGCAACAAGTTCATCCTGAAGAAATTTCATTGGCACGTTAAATCTGACTACTCCGAAGACTATTGCTCCAGCCGCTACTACGAATCTTTGTATTGCGGTCAGACTGATTTCTATTCCAACATTGCTCATTCGGAATCCTCTGCGTCAGACTTCGGGGAGCTTTCGGGCTCGGCCAGAGTTGGAGGTAGTGACACTCTCGGAGGGATTGAACCGTCAGGCTCACCCGAAAGTCTGCGCATAGTGTCAAAGCAGTCTTCGCAAATCGGGTCTAAATCAAATTGCGCTTTCTTGTAGCTGAAAGCTTCGCCCTCACATTCCTTGCCGCAGTTAACGCAAACCCAAATAACCTCGTCCATTTTCCGCCTCCAGTTCTGTTTCGGAATTGTTCCAACTCAACCTTCACAAAAACTATACCCGACTTTCCCGAACCTGTCAACCCCTTCAGGCAATTTTTCCGAAACTTTTTTCGCCCCTACTTTGTACCGCAAAGTACCGCCCGAAAGTAGGTCAATTTCAGACGTGCTTTTATCGTCGAAAACAGACCCTAAAAAGCAGACCTCTTTTCCCTCTCTTCTCTTCTCTTCTTTTCTCTTCTCTTCTCTTCTAGTGCTAACGAAATGGCATTTGCTGTTAACGCGTTATCAACAAAACAGGATTCGTTGATAATAAATTTTCTCAAGTGCCCGTTATTTTAACATTTCTCAAAAATTGGAAAGTTTCGAATTTTCCGAAAATGACGTAATTTTGACGTAGTTAAGGAATGCATCATTGAGGAGTAAAATCGGGGGGTAAAAGGGGTCGATTTCGACTCCCTTTTTGGGGCCCTCAAATCAGGTACTTTCGGGGTACCTTTTTGCGTCTCATTTTTCGGCCTTGGAACCCCCTCCCTTTCCTAGTCTTCCCGGCTAAGAAAACTTCCTCCGCCTGTTTGCGATATACTGTCCTCAAACGCCCTACAAAGCCCGATCTCTTCCAACCCTTATCCTAACCCGTTTTCCGCTTT
>Ga0180431_10005326_pt1 | contig 15689 bp, 12 predicted proteins | sample SS_ome_11_FD_132459 | JGI IMG/M metagenome (GOLD analysis project Ga0180431, IMG submission 132459) | Hypersaline lake sediment archaeal communities from the Salton Sea, California, USA - SS_1_MS_1 metaG | ecosystem: Environmental > Aquatic > Non-marine Saline and Alkaline > Hypersaline >... | reverse complement strand
CACTACCACGACAAATACCGCTATTGCCTTTGGCTTCACAAAAACCTATCCTTTCCAGCCGGTCAGCTTCAATATCATGGAATACATGATACCAAAAAAGCCCTTTATTTTCAAGCTTTCGGCAAGACTTGATCACAGGGAGGACTGAACGCTCGCAGAGATTCTCAAACTGGTCGCTCGCATTTATGTGGGTGATGTGCGGCTTATCGCCTTGCCTGCCACTTGTTCTCCAGGTCCGGCGAGGATCTCTTGGCGATTACCTGGCGAAGATCGGTCAGAAATTGCTGAATTCCGGCGGTCTGTGGATCGATTTTTTCGACCCGTTCGGCATATTCCAGGGCTTTGGCAAAGTCGCCTATCTCGTAGTGTGTCATCGCGGCGTTGATGTTCGCGGCGAGATGATCGGGCTCGATTTCGCAGGCCTTGCTGAGTGCCTCGGCAGCCAGGACCGTCTTTCTCATCATAAGATAATCCCAGCCGAGGTTGAACCGGTCCTCGAAAGACCAGGGATTGAGCTGCGTGGCCATCTCACACGCCGAGGCGCTCTTTTCATATTCCTTCAAATCCTGATGGATCTTACAGAGCAGGGAATAAGCCAGCGAGAATTCCTCGTCGGTTTCGATTGCTTTGTTGAGTTTTTTAATCGCTTCTTTGACCTCGCCGGCTTCTCTGAGCGTAACGGCATCGACATACAGAGAAACTGCGCTTTGCTGCTGCCCGCAACCGGTTAAAAATAAAAGTGACAGGCATTGCAGCCCCATGCCGATAATGATCCCGGCTCTTGCACTAACACGCATGTCTGTTTCCTTCCGTGTTTAGGAACAACATTGCGATTGACGGCTCACAGAAATAATCGCACCCCTAAGGGATGGCTTAGCCGCTGAATTATGGGACGACGGCACTTCCAGTCCTATGCGCACCTGCGGCTACAGGCCTGATGCGCAATTGATCGCCCTTATACCTATACTTAATCGGCTTGATTACAACGCGGCTGTTGATCTTTTTAATACTTTTTCCATCTCGACCAGCGCGATAAACTCAACGATTTTGCCGATCAAATAGCACAGAGAGGATGATTCCAGCGAGAAATAGCTTGACTTTGGCCCAAAGGTTTTGCTATAATAACGATTAAATAGTTACTATGGTGTCCGGCTTGCGAGGCCGTAACTGGGGAGTAGGCAGGAGGGGACACTCATATTACTTTCATCGCACTTACGGAACGGATTTTTGAAGAGGAAAGTGCTCAGAAGCGCACTATAGGCGCGCACTGAGACGGCGAGTTTTGTGTACGGTGCAGAGATTCTCTCTATTCACGGAATTTACTGCGGTCCACCGACGGGGACGGAGTCCATCGAAAATAATGAAGAATTGAGAATTAAGAACTGAGAATTGGAAAGACAAGAATCCAGAATCAAGATTCCAGAATACAGAATGTCACGTCGTTTCATTCTGACTCCTGAATTCCAAATTCTAAATAAGGGAGGCCGAAATTGAAGAAAGCAGAAACTGCAACCAACAACCTCAGAAGCAAATTCCTGAGAGGCGCTTCGCTGATAATCCTCACACTTGCGGTGATGATGCCGGCCGCGACCTTGTGCAAGGCAAGCGAAAAAGCGAAAAGCAACGCCCTGCAAAAAGCGGCACAAGAATGGATTCAGGTCGGGATGGAACAGCAAAAGCGCTCGCTGTTCAAAGCAGCGGAGAAATCTTTTCAGCGAGCGGCGATCTATCGAAGATATCTGAGTGACGCCGAACGGAAAAAGCTCGATGAGCTATTGGAAAAATCGTCCAATGCGGCGCTGGCCAGGGAACTGACCTCAGTCGGCACAAAGAAGACCGACAAGCTGGTCCGGCCGATTCGACTCATCGAGGACGCAAAAGTCATCCCATTAGACACAAAAGGTATTGAAGTGAAGCCCCGGGCCCGGATCGCCGAGCCTAAAGCCGACAGCATCAAGGAAGGCAGGCTGCTGACCAGGAAAGAGTGGGAATATATCGCCGAAAGGCCCATCCCGTCAACAAGCTCGTTCGATAAACAGGTGAAACTACCTACCAGACCGGCACCACCTGTCAAGACCGGAAAATCGGCAGAAGCAATTGCCGGTCCGAGAATCACCTTCGAGCCCGGCGATGAAATCGAAGTCAAGTTCTTCTATACTCCGGAACTCAACATAACACAAACCGTTCGTCCGGACGGGAAGATTTCGCTTGAATTGATCCGCGAAGTCAGGGCTCAGGGCAAGACCGCCGCCGAGCTTCGGGACGAGCTGATGAAACTCTACGATCCCCACCTGAGAGCGCCGGAAATTGCAGTAGTGGCTCGATCTTTCTACAACCAGCGCGTATTCGTCGGGGGCCAGGTCTTCAGGCCAGGCGTCGTGGAGATGCCCGGGCCGATGACGGCCCTTGAAGCTGTCATGGAGGTCGGCGGGTTCGATATAAGGGAAGCAGAACGCAAGAGCGTAATCGTCATCCGCTACACCAACGGCCGGAGACACGCATACAAGCTCGATCTGAAAAAAGCTGTTGCGGGTAAGGAAACCAAGCCTTTCTACCTGAAGCCCAAGGATATCGTGCACGTGCCGCGAACCAAGATTGCAAAACTCAATCAGTGGATCGACCAGCATATCAACAAGATTATTCCCGACACGGGATTCTTCTTCAGAAGGACAACAGGAGATTCCGCGTACGGCATGGGCAGCTACCGCTAAAAAATGAAAGATCAAATATCAAACATAAAAATTTCAGTGTTGCTACAAAGAAATGCAAAGATCAAAAATCAAAATGCAAAATAGCGGAATCCGCCGCTGGCGGATGACTTCCTCAATTTTGCATTTTACCTTTTGATTTTTAACTTTTTCTTCTCTGGTAGGAGGAAGACAATTGTCTGATAAAGAAACAAAGCTCGAAGAGACAACGCCGCAGGGATCGCTGCGAGATTTTTATTACGTACTTTTCCGCTACAAGTGGAGAATAATCATATTCTTCCTCGTTGTAATGGTGATGACGGCAGTGGCGGTCGTTTTGGCCACGGACATCTACAACTCCAAGGCCAAACTCCTGGTGCGTTTGGGCCGCGAAAGCGTTACGTTGGATCCGACGGCTACAACCGGGACCATAATTCCGGTCCGCCCGTCTCGCGAAAGCGAGATGAATACGGAACTGGAGATCCTTCGGAGCCAGCAGATCGCCGAGATGGTGGTGGATTCCATAGGGGCCGAGGCGCTGATCTACAAGGAGCATCCCGTGGCGCACTCGAGCGCTTCGACAATGGCAAAGATCAGGAAGCCGCTCGATGTTCTTGCCAAGAGGATTCGGCAGCTCAAAGCACGGTCCGGCAATATGGGATCTACAGACTCTTCGGATAAGCGCGACAATGCCATCCGCATGGTCATGAATAATTTGCAGGTCGAGACTCAACAAATGGCCAATACGATAAACCTGGCCTACAAATCTCAAAACCCACAGTTGGCTCAGGATGTGCTGACCAGCGTTATTGAGTCCTATCTGGAAAAGCATATAGCCGTGCATCAAACGCCGGGCTCACATCAATTCTTCAAGCAACAATCAAGCCAGTTGCAAGAGAAGGTTACACAGCTCGAGACCGAGCTGCGGAACTTGAGGAACGAGACGGGTATCACTTCGCTCGATGAGCAACAGCGGGTTATCCTGGATCGTATCAGCCTTCTGGAGAGTAATAGAAACACTGCGGAGATCGCATTAGCAGCCTCGACGGCTACAGTGGACGCCCTTAAGAAAACACTTGCCGAGATGCCCGACACGGTTGTGACTGCAGTAACCGAAGGCTTTCCCAACGTCGCCGCCGATGGAATGCGACAGCGGTTGTACGAGCTGCAGCTTATGGAACAGGACCTCGCATCCAAATACGAGCCCCAAAGCAGGCAGGTGAGGGATATCCGCAAGCGGATTGCCGCAGCAGAGGCGTTGCTTAATGAAGAAAAGACGGAGCGCACTCAGATCAGCAAAGGATTGAACACAACTTATGTCTCGCTTCAGTCGGCGCTATTGAGCGAGCAGGCAAGCATGTCGTCTCTTCAGGCACAGGTTGAAATGCTTCAGACCAAGCTGGCCAGCGCACAAGAAGAGCTGAGCACTCTCCACGACATCGAGGTCCAGGTCAAGGCCCTGACGCGCGAGATTGAGATACAGGAGGCGAATTACCGCAAGTACGCCGAGAACCTCGAGCAGGCCCGTATCGACGACGCTCTTGAGACCGGGAAAATTTCAAATATCAGCATCCTGCAGGCGGCGACGCTTCCGGTCATTCCGGAAAGCTCAAGAAGAATGCTAACACTTCTGTTAGGACTTGCCGTCGCGATCTTAGGCGGGATAGGAATTGCTTTCGTTTCCGACTACGCGGATCATTCAATCAAAACTCCCAAACAAGCGGAAGATAAGCTGGGGCTGTCTACACTTACCTGTATCCCATACGTCCCGACATTCAGCATTAAACGGCAGTCGAGAGTTAAGGGATACCACGAAGCACTCGATGTTCTTGAGGAGCAGCTCCTTCTCGGCCCCCAAGGCACCAGAAAACTTCGCGTTCTTGCTATTACGGGCTCTCACCGAAATGAGGGCGTCAGCGCCGTTGCGGCGAACCTGGCGACCACGCTGGCGCGTCTCGGCCAGGGAGACGTCCTGCTCGTAGATGCAAATCTAAGCCACCCCTCGGTTCACGAGACTTTCAAGACAAGGCTCTCGCCCGGGCTGGCCGAAACTCTTACCAACGGCAGCAACAACGGCGGCGCAGTTACTCCGTCACAGGTGCATAATCTCCACATTCTATCCGCGGGGGCTGCCAGGAGCAATTACTCGGAGATTTTGAATACCGGCCAGTTGCGGAAGCTATTGAATTCCTGGAAAAAGAACTACCGTTTCATAGTAATCGACCTGCCGGCCGTGAATGAGGCAAGCTGGGCGATACGAATTGCTCGTCTTTGTGACGGCGTCTGTTTGGTAGTTGAGGCCGAACGCTCTCGCTGGGAGGTTGTTGACAGAGTCAGGGAGCAATTGGTCAAATCCGAAACCAACCTTCTCGGAATCGTCCTTAACAAGAGAAAATTGCGCATTCCGGAGTGGTTGTACCGGACGCTGTAGAGCAGATCGCCCCCTGCTTCCAAGCCACCATAAGGCGAGTGAAAACCTATTGGCGCAAGCGCCGGGATCCGTCATTCGCAGCTATCTTATGCGGTTTTCTGAAAATATGTGCATTATAGGGCCTAAATTTTCCGAGAAATCCGAAGAAATACTTGACGCAAATGGCAAAAACTGTTAATTTAGCAAATACAGGTGGGTCGTATAGTGGCTGAGGAGGCCATTTAAGTTACGCAGAATACGCAAACCCACAAGTATTTGACTGTGCTTGTGGGGAATAGGAGTTTTGCGGCATCTGGAGGCTGCGTAAGGAGTTGAGTGGTGAGAAGTATATTGGAGTTGTGGGCCTCCCTAAAGACGGGGCTGGTTCTGCGCAGTCCTAAGGGCTCCCATCGGAAGGCGGGCTCGACGGGCAAATTGCAATCTCCCGATCAATTTGAAGCCGCCATAAGGCTCGAACAGGCCCGAGTAGACCGCAATGAGCATGCTTTTTCACTCGTGGTTTTGGGAGTCGGCGACTTCGAAGCAGATTCGACCGTTCTTCAATCCTTGATTCAATCGCTCAGAGACCGCGTTCGTTCAACCGACGAAATCGGATGGTTCGATGATAATCGCATAGGCGTTCTACTGCCCTACACATCCAGGGACGGCGCACAGAAGTTTATTGACGACATCCGGCGGGCAATGGATACCAACACTTTACTGCAAAAATACAATATTTACAGTTATCCTTCGCATTGGCACTTTGATGATGGCGACGCCAATTCCGGCCGGCCTCTATTGAGAAAGGAACAAAGCCCCGAAGACCAGTTGCACTTCAAGGACATCCGCGGCAATTGGGATGCGACTGGAACGGAAACGTGTACGCCGTTATGGCAAAAGGTCCACGGGGGCGAGCTTCCGATATGGAAGCGGCTCATCGACATCGCAGGCGCTCTGTTCGGACTTGCCGCAGCGTCGCCTTTCCTGCTCATCCACACAATCATACTCAAAACCGTTTCTCCGGGGCCGGTTTTTTTCAGGCAGCAGAGAATCGGTTATATGGGGCGACCGTTTAGAATGTGGAAGCTCCGGACGATGGACGTTAACGTCGATACGTCTTTCCACAGGAAACACGTCTCCCAACTGATAAACGGCTCCAACAAAATGGACTTGGAAAGGCCCATGGCCAAGCTGGACAATAATCCGCACATAATTCCCGGCGGGATAGTGCTGCGCAAACTGTGTCTGGATGAAGTACCACAGTTGATCAACGTGCTCCGCGGGGAGATGAGCCTGGTGGGACCCCGGCCGTCTCTTCAATATGAGGTTGAGGAATTCCTCAAATGGCAGCAAAAACGTTTCGACGCCGTGCCGGGAATGACGGGGCTGTGGCAGGTCAGCGGAAAGAACAAGCTCAGCTTTTCAAAAATGATCAGGCTGGACATTCAATATTCGAGGCAAAAATCTTTGTGGTTGGACTTGATGATCCTCTTGAAAACACCGTTAGTGATAGTTTCTCAATTAAGGGATAGTCTGGTCTTACGCAGAAAACAACAACTAATGGTGGAGGGCAAGCATGTATAATATTGCAGTAGCGGGCTGTGGTTATTGGGGACCAAATCTGATTCGGAACCTGAATTCGCTTTCCGATTGCGTACTGAAATCCGTATGCGACATAAACTCGGATCGCCTTATACATATGAAATCGCTGTATCCCTCGGTCGAGACTACTTTCAACTTCGACGATCTGATCAAGGATCGTGACATCGACGCGATTGTGGTGGCCACACCTGTTAAGTCTCATTACGAGATGGCCAAAAAAGCCCTGCTGGCGGGAAAGCACACCTTCATCGAGAAACCGATGGCCCGCTCTTCGAAGCAGTGCGAGGAGCTCATAGCTCTGGCCGAAAAACGAAATCTCGTGCTCATGGTCGGGCACACATTTATATACTCCAGCCCCATCAAAAAGATAAAGGAGGTCGTCAGCTCAGGTGAACTTGGAGAACTGCAGTACATCAGCGCCCGCCGGCTGAACCTCGGCCTGCTGCAAAAGGACATCAACGTGGCCTGGGACCTGGCGCCGCACGATATCTCAATCATTCTATATGTCCTGGGAAAAGAGCCTGTGTCGGTCAATTGCCAGGGAAAATCCCACGTCGCCAAGGGCGTCGAGGACGTAACCAATATGACACTGAACTTTTCCAACGGCGCTTTCGGAATAATTCAGAGCAGTTGGCTCGATCCCAACAAGATCCGGGAGACTGTGTTCATCGGCAAGAAAAAGATGCTTGTCTACAATGACGTCGAACCAATCGAGAAGATAAGAATCTACGACAAGCGCGTTGAGGCCCCGCCGCATTACGATTCGTTCGGGGAGTTTCAGTATTCCTACCACTATGGGGGAGTTTATAGTCCGTATATTCAGTTAGTCGAACCTCTGAAGGTCGAATGTCAGCACTTTCTGGACTGCATCCGGACGGGCGCAAAATCCGAATCAAGCGGCGCCGAGGGGCTGCAGGTTGTCCGGATTCTCGAAGCGTCCTCCTCGTCGCTCCAGATCGGCGGAGGCCAGGTGGCGATAACCCGCTACCCGAAGATAGCCGCACGAGCAGTATAGCGGCACAGCTGACCTTGAACCGCGAATGAAATCTAATTAGTGTCTATTCGCGTTAATTCGTGGTTTCTATTCATCATAATGATTAAAGCCTGCGGCAATCGACTTCGAAGTCTCTCACAGCTAAAGAAAAACGTCGCCTCCGGAGCCGTTCTTTCGTGCTTCGACTCTGTGGCCGGTTTTATAGCCTACCCGATTTATCTGAAATATCTCGGAGCGGAACAATACGGATTATGGGCAACCGTATCTGTTGTCCTGACGTTTTGCCGGCTCGGACAGTTCGGCATTGACACGGCGATAACAAAATATGTCGCCGCCGAATACGGACAGAAGAATCCAAGAGCGATCACGGAATATATAAGTACTTCATTTTACATTCTGATGATGCCATCTTTGATAATCGTCGGCATTCTCGGCTTATTGAACTCGCACATTGCCGGTCACCTTTTTACTAATGGAGCCCCGATTGCCAATGTCGGCCGTATTATCTTCCTCGTGGGAATCCTGTCCGTGCTTGTTCTTTTCGTCAATGTCATGCGAGGCGTTATGGCAGGTATCGGCAGGTTAGACATCGCTAACTATGTCTCCGCCGTCGGTCGAATTTCCCAGGTCGGATTGGCTGTGATCCTGCTGTTGTTCGGGTGCGGGATCTGGAGCTTGTATTTCGGGTTCCTTCTGTCCTACGTACTTCCGCTAACAGTCTGGGTGCTTATACTGAAATATACCTATCGCCTACGTCTTTTCAAACCTCTGGCGTTCAGAAGAAAAAAATTCATCGAGTTGCTCAGATACGGCGGAGGACTGACGATGGCATCCGTGACCAATATGCTTGTGATGCCCTTTAATAAACTGGTTATCGCCCGATTCGTAGGTCTTTCCGAAGTCGCTTATTACCAAATTGCCAACAGAGTTATCACTTCGCTCAGGGGCGTGTTCGTCCAGGGATTACAGGCTCTCCTGCCAAGAATAAGCGAATTAAAAGGCAAAGGCGACGGAATTGGCGAGAATTCCAAGAGAATCGTCTCTATACATCGCAAGGGAATGAAGTTGCTTCTGCTTTGCGCCTTTCCCTTGTTTGCACTGGCATTCGTGTTTGCTCATCCGCTTCTTAAACTTTGGCTCAGAGACGGATTCGATCCGCAAATTGCAATCGCTGCGAGAATTCTAATAATCGGATGGTCCGCCAACATCCTCGCCTCTCCCGACTACTTCACTTTTTTGGGTATTGGCAGAGTAAGGAACATTGTCATCGCAACATGGCTAAAGACCGTAACCAACATCGTACCTATCATACTTCTTCTGCTGCTGGGAACGAGACTTACATTGACTACAGTAGTAACGCTCATGTCGGCAAGTCTGATCGCAGGGGCGATATTCCTGAAATACAAATACGTCGTATACACGAAGAAGAAACATCAATGGCCGAGAGTAAGCCAAATTTTCTTATCGTAGGCGCTGCTAAGAGCGGGACTACCGCATTGGCGGACTATCTCAGGCAGCACCGGGATATTTACATACCGCAAGTAAAAGAACCCAGGTATTTCATAAGTGAAATCATTTCGGAAATTAGTGAAGAAGATCCACAAAAAGAATACATAAAAGAGACATCAACATTAACAGGCGCCGAGTATTACAGGCTGTTTCAGGATAAGGCCTGCTACAAGTTTCGCGGAGAAGCAAGCGTTCATTATCTGTATTATTATGAAAGCGTCATACCAAAAATAAAAGAAGAATTGGGCGACATTCACATCATTATGATACTCCGGCATCCGGTACATCGAGCAATTTCAAATTATTTCTATAATAAGAGAGAGCGCTGCTCATTTGAAGATGCCTTAGCCAATGAGGCGACGAGGAAAGCAAAGAAGTATAATTGCTTCTGGTTCTATAAAGAATTGGGATTCTATTACCGCCAAATGAAGGCTTACATAGACAGCTTTTCAAATGTGAAGGTATTGTTGTACGACCGGTTCCAAAGCGATCCTCAGGATACCTGCAATGAGGTTTTCCGGTTTTTAGGCCTGAAAACCGTGCCCGTCGAGCGAGGGAACAGAGTAAACGTCACGAAAATCCCAAGATCCAAGGCGGTGAAGTGTTTACTTGAAATTGAAAAAAAGGCAATTTTAGCAAAAAAGCTGGCTATGAAAATCGCGGGCGACCGGTTGAGGGATCAGAAGAAGAAATGGTTCATAAGACCCGACCACAATCACATCGATAAAGAACAATACAATAAGCTGATAGATCAATACTTGGGCGATATCAACAAAGTCGAATCTGAGTTAAATTGTGATTTATCATGTTGGAAGAAGCATAAATGTTAAAGAGAATTAGCATATCATCCGTTCTAATGTACGGCCTTCTATTTGTCTGCGTTAGCACATCGAATGCGTGGGGACCCTACCCGGAGTCATCCCAGGGAGAAATATTCCGCTTTGATAAAATTGCACTCTTTGGAGAAGCCAAGATTTACCAGATATTTGCAGGCTTGTTTTTCCTGATACTCTTTTATGCTAAATTCGGACCGGCCGCACGGGGAAGTATTTTAGGAGACAGAAGCTACCTCAAAAATATCTTCCTGTTGTACTTCTTCGGCGTAAGTGCCCTGATGTACATGACCATGCATTTCAAGGATATTGAACCGCAGGGGCTTGGTATAGGACCGTTTTTGAGACTTTTCGTATACTTCGCCGTGGTCTTCTACGTGCAGGATATCTTCCTGCGAAATAAAAAAGGCAAACAGTTGACCGGTATTGTGACAGGGCTTGAGGTTCTCTTGCTGTATAGGTGCTTTTACACAATCACAAAGTATATTCTGTCTCTCGGAATACACAGTCCTTTCGGAAGTGGCGTAAGAATGGGCTTTGAGAACGATTTTGCAGATTTCTTTGTCTTGTTGTTTATTATTGCTCTGGTTAGATTGTTGTTTGACAGAGATTCAAGTGCAAAACTTCGATTGCTGCACATATCGGGAATATTTGCATCCTGTTTGGTAGGCATCCTCTCTCTCCGAAGGTATTTTTGGATAGAACTTCTTATGGCGACGGTCATCATTACGTTTTTACACTATCGCTCTAACAGGACTCAATTCGCGAAAAGAGTTGCCGTATCCTGCTGCTCTACAGCACTGGTTCTCGGTTCAATCCTTTTTGTCGGACCGGGCAGCCTGACCAAGAATAAGTACACAGGCAGGCTGATGACGTGTTTGACTTTGGTGAATCCGCAATTTGCATCCGAACACGGAACAGATACCGGACACCGGGCGGAGATTGCCGACGGATGGCACAACGTCAAGAACCACTGGCTGTTGGGGATAACACCTTTCGGCCACGCAAAAGTCGAAAGAGGCGAGACGGCCGGGTGGCAGCATGGCTTGTTCGTACATAATGCATACCTGCACGTTTGGCTGCTCTATGGCCTGGCGGGTTTTGTTCTTTTCGTGTTGTTATATATAAAGTCTCTGAAATTGGGGCACTTCGTATTCTTCAAACAGAAGAATCTATTGGGATTGATTCTGATTACATTTTTGGCATGTCAGATGGTCAAGAACATTGTCTGGCCGACGGCGATTCTGTTCACAAACGTAACCATAATCTACATATTCCTGATATCACTCGTACTTAAGGCAAGCCGATCTCGAATTTGAGATCTGAGATTTGAGATCCGAGATCTGTTATCTGAGATCTGGGATCTGAGATCTGTTATCTGAGATTTGAGATCTGAGATCATAGCCCGCAGTTCTTAGCATATAAACTTTAAGGAGATTCGGCAAGTGACCGACAGCCCTTTAGTAACAATAGTCACGCCATCGTACAATCAGGCGGATTTTCTCGAACGGACAATATTATCCGTGCTGAAGCAGGACTATCCAAACATAGAGTATATTGTCATAGACGGCGGCTCCACCGACGGCAGCGTGGACATTATAAAAAAATATGAAGATAGAATTGCGTTTTGGATCAGCGAGCCCGACAACGGTCAGAGTCAGGCAATCAACAAGGGTTTCACAAGAGCAAACGGCGAGATTTTCAACTGGCTGAATTCCGACGATCTTCTGATGCCGAGTGCAACAACCATCGCAGTCCATTATCTTACGACACATCCCGAATACGGAATGGTATACGGCGACAGAGTGGTGGTGAACGAGCGGGATCAGGTTATGGCGTGCACAGAATTGCCTTCTTTCAGCAGGTTTTTCTACAAATTCAGATCCTGGCTTCCACAGGAGACCGCTTTCTTCAGGCAAGAATTGTGGGCCAAGACCGGCGGTCTGGACGAAAGCCTTCACAATTGCATGGACGGCAATCTGTGGCTGGAATTCCTGAAAGAGACCGACTTCCTGCACATTCCCTTTGTATTGGGAGCCTGGAGACAACACTCATGCGCCAAGTCTTTTCGAGCTTTCGGGAAGTACGCCGATGATGAAAAGGGATTCGCTGAGTCCAGAAACATGAGAGCCCGCCATCTCGGCCGAGTCTATAGGTGCCGACATCTTCAAAAATGGATGCGGCGGGCGGGCCATTTCAGACTCTTCCGCCAGAAGCTCTCAAAAGCCAGAAAGCAGCAAATAAGTAAAATCAACGAGCTTATTTCGCAAAGACACACACTCGTCCATTAGAGCAATTGCAGTCGGCTCGGCTCAGATCCCGTCAGCCACACAGCCGAGCTGCAATCGCCTAGGAGCCGCAGTCCGGGGGAATTCGGTGATATGAAACTGACACACTGTGTAGAGGCTGTAAGATCTGGTGGAATCCCGCGATTTCGTGGATTCTGCCTGTTTCCCGGCAAGAGGTTGCGCGTATATGGAAAGGTGACGATCTTGAACAAGAAAAATGTCACGATAGGCTCTGGATGCTCGCTCAACCATGGTGTGCTTATACAGGGTAACAGCAAAATCGTTATAGGCAACTACGTTACCCTGTCACAAAATGTCATGATACTGGATGCAGGGCTGGTCGAGGAGGACATCGCCGCCGGAATGGAACGCAAGCGTCATACGGCCAGCCCGGTGACGATCGGCGATCATGCCTGGATCGGAGCCGGGTCAATAATACTGCCCGGGGTGACAATAGGCCAACAGGCCATCGTCGCCGCCGGTGCAGTGGTCACAAAGAATGTCCCTCCGCGATGCGTCAGCGCCGGGGTGCCTGCAAAATGCATCCGTCGGATAGGGGCCAAACACCAGCGCGCATCTTGAGGACTACGAGCCATGTGGAACACTACGGACCAATTGTCCGCAAGCATCACAGTACGGAATGGCGTAGCACCGGGCAGGCGGCCTTAACAAAGACCTGCATATCAGCATGGACAGAGACCTCTGGTTGAGGTTCGCGAAGACCAGCAAGATATATCACATTCCATTTGTTCTGGGAAGTTGGAGGCAGCACAACGAAGCCAAATCGTATCTGGCCTTCGGCCCACAACATGCATCCGGCAAAGAATGCGATGAAAAAGCAAGGGTCGAGGCGATGCACCTGAGCCGGCTATATCGCTCGAAGCCGTTGAGACGAGCCGCAATCAAGATTGATAAGCTCAGAACGGTCGCCCAGATATACTCGAAGAAGAGAAAACGCGAGAGAACCGCCATCTATGGCCTGATAGCTGGCAATAAAGAGAGAATTGCCCGGAGCAAAGCGGTATCCTGAAGCATCCAATTTTCCTGATTGAATCCTATGCAGAATCACAAATCGGAAAAAGCCAGAATATTGTGGATTGCGGAGTTGGAGTTTTCTAGTTCGCCTCACAAGACCAGATTGATTGAGATGATTTCCAATCTTCAGCAGGATTTCGACATACACCTGCTAACGGTCTATCGCACTGAAAAAGTCCAACCCAAAGTTTTTCAGAATGAAATAATCTACTCCTGTGAGTTCTCAATACCCTATCTGAAACGCTTTAGCCGGTATGTCTGTCAGCGTCTGGCAGCTCCATCGCTGTTAAAACGCCTGAAACCTGACATCTTGATAATGAATTGTTCGAATCTTCGACTCTTCAAATATTGCGCTTCAAGGAAACAAAAATACAATTACAGACTGATTTTCGATGTTCGCACGTTGGCCGTGGACAGCAATCCTGTGAGAAACTGGCTGAACAGCAGGTTGCTGACATCGTGCCTGCGATACGCCGCAAAGCACTTCGACGGTATGACCTACATAACAGACCAAATGAAGCAATACTGCATTAAGGAGTACGGCCTGGCGCCTCACGCCAGCGCGATTTGGACGTCCGGAGTGAATCCTGAGATGTTCTCACCCTCAAAAGTGTCGTCGGAGCCTCATCCATTTACGATCCTGTATCACGGGCATGTCTCACGGCAGCGTAGAATTGACAATGCCGTCAAGGCAATGTCGCTGCTCAGGGACATTGACGTTCGTTTGAACGTGCTGGGAGACGGCGATGCCTTTGAAAACCTGAAGGAGCTTGTCAAAAATCTGGGAATTGAGAAGCAAGTCTCGATAGAAAGAACCGTTGATTACGAAGAGGTGCCCGAGCGGATCAATCGAAGTGACATCGGAATCCTGCCTTTCAATGACTGGCATAGCTGGAACGTCAGCTCTCCTATCAAACTCTTCGAGTATCTGGCATGCGGCAAACCTGTCGTTGTTACTGAAATACCGGCTCATCGCAATGTTCTCAAAGACGCCGAATGTGCCTTTTGGGCCAAGGAGAGTTCGCCTGAGCATGTTGCCATGGCAATTCGAAACGCATACGACAAACGCAGGGACTTTGATCGACTCTCCAGGGAAGCTCGAGAACTCGTCCTTCGAGAATATACGTGGCAGAGGCAGGCAGAAAAATTGGGCCGCTTCTGCGATTCTCTTCTATCGAACAATGACTCCTCAAGTAGTGCGTGACAAATGGGCTGCGGTCTTATATTGGACTGTGCCGATGGGCGAACGTGTCAAAATGCAGTCCCCAATTGTGCAATTATTACTGCCGCGTAATGAGCGAAAGAAAAATGGCAAAAGTTATTTATATCATTGCTGATTCGCACTCAGGATCAACTTTATTTGACATGGTCTGTGGAACGATTCCGGGGGTTTTCTCTCTGGGCGAGATTACACATTTTTCCTGGGAGCTATACAAGGATCAAAATGAGAATTCCACCTCCACGGCCGGCAGGTGCAGTTGCCTTCGGAAATTCAATGCATGTGAAGCATGGGGCAAAATCCTGGCTGTGCTAAACGAAAAAGTAGGCTATGACGTCTACGAAGATCCATACCGCTTTTCATTGGGCTTCGCTTCCCCACTGGAGTTGCACGCGTTCTTTCTTGGCATCGCCCGTCGGATGATCGCGTCAAAGTTTCTTTATTCGGCTGGAAGTCGCCTTGTTTCAGCCCGGTATCCGGCTTCAGCAGCCAATTCGTGGCTGCTCTTCGATATAATTGGCGAAGTATGTGGAGTCACGCACGTGGTCGATTCGTCAAAATGCTTCGTTCGTATGAACATGCTCCATCGTATGCGGCCGTCCGACATTCGCGCCGTTGTTCTGATGCGAGATGTCCGTGGCATTGCAGACTCTGCCCAAAGTCGCTCGCAAGATCCCATAGCTGCGGCACGGCAATGGTCTTGGTTTTATGAGCGGGCGCTGCGGACCCTTAGAAACGCACAGGCAGATTGGTTGTTGGTGAAATATGAAGACGTCTGCAAAGATCCCGCCAGGGAACGCCGACGGGTCGCCGAATTCGCCGGAATAGACGGTGTCCGGGGCGACTGCCGGATCGACACGCGGGAGCATCATTTGCTGGCCGGCAATCGAGTGCGCTACAAGGGCAAGCTGGAGATAAAGGAGAAAGACTGGCGAAAGCACTTGTCGGGTGATTTGGAGGAGCGCATCCTGAAGATAACTGAAAGATTATTCCGTGAATACCCCACTCTTGAACCATCGGAATAGTCAATCGTATTCGTTAGTTTTTACTGAACTTTCGCAAAATTGACGTTAGGCATATATTATTTCAGAAAATCGGCTTCACGATTTTCT
>Ga0180431_10005325_pt1 | contig 15690 bp, 14 predicted proteins | sample SS_ome_11_FD_132459 | JGI IMG/M metagenome (GOLD analysis project Ga0180431, IMG submission 132459) | Hypersaline lake sediment archaeal communities from the Salton Sea, California, USA - SS_1_MS_1 metaG | ecosystem: Environmental > Aquatic > Non-marine Saline and Alkaline > Hypersaline >... | reverse complement strand
CGTTCCCTTATGAGTATTCCGTAGTTCCACCCTTCGTCTTTAAAGCGCCTGTCCGTTACCATCCTGACGAATTGTTTTTTCGAACCGAACGCCCGCCGGATCGGGGTTCCGTTCTCATACAGCTCTATCACCTTCACCCTGAACGTCTCGACGGGAGAAACCGCTGTCAGCACATCGCCGCGGCTGAGGGGATTCTTGATCTCAACATGTATATCATTTTCCCTGAAATCCCTGATAAAACCCGCAACGCTCTGCTTTACGCGGTCCTTTTCATGCACATTCTGCATCGAACCGGATTGTCTGAAGAGAAAGCCCTTTGTGAATCCGTGGTTGTCGGTCATCCGTAAAAATCCCGAATCGTCATCGTTCCCATCCTGACGGCCGTCTCCGTATACACGGTCGAGCTCCCGCCGGTAGGCCCTGGCGGCGAGTGCAACATAGAGGATATTCTTCGTTCTTCCCTCGATCTTATACCCGTCGATACGAAGCGGCTTCATGCGGTCCAGCTCCCCCAGAAGGTTCAGGTCCCGTGAGTTCAGTATGTACGTTCCCTTCGAATCCTCCTCGATCGGGTGGAGATCGCCCGGTCTCTTTTCCTCCACGAGGTAGTATTTCCACCTGCACGTACCCGCGCATTCCCCCCTGTTTGCGTCTCTGCCCGCAAGCAGGTCGGAGAGGAGACATCTTCCCGAATAGGACACGCAAAGCGCTCCGTGAACGAATATCTCGAGCTCAACGTTCATGCATCTCTCGCGTATCCGCATAATTTCCCGGAACCCGAGCTCTCGCGCCAGTATGACCCGTTTTACACCGAGGTCACTCCAGAATCCGACGCTCTCCGAATTGGTGACGTTCGCCTGCGTACTCAGATGAACGGGTGTCGTGATTTTCAACCGTCTCACCAGCCGGAGCAGTCCGGGGTCGGAAATAATGAACGCATCGGGCCCCAGTTCCGCCGCCGCCAGCAGGGTCTTCTCGACCTCGTCGATGTCATGCTCATGCGCGAATATGTTCGCGGTCACAAAAAGCTTTTTTCCTGCCGTGTGGGCGTACCGGATAGACCGTTCGAGCATGGTCAGGTCGTACTGGTTCAGGTTGGCTCTGAGGGAGATGGATGGCGGCCCGGCATACACGGCGTCCGCACCGTATGCGAATGCGTATTTCAGCTTTTGCTCGTTTCCGGCCGGACATATGAGCTGAGGTTTCACCGTCTTTTCACAGCTGGGCACGGGAGAATCCTCCTGCCGTCTTCGGCCTCCGCCGGATAAATTAAATCCCATCTGTAAGAATGTATTTTCTGAAATATTCGTTTTCGAACAGGAAGGAACCATGGAAACGCGGTCGAACCCGGGAAGAAACGGCTAGTCCAAGCCCGCCTCATTCGTCGCTATCTTCAGCTTGTCGAGCTTTCCTTCTTCTTTACGAGGGGCGCGCGTTTTTTCATCGGACTCTTCTTTTTGCCGGGAGACGGGCGGCTTTTTTCTTTTCGCGGTTTTTTTCCCGGTTATTCCGACGATTTCCTCTATCTCCCTGCGGTCGAGTACTTCCTTTTCGAGGAGTCGTTTTGCGAGCCGGTCAAGCCTGGTCTTGTTCTCCGTGAGAATGGTCAAGGCCCTCTTATAGGCATCGTCGACAATCCGCCGAATCTCTTCGTCGATGAACTGCGAGGTCTGTTCTGAGTAATCCTTGTGACGGGCGATCTCCTTGCCGATGAAAATGGGTTCTTCCTTCTGGCCGTACAGGAGCGGTCCGAGCTTTTCGCTCATTCCCCACTCGCATACCATCTTGCGCGCCATACTTGTCGCCCGTTCAATATCGTTCCGAGCGCCCGTGGTTATTCCGCCCTTGCTGAACTCGATCTCCTCGGCGACACGTCCGCCCATAAGGAGAATCACCTGGTCTATGATATAGTCCCTCGTGAGGTTATGCTTATCCGATTCCGGAAGGCTCTGCGTCAAACCGAGCGAGAGCCCGCGTGGAATGATCGTCATCTTGTGTACCGGATCCGCGTTCGGCAGCAGCATTCCGAGAAGTGCGTGACCGGCCTCATGATAGGCGGTTACCTTCTTCTCTTCTTCGGATATGATGACACTCCTCCGCTCAGGACCCATCAGAACCTTGTCCTTTGCGAATTCGAACTCGTCCATGCCGACCCTGCGCTTGTTTCGCCGTGCCGCAAGGAGCGCGGCCTCGTTTACGAGATTGGCAAGGTCGGCGCCGGAAAAACCGGGGGTACCCCGGGCAATAACCTTGAAATTGACCGCTTTCGCAACGGGTATCTTCTGGGCGTGGACCTTCAGTATTCCCTCCCGGCCCTTGATGTCCGGTATGTCCACCACCACCTGCCTGTCGAACCTTCCGGGTCTGAGCAGGGCCGGATCGAGAACGTCGGGCCTGTTCGTGGCCGCCACCACGATGATACCCTCGTTCTCCTCAAACCCGTCCATCTCGACAAGGAGCTGGTTCAGGGTCTGCTCGCGCTCGTCGTGTCCTCCGCCGTAACCGGCTCCCCTGACCCTGCCGACGGCATCGAGCTCGTCGATGAAAATGATACAGGGCGAATGCTTCTTGCCCTGGTCAAAGAGGTCACGCACCCTGCTCGCGCCGACGCCGACGAACATCTCGACGAAATCCGATCCGCTCATACTGAAGAAGGGAACATCAGCCTCGCCCGCGATTGCCTTTGCAAGAAGGGTCTTTCCCGTACCGGGAGGCCCGATGAGGAGCAGGCCCTTCGGGATCTTCGCGCCGAGCCTCGTATATTTATCCGTGTCGCGCAGGTAATCGATGACCTCTTTCAGCTCCTCCTTGGCCTCCTCCACGCCCGCCACGTCCTCGAACGTGACCTTGCGGGCCGAATCAGGCTGAAGACGCGCCCTGCTCTTGCCGAACGAAAGCGCCTTGTTGCTCGTTCCCTGTATTTGCCTGAGCATGATGAACCAGAATATCCCGAGTATCAGTATCCAGGGAATTATGCCTACAAGGGCGTTGAGAAAGGGATAGTTCTTCTTCATCGCGCCCTTGAACTCGACACTGTTTTCCAGCAACAGTGGGATGAGGTTCGGGTCTTCATAGGGAATAATGGTATGAAACGAGATGAGTGGGGCTTCTCCCCCAGCAATATACCCGTAGATATCGGAATCGACGATCTTGAGCTGCTGTACCTTACCGTCTCTGACGAGCTGTATGAAGTTCGAATAATCGACCTCTTTGTAGGTTTCCTTCGGCTTGTTGAACATGAACATGAGAAAGAGGGCAACAAGTCCGATGATGGCGATGAGCGCCAGCCTGTTCGACGGCTTGAAGCTCTTGAAATCTTTTCTGTTGTCCACCGGAATCCTCTTTATACTATAACGAGCTCGGCTATGTAATCGAGCTCCCTGTATCTTTCATTATAATCCAGGCCGTATCCGACGACGAACCTGTCCTCGATTTCGAAGCCGCAGTAATCGACCGTTATGTCGATGTCCCGCTTGACCTTCTTATCCAGGAGCGTACAAATTTTCAGGCTCCTCGGATGATGGAGCTTCAGGTAATCGAGAATGTAACCGACCGTTAAACCGGTATCCACGATGTCCTCGACGAGGAGCACGTGTCTGTCACGGACGTCCATCTTCAAATCCTTGATGATGCGAACATCACCCGTTGACTTGGTTCCCTTATAGCTCGTAGCGGCGATGAAATCGGTATTCAGCGGGCTCTTTAACTCCCTGCACAGGTCGGCCAGAAAGATGAAAGCACCTTTCAGGTTACAGATGAGTATTAATTCCTCTGGTCCGTATTCACTTCGTATGAGGCGGGCGAGTTCTTCCACCTTTGCCTGTATTTGATCTCTGCTGATGAGAACTCTCAGTTCTTCCACGCCGGCCTTTCCGTCTGAAATAACCTGTATTCACGCTAAGATTGTTTACAGCTCAGTTCCCCGACACATACATTGACAGTGTCCGCGGAAACCATATAGTCGCGTGAAACCCTGTTGTCCTCACCGTAGATCGAACAAAATATCCCGATGATTTCGCCGTTATACTCCACCAGCGGAACCCGCTCCCTCTCAGAGGGCGGGACCTTGTGATCTATGAAAATATCCTTTATCTTTTTCGTTCCGAGATTACCCAGCGTTATCCGGTCTCCCTGCCTCCTGCTGCGAACCACGAGGGGAAGCTTCACCTTGTCGAAATCGAAATAGAGCTTTTTACCGCTGAAAACAGGTTTTTTTACCAGTGAGAACCGGATATGACCGCTGATTTCGTCAATAGAGAGCGATTTTCGGATCGACCTGACAAAATAAAGATACCCACTACCCTTTTCTTCGACAACTCTTTTCTCGAAACGAAGAACCCCATACTCGCAGAATACACGTAAATGTGAGTTGCTGAAAAGCTCCCTGTTCCCCTCTCCATTTATATTACTCAAACTATTCAGGACCTCGAAGGGAAGGTAAGTATCCTCGCCCGGAGGATTCAGGTTCTTCAGCATGTACAGTACGATCCTCCTCCGTAACGGGGTCTGTACGCGTAAGAATTTCTTTCGATCGATACGGTACCCCAGCGCGTCGCGGGAAAGAATGAGCGTTTCGAGCTCTTTTACAGCCAGATTGTCGAGAATTTCATTCTCCTCCTCAATTATGGACGATAGGTTGCTTATATGCTCACGGTATCGTCTGTTAAGGGATTCAAGCCGGGGGAGGACCGTATGTCTGATTCCGTTCCGCGGTATGGAAACATCGCTGTTCGTTTCATCCATACGGTAGGGGATATCCCGCTCTTTGAGGAAAGCGAGGATGGATTCCCGTCCTATCCGAAGGAGGGGGTGAATGAAAGGCCCGGACCTGGCTTTTATTCCTGTAAACCCGGTGGGCCCCGTGCCCGAGATTATCCTGAAAATAACCGTTTCCGCCTGGTCATCGAGCGTATGACCCGTGGCAATGGAATCGCACCCGGTTCGATCCATGATATGCAGCAGAAAATGTCTGCGCTCCCTTCGGGCCCATTCCTCGATGCTTTCTCCCTTTCTCCGGGAAGACTGAATGTCGAGTTTTTCGGAGTGAAAGGAGAGCCCGAACCTCCCGGACATCCGCCGGACGAATTCCTCGTCGAGACGGGCCTCTTCACCTCTGAGTCCGTGGTTGATATGCGCGACTGAAAGCCGCAAATCGAGGTGGGACTTCATGAGAGAAAGAATATGGAGAAGAGCCGTCGAATCGGGACCGCCTGATACCGCGACAAGAATTTTGTCACCCCGGTCGAGGATTTTCTTTCGTGTGCAGTAATCCATGACCCGGTACAGCACCCGGTCTCCCGGCTCAGAAGCCTTCACGGTTCCGCCATTCCTTTCTCGGTATTGTTACGATATTCGTATCACAGCGGGGTACGCTTCCTGACGGCGGGGCATATGCAAGTCGGCTCGCGAGACCGAATTTCCGGAGGGTGCTATGTATTGTTGTACTTGTTCATCGCCTCTTCCATTGTTCCCGCTATCATCTCGTGAAGGGCGCTGACCGCCTTGTTTTTTTCGCTTTCAAGAGCCTTTCGCTCTTCAGGCAGGAAATCTTCCAGCACGTAATCGCAGAGTGCCATTTCCGAGCTCGCTTCCGGGCGTCCGATTCCGAACCGCATCCTGGGGAAATTGTCTGACTTCAGTGAATAGATAAGTGACTTTATACCGTTATGCCCTCCGGAACCTCCCCTTTTACGAATGCGTATCTTTCCAAAGGGGAGTTCCGTATCGTCGGCGACAACAATGATATCCGTCGTTTTTACCTTCAGGAAGCTTGCGAGGTAAAGCACCGCTTCGCCGCTCAGATTCATGAACGTCTGCGGTTTGAGAAGGACGACTTCCTCTCCGGCGCACACACCGCGTCCGAAAATCGCCTTTTTTTTCTTTATACAGAGATCTATACCGTGGACGCGGGCAAATGTCTCGACAATTATGAACCCGATGTTGTGCCGGTTTTTTTCATACTTTCTTCCCGGATTTCCGAGTCCGACAACCAGCTTCAATGATACCCCCACCCTCAGCGCGGGAATAATCTCCGGCTAAGATTTATTCCCGACTATTCTTTCACTGTAACCGAATAGAGAAAAAATTACTCCGAATCGGATTCTGTTTTTGCGTCAGCCTCCGTTTCCGCCTCCGGTTTCTCTCCCTCTTCCGGTTCTTCGCCTTCGACGGGAATCTCCTCTTCCAGAACCGGCTCTTCCACCTTGGTCGGAGTACCGATCGTGATAACGACCTGGTCGGGATTCGATAGTATCCTGACCTTGTCACTTACCTCGATATCCCTGACATGCAGCGAATTTCCGATATCCATATCGCTTACATCGAGGCTGATCGAATCGGGAATATCTTTAGGCAGGCACTCGACTTCGATGTCCCTGATAAAGACTTCGAGAATTCCGCCCTTCTTGACGCCAACCGAAGAACCGGTGACCTTGATCGGGATTTCCGTCTTCAGCATCTTCCCCTTTTCAAACTCGAGAAAATCGACATGCGTAATGGTCCGTTCGACCGGGTCCATCTGGAAATCCTTAACAATAACTTCGGTCTTATCCTTGCCGTCGATGGTAATGGTGATAATGGAATGCTCCCCTATCTCCTCGAAAAGCCTGCTGAACTGGTGCGCGTTGATTGTCAGGTTCCTGTTTCCCTTATATCCGTAGAGAACCGCCGGAATCAAACCCTTCCTTCTCATTCTGCGTGCCGGCCCTTTTCCTGTCTTCTCCCTTTGCTGCATATCAAGTATCTTTTCCATTGTAAATTCCTCTTGCTTTTCTTTTATTTTCCCCTACTCCAGTACGGTGATATTATTGGAGTAAGCGTCGAGAAAAAGCGGTGATACCGATTTATCCTCGTGTATTCTCCGTATCGCATCAGCCATGAGGCTCGCTATCGACAGAACCTCGACTTTTTTCGCATCCTTTCTCTTCTCTTCATTAAGATAAATGGAATCGGTAACAACCACTTTGGTCAGTGCCGAACTGTTTATGGTATCAAGTGCATTTGCCGAGAAAACGCCGTGCGTCGCACAGGCATAAATCTTCTTTGCACCCCGCTCCGCCAGGACGTTTGCCGCACTGCACAACGTTCCCGCGGTATCGATCATATCGTCCAGTATGATGAGATTCGACCCGGGGATAAGGTTCTCGCCGATGATGTTCATAACGGTCGCCTTGTTCTTTTCATACCTCCTCTTGTCGATAATAGCCATATCCGCTTTCAGGAGCCGGGCGAAAAACCGGGCTCTTTCCACTCCACCGGCATCGGGTGAAACAATGGTATACTGCTCCTTGCTCTTCTTGAAATAATCGAAGAGAACCGGTGTGGCGAAGAGATGATCGACCGGTATATCGAAGTATCCCTGTATCTGCATAGCGTGCACATCGAGCAGTAAAATCCTGTTGGCACCGGCCGTGGTGATCAAATTTACAACGAGCTTGGACGTTATGGGCGACCGGGGCTGGGCTTATCGGTCCTGGCGTCCGTACCCGTAATAGGGAATAACAGCCGTTATCCTGCCCGCGGACGCCCGTTTCAGTGTATCGAGCAGAATAAGCAGCTCCATGAGATTCTCGCTCGACGGATTGCAGGTCGGCTGTATGACGAAAACGTCCTCGCCTCTGACCGATTCATTGATCTGTACAAAGATCTCCCTGTCCGCGAATCGGCAGATTTCCACATCCGTTATGCTCACTTTGAGGCAATCCGCGAGTCTCTCAGCCAGATACTTGTTTGCCGTACCGGATATAATCTTCAAATCTGATCTAACCACTGGATCACCCTTCCTTTTTTTTGTATTCGTCGTATGCTATCCGGATACCGTTTACTCGATGGTTAAAACCAACCGTATTGTAAGGGATAGTGAGTGAATAAAGGTAATGCTTCAACACCTTATATACCGGTCCTCAGGATCAGGACACGCTCAATTTTAAACGTGCGGTCGGTCTTTCAACTTACTCTGGGGCGGGAGGATTCGAACCCCCGAATGTCAGGACCAAAACCTGATGGCTTACCGCTTGCCGACGCCCCATCACCCGTTGGTAAAGTATATTCTCACATTTGCCCACTTAATATAAGAATATATGAAATAGACGAAAATAAAAAAGTTTAGCCGCGCCGGGAGGGCTGATCGCTTCGCATAAATCAGGATCGCGTGAGCTTCGAGTTTTTCTTTGATACCATGTACCGGTTATTTAGGGTGAACTTCGAGTTTATAATTCATACCATGAGACAGTTATTCAACATTATAATTATTCTATTTTATTCAAAAAATTACTGAAGTCCACCGGAACCGGAAATTGTGTGTCTTAAGTATGTGAAAGCTCTATATACTGCATATTTCTTAAAACTCGAAATTCGCTCTATTTATCATGAAAATTATTTATGTTTTGTTTTATTAACTACTGAAGTCCGTTTGCACCAGCACATCTATGCTCGTGAAAGCTCAGCATTATCTCTATTTCTTAAAAATGGATATCCGGTCTCATTATTTAAGAGGTTATTATTTTTGTATTGAGGGATACGTCTTGACAGGCCGTGCTATTCCTTTTTATATGGTTCATCCTTCACTGTTTCCTGGTTATATGCATCCAGAACCGCTTTCTGCAGTACTTCACGAAACGCTGAATTTATCGGATGGGCTACGTCTTTGAACTCACCGCTCGTCGTCTTCCTGCTCGGCATGGCGACGAATATACCGCTCTGGCCGTTGATCACTTTCAGGTTGTGGACAACAAAGGAATCGTCGAAGGTTACTGAAACATACGCTTTCAGCTTACCCTCATTGCCCACTTTCTTTACCCTCACATCGGTAATATTCATTACGACAAATACCTCTTTTCTTATAATAGTATCCCTCGTTAAGGGTGAATACTATCATAAGAATATTCGTATGTCAAGAAAATTAAATTTGTACATGGAACCCCGGGAATAGGTCTTTCATCCTGAAAGGTCTTTCACCCTGAAAGCTCTTTTACCGGGTTTTTTACGAATCCGGTGGATAAAGGTTCCGGTACATCATTGCGGACACGTACACCTTTTTAACGAAATCGCGCGTCTCCGTAAAGGGTATCTCCTCGATGAAGCAATCGGTGCTCACTCTTTTAGCACGCCACCGGTTCACGTTCCCGGGACCTCCGTTATACGCTGCGAGCACGATTTCAGGCTCTTCGAACCGGCGGAAGAGATAGTGAAGGTATCGAATACCCGCATCGATGTTCATGGTGCCGTTAAAAAGAGTTTCTCCCGAGACATTCCGGGCGAGCATCCAGGATGCGGTTGCCGGCATGAGCTGCATAAGACCCACTGCTCCGACGGACGAAACGGCCTTTTCATTGTACCTGCTCTCCTCGCGTATGACCGCCTGTACGAAAGAAACATCCAAATCCGTTTGTCCTTCGAGATGCGTCTCAATCTCATAAGTGAAGGCGTCCGGGTAGAGCAGACGAAGTATTTCCGGAGGGAGATGGGCCCTGTATTCCTTTTTAACCGCCTTTACCAGGTTTTCGGCATAACGCACGCCGCCATGAAAATCTCCCGATTCATGGTGTATGAGCGAAAGGATATGGTTGAGTCTGGACCTGAGTTCCGCGCCGCAGAGGGGAAAAAGAAAACCGGAAAGCTCCTCGACCTCTCTCCCCAGGCCGGCGGCGTAGAGAACATAGAGAGGACCCGCCCTGATACGGTCGGACCGGAACATCCAATCCGTGCCGTCACCGGTGTCCGCCTCCGGTATACCGGTATGGATTTCCCTCCGTTCGTTTTCAGCATCCCTATCAGTAACACCCCCGTTTTGCTCCAGATACCGGACCGCCTTGAAAAAGTAATAGGAATTCGAAGCGCTCTGTTCGGCAACCACCCTCTGCATGTAGGAAGAATCGCTGTAAAGGCCGAGTATATAGAACGCCCATGCCCTGTACGATCCTGATGAAAGAGAAAGCACTGTTCTTTTCAGAAAATTTAACCCGCTGTCAACATGTCCCCTTTCGACTGCGTAATAAAAAGTACGGTATACGAGCGCATCCACCTCGTACCCTTTCCCGTATATCGATACGCATTTCACGACATCTTCAATATATTTTTCCAGGCCCCTGCTTCTCTTTTCCAGTTCGAGCCTGAGGAGGCAGGCTTCATAGGGAATCGTTTCAGTCCCGCCTTCACGCTCCGCACCGTATCTCTTCAAATAGCACAGTGCATCCTCTTTTTTTCCCATCTCGTAACAGCACCGCGCGGCATTCAGCAGTACGCCGGGGTTTCCCGTCTTTCCATAGTAGTCGAGATAAGTCTGCAGGGCGGACTCGCTATTTCCTCCATGGAAGTAGCAATACGCCCGTGTTAACAGCGCTTCCGTACCGGGAACCCTGAAACTATAGCTTACGGCTTCATCCCAGAGATACGCCTCTTTCAGCATTTCCAGGAAACGGGTCCTGTCGATTCCAAGCATGGTGAGCCGAACCACCACTCTCCTGTCCCGTACCAGGCTCCTCAGTGCGGCCCTTCTCAGCCGTATATTTCCCCTGTCCAGAATATCGAGGTAGCGGGCCGCGGCTTTTCCGGGAAAACCGTTTTTCTGATAATAAAGCGCGACAAAATAACCGGCTGTAACGTCTTCCGATCTCTTCAGCCGCCTTAAAAAGCTCCCGTACCCGGCCCCTTGTGAGAGTCTGACGAGAGAAGCGTACACGATCGGGTTCTCTTCATCATATTTGACGGACTTCATTGCACGTCCGTACCACCGTCCCGCTCTGTATGGCCGGCCGAGTTTCGTTAAATACCCTGCCGCCAGGTATGCGGTCAGTCCCCGTTCTTTACCGCGCCTGTAAAGACGTCTGAGACGCAGGAAAACGTCTCTAGAGGTTTCAGCGCCCAGCGCTGCCGCCAAGCTGACAGAATCGCTTACGCCGAGAGTCCCGTGTTTCTTCCGATTCTGGGGCCGTCCGTTTTCTCCAGCCGGCCCGGCGTACCCGGAGGAAGCTTTATCCGAAACCGCCCCGGCTTCATAACAGAGAAAAATTACGAGGATACAGAATCCCGCCATGCAAAAACGGATAGTGCGCATTAAACACCTGTTTGAACTGAAGTTTCCCCTCAGTTACCGAGTATCATCCGGATAAAGACCGACATGCTGTCCGGCATGAGGGATATGAGAGCCGTGAACAATCTCTGCAGGAACGGAAAAAAGAGCGATTTTCCTATTATTTCATCAATTTTGAAAACAGGGTGGTTTTTTATAAAAATTAATATGAGACCGCACAGGAGAACACCTTTTACAAGGCCGAGAAAGACACCCAGTATATAATCGAGGTCGGTCAGTTGAAGTCTGTCCATGAAACGCGTTAGCATATTCCTGATAATGAGCAGAATGATGGTAATGCCGATGAATATGCAGAAAAATGAAAGTATACGCGCCCCGTCACCGCTTCCGATGTAACCGGAAAGCAGTACACTGAGCTGCCGGTAAAACAGGAAACCACCTGCCAGGCCGAGTATGATGATGAGAAGGGTGAATATTCCATGAAGGAACCCCTTGAGGTATCCCCTGATGCAGAATACGACGACAATGATTATTATTATTATATCTATGAGGTTCATATCGAAAAATTGTCTCTGCCGCAGTGATTTTAGATTAAGTGTGTTATACTGTTATTAAGAATATCGATTGATGGACCCGTATTGATGAGCACGAAAGAGCCTGAGAGAACAAAACTCATCAGTATAATTGAGAACGTACTGGAAAACCGGAGCGACGTTAAGAAATCGAAAAAGCTCATCGACCGTGTTGCCATGAAAACGGTACGTAATTCTCCCGCCGTCCGTATCCTGTCGGAGATGGAAACACTGAACAATCATACTAACAAAATTCAATTAAAACTGGCCTGCTGTATCGAGCTCCTTGCGATAGTTACAAACAACATCGACCTCGTTTCGGACGAAATGGACTTCATCCCGGGGCCCCCACGCCGTCCTTCCTTTCCTCCGCATATATGATACTCTCCACCTCCCTGTACGAAAGCGCCTCAAGCACGTCTTCCTTACCGATCCGCTCTCTTTCGTCGAGGTCGGCAACCGTTCGCGCGACCCTGAGGATCTTGTAATACGAACGGGCCGATAATTTGAAGCGGTCGACCGCCTTGTAGAGAAGGTTCGCCGTATCCGAATCGGAACCGCACAATTTCTCGGTTTTCCGGACCGGAAGATCCGCGTTGAGCACACCCTGTCTTCTGATCTGAATATCCCGGGCACGCTTCACCTGCTTCCGCATGCGGACTGAAGTCTCGACCGGCTTCCCCTCCAGTATTTCCCGGGGACGAAGCGGTTTGACCTCGACCTGTATATCGATCCGGTCGAGGACGGGACCGGATATCTTCATGAAGTAATGGTTAATCGCCCTGGGAGTGCACCGGCACGTCCTTTCGGGATCGAAGAGGTACCCGCACGGGCATGGATTCATGGCAGCCGCGAGCATGAAGCGCGAAGGAAACCTGACCCTGGAATCCGCCCTTGCGACCACAACAAAGCCGCTCTCCAGGGGCTGGCGAAGCGATTGTATGATATTGCTTCTGAATTCGGTAAACTCATCGAGGAAAAGCACACCGTTGTGTGAGAGTGTTATTTCGCCCGGTATCGGATTCCGTCCCCCGCCAATAATTGCCACATCCGATGCGGTGTGATGAGGGGCCCGAAACGGCCTGTTCCTGATTAGTCCTTTGCCGGCATCGAGAAGACCCGCAATACTGTAGATCTTCGTCGTCTCGATCGATTCTTCCTCCGTCATTTCAGGTAAAATTGTCGGGATTCTTGAAGCGATCATCGTTTTTCCGGCGCCGGGCGATCCGATGAGGAGTATGTTGTGATTACCCGCCGCCGCCAGGAGCACGGCCCTAACCGCGTATGCCTGTCCCCTGACATCGGAATAATCGCACGGAAAGCGGTCGCACCCTCCCTTGTTATCCTGAAGCTGTTTGTAACGTTGCCGCGAGTCTGCCGTGTTTGTTTCCTGCGGATGCGCAATCACCTCAACGGCATCATGAAGAAAGCATACGGGGTGCAGGCGGCCCCGGGGATAGAGCGAGGCTTCACGCATATTCGCCTCCGGAAGAACGATGTGGCCTATACCGCATGCGTGTGCTTTCTGGAGAATCGCGAGTATTCCGCGAACCGGCCGTACGTATCCGTCGAGGGAGAGCTCTCCGACAAAGAGATAGTTTGAAAAATCGCAATCCGACTCCAGTGTACCCGATACGATCAGTATACCGAGCGCCATGGCGAGGTCGAATACGGAACCCGTCTTTTTGAGCTCCGCGGGCGCCAGATTCACGGTCAACGCTCCGAGCGGAAAGTCATACCCTGAGTTTCGTATGGCGGCGCTGACCCGCTCCTTCGCCTCCTTTATGGCGGGATCGGGAAGCCCCACTATGGAATAAGCGGGAAGCCCCCTTTTTAAATCGACCTCTATCTCAATGATGGATGCTTCAACGCCGGTTATGGTGGAAGACTTAAGCCTGAAGAACATGGGGCCCTCCTCTATCACCTATAAACAGCAGGAGCGGCCGTTCTGTTTCAGTGTTTAAATAATAATCACGGGAAGGACACGGGTATTATTCGGATATACGCCCGTTCATGTATGGAGAGTCGTTACCGTAGGGAATAACGGAGTTGATCAGTCCCGTTCTTCATATTGAAATCTTTTTTTAATGGTAAACCCGGGGGAGCCCTTTCTTTTCTTCCTCTCCACTATGCCGAATCCCCCGCCGCCGAGATAGAAGAGCTCTTCCTTTGGATTGAGCTGATAGGATTTTCTCAATTCCTTTAATACACAGTCAAAATGAGCCTTCTTCCCGGATTCCCTGTGGGTGATTGCCGTGGTTGTGACATTGAGAGGTTTATTGCATACGGGACAAACCAGGCGCGGCTGCCGAGGCCCCCTGGGCTTGTAGCCCCGGTACCGTTTTGTTCTTCGCTGGTTGCTCTTGCTCATAATATATCCTGCGGATCAGACTTGATCGGAATACTCGCATCTTACAATGGTGAAGATACCTCTTTATAGTACTATTGCGGATGATAAGAAACAAACGGTTTTTACGGGTACGGGCATGTCCGGCTCTATGACTCTTTCATGAGCCCCGTGGTGAGCGATCTGGCGAGTTTTACGACTGCTTCAGAGATATAATCCTCGTTGTTGATCATGGTCTTGAGCTCTTCAATCCTGGTCCTGCGGACCTTATTGACATCAACACCCGCCCTTTTCTGGGCGGATTTCCTTTCCATGGGTATCCTGGCCGTTTTCATAGCACACTCTTTACACGGAAGGCATCCGGAATATAACGGATACCGCTATATTCAACACTTGCTACATCGAACCTTACGTTGAGATCAAGCTTCCTCTTATTCATGAAATAGCGGGCTACGGAAATGATATTCCTCTTTTTTTTCTCCGTAACGGCTTCCAGACCCGAGCCGTAGCGTTCGCTGTCCCTCAGCTTGACTTCTACAAACACAATAATGTCCTCTTTCCTGGCGATTATATCGACCTCTTTGTGGCTAAAACGGAAGTTCCTTTCAAGCAGATCATATCCGTTTTCCCGCAGAAAGCGGGCGACTTCTTCCTCACCCTCTTTCCCCTTAATCGCCCTCCTGCCCTTCACTTTCATCACTCTCCAGTTGCCTGGCGAAGGATTTGGAGAGGGGCTTCTTGATAAACAGCGACTCCTTGCTCAGGTCGATTATCTTTTCACCGGAAACCTTATCTCCGAACTCATCCACGAGCACCGATATCGTCGGCTTGAGAGGCTGATTCGGATTGGCGCTCACCACCCTTCCTATCACGCTGTTGCTGAGCTGAACGATACTGCCCACGGGATAGATCGCCATATTCGAGAGAAACGCCTTAATGATCACGGGATCGTATTTTCGATTCGCCTCACTCAGGATGGTTTTCATCGCGTTATAGGAGAGATGCTCATCCCGGTAGCTCCGCACCCTGGTCATGGCGACAAAGACATCGCAGATCGCCACGATCTTCGCAAAATCCGTTATGGCTTTTCCCGAGAGTTTTCTCGGATACCCCGTTCCGTCATAGGCCTCATGATGCTGCAGGGCGATCGAAGCGACCTCGTTGCTGAGATCGAGCTCCTTCATCATCAGCCTGTACCCGTATATCGTATGCGTCTTGATACGGTTGTATTCATCGGGTGTGAGCTTGCTTTTTTTTTCTGCTATGTAGCCGGGGACCCTCACCATGCCGATATCATGGAGCAGTGCTCCGGTACCGAGGGCTATGAGCTTGTGTTCGGGATATTTCAGTGACCGCCCTGTAATGAGGGAGAGGACGCACACGGTCGCCCCGAGCGTGTAGAGGTACTTGCCCTCATGATCGCCGGTGCAGACCTCGATTGCCCTGTTTTTGTCCTTTTTGATTTCATCTATGAGGGGAGAGACGGCGGAAAATATCTTTTCTTTGTCGTATCCCGCTCCGTTTCTTACCTTGGTAAAAACATCCTCCACGAGGTGGACAAGGTCCTCGTACCTTTTTTCAATGGGCTTTTCCGTCTCGGGGCTTTCCCCCCCCGTCGTCATCATGCTGGTCAGCTTCTTGACCTGCTCGGTTATGGATTCCTTCTTTTTTTCGGGCTCTTCATGGCGGACAACCGTACCCTCGGTTTCCACCTCCTCGATCCCCCACTTGATAAGCCGCTT
>Ga0180431_10005324_pt1 | contig 15691 bp, 12 predicted proteins | sample SS_ome_11_FD_132459 | JGI IMG/M metagenome (GOLD analysis project Ga0180431, IMG submission 132459) | Hypersaline lake sediment archaeal communities from the Salton Sea, California, USA - SS_1_MS_1 metaG | ecosystem: Environmental > Aquatic > Non-marine Saline and Alkaline > Hypersaline >... | reverse complement strand
CAACGGTCTGTGATTAAGCAGTCTCCTCACTAAAGCAACAGCCGTATCGAGAATCGGCAGTCCAAATACTACCACCGAAGCCATCCACCATCGCGGAACTCCCTCAGCAAATAAAATCATCAATGCAGCCATCATAAAACCCAGCAGCATACTGCCGGCATCACCCATAAATATCTTGGCCGGATGTCGATTGAAAGGCAAAAAACCACAAACTCCACCTACAAGACCGATACAAATTATAATCCGTACAGGGTCACCGACTTCACTGTATCCCCAGGTCATCAGATGTATTGACAGAATCAGCATAGCTATCGTAATAATAGCTGTCACACCGGCACAAAGTCCATCAAGGCCATCAAGAAGATTTAATGAATTGGTTGCACCGATTACAAAAAATATCACAATTAAAACTCCCAGCCCTATTTCAAGAACACCTGGCATCGGTAAACCTAAAGGGTCAGTAATACCACGCAACCCAGGTGTAATACCTACCAGCAGGAGAATAACAGCAGCAGCAGCCTGACCGAGAAATTTCTTTGTGGGTTTTATGTTGAATATATCATCGGCTAGACCGACGAAGCATGCCAACATTCCGCCCGCCAGGATTCCAAACAACCATTTCAATGTCGGACTGAAAATTTCTTCGTCTCTCAAACACGCAATACCGGCCAAGACCCCAACCACCAGGCCGATGAGCATTCCGACACCGCCAAGGTATGCTATGGGTTCCTTGTGCGTTTTGACCAAGTCGTCCGGCTTATCAACAATACCGAATTTTATGGCTATTTGTTTACACAGCCACGTAGCACACAGTGAACCAACGAAGGAGGTTAGAAGTACCGGCCAAAAGCGAAACAACCATGAAACCGGTCTTGCAGGACCAATTATATTTTCAAATATCATCTCTCCACTCTTCTCATTTGGAACTTTATAACCAGACTTCGCCATCAAAGCGAAGCATAATCAACTTATCTTTAAAATTGTCGAAGCGAATATTTGTTTTCCTGCCGAGCATCTCCTGTATTATCCACTTCGGAAAATTCGCACCTGCTTTTATAGACAGAGGCACACCTCCTCCAAATCTCGGATTTATCTCGATGAATTCCACTTTATTGTCTTTGGTCAAGAACAACTGCAAAGTTATAACGCCGGGACCGGCACCAAGTGCCTCGACCAGTTGTGCAGCCCTTTTCATAATGTAAGGATGTTTTACAACCTGTCCCTTGCTTACTTCGCCGGTTCTTACCTCAATACGCTTTCTTGGTACAACACAGCGAACTTTCATATCAAAATCGACATAGACATCACAGGTGTGTTCGGTGCCTTCGATAAATTTCTGGCAGATGGCATTCGGCACTTTCCCGGCAAAGAATAACAACTCTTTTCGATTATTTACTATGGCATTGCCTCGGCTGGCATAACCATCCCATGGTTTAAGAAAATACGGCCAATCGAGTTTTTTCTTTGAAAGTGCCGCTCGAACAATCATCGTAACAGGAGTGTTAAAACCGTTTTTAAGCAAAAAACGATAGGTCTTTCTTTTGTCCTGGCAGATATCAACCACTTCCGGAGTTGATATAAGTACACAGCAGCCCAAAGCAGCAAACCTCTGCTTGTTCCGGGCCAAAAGTTTCAGATCCAAATCAACGGTGGGAACAAGCAATTTTATCTTGTTGACCTTGACAATTGTCAGAATCTGTTTGATATAGCTTGGGTGGGTTACGGGTTTGACGAGAAAACCTTTATCACACAATTGCAGGGCCGAACTTAGCTCGGTGGTGTCAGTGCCAAACAATGAAGTTTTTACCTTAAGCTGACTGCCCGCCCGGCGAAAGCTCCTGAGCAAGGAAACACGCCTGCCAATGCACGTGAATAAAATTCTCATGTCCTTCATCTTCCGCTCTCAGTTCAAAATCACTATCTAAAATCACTATATAATTCACCCTAAGCTTTAATTATAAATCGTCAATTATCGAGCGTCAATCGAAAAAAACTCCGCACAATCACCAATTATTTTGACTTTTTGAGTACATATATCTAAACTATCTGTTCCGAGAACTGCTTTGGCAGATGCAGGTTTAACTAATCGACCGAAAAGGCGTCTCCGCTTAGGCATTGTAGCCGGAGCGCCCAAAGAGATGGTTATCGACAATTTTTATGGATTTTTGAGGCAGTATATGAAAGTACCAATTTTAGATTTAAAAGCACAATACGCCGCTATTAAAGATGAAATCAACCCTGCAATAGCACAGGTCTGTGAAAGCCAGTTTTTCTGTCTCGGCCCTGCTTTGGCGGAATTCGAAGAAAAAATTGCCGCTTATTGCCAAAGTAAATACGCCATCGGCGTTTCCAGCGGCTCGGATGCACTGCTTTTAAGCTTAATGGCTCTGGAGATAAAACCGGGTGACGAAGTAATAACTTCACCATTTACCTTTTTTGCAACAGCCGGTTCTGTCGCCCGCCTCGGTGCAAAACCGGTTTTCGTCGATATCGACCCCGACTCTTACAATATCGACCCCGCTTTTATCGAAGAAAACGTTACTGAAAAAACCCGGGCCATTATTCCCGTACATTTATTCGGCCAAATCGCCCGAATGAAACCTATTATGGAAATTGCCGAACGTCACAACCTTGTTGTTATCGAGGATGCCGCACAATCAATAGGTGCTACCCAGAATGGAAAAAAATGCGGTAATTTCGGGCTGTGCGGATGCTTTTCATTTTACCCAACCAAAAATCTTGGCGGCTTCGGGGACGGTGGACTGGTAACAACAAATGATGAAAACTTTGCTGAAAAAGTAAAAACTCTCCGCGACCATGGTCAAAAACCACGATATTTCTACAAAATACTTGGGGGCAACTTCCGTCTTGACTGCATTCAGGCGGCGGTGCTGTCTGTGAAACTAAAATATCTTGACCAATGGAACGACAAAAGAAGACAAAACGCTGTGATTTACGAAAAGTTCTTTGCCGGCTCAGCAGTCAAACCGCAAAAAATTGATTTGAACAATATCAGTATTTACCATCAATATACAGTTGCCGTATCCGAAAGAGACCGACTGCAAGAATATCTGGCTGAAAAAGAAATCGGCTCTGCGATTTTTTATCCCAAACCGCTGCACCTGCAGGGATGTTTCAGCAGCCTTGGATACGACAAAGGCGATTTTCCAGTTTCCGAACAGCTTTGCAGAGAGGTCCTATCGCTGCCGATTTATCCGGAACTGACAAAACAGCAGATTGAATATGTCGCTAATACCGTACTTGAATTTTATTGACTATTTTCTGCCGATGGTTTTTAATGTTATTGCAGTTATCAATCAATTAACACAGGAGAACAAATTGCTCAAAGTAACTGACAACCCTCCTATGACGTGGCCTGATGAAAAATCCATCGACGATTTCAGCGGCTTATGGTGGGTCGCACACACCAAAAGCAGAAATGAAAAAGCCCTCGCACATCATTTGGTCAGCAAAAACATCAGTTATTTTCTTCCGATGAACTGGAAAGTCCGACGCACAAGGGGCAGGACAATACGCTCGCTTTTGCCGCTCTTTGGTGGTTATTTGTTCTTCTGCGGCAATGAAAACCAACGACTCGAGGTGCTGCGGACAAACCGCGTGGCCAATCTAATCGAAGTCAGGGACCAAACAAGGTTAATTAAGGAACTTTTGCAAATTCAGAACGCCCTTCAAGCCGGTGCTCCACTTATCCCGCATAAGTACATCGAAGCTGGCCGGCGATGCCGCGTTATAGCCGGACCGTTAGCAGATTTGCAGGGCGTCGTCGTCAAAACAAAAGGCGTCACTCGGCTCATCCTGCAGATAGATATGCTCGGCCAGGCCGCAAGCGTCGAAATTGAGCTCGATATGATAGAACCGCTCGATGAAACAAAACCTTAATTGCAAAATATATTACCAAAAATATAAAGGGAAAAGACTATGGCACTGATTATTAAAGTTATCGGAATACTTATCATTTTGCTGGCTATTTTGTACTTCATAAGACCTGATTTCATAAAATGGATGTTCAATTTCGTCAAAAAGGGTAAACGAATTTATTTTATAGCATTGATAAGGTTTGCATTGGCGATTGTTTTTTTACTTGGCGCACATGACTGTCGGTTTCCGAAGGTAATTGCCGCATTTGGAATTCTATTTATAATTTCCGGCCTGCTCATCTTCATACTCCGCGATGAAAAGATTAGAACTATGCTCGACTGGTATCTGAAACAATCGCTTTTGTTCCTGCGGGTTCTGGCTTTAATCGCTTTGGCTATCGGAGCACTCATTATCTACTTCGCATAATGGAGAATACTGTATGAAAGTACTGGTAACGGGTGCCGCCGGCTTTATCGGCTCACATCTTAGCGAATGGCTTCTCGCTGACGGTTCAACAGTAATCGGCGTTGACAACTTCGACGAGTTTTATGACCCAAATGTAAAACGCAGCAACATTGAAAACTGCCTGACAAACAATAACTTCCAGCTCATAGAAGCAGACATCCGGGATTCGGCGGTTATGGACGAAACTATCGCTTCCGGCTTCGATATAATCGTACACTTAGCCGCCAGGGCAGGCGTCAGACCATCAATCGCTAACCCCGTTCTCTATGCCGACGTCAATATCAACGGCACAATGGTACTGCTTGAGACCGCCAAAAAGCATAAGATTAACAAATTCATCCTGGCATCAAGTTCAAGCGTCTACGGCAATAATAAGAAAGTCCCCTTTTCTGAAGACGACAATGTCGATTTCCCAATTTCGCCCTACGCCGCAACCAAAAAGGCCTGCGAGCTTATCTGCCATACATATCATCATCTCTACAATATTGATATGACCTGCCTGCGCTATTTCACCGTGTATGGCCCGCGTCAAAGACCGGACCTGGCAATACACAAATTCGCAAGACTTATCGAGCAGGACAAACCTATCCCCGTTTTTGGTGATGGCTCAATGATGCGCGATTTTACATACATTGACGATATAATCGATGGCACAGAGGCCGCTATGCGAAACTGCAGCGGCTTTAATATCTACAATCTCGGCGAATCAAGACCGATTTCGGTCGATGATTTGATTATTGAGATTGAAAAGGCACTCGGCAAAAAAGCCGTCAGGCAATACCTGCCGCCGCAGCCCGGCGATGTCGAGCGCACTTACGCCGATGTTACCAAAGCTGTTGAAGAGCTTGGTTATAACCCTTCTACACAAATTCAGGATGGCCTGAAAAAATTCACCAATTGGCTGAGAAACTAAACTAATAGTCTCTTAATATAAAGTCCGTACAAACATCGGTTTTTGACGAATTGTTGATTATATTATTCTTGCCGCCGCTCTTTTTATTCCTGCATAAGTCCCGCTTGTCGCGGCGTAGCCTTTGGCGAAGCCGGACCCAGCAGCTCATCAATTTTTACTTTTGTCTTTTTACTTGCTTCTCAATGTTTTTTCGCTCTTTCTTTCATTTTTTTACACTTTTTTGCATTTTTTAGCACTTTTCGAATGTGGTTGCTATTACTCCCGTCCTTTGCACCCGCATTCTATCGGACGTCGAGAATTTGTCGGATAAACCTCATCAGTTAATTTGATTGCCGCTGAATTATTATTTATATTTTATTGTATGGCTTCTTTGGGGAGTATGGGCGCTTCTGAGAGATTTTTACCATCAAAAAAAGAGGAAAACTGATACTTGTAAAAAAAGGTTAAGATTAAGCTTTTTTATTATGGTTAAAAAGTCTATCATTCTTGGCGTTGTCTTGTTGTTTATTGGCACCGTGGTATTTAGCCTGGTCACTATTGCCAGAAGAAAACAACACAAGCAGGCTGCTCACTATCAGTCAAAATATGCCACCGAATATGATGATTATCTTAAAAAATATAACCAGTGGCTGCAGTCGGACCCGCAAGAGCGTACCGAACTGCCCTGGGGCATTGACGAATACGGCCAAACAAAACCCGAAGCTTCTCTGAGGATAGAGCAGCAGGAAAGACTTAAAGCCGACCTAGACAAACTCGCCGCCGGTGAAACTGATATTTATCCCTTTGCTGATTTCCTTTATGGCAAAGGCTGGCAACAAAAATTAAACAAATATAAAACACAAAAAGAGATAAGCGATTTGTTCTACACAGTCTCTATTGTATCTATGCTCATTGGAGCATTGATTCTAACCTCTTATTTGTTACTGCGGTCGGCCTGGTTGTTTATTAGAGGCTTAACTTATATGAAGAAACTTTGCATCGACTTTTTCAAACGACGCAAGCAAGCCTCTGATATTCCTCCTGCAGAGACCCAAAATAAAGATAGCGAAGAAATTTCGCAGCAGCAGCAAAAACCATCCCAAGTAAAGACCCAGCTTAAGAAACATTCGAAAGTTCTTGTAGATCACGGCTGGCAAAGTGTCGAAACAGATAACACTGGCTCGAATGAACCGGCTCAATCGCAGACAGACCTTCCCCTATCAGGTAAACCCTGTTTGAATAACTCATCTAAAAATGCCGGTATAATTGCTCGGCTGTTTTCCGATGAGAAATCGGTCGAACTGGAAGAGTCCTCAAAAAACACCGCCGAAGGTGCCGACTTAAATACGAAAACGCCTGACCACCTGCCCAAAGACCTCGAGGAAACTGATTCCTTGGTCTCTGATGAAATTCAAAACCTTCTCAAAACGGAAGGTTCACTTAAAACGCAGACTCAAAATATGCAAAAGCATATCACCGAGTTCAGGCAGATGCCCCAGACTATTCAACAGGCCGCACTTGAACATTCCCAGCCGCTTAATAATACACTCAAAGAACTCGCTCAGCAGGTCTCTGCCATTCGGGAATACGCCTCACAGCAGCAGCATAGGGTTAGCAAGTTACAGGATGGATATGACTGGAATATAATCAGAACTTTTTGTCTTAGAATTATTCATTGTATTGATAATCTCGAAAACCGTATCGAGCATATGACAAAGCAGAATATTGAAACAAGCGACCTTAAGGAGGTAAGGGACGAATTGATTTTTGCTCTTGAGTCCAGCGGAGTCGAGCAGTTTGAGCCGGAAATCAACAGTGACTACCGCCGCCAGCAAAAAAAGGCCGAAGCCGTCAAAGACAGAGAACTTGTCGACAACCCCAATCTCAAAGGCAAAATCGCAAAAGTGCTCAGGAGAGGTTATCAATTCGTTATTGATGAAATGAATTTTAAAGTTGTACGCACGGCTCAGGTAAAGCTGTTTGGCTGAGTTCATTAAATGGGGGATATAAAATGGCCAACATCGTGGGTATAGACCTCGGAACAACTTTTTCGTCACTGGCAATTCTCAATGCTATTGGCAAACCCGAGATAATTCCAAATGCCGATGGTGAAAGACTCACTCCTTCAGCGATTTTCTTTGATGAAGAAGACCAGGAGCTAATTCGGGTAGGCGTTGAAGCAATCAATTCACGCCATCTAAATGCCGAAAGGTCTGTCAGGTGGATAAAACGCCATATGGGCGATACAAATTATCACAGAACCATTGATAACAAGGACTGGACGCCTGAGGAGTTATCGGCCTTGATACTGAAAAAGCTCAGGCAGGAGTGCTCCGTAGAACAGGGCGAAATCACCGATGCTGTTATTTCAGTACCCGCTCATTTTGACGAAATTCGAAGAAAAGCAACGATGGATGCTGGAGCTATGGCGGGGCTTAACGTAATTGCAATTGTTAATGAACCTGTCGCCGCGGCATTGTATTACGCCACCACTCGTAACGTTTCCGGAAAAGTTCTCGTATATGACCTTGGCGGCGGAACCTTTGACGTAACAATTATGAACGTAGAGAGACACCAAATGGACATCGTCTGTTCACAGGGCGACCATGCACTTGGCGGCATTGATTTCGACAGAGAAATTTTGGCATTATTGGAGCAGAGCTACAGAGAAAAGTTTGATACAGAACTGATTAATTCTGATGAGGACAGGGCAAAATATGAAGATGAAGCCGAGGACATTAAAAAGACTTTGTCAAGACGCCGGATTGCAAAAAAAATGCTCTATGGGCCGGCGGGAAGTATGAGAATGGAAATCTCTCGTGAAATGTTTGAGCAGGCCATCTCTTCATTGATGTCTCGCATAGATATTCTTCTTGAAGTCGCTCTTGAGGAAGCGGGTATCAAACCTTCCGGAATCGATAAAGTCCTCCTCGTGGGCGGCAGCAGTCGAATTCCATTAGTCAGGCAGCGACTTAAAAAAATGTTTGGCTCTACACCTGAAACAACGGTTAATGTTGATGAGTGTGTTACGCTTGGTGCTGCTTTACATGCCGGCCTGACAATGCTAAGAGAGAAACCTGACCAGGTACCGGCAGGAATCTCCGGGGGACTGAGGGATATTAACCTCGTTGACGTTTGCAATCATAGTTATGGTACTATTTGTGCACCTATTGATAAAGAAACCGGAAAACGAATAATTGAAAATCGTACCATCCTCAAAAAGAATACTCCTTTGCCCTGCCAGGCGTCGCAGATGTTCTATACCGTCTCCAAAGGACAGACAGAACTCGAAGTAACCATAACGCAGGGCGAAGATAACGCACCTGAGTATGTAAATAAGATTGCTACCAATAAACTTAAGCTCCCGCCGAACAGACCGGCCAAATGTCCTGTTAAGGTCACTTACAGCTACGATTTAAACCAAAGAATGCAATGCAGCTTCGAGGATGTCGAGTCCGGACAGGCCCTTGAAGTTGACTTCCAGTTAGGACAAAATGACCAAATGTCTCAGTGCGAGGCGAAACAGAAGAAAGCCGATCAGTTGGAACTCTTTAAAGTTGAATAGTAATTTCCACAGGCATAGATATGGAAAAACTTTTGGTTACAACCTTGCTTTCCTGGCTTAAGGGCTTCAAGTTTCCATTGCTATGCCGGAAAATCGGTATTGAGGTTCCGGACATTTCTGCTCAAGCCGACTTGAATGGTTTTAATTGTCGCGTCCAACTGACTAGGCAACAAAAAAACGGTTCTGTTGTTGATTTGCTCTCTGTGGAAATTTGCGGCTCAATTCACGCCCCCGACAATGGGCACTATACCACTGTCAGAATTCTCGTAACAGACATAACAGACAGCTCCTTTAGTCCTGAACCTGTGCACTCCAACATCAAAAAGTGGCAGCAGCCGGACTCGCAAAACTTTTGTTACAACGCCGACATCGGCAAACTTCCTCACGCAGAAAATACTTTGGCTGACTGGCTCACTGTTGCTAAACTGCACTGTGATTGGCTGAAATTGCCTCATAAAGGCAAAAGAATACTGAAGTTTAACACCTCGATACTATCGGCCGGCGGCGGACAGGAACTTGCCTCTGGCACCTGTACTTTCACTTATGAGAATGCCTCCTTGGCTAATATCGACCTGCGGGAAAATATCAAACGAACAAAGACTCTCGCAGTGGCTCTGGCCTTTGCTGTCGGTGCCGCCGACAATAAACTCTACGATTGCGAGGTCGAACTTATAAAAAACTGGGCAAGGAATAACATAACTCTTCCTAAAACGCCTAAAAAAGAGCGTCGCCAACTCGAGAAAGCTTTGAAACAAACCGTTGCTTTTTTCCACGAGGGTAACCAAATCGATTGTTACAACATTTGTAAAGAAATTGTGGAAATAGCATCAATTGCTGACTGCTATGAAATTTTAGACCTTTGCATTAATGTAGCAGCCGCAAAAGGAACAGTATCTGTTGAAGAACTGAATCTATTGAAAAACCTTGTTCACTGGCTCGAAGTTGATGTCAACAGGTTCCGGCAGATGATGGAAAAAGCCCTGCCGGCCGATATGCACCAAATTGAAGATTTGGAAATTGTACTCGGTATAACTTCCGATATGAGCAAAATACAGACTCGGCACCATCTGAATAATGAGTATCGAAAGTGGAATGCAAGAGTAACCAATTTAGACCCTAAAATTCAGAGCCAGGCCGATTATATGCTCAAGTTCATTGCAGAGGCAAGAACTGCATATGTAGGTTAAACGCCTCATATTATCATCCCGGTGACAACGAGAAAATTTGTTACTACCAGCATGCTTGAGGTTGGTCAAGATTGCATTCAAGCCAGTTATCAGCCAGTTCAGCAAAATCATGCCAATCAACCTGGCAGTCACCGTTAACATCACCCGCTATTTTCGATGTACATTCTGCAGCTTCAGGCCCGTCCAGTATCGTAAAGTATATACTCCAGCCGCCGTAACGAGCGTCCTGCCAGACTACCAAATTGCCGCTCACAGCAGGATTAATCTGGTCGTAGGAATTATCTGTAATTAGAAATTCCTGCCGGGTCGTCAGATTATAACCATATATGTCCCAGTCACCATTCCGGTCATCCTGCCAGACGACTAAATTTCTGCTGACATCGGGATTTTCCTGAGAATACTCGTTGTTGCAGACTGTAAATTCGACCGGATTGGATAGGTCGGTTATATCAGCTGCGTAAATATCCCAATCACCGAAGAAGTTATCCTGCCATACCAAGGTATTTGCATAAACAGCTGCAGATTGCTGATCGTTCGCATCGTCGCAAATGCTGAATTCTGCTAGTTTGTTTCTTAACCAGATATCGGTGGCAAAAACGTCCTCATTGCCGGCGGTATCGTCCTGCCATACTACTGTGTTTCTGTAGATGGCAGGGGCACGTTGGTGGTAGTAATAAAAAGCAATAATGAATTCAACAAAGTTGCAGGGGTCAGTGATGTCACAGCCGCGAATGTCGAAATCAAAATCATTGCCATCCTGCCATACAACTGTATTGCCGCTAATGGCAGGGGCCTGCTCATTAACATCTATGTAATTGGAAACCCAGAATTTTTGCGGGTTCCCTTGATCGTTGATATCCGCAGCACGAATGTCCCAGTCCGTATCAACATATTCCTGCCAGACGACGATATTCTCATAAACAGCCGGCGCCTCTTCTTTTTTGTCAGAGGTTCCGGCAACAGTGAAAACCTGTGGGTTGTCTGGGTTGGTTATATCAGCACCGTAGATGTTCCAGTTCCCCGAAACAAATTCCTGCCACACCACAATATCGCCATAAATGTCGGCAAGCTCCTGGTCGCCTTCTGTAGCTGCCTCTTTTGTACCGCCGATAGCATACTCCTGCCACTTGCCCGCCTGAGCCGTCGATACCAAAACAACTGCGAGAAGTATGGCGGCCGTCGCTCTTGTCAAGCGCTCCGTTCTCATCGCTCAAGACCTCCTCGCAATCCTTATAGGCCGTTATCTTCGATGTTTTCGTTTTTAACTTTTTCCAGCAGCTCAAGCAATATTGTGGCCGCTTCTGCATTGTAGGGCTCTAAGCCAGCCTGCTCTAATGGCTCTATTGCCTCCTCGAATTCACCTATGCCAAATAATTGATACCCCAAGAGAAGTTGAAGGTCGCTGTCAAAGCTGTAAACCTCGGCTGTTCCCGCAAGTTGCTCAATCTGCTCAAACAGGGTATCGTCCTCGCTGTACAGCCCGCGAGGGAAAAACACATCCGCCTCACCACTCTTAAGCTCGGCGAGGGCTTCTCGTAGAGCTCCAGCCGCCTTGGAGTATTGCTCTTGTGCAAAAAGGGCCTGAACGTAGGCAAATGGCATCACTATGTCATCGGGCGCCAGCTCGATAGCTTCGGCAAAATTCTCTACAGCTACCTCATAATCACCAATCTCGAACGCTTTCACGGCCTCTTCGAATAGTCTATCGGTGGTAGTCTCCTCGGCTGGTTCCTCAGCCGCCTGACGCGCAAGTTTCTCACGGACATCAGCAAACGTATTCTCGTCAACCGGCCGGATAACATTCGTTACCGGGGCGCTCGTTTGTGGAACGGTCTCATTACTATAGTTGTAGGTATAGTAGTTATATGTATCACCGCCTACTCTGTAGGCCCACGGATAGTACCCATACCAATAATATGGGTGGTAGCCATACCAGTAATATCGAAGATGTCTATATCCTAAAGGCCAATAGCCGCCAAGGCTGACAAAAACATATCTGCGGTGGTGGTACGGATAAACGTATCGAAACGTAAAATACGGACCCCATCTGTAGCGGATAATGTAACGGCTTCTCGGCCATACTATCCTGTGGAATATCCTTCCGGGATAGTGTCCGAACCTGCGGCGGTTCCGGTGGATATGCCTTGATGCTCTACGCCTGCCGTCTCTAACTCTTCCGCGATGGTTTTCACTTACTGAATCGCTTCTGTCAGTTTCTCCCTTTCGTATCCGCGGACTTGATGAAAGGGCTTTCGCTGTACGTGGGCTTGACCGCCTTGCTTTGCGCCTCTCGCTCGAATCTTCCTCATTTGACGTTCTTGAAACTCGCAGCTTGTCCTTAGAAATTCGTTTGGCAATTCGCACACGAGTTCCCCGCTTGCTCTTATCAGCTTCCCCGGAACGCTTAGTCCTTGTTTCAGTAGTGGTTTTTGTAATACGCCCACTTTTAACATCATCCTGCGACTGTGCAATTTTACTTATACGGCCGCTGTCACTTTTCTTTTTGACCGGTTCCCTGATGACCTTAGCCGTACGAGTTACTACTTTCGGTGTACTTTTGCTCTTCCGACTCGATGCAGAGGGCCTGTATTGTATAGTGCGAGTTGGCGTAATTACTGTTTTTCTTTGCGTCCCGCCAACAACCGTTTGCACTTTACTTTCGCTCGGACGTACGACCGCAACCATGCGTTTTACACTGCTGGAACGAGATGGACTTCTCCCCGCGTTGAAGCTTAATTGAAGTGAACCGCTGCTTTTCCCAGGTGTATTGTTTCTGTTGGAATTTAGTCTGTCTGTGCTGCGGGTCGCTAAAGAAGACCGACTTTTTGCTATCTTACTGGATGTGGGTTGTGTTCTCGCCGTTTTACGGCTGGAACCGACATTATTTGTTGGCCGGCTTACTCTGGACGAACTGCTGCTTCTCGTGACAGTTCTGTTATTTCGAGTACTGACAGCTCTCCGAGCGGATGCTTTATTTCGGCGGCTGATGGCTCTACCTGTGCTGGCCCTCGTGCTCCTGCTCGATCTGGCAGGGGCCTTGGATACCGATTTAGTACTGGTTTTTTGCCCCTTTGACTTCTTCGAGCCGCCCTTGCTTGTCCTGGCGAATGATGGAGCAAAACCAAGGACAAAAATCAGAACCATTAAAACAACAACTTTTTTTTGGTTCATCGGCGTTAACATGATACGCCTCCTTTCTCTAACGGTCTTTCTGGGTCAATAGGCCCGATGGTCTGTTTTTGACCACACCCGTCAGACATAAACTGCACCATTTTAGGACTACATATTTATTTGGCTCAGAGCCTATATAAATTGGGCCCACTATTTTTCAATACTCTTATTGAGACCGAGATGTTTGTCTAAATGCGTTATCGCACGGCTCAATACTGTCATTAAAATCTGTTTTTCATCATCAGTTACGTTAATTGCCTTGAAAAGCGCCTTAAATCTTTCTGCCCTTTGTTCTTGAACCAGTCCGACCGCTTTTTTGCCCTTGTCCGTTAATTCAACTATGGTTGTGCGCTGATTTTCCGGGCTTATCGTTTTTGTGACCATTTCTTTATCACGCCATAGTTTCGTCACATCGGTAGATATTGTGCTGTCGCTGACATTATGGTCGGCGGCGGCAATCTGGGAAACACTCAACCGCCCTCGCTCTCGTAACAAACCAAGTATCATCACCTCTCGCTCGGTTAATACTTCGGATGTGGTTTTATCTTCTTGCTTGGCCTTAAGAAGCCGCATCCTGAAGCTGAGTCCTCGAATTGCTTTTTCAATATCTCGTTCCATTTCAAATCCTTCTAATAAATGTTCCTAATTCTATATACTTTTTTACAACAGAAAAGTTCCCGTGTCAAGCATTTTTTTAAATAAATAGTTCGATTTCTGAACAATTTTATAGAAAAGTTGTTCTGGCTTTATGGTGGTATTGCCTTAAATAATTGTATTATAAGGGCTTATCTAAAGAACAAAAAGCCCTTGTGGCTGGAAATTTTTTTTGTCTTTCAGTGAATTTTCGGTGATAAGAGGTTGTGTTTTTTGGCCGAATGAAGAATATCTTGCTCTTTTGCTGCTTGGTATTTGCCGCAATCTATGACAGCCGTTTAGCCAACTCTGCCAGCTTTTTAAGTGTTTGTTCGTCAAATGGCCGGAACAGTTCTTTGGCTTTTCTTACTTGTTCGATGTCCTCATCCGTTATCTCCTCTAATTCAATACCGTCGACAATTTTCTGTTGAAGTTGTTCAATGGTTGCTGTTAGTTCAGTAGTTTGCCGCTTAAGCCGCTCATCAACCTTCTGCTGTTCTATGATTTTCTGTTGAAGTTTTTCATTAACAGCCGTCAGCTCAGATGTCTTCTCTTCAGGCTGTCGCTCAAGTTGCTCCCTATATTCTTTCAGTTCACGCTCAGCCTGCTCATGCCTGGCCATCTTCTCCTGCAACTGTTCTTCAATTTGGCTGCGCTGCGTGATTTGCTCCTGAAGCTGCTTCCTAATCGTTATTAACTCTTCGGCCTGCTGCTTAAGTTGCTCCCTTGCCTGCCTGCGTTGGGTGATATCTGTAACAAAAACAATAAGTCCAATGCCTTTGCCTCCCTCGTCTTTCACCAGAATCATTTTCATTTGTGTGGGGAATGTAGTGCCGCCCCTTCGCATATGTTCCATCGGCCCCGATAGTTGGCCTCTGAGCTGCGCTTCTTCAATAAAGGCGGTTACATCCGTTTCCATATGCTCTTTAGTATGAAATATATCAATCGTTTTGCCGATTATCTCTTCTTTTGTGTTGTACCCGTGCATCCTCACTAATGCTGTATTGACAAACTGAATGGTTCCATTAAGGTCAATTAGGGCGATTCCCTCCTCTGCCTGTTCGGCTATCATTGCCAAATGCCGCAGTGTTTGCTCAATTCGTTTGTGCGCAGCGATTACATTATCCATCTAATTCATCCTCGAAGGACTATGGATATTACATATAACAGTGTTCATCAGTAAATTTCGATTTTCTGACTATACTTGAGACTCCTTTCATAGGTTTGATTGACGCCTAATTCCAGTCGCCCTATGGGCTCCTTCCGTTAGGCGTCAGACATCCCCTAATAGGTGTCTCACCATTTCACGGGGCCAGTATATTCACTGCCCGGGATACTCAGGACAACAGGTGTTCTTTGTCCACCTTCTACCACCGATAATCACAGTTACTGTTTTCCAAAAAACTAATTCTCACTGAAACATCGGTAAAAAGAAACTGTGACTTTTTTGTATAATATGGGCAGATGCAACCCTTTTTTGACAATTGTGGTTATACGACATTGTGGAATATATTATCGGCCTCGCCTTTGCAATTGCTTGCTTTGCCTTGGCGCTTTGCTCTACTTTCTACTATCAACTTTCCGCTGCGTGATAGTCTGTTGCCAGATTGAATCGGGGCGACAGGACTTGAACCTGCGACCTCGTGACCCCCAGTCACGCGCGCTAGCCAAACTGCGCCACGCCCCGCAGCAGCAGCATATTCTAATCTTATTTTGGGCACAATCAAGCTTATTTTTACTTATTGCGTTGTCAATCGTATAAACAGGGCTAATAATAAGATAAACTGCTGTGCGGGGGGTGGTTTGAATTGGGTTTGTTTTTCTTCTAAATAGCTGTTTTTGACGCAAAATCGGGGGAAATTGGGTTTGTTTTGCATAAAAGAGTATTTTTGTGCGCTT
>Ga0180431_10005321_pt1 | contig 15694 bp, 13 predicted proteins | sample SS_ome_11_FD_132459 | JGI IMG/M metagenome (GOLD analysis project Ga0180431, IMG submission 132459) | Hypersaline lake sediment archaeal communities from the Salton Sea, California, USA - SS_1_MS_1 metaG | ecosystem: Environmental > Aquatic > Non-marine Saline and Alkaline > Hypersaline >... | reverse complement strand
ATGATGGCGATTGCCGGCGCCAAAGTGGCTCACCATGCGACGGGCAAGAGAAAGTTTAAAAAAGTCTATGACCGGCTCATCGACCGGTACGGCGTTCGCAATTTAGACGTTTTCAAAACAGGAAAGGGATTTGATGATGCCGAACACGTTTTCTGTCATCTCGATCTTCTTTTTCGAATGGAGACTGATCCAAAACTGCTCGAAGCATTCCGGAAGGTAGCCGATGGTTTGTGGAAAAACCACAAGGACGATGCACAAAGCCTTTTCACTTACATCTACTATGCCATCGCTCCCGATGCCCCTGAAAAAGAGAAGGCGTTAAAAGAAGCGCTTTATACATTACAGACTTTTCCGACCGATATGACGATAAAGCCCCGGATGAACAGTCTGAACCCGGATTTGAAGCCGCCCTATCCAACCTACCTCGCGGCGTGGGACAACGAGTACATCTGGAAAGCCAATGTGCTCCGCCCGGACGGCTGGACAAGTCGGATTGTTGTTGATGTGGGCGTTTCGCCCGAAGATGCAATGGTGATTTTTGCCGTCGGTCAGGAGGGGGGATTGTATCAATCACGAGACGGGGCGAGCACGTGGCGGAATTGGCGGGCAATCGACCAGAAACTCCGTTCACCGGTACGAAGGGTCGTTGTCGGCGAAAGATCGCGAATCTTGATGACGGCATGTGATGACGGCTTCTATTTAACCACCACCGCCGGAAGCTCCTGGCAGAAAATGCCCGTGCCGCTTGATAACGAGAAGCCGATTGCGATTGAAATTTCACCTAAAGATTTTAGTGTCATATACGCAATCACGGACAAACACGTATATCGCTCCCGTGATTACGGGGATGAATATCTCGGACAATCCTGGGAAAAGTTGACCGCAGGGCTCCCGGCGTTTAACGCCCCAAAATATGTCATCGCTCACGGCTCTCCCGGGAGACTTTACGGGGTTTCCGAAAATAGACTTTTCACACGGCGATTAAACGAGCACGAATGGACGAGAGGAGGCGATTTTGGACTTGGGGGGTATGCGGAGACATATCCCTGGCTTGTCGCAGATCCCGCAAATCCCAACCGAGTATGGGTTGGATTCAAAACACGGTATGGATCCTTTGGTCCCCTTTCGTTCCTCCAGGAGAGTCAGGACGCCGGTAAAACATGGTCGAACAGTATGGCGGAGATTTGCAGGTGGTAGCGGACAAGGGCTATCCCGCACTGATGCAATTAGGCGTGCGCTCGGAACTAAATCATCTCGTTGTGGATGCGAAAGAGAGTGGCAGGTTTTACGGAGCGGCTGACCGCGGCGTCTCAGTCAAAAGCAAGACCGGCTGGAAACAGTCAGAAGCGGGTTTTAATATCCCGCTTGTGAGATCGCTGCTCGTTTCAAGGTATTCGGATTGGATTTTTGCCGGCACGCCGGGCGGATTGTACATTTCAAAGGATGGTGGTGAAACCTGGCAAGACGGGCACCTCTGGTTGCAGTTCGCAAAGAACACACGGCGCGAGTTAGGCGGCGCGTCCTTTATCGATGCTTATTGGCGAGCAAGATACTACGGTTTCATAGACGATGAAACCGCAAATGAGGCTTTTGGAAAGTGACGTGACTCGTAGAAGGCTGAGTTATGGTCGGGAATTGTTTACATCACAGGCCCGGCTTGCTATGGTATTCGAAGAGACTGGCATCGCACATGAAGAGATCGAATGTGAAGGATGGAATCGTTCGGTATGGAGTCAACGATGAAGGATAGAATGAATAAGCTCACAGGTATTGTATTGTTGGTGTTGCTGGGCAGCGTCCTTATGCAGGGTGAAGAAGATAAGAATCCGTTTGCCGGAGAGTCACTGCCAAATGGATGGACATGGAAGCGAGAGAATCCCGAAGCATGGCGTCTGCGAAATGGCGGGCTTGAGATTAAGATCGAGCCTGGAAATATGTGGGGTGGGAAGAATGACGCTAAGAATGTGCTTCTGATCCCCGTTGGCGAAGAGTTGCAAAAACCGGGAACGGATGTCCGGGTGACGTTGGCCAATTCGCCCACGCGGCGATGGGAGCAGGTGGATCTTGTGTGGTACTACCGGGACAGCCATATGGTCAAGATCGGGTTGGAACTCGAGCACGGGAAAAACTCCGTGGTGATGGGACGCGAAGAGAACGATCGCACGCGCACGATTAAGATCATTCCCATAGAAAAAGATAAAGTCACGGTCCGGCTCAGGATTACAGAAGGGAAAGTACGCGGATACTACCGTCTGGGCCCCGAGGATAAATGGACCGACGTTGGGATCTGCGCCGAACCCGGGCCGACGGGAAGCGAGGACAAACCCCGGGTGAGTATCCAATGCTATCAGGGTGATCCGGAGAATCCGCATTGGGCGCGGATCACAGGACTGCAGGTCGATTCTATCGCTAAGACCAAAACGGAACGCGATTATTCTTTCGACGGTAAGATATCCCGCGCCGTGCTCGAGAATTATCTTTCGCGAGCGATTACGTTCGCGGAACTGCTCAACGGCGAGCGCGTTGAGAAGCAATTGGCAGGCAACACGGACGACAATATCCGAATGCTCGCTCATGTCGGCGCCAAGTTCGTCGGCCGAGCTATCTACATGTGGGGTTCGGAGGGTCGCCTCGATGGGCTGCTCGAACGAGCCCGCCCGATAGTAGAGAAAATCCACGCCGCCGATCCCGATATCGTTCTGCAAGCTGCGGCCTTCGAAATAGTAACCACGCAGGTCGAAACGCTCAAAGTGCCCAAGTGGGTTTTCGACGAATTTGACCTCGACGTCGAGGATCGCAGCTTCGACTACGAAGCGATGCTTTACCCCGACGGCCGCCGCGTCAACCACTGGCGCACCGGCTCCTCCGTTCCCGATATGAGCAGGCTCGAGACTCGCATGTGGTTTTATTATCTGGCCGCACGTTATATTGATATTGGCGTCGAGGCCATACACTTCGGCCAAGTCGAGATCATGGACGACCGCGACACGGACCATCGCGGCTGGCGCGACATGATGGCCCGCGTCCGCCGATACGCCGCCCGGCACGCAAGACGCCATTTTCTGCTCGCTGATGCACACGTGCCCAGCGGAGGCATCGTCCATAACGACAGGCTCATGTTTGACTTTCACTCTTTTCCGCTGCGAATCGACGAAGTTGTCAACGAGCCCAAGAAGGGCGTCTTGAAGGTCGGCTACCTGGATAGCCTCTTCACCCGCAGCAAAGGCGGTATCACACCGAGTGGCTGGCGATGTGAGAGTCTGCCCTATATCGTTGAGCTGGACAACTTCGGCTCAAGCGGCAAGCCCGGCCGGAACGTCGGAATGCACTACATATGGGGCTATGATGAAATCTGCTGGTTCGCTCACCAACCTGCCGACTATCGAAACTCCTGGCTCAAGTACGCCTGGGAGTGGATCCGCCGACACGATCCCAACGGCTACCTCCAAATGCCCGGCAGTCGAACATTGGCCAACCCGGTTGGAAAGAAGATCTGGTACTGGGCCAACACCCCATCCAACGCCGTCCCCACCGGCTTCGGCCAGGAGGAAACGATAAAAGCAATCTGGGCTGAAGACAAATAGCGAATTCTACCAAAAAGATGAAAGGGAGAAGAGCAATGGCATTCAGAGTCGGCGACTCTGTAAAGGTGAAAGAAGCATATTTCATTCTTGTCTTCGATTACGACTTCGGAATCGTCGGAATAAATCCGCTGGCTAATCGGTGCAGGATTTCGCCTGCGTGGTGGACGAGGAGAATGCCTTCGTCCTCCTTGTTTTCATAGTCGGCACTCGTTATATCATCCGGATTCATATAGCCAAGGTTCACTTTTTTGCATCGCTCGGGGCTGATGCCGGTGGCGAGCACGACGTTGGCCCGGGGCTTTTCCACGCCGTCGATGAACGTGCCGATGCCCTTGACGTGGGTGGAATGAGCCATAACGCCCCTGGGGACGCCGGCGAACCGGTCCATTCGCTTGAGGAAATAGTCGCGGGTATGGTAGCCGATCTGGTCGAGCCATTTGCCGTGCGTGTAGGAGACCTCCGTAATATGCGGCGCGTAAATGATGAGCGTTCCGCCGTCGGCGAGGACCGGTTCGAGTTTGTACATCACCTTGCCCGCCGTCCAGATATCGTCGTACATTTCCGGGGCCAGACCGAGAATCGTATCGTATGTCCTGTCCTTGTATGTAATATGGACCTGATCGGACAAATCGGCGGCTTTTTCCCAGGCTTCGACCGTGTCTCCAATAAAAATCCCTTTGAGTTCGTTCTCTAGCGCGACGATGGCGAACAAGGTATGCGGGACTTTGATGAACGATGCGGCTTTTTCGACGACTTTTCGCGTCGGGGTCCATTTATTGCCATTAACCAGGGGATTCGTGATGACGGCGCCCAGCCAGTGGAAGAAGTGGATAATCTCGTCGCCGGCGATGCCGGGAAAGATGTACTTATGCCCGCCGGAGAAGCCGACCACCTCGTGCGGAAAGACGGGGCCTAAAATAAAGAATTCGTCATACTCGAAGATCAGTTTGTTGATCGCGATATCGACTTCTTCGCGGAACAGGCCGTCGCTGATCTGCTCGATCTCGTCGGCCGTGATTTTTCCGATAGACTTGTAGGTTCCCGTTTTATCCCATTCGTGATTGAAAAACCGCACCGAAGCATACTTATCTTTTCGCTCGTCCGGCGTCATGCTCAGCCGCGCGCAAAACTGCTCCTCGCTCATCGGCTGATGGGTGCCCAGCGCGACCAGGCAATCGACGGCCTTGGTCTTCGGCCCCAGATGTTCGTAGATCATCTTGAAAACGTCGCCGATGGGTCCCGAGCGGGTATTATCGGGGATGATGAGCAGGATACGTTTGCCGGTGCAATCGTGGCGGGCAAAAAACTCGGCGATGGCTTCTTTCGCCTGTTCGTTCTTGACGGATTCACTTTTATTTTGTTGTTCGATCACCATAATGTCCATACTTTCAATTTGCGACTAATGCCTTTTACCGAGATGGCATTATACACTCATATCCTTCATTTTCTCATCTTTTCTTTGTTTTAGCTCGTTCATTTTTCACAAATCGGGGCGGGTGGCACAGAATCCCAGCGTTAGTCCGCCGTCAACGGTAATGCTGGCGCCGGTAATATAATCGCACCGGTTCGAGCTGAGGAAGACGACCAGTTGAGCGATCTCCTCGGTGGTGCCGATTCTACCTGCCGGGACGGACGTCAGGAATTTTTCCTGTCGATCCAGCGGGGTCAATTCCGTGGCAATGGCTCCGGCGACGATGGAATTGACCTGAATGTTATGGGATGCCAGTTCGAGGGCCAGGGATTTGGTCAACGTTTCCAGGCCGCCTTTGGCGGCGCTGTAGTGCGCGTAGTAGCGCCGGGCGTCATACGCGTGAACGGAGCTGATATTGATGATTTTTCCGCCGCGTTTGGTGTCCCGCATGATTCGCCCTGCACGTTGAGCACATAAGAACGCCGCCGTAAGATTAACCGAGAGTACCTTGTCCCAATCCTCTTTCTTCAGCTCCAGGATAGGGCTGGGATTTTGCGTCGCCGCGTTGTTGACGAGGATGTCCAGCCCATCGAACGCTTCCTGAATTTGCGAAAACATGTCGTCAATCTCGCTGGGTTTCGATAATTCGGCGGGGATCATGAGTGAGTCGGGACTCAGCTTCCTGACGTTCTCAGAAGACTCGCTGAGAGCTTCGGATTTTTTCGATCCATGAACGATCACTTTGCATCCGTTGCGCGCCAGCTCAAGGGCGATTGTCTTACCGATCCCCCGGCTGGAGCCCGTGACCAGTGCAATTTTACCTTCGAGTTCCATCTTAACCTCCGGAATGCATTAGTAGTCTGTCATGATAAAAATTAAGAGAATGTCATTGCGAGCGAAGCGAAGCAATCTCAACCCTTTGCGTTGCTCGACAGTTGAGATTGCTTCGTTGCTTCGCTCCTCGCAATGACACGTTCCTTATTTAAGTTTTGACATAGTCTTCGTGGTTTTTCATTTTCGTTTATCTCGTGGCCTTATAAGTAAACGGATTTCACCACCGGCGGGAATCGTGACCGCCAAACCAGCGTGGAGCTGTTCTCCAGTGCGTTTTATGTTTGAACCGGTCGAGATATTGTTGACTGTGTATGTGGCTTTCGGTTCGACTGTGAACCATTCGGGCAGCGTGTTCATTCTGGGCCAGTCCTTTGAGAAGCCCATATATTCGCGGTGACGAGGAATGTCGAAGATCAGTTTTCCTTTCCAGGGCGTATCAGCTTTGACGACGATAGCGAGGGCGTCGCCTGTTTGTGCGGCGCCGAGCTTGAGGTCGCGCCGCCAGGGCCGGGCGATCAGGCCCCGGGTGTGCATCAATGCGTGCATGATGACGGTCCGAACGCCGTTGGATTCGAGCTTCATCGTGCCCCAGAGGGTTGCGGTTTCAAGAGGCTCACCGGAGCGGGCCACATTAGCGGCGACTTCGCGATCCACCCATTCGAGCGCTTGGCTCACGGGGAGTCGGTTGATGAGATAAATCCCACCTTCGATAGAGTCGGCATAGCCGTCGATGGAACTTCCTTCCCATCTGTAGTTTCTATATTGGGGTTTCAGAAGGTTCGCGAGGGTTCGCTCGACCCGGGCGCGATAGACGGGTTTGCCTACGGCCATATCGTAACAAAGATAGCCTACATAATTATAACCCCAGCCGTCGCTGAGTTGTCCCTCTTCGCGGATTACAGGTTTATCGGCAATGGTGTTGAACATGAGCCCGTCGGGGTTGAGACCGCGAGCCAGGATTTGATCGTGCATGTACTTGATGGCTTGTCGGTATCGTTCGGCCTTTTGGGGATTCTCTTTGGATTCGACGCCGAGCAACAGGCCGAATCCGCCGATGATCTCGCAACCGTGGTCGCGCAGACGACCTGGAACGAAATCGCCTTTGGTCAGATAATAGTCTCCGAGGCGTTCGGCCCAGGTGAGGAATTTCTTCTCGCCCGTCATGGTGTAGAGCCGGACCAGGGCCTGGAGCTGTTCGCCGTTGACTTCAACATTTGTCGAAGGAATTTTCCCGTAAGGGGTATCGATTCGCGCGTATTTCCAGAGATCTTCCTGGATACCCTTCATTCGGTCGAACCATTCATCCTTGCCGGTGACTTCGACGATGGCGATCAGGCCGTCTTTTACGTACTCGGAGGCCTGGAAGACGACCTGGTCCCAGGCGAGAGTCTCCATTTTTCGGCTCGTATTAAAATCATAGGGTACGGGGATGCGGTCGTAGTGGTTGCATAGCTTCATCTCGGCGTACAGAACGTCGCGGACTGGACCGTCGAGGGCCTCTTTGTCGACGACATGAGCGGCCCAGACGAGGAAGGGATAGCAGTCCGCGGCGGTGTCGCGGTAGTTCCATTTACCGTCGGCCTTGTAGAGTGTTGTGGCCGGATCGATTTGCTTCAGCGCCCGCTCGTGCAGCCAGCGATGGACTTTGCTGAGGGAATAGCCGGTGATGTCGGCCGATTGGCCGGCTTGCTCGAAAGCCTGGCCCGTGACATCTGCAGCACTAATACCGTAGAGAATAAATATAATTGATAATGCGATCATTAAACTTGTCTTTTTCATAGTCATTTACCTTCCAATGGAAAAGGGATAGATGTGGCATGCTTCATAACGAGATAACGAAGCTTGTGCTCGTCTGCGATTTGGCGAAATTCGTTTATGTCGGCTGTGTTGATCGCAAACATATCATAGTGCATCGGAATCGTCAGGCGGGCATTGATATTTAGTGCGAATTGGACGGCCTCCTCGCAGGTAAAATTCCCTTCGAAATCGAGTTTATGTCTAACATCGTCCCGGCCGTTGACGAGCAGAAAAGCAAGGTCGATTTTATGTTTCTTAAGGCGCTCAACCTGTCCGTCATAGGGGATCGTATCTCCTGCATGAAATATCGTCATGCCGTCAATTTTGATGATGTAGCTAAGATAGGGATAACCCTGTTGGGGGTCGTGATCGAATTCTTCATGTTTGGCCGGGATCGCGTAAATTTGGATGTCATCCAGACGCAATTCGTCGTCGCCTTTCATTGTGTAAATTCGCTCGTCGTCGATTCCGAAGCCCCGCATTGTCTGGCGAGCGCATTCGGGCACGATGAAACAAGCGTCTGGTGATTTTGCGGCGATGATGGGGATGCTTTCAGGATCGATGTGGTCGGCGTGGTCGTGGGTGCATAACGCGATGTCGGCATGCGTGACGTCTTCGGGTTTCATCGGCGCCGGCTTGATTCGCACATGCTCGTTGGGCTTGCCTTTGGTTATTTTCTCGGCGTAGGTGCTCAAGTAAGGGTCGATATAGATAATCTGTGTGGTCGACTTAAAGACAAAACCTTCCTGACCGATCCACCAGATTTTAAGGTTGTCCGGCTCGATCTGCGCTTGATTGATTTCACGGATCAATGCATTCATGATTGACAATCGATAATGACCTTAACCGCTCCGGTTTTGCTCTTATTGCAGGCAGTCTCGAAGGCGCTTGCGGCATCGGACAGATTGAAGCGATGCGTGATGAGCGGATCCACTTTCACCTGCCCGGCCGATACTAATTCGATGGCCCGTGGGAAGTCGGTATACATGGCATTGGAAGATGTGCGTATCGTCCGTTCTCCACTGAGCAACAGGGATGGCAAACTTAGCTCATCGTCCTTGGTGGCCATTAGAACCAGCGTTCCGCCTTTTTTGAGGATTTCCAGTGATTCGTGGATACTCGCCAAGGTGCCGACCGTGTTGAAGGCCAGATCGACGCCCTGGGAATCCGTCTTTTCCTTAACAACCTCGCTAAGGCCTTTCCCGCCATTGTCGAGATTAATGGGATAATCAACGCCGATCTTTTCAGCGATGCCGATATTTTCAGCAGCGATGTCGGTAATGAAGGTCCGAGTCGCTCCGTAAACCCTGGCGATTTGCGCTATCAACAATCCGATGGGACCAGCCCCGAGAATCGCCACCTTATCCAGCGGCTTGGGTCTGCCCACGTCGACGGCATGCAGAGCGGCGATAAGAGGATCGAAGAACGTGGCTTGCTCATCGCTCACATTTTCAGGCAACTCGTAGATCTGGCTTGGGAATGCGATGCAATATTCCGCCATACCGCCGGGGTAGAAATCCATTTTGCCCCATCCCTGCCCGTGGCCGAGATGTTTTGTGTAATTGCATAGATTCTCCTGGCCATTCCGGCAGAAGTTACATCGCCCACAGGTAATAAAGGTATTGATACCCACACGCTTGCCGATGAGATGGGCGTCGGATTTGTCGAAGACTTCGTGAACGATGCCTGTAAACTCATGGCCGAGGATGATATTCGGAGGGTTGTCGATATGCCGGCCGAGGGTTTGCTTGGCCCAGGGATTCTCGCCGTGGAAGTAACGCACGTCACTGCCGCAGATGCCACATTTCGAGACCTCGATCAAGACCTGCCCGGCTGAAAGCACCGGCTTTGGCACATCCATCACTTCAATCTGCTCGCGAGATTTAAGAACAAGCGCTTTCACGATCTCACTCACCTTTCTTTAATTGTTGCCAGGGGGGTAGCTCAGGTAGATACGAATCGAATTCGGCAATGAGCCTCTCTTCATATTCTCCTATGTATTCACCTTTGATAAATTTATCGAACGCTTCATCATGGAAGCGTTTCCATGATGTGACTTCGTCGCCGGGGTTGATCGGATAAAACAGCGCATCGTTCGCTTTGGCCGCCTGCATATCCCCCGGTGCGTCCCCGATCATCAGAACGTGATTCTTTCCATACTTGCCCTTCGTGGCGTATTCAAGATGCTGGGTCTTCGGGCCCATCTCCTGTCCGGCGATGACTTCGACGTATTGAGCGACGTCGTGCTCTTGCCATTCGCGTTCGAGGGCTTCGCTGGGAGTGCCCGAGACAACGATAGCGTCCGCCATGGATGTGATTTTTTTCAAACTCTCACGCACATACGGAAACGGCGGCATCCCTTTGACGATCTCCTCGATAGCCCAGTTGACGCGCTCGCTCCAGGCGAGGGCAAGCTCCAGCTCTCGCTTGGTTTGAGGATTTTGGGTCTTGCCAATAGTCTTTTTCAGCCCTTCGTTGCTCAGCAAACTGTTTGGATCGGCCACCCAGGCGAAGTAATGCGGATATTGCGGAACTTTAAAATTCCGGGCCTTCGTCATCGGATGGTCCGGCAACAGCTCTGCAAGGACACGCCTGGTTGTTTTATGCCGATTGGCGCCGCGGGTCTTTGAGAACAGGTCCGCGAAGTCTCGACATTCCCGGGCCGCCTGAGCGACCGGCTGCAATCGGAAATAAGCGATCATCCAGGGGCAGAAACATTCGCGTTGTTTAATGCCCATCGTATCGAAAACAGAGCCGTCCGAGTCGATACCGACGAAGAACTCGTGTTTCGGTTGAAATTCCTTAAGCGGCTTGGCCGGATCGGATGCCGTCATTACATTTTTTCGTGATATTTGTATTCTTTGACTTTTTTCGGGCCGCGTTTGTCAGATCGGCCGCCCCGTTCGCGGCGCAGCGGGATTTTCATGCCGTCCGTTCGTTCGAGCCAGTTATACATTTGCGATCTCAATTTCCCGATGAGTTGCTTGTGCTCGGGCTTGTCGATCAGGTTGTGCATCTCGTCGGGATCGTTCTTGAGGTCGTAAAGCTCGTCGGTATCCCAAACGCCGTGGTAATGGATGAATTTATAGCGGTCCGTCCGGACACCGTAGGTCGTCGGGGTTTGGGGGAAATTCGCTTCCCAGTAATACTCGTAAAAGACGGCGTCTCGCCAGGCGACGTTCGTGTCGCCAAACAATGGCAGAATGGACCGGCCGTCCATATCGTCGGGCGTTTGAGCGCCGGCGGCCTCCAGGACCGTCGGGGCGATGTCGATGTTCTGCACGAGTTGCTCGACGACCGTCCCGGACTTGATCAGTTCGGGGCACCGGGCCAGCATGGGAACGCGCATGGACGGCTCGTACATGTGGCGCTTGTCGATCAGTCCGTGCTCGCCGAAACAGAAGCCGTTATCGCCCATATAGACAACGAGAGTGGACTCGGCCAGGCCTTTGTCTTCGAGACATTTGAGAACACGCCCGATGCTGTCGTCGAGGCCGAGCAGCGTCTCACAATATTGCCTGTAGAACGTATCGAAATCCATGCTCCCATGGTACATGTAATCGACGCCGTGCCAGCTATTGCGTTGCTCTTTGACCCAGGCGGGTTTGCCCGCGTAGTTTTCAGGCGTGTCGGCCATGCTCCTGGGATATTCGAGCCTGGCGTTTTTATAGCGATCGCGGTGCTTTTTGGCGGGCTCGAACATGGCATGGACCGCTTTATGCGATAGGTAGAGAAAGAACGGCTTGTTGCGGTCCTTTTCGAGCCACTCGACGGCGTGGTCGGTCAGCAGTTCGGTCATATGGCCTTTGGCCTTGACCGTTTTGCCGTCAATATTCAGCGTCGGATTGAGATAGACACCCTGGCCGCGGAAGCTGACCCATTTGTCGAAGCCGGGACGGGGCTTGTCGTCGCCGTGGCCCATGTGCCACTTGCCCATGAAAGCGGTTTCGTAGCCGATGTCCTGGAGGTATTGCGGGAAGAAGACGACGTCCTTGCGAATGGGTGTCTGGTTGTCCACGACGCCGTGCTTATGCGAGAACTGGCCGGTCAGGATCGAGGCCCGGCTGGGCGAGCAGAGGCTCGTCGTCACGAAGGCATGTTTTATATACGCACCCTCGCGGGCCATGCGGTCCATGTTGGGCGTTTCGAGGAATTTCGGTGTGTTCAAAAAGCCCATGAAATCGTAGCGATGATCGTCGCTGAGAATGAACACCACGTTACGAGGCTTCCGGCCTGAGATTCTCCGGAGTCCCGGGATGGCCTTTGCTGCTGTGGCGCTTCCCAGACTCGCCGCCACGGAAGCGATGCCCACGGATTTGAGAAAGGTTCTTCGGGATGTGTCTTTATTGGTCATACGCAATATCCTTTCGTAGCATGGGCATCTTGCCCATGAGTATCACGGGCCTCTCGCCCGTGAGTCGTATGGTTGCCTCGTTCGTAAATGCAGGGCCAAGATGGCCCTGCGACTCATGGGCGGGACGCCCATGCTACTTTAAACCCCGCTAAACGCCGAGAAGCCACCGTCAATGGGGACGACGATCCCGGTGACGAATTTCGCCGCGTCGCTGAGAAGCCACATGACCGTTCCGACCAACTCTTCGGCCTGGCCGAATCGTCCCATCGGCGTATGATCGATGATCGTTTGACCTCGGGCTGTCAGTTCGCCCGTTTTTTCGTCGGTCAACAGGAACCGGTTCTGTTCGGTCAGGAAGAATCCCGGTGCAATCGCATTAACGCGGACGTCTTTCGAGTAGTTCTGGCAGATATGCACCGCCAGCCACTGGGTAAAGTTACTGACCGCCGCTTTGGCCGCCGAGTAGGCGGCGACCTTGGTCAGGGGCGAGAAGGCGCACATGCTGGAGACATTCAGGATCGTGCCGGCGCCGGCTTCGGCCATCTCTTTACCGAAAACCTGGCTCGGAAGCAGCGTTCCGAGGAAATTCAGATCGAAAACGAACCGGACCGCGTCCTTCGGCAGGTCGAAAAACGGCATATCGGGCGAGGTCGTGGCTTCTTTCTTATTTCCACCCGCCCCGTTGATCAGCACGTCGATCCGTCCGAGCTCGGCGGCGACTTTCTCTTTCGCCGATTCCAGGCTGGCTTTGTCGAGCACGTCGCATTGGACGGCGATAGCCCTTCCGCCGGCGGCTTTAATCTCGTCGGCTACCTTAGCCGCGGCGGTCTCCAACAAATCCAGGACGGCGATGTTCGCCCCGGCCCGGCCCAACGCCTTCGCCATCGTGCCGCAGAGGACGCCGCCGCCCCCGGTAATAACGATTGTTTTGTCCTTCACGTCGAATAATTCGTTCATTTTGGTCATCCTCATTCAGTTCTTGAATTAATCACAGACTTTCAGCAGAATATACAATAGGCCGATTCAGAGTACAAGAGTCTTATTGAAGGGTAAAAAGTATGGCGAATTACAGGATTGCACGATTCGATGAGATCGATCCGGTTCGATGCCCGTGCGGCTTTTCCCGGCGGGCCTTCGCCGATCCGGACAATACCACCGCCACGATGCACCTCGTCGATATTGAAGAGGATGCGAAGGTCCATTACCACAAAAAGCTAACTGAAGTGTATCTTATCCTCGAAGGCTCCGGCGAAATGGAGCTGGACGGCGATAGAATCCCCGTCGAGCCGTTCACCGCCATTTTCATCCAACCCGGCTGCCGCCACCGCGCCGTCGGAAAAATGAAAATCGTCAACGTCTGCATCCCACCCTTCGACCCAAAAGACGAGTGGTTTGATTAATCAGAGGTAAACTCCGAATCTCCCAAATACTTAGAGCATGTGTGAAAAGCCCCAATTTCCGCCCTTGTCATGCTGAGCGAAGCGAAGCATCTGGGATAACGACGGATCGTTGAGATTCTTCACTTCGCTGCGCTCCATTCAGAATGGCAGCGCATACTCTCTTAGAGAAGTGAGGGCCCAAATTTGTTATCTTTCGTTTTTGATTTGAAATTTCCTGTTACAGTTGTACAATTATACGTTGGAGGTAAATATGGCATGCGCTGTTTTTACATATTCACAAGCAAGACAAAATTTCGCCGCCGTGCTGGACCGAGCGGCCAAAGAAGGCAAAGTGCAAATCAAAAGGAAAGATGGCAGCGTGTTTACACTCTGCCCGGAGAAGCCTAACACGTCACCACTGGATGTCGAAGGAGTCAAAACAGACGTATCCACGGATGAAATCGTTCGCGTCGTCCGTGAATCACGGCGTCGCAAGGGTTGAAACTATCTCGTGGTTTGTGAGGACGAGGACCAGTCGTATCGCAGAAGTTGGTCGCGTACGCTGCATCCTTTGAGTATAATAAAGATCATGATTCGCAAGGTAGTACAAAAACACGATTTAGATAAACACTCAGAAATCAAGCAGAACCTTGAGTATTGGCTCAGCCGGCCACCCGAGGAACGCCTCGCGGCGGTCGATGATCTCAGGCGTGAGTATTATGGAGATACGCAACGACTTCAAAGAGTTGCTCGAGTTATTCAACAAGAACAAAGTTGAATATCTTATCGTTGGCGGTTACGCCTTGGCCTTTCACGGCGCCCCGCGTTTTACCGGCGATATCGACCTGTTCGTCAGGCCGGTTAATGAAAATGCCGAGCGAATTCTTGCCGCTCTGCATGAATTTGGCTTCGGATCGCTGGATCTGTCGGAAGACGATTTCACCACGCCAGGTAAAGTCATCCAGCTTGGTGTTCCTCCCATACGTATCGACATCATCACGAAAATCAGCGGAGTTTCTTGGGAAAAGGCGGACACGAGTAAAGTTCCCGGCCAGTACGGCCAGACGCCGGTTTATTTTATCAGCCGTGAGGATTTCATTGCCAATAAGAGGGCAACCGACAGGAAAAAGGATGCCGCCGACATCGAAGCCCTCGGCGAGTAGCAGTCGTTAATGTAAGGGTGTATCAGTCTTACGCCGCTCGATCATCGCCCGGATACCAGCTAAGCGGGACGTATGGAGTCGAGTCTTAAATATTGATTCCGCTGTAACAGTCGATTCGGCATAAAAGTATCTTCATTATTAAGCCTATAAAGCTTGTGACATTAACCATTTATGGGGTTTTCAGCGGAATCAAATATTGACTATTGACTCAGCGGTAACCCTCTTGACCTTGACTTTTTAGCTTTCAAAGTTAAATATCTTACTATGAGAAAGGCCTTTTTGATTCTTATGGTTGTGCTCGTTCTCTGGAACCTTCCAGTTTGTGCTTGTACAATCTTCAAGATGACCCTCAGGGGTGAAACCCTCATTGGTAACAGTGAGGATTGGTCCGATTCCAACAGCAAAGTATGGTTTGTTTCGCCTTATTCAGGGCGTAACGGATGTGTATTTTTTGGATTCAAGAATGGATGGGCCCAGGGGGGGATGAATGATCAGGGTTTGTTCTTCGACGGCCTGGCCGGACCGGCTAAGAAATGGCATCGCGAGTCCCACAGAGAGGATTATCCCGGAAATTTATGCGAGAAAATCCTGAAAGAGGTCTCGACGGTTGAAGCCGCCATCCCCTATTTTAAGAAATACAATTTCCCGAGCCTTGTCACGGGTATTTTCATTTTTGTTGACGTAACAGGAAGAACAGCAGTCATTCGATATTCAGCAGGCCGCCTGAGAATCGACACCCATGATGGCCCCTATTATGCTTGTGGGTATCGCGGTGAGCAGGCAAATGAGCAACTGAAGGAGATGCAAGCCTTGAGCGTCGAGGCAATGGCACGGATTCTAAAAAACTGCCGGCGGCGGGATTCCTTTCCAACCCAGTACGCCAATGTTTATGACCCTCGGAATTTGCTCGTATCGATCTATCCGTCTCATGGATTAATCAGGTCGATCAGATTTGATTTGAAAAAGGAGTGGGCAAAGGGGAGTCATTATTACGATCTATCAAGTCTATCAGAGCAAATGAATGGCCCCCTCTTGACCGATCACAAATCGACCAGATCGATTCTATTGGATGCAAGTGCCTTGGACGACTATACCGGAGATTACAAATCCGTTTCTTCTTTGCTGCATATATACCGTTCCGGGCCGAGTCTTCTCCTGAAGACCACACTGGT
>Ga0180431_10005319_pt1 | contig 15695 bp, 14 predicted proteins | sample SS_ome_11_FD_132459 | JGI IMG/M metagenome (GOLD analysis project Ga0180431, IMG submission 132459) | Hypersaline lake sediment archaeal communities from the Salton Sea, California, USA - SS_1_MS_1 metaG | ecosystem: Environmental > Aquatic > Non-marine Saline and Alkaline > Hypersaline >... | reverse complement strand
CATTTTTTCGAAGACAGCCCTTTTAACCTCATCCAGTTCGGAGGTACCCAATCCCGAGAAATATGGTACCTTGGCTAAAAATTCTGTCTGAACTGCCATCTTTCCCCCGGTATACATTGTCATAAGCGACCCCGGATTGCCTGCATGATTATAGCAACCAATGCCTCGGTACCGCAAAATAGAAGAGCCGGTCATGAGCCGGCCCTATAATCTAACCAGTAACTTCATGGTGAATAGCGCCTTATAGTTCCATTACCAGCGACGTTATGGGCAGGTCAGGATCCGGTTCATGGTCGGTTCTGACTCTCATTCTCCGGCAGTGACACGGTCGCCTGCTGCAAAACCAGGGAAAGTATTTCTCCCACCAGTCCACGGTCAGCAGCATCATATGAGGAGAGAATAATATGGCCTAAAGCCTCGTCATCTCCATTAGCAGCTTTGAGCACATGCTCTTTCAGTAACTGCCGCTCTTTATCAGGCATGCCTTGCAGTCTGTCCACTAAACGGAGGGCTTTGGTAAGGTTTTGCTTGCTACTCATCGTAACCAGACAGCTCAATCTTCTGAATTATTCACTCTTATATTATTATAAAGAAAATTGTTAATTTATTATTAAGAATCTCATATACCCAATTTTGTTCACATTATAATCAGGAAGATACGTAAAATATGCGACATTCATCACACTTCCGCTTCAAAATCGAAAAAATATGCGGCAGGCGTGCTGAATTGAAGCCACAGCGATTTTGCTATATAATAGTGATGTTCACTTCAATAGGAGATCCGATGAGTTTGCTCATTGACAAATTGAAACTGGTCACGAAGGCTACCCCTCAGCCAATGGGGTTCCAAACTACCAAATCAGCCTCGTCACCGCCCAAAATGCTGCTCATCGCCGGTTTGTCGCCGACCAGAGCCTCCGCTGCAGTCGATTATGTAAGCGGGGCTGATGCGGTCCTGTTCCGTCCCAGTCGTGGCACGGCAGGGCCCAGAGCTTTAAACCGGCTCACTCAGTCCCTGCCCGAGATTCCGTGGGGCAGGTGGCTGGAACACGCTAGCCAGGAAGATATGAAAAAGACGATCGATACCGGCTGCGACTTTGTGGTCTTCCCGGCAAGCAGCACCCTCGCTCTCACCAATCATGGTGAGAAAGTGGGCAAGATTTTACAGGTGGAGTCTTCACTCAGCACTGACTTGCTCCGAACGGTGAATGAACTGCCGGTGGACGCGGTGCTGGCTACCATTGAGGGCGAGGTTGAACCCGTCCTTACCTGGTATCACCTTATGACTTTCCAGCGCTTTGCCCGTCTGATAACCAAGCCATTGCTGGCCTGGGTGCCACTCAAGATAACCGCCAGGGAGGTCCGGGCTATGTGGGAGGCAGGCGTGGATGGTGTCGTGGCACCGGCCGGTACCGAGGAGTCTGCTGGCCTGCTCCAAAAGCTGCGCCGGGCAATTGATGACCTGGATAAGCTGCCGCCACGGAGATGGGGTAAGGCTGAGGTCTTACTGCCCCGCCCACAACCGGAAAGAGATTCCGTGGAAGAAGTCGAGGAAGAAGAGGAAGAAGACTAACCGGTTATTCAGTAGTCTTGCCCCTCATCCGGCTAACTCTAGTGCCCCGATTGCAGTATCTGCCACGATTTGCCCTCGGTAGTAATCGCCGGGGCAATTACCATTTCCACCTGGTGCATTTCCTGAATGTTAGCCGCGCCACAGACACCCATTGCCGTACGCAGCGCTCCCACCAGGTTCTGGCTGCCGTCGGTAACCGATGTAGGCCCGAAGAGAATCTGCTCCAGCGTGCCGGTAATGCCAACCTTTATCCGGGTCCCCCGGGGTAACGCCGGGTGGGGATTAGACATACCCCAGTGATAACCCTTCCCCGGGGCTTCCTCAGCCTGCGCAAATACCGAGCCCAGCATCACCGCGTCCGCCCCGGCAACAATGGCTTTACAGACATCCCCACCCTTGCGAAAACCACCGTCGGTAATAATCGGCACATACCGCCCCGATTCCTTCTGGTAGGCGTCCCGTGCTGCCGCACAATCGATTGTTGCCGTTATCTGCGGGACTCCAACGCCGAGAACTTCCCGGGTGGTACAGGCAGCTCCCGGTCCCACCCCAACCAGCACCGCCGAGACACCGGTCCGCATCAGTTCCAGGCAGGCACCATAGCTGACACAGTTGCCGACGACTACCGGTATCTTCATTGATTGGCAGAGTTCGGTAAAGATTAACCCCCGGAAGCTCTTGGAGATATGCCGGGCACTGGTCACCGTTGACTGCACCACGAAGACATCGGCACCGGTTTCCGCCGCCAGGGGAGCAAAACGCTTGGTAGTAGCTGGCGTTGCCGAGATCGCACAGATAGCCCCCGCCTTTTTAATCGCCTGCACCCGTTCCGCAACAAGGTTTTCCCTGATTTTCTGGGAGTAGACCTTTTGTAGCAGGGGGGTTACCTTTTCTGAAGGGGTCTGCACAATCTCCTGCAGTATCTCTTCAGGCTTGTCATAACGGGTTTGTACCCCCTCCAGGTTGAGTACAGCCAGTCCACCCAACTCTCCCATCCGTATGGCAAAATTCACATCGGTAACCCCATCCATTGATGCCGCGATAATGGGAATAGAAAACGTAAGGTTATCTATCTTGAAATCAACGCTGGTCTGGTCAGGATTAATGGTAACATCACCGGGTACAATGGCTACTTCATCAAAACCATAGGAATGACGGAGCTGTTTGAACTGGGGTACGGTCATTTATTTATCTCCCTTTTTAAAGAATAACTATACCAAAATTTGGTGTGTCACGTCAAGAAAATATGCTATTTGACTGTGCGTCGCCCGGGAACCAAGCTAGACAGCCACAGAGGGGTGGGTTATAATGAATAAAGTCAGTTCTGATAGCTACTACCTGGTTACTGGCTCAATTAAGAAAGGTAAAACGAATGCCGGCTCTTTACGTCGTGGCGACTCCCATTGGCAACCTGGAAGATATCTCCATGCGTGCTCTGCGTACGCTGCGAGAGGTTATGCTCATTGCTGCCGAAGACACGCGGAAAACGAAGCGCCTTCTCAATTATTATGATATCAAGACCCCGCTGACCAGCTATCATGAGCATAATAAAATGGCGAAGCTGGACTACCTGCTGAGCCTCCTGGATCAGGGTGACGTAGCCCTTGTCTCGGACGCGGGTACGCCGGGGCTATCCGATCCCGGCTATGAGCTAATCGTAGCCACGCACCAGCGGGGTATTCCGGTGGTTCCCGTTCCCGGTCCTTCCGCCATTATTACGGCACTGGCTATCTCCGGATTGGCTACCGACCGGTTCACTTTCCTCGGCTTCATGCCCCATAAAACCGGCGCCAGAAAACGCGCCCTGGAATCGGTGGCTGATGTTTCAACCACCCTGGTAATTCTGGAAGCGCCCCACCGGATACCGGAGACACTGCACGATATCATGCAGATACTGGGCGACCGTAAGCTGGCGGTATGCCGGGAACTGACCAAGCTCCACGAAGAAATTTTCCGGGGCACGGTCAGCCAGGCAATGGAGCACTTTACCCAGCCGAAAGGAGAATTCACCATTGTTATCGAGGGCAAACCGGAGCCAGATAAACCGGAGATGACTGAAGATATCAAACAGCAGCTCTATGAGTTATACCTGTCCGGGGTCAAAGCCAAACAGGCCGTGACCACGCTGGCTGCCAAAACCGGCCTGTCCCGTAAGGAGCTTTACCAGACCTGGCTACGGTTAGATAAAACGTGGGACAGAGCAAATAATCCATGCCGAAACACGGGGAGGAGTTAAACTATGCGTCGTGGGTGTATATCTCTAGGCGAAGTCCGATGTGATCAGTGCCAGCGGACTATTCCCTATCCGGAACGTTACCTGATCGTTGATGAGAAGGATGGCATTGAAGATGAAGAGGGAGAGACTCGCCGATACTGTATCGAGTGCAGTCTGAACAAGGGCTATGCTCACTATAAAGTGGAGAAAGGTGAGCAAATACTGACCTTTTTCCCGGAGTAATCTTTGATTTTCATCCCGGTTTAGGAAACATTCATGAGAGAAAAAATTTTTATCGGCGTTGCCTGGCCTTATGCCAATGGCTCGCTGCATCTGGGACAGATTGCCGGCGCGTACCTGCCCGCCGACATCTTTGCCCGCTACCACCGCATCAAAGGGAACGAGGTGCTCATGGTATCCGGCGCCGACCAGCACGGCACGCCGATAACCATCAAGGCAGAACAGGAAGGGAGAACGCCCGCCGAAATCGCCGCCTACTATCAGGACGAATTCCTCGATTCCTGGCAAAAACTCGGTATATCCTTTGATTTATTTACCACCACCGGCACCGCCAATCATGCCGAGGTAACCCAGGATATTTTCCTTACCCTGCTCAACAACGGTTACATTTTCCGCGACACGGTGTCACAGGCATTCTGTCCTCACTGCCAGCGTTTCCTGCCTGACCGTTATATCAACGGGACCTGCCCTTATTGTCAATCAACCCGGGCTCGAGGCGACCAGTGTGACGACTGTGGTAAACCGTTGAATCCGGGGGAACTGATTGAGGCGAGATGCTGCATCTGCGACTCGGCTCCCGAATTTCGTGACACCGAGCACTTCTTCCTTAAACTCAGTGCATTCCAGGACAGGCTTTCCCAATGGGTAAGCCAGCAGGAACTATGGCGCCCGAACGTCTACAGTCTCTCCCGGCGCTATCTCAACGAGGGAATGAAAGACCGGGCAATTACCCGCGATATCGACTGGGGAATTCCGGTGCCGGTCGCCGGCTTCGAACATAAGCGTATCTATGTATGGTTTGAAGCCGTAATCGGATACTTTTCGGCCAGCAAGGAATGGGCCCGGCAAAACCGGAACGACGAGAAGTGGCGCCCCTTCTGGGAAAAAGACAGTCAGGCCAGGAGCTACTATTTCATCGGCAAGGACAATATTCCCTTCCATACCCTCATCTGGCCGGCGATGCTTATGGGCTATAATGATACCCTCAATCTCCCTTATGACGTGCCGGCGAACGAATTTTTAACCATCGAGGGAAGAAAACTGTCCACCAGCCAGAACTGGGCAGTCTGGCTACCTGACTACCTCTCGCGCTATGACCCTGACCCGCTGCGTTATATCCTCTCCATCAATATGCCGGAGACCGGCGATACCGATTTTTCCTGGCGCGAGTTTGTCCGCCGCAACAATGACGAGCTGGTGGCTACCTATGGTAACCTGGTCAACAGGGTACTCACCTTCGTCTATAAGAATTTTAACGGGCAATTGCCCACGCATGAAGAGATGGGAACCAGCGGGAACAGTGAAAAAACACCATTGGAAGTAGATGCCGGTACCGCTTTCAAATCCGTAGCGACAGAGCTTGACCAGTGCCATTTCAAGTCGGCTCTCAATCAAACAATGAGTATCGCCCACCAGGCTAACCGATTCCTTGAGCAGACATCACCCTGGAAAACAATTAAAGAAGACCGCCAGGCGGCTGCCCGGGCTCTATATAGCACCATTACCGTTATCTCTCAATTAAAAACCATGCTTTACCCCTTCCTTCCCTTTAGCTCGCAGAAGGTGCATGAGTACCTTGGTTTTGAAGGCAAAGTAGAGGACTACGGCTGGCAGCTACAGACACCGGTGCCCGGACAAAAGCTGCTCAAACCTCAACCGCTGTTCACCAAACTGGATGAAAGCGTGGTAGACGAGGAGGCCAGACGTATTGGAACTTAACCAGATTTATCAGTCCATACAGGACGACCTGAATAAGGTCAAGGACGGGATCATTTCCATCAGTGAGATTGATTTCTCATGGCTCTCCGAGCAGCTGCACTATGTGGTGAGGAATAGCGGCAAGGGGGTACGGCCGGCGCTTACTCTCCTTACCGGCAAGTTTTACCAGTATGACCTTACCTATCTGCTCCCCATGTCAGTTTCGGTTGAGCTGATGCACACGGCAACCCTGATTCACGATGATGCTATCGATAATGCCGTAGTCCGCCGTAATCAGCCCACTATCAATACCCTGTGGGGTAAGGATGTCGCCATACTGATGGGCGACTACCTGTTCGCCAAAGCTGGCGAGTTTGTTGCCGATACCCGGACACCCCGGGTAATCAAGCTCTTCTCACAAACGCTGGCAATTATTTCCAGCGGAGAAATAAGCCAGTTCCGCGGAGCTTATAATCTGGAGATGTCCCGGGAAAACTATTTCCCGAGGATAGCCAGCAAGACAGCTTCACTGTTTGCCCTGGCTACGGAATCCGGCGCCATTCTGAGCCAGGCACCGGAACAAGCGGTTGCCGTGCTACGTGATTACGGCCATAATCTCGGTATCGCTTTTCAAATTGTCGACGATATCCTGGACTTTATCAGCGACGAAAAAACACTGGGTAAACCGGTGGGCTCAGACCTCACCCAGGGCACCCTCACCTTGCCCGCCATGCTCCTTCTGGAACGGTATCCTGACAATAACCCGGTCAGTAGTATTTTTAAGAACAGAGATGACACGGACAGGAAAAGCATGGAAACTGCGATTGAAATGGTGCGAAATTCAACAATCGTCGATGATTGCTATCAGGTAGCCTCAGAGTACCGGGCAAAGGCATGCCAGAAACTTCACACTCTACCGGATAATCCGGTGCGGCAGACGCTGGTTGACCTTGCCGATTACGTTATCAAGCGCAAGGACTAGCCCGGCCATTAACTCTTATCATCGACCCGAACACTGCCATCCTGATAGGTTTCCGTTTTGCGGGTCGGCAATTTCTCTTTAAACTGGTTAATCGCATACTGGCAGGCGGCGAAGCCTTCTTCGCGGTGTGCCGCCGCTATCGCGACCACCAGGTTAACCTCGCCTACATTCAACAAACCGATACGATGATAAATAGCCACCCCGTTCAATGGCCATTTCTGTTCCATTGCCTCAGCTATCTCTCTCAGCTTGTCAACCGCCCTGCCGTCAGCGTCTTCATATTCCACAGAACGCACTGGCTTGTTGCGGGAATAATCACGAATTACGCCCACATAGCTGACCACACAGCCACTACTCCCGGTTTTCACTTCGTTGATTACCTGTTCCGCGGAAATCGGCGCGGTCACAATCTTTATCATAATCGTCCCATACTTTCATACGGAGAGGAAGTTGGCATGGGGAATTACCCTACCTCAGGTTGGCTAATGAGCTGCGTTTAATCAGACGGGGCCGGATTCTGTTCGGGAACAAGGTGTGGCACTGGCGGTACTGTCTTTGGCTTTGAGTCACGCTCTAGCTCAGCCAGGGGCTCTACCGGTACCGGTTTGGGCTCTTTTTTAGTCTTTCGAGCCCGCTTTTGGGGAGCAGATTCCTCAAATACTTTCTCCAGTTCCTCACCTTCCAGCGTCTCCCGGGCAATAAGTGTCTTGGCAAGCAACTCCAGCTTTGGCTGGTTATCAGTCAAAATATTCCGGGCAGTTTCCTTGGCTCGCTCGATGATACCATGGACTTCCTCATCAATGGCATCAGCTATCTTATCCCCGTAGTCCTTCTGCTCGGAGATTTCCCGACCCAGAAACACCAGTTCCTGCCGGTCACCAAAAGTCCGCGGCCCCAGTTTATCACTCATCCCGAAGTCAGTTACCATGCGACGGGCAAGAGACGTCGCCCGCTTGATGTCATCCGAAGCACCGGTCGTTATTTCGTCAAATATGAGCTCCTCGGCGGTATGACCGCCCAGCAGCGTAGCAATCATATCCTTGATTTGAGAGCTTGATGTCAGGTAGCGGTCTTCAATGGGAAGCTGTTTGGTATGTCCCAGCGACATGCCCCGGGCTACAATCGAAATCTTGTGAACGGGATCGGCATTGGGCAGCATCCGGGCAACGAGGGCATGCCCGGCTTCATGGTAGGCAATGACCTCCTTCTCCTTGAGGCTGATCTTGCGGCTTCTCCGCTCCGGCCCGGCAATTACCCGGTCTATGGACTCCTCAAATTCCTCCATCCCGATGGATTTCTTGTTTCGCCTGGCCGACAGAATAGCCGCCTCATTTACCAGATTGGCAAGGTCAGCACCACTGAAACCAACTGTCCCCTTGGCCAGCAACTCCAATTTTACCGATTTATCCAGCGGCTTCCCGTTGGCATGCACCTTGAGAATAGCCAGTCGGCCATTAATGTCCGGCCGGTCCAGAATCACCCGCCGGTCAAACCGACCGGGACGGAGCAACGCCGGGTCCAGTATGTCCGGCCGGTTGGTCGCCGCGACGACAATCACGCTGGTGCTGGTATCAAACCCATCCATCTCAACCAGTATCTGGTTGAGTGTCTGCTCACGCTCATCATGGCTGCCACCCAGTCCGGCACCACGCTGCCTGCCTACGGCATCAATCTCATCGATAAAGATAATACACGGAGCATTACGCTTGGCCTGTTCAAAAAGGTCACGCACCCGGGAAGCACCAACCCCCACGAACATCTCGACAAACTCGCTGCCGCTGATGGAAAAGAACGGTACGTCAGCCTGTCCGGCGACCGCCCGCGCCAGTAACGTCTTACCCGTACCCGGCGGGCCGATGAGCAAAACCCCCTTGGGGATTCGCGCGCCCAAGGACTGGAATTTCTCCCGTGACTTAAGGAACTCGACCACTTCATACAGGTCCTGCTTGGCTTCGTCAACCCCGGCAACATCGTCAAAGGTTACCGTGGTGCGGTTTGCCGGGAACAGACGCGCCCGGCTGCGGCCAAAGCTCATTGCCTGGCTGTTAGCGCCCCGCGCCTGGCGAAAGAGGAAGAACAGCAAGCTACCGAATATCAGTAACGGCAGCAGGTTCAGCATCAGGCTGCCCCAGTTTATCCCTGATGCCCCCTTAATATCAACCACCACTCCCTCCAGGTTCAGCCCCTCAACCTCATAGATACTGGCGTTACTCTCTTTAAACGACTTAAATTCTTCGCCGGCAACGGTGGTTATCGCCAGCACCTCTTCCTCCACCTCAATCTCAGCTATCTCTTTGTTCTGGGACATGGTTATAACCTGGCTCAAGGGGATTTCCTCAGGTTTATTGGTGGTGGGAATAATATAGGAAAACAGCGCTACCGCCGCCACCAAGATGGCCAGATATATTAAGGCATTTCTCTTCCAGTTCACTTTCATATTGCTACTCCCGGTCACCTCCACCACTTTCCATTGTATCTATATTATACCACACCAGAAAAGAGAAAAAGAAACCTGTCAAGCTGACCACCCAAACCGGCAAAACCGGTACGCTCGAATTTTAGAAAATATTTACATCGGGATGCCCGAAATTTAGATGATATTTACTTGACATGGACTATACTCTCAACCTGAGAAGAGCAAATAAACTCAAGGAGAGGAGCGACTGGTGCTTGAATCCAAGGGGAACGTACTCATTGTCGACGACGAGGAAATTATACGATGGATACTGCACAGGAAGCTGTCCAAGGAAGGCTACACCTGCGACGAGGCCGGCGACGCTGAACAGGCACTGACCAAACTGAAGGTTGACCCCCGCGAATTGGTCGTTTTGGACATAAATATGCCCGGTAGAGCCGGCAATGAGCTACTCCCGCAAATACGGACCGCCTTTCCGGAAACAGCCGTTGTCATGGCGAGCGGAGTTACTGACACCAAGGTCATCGCCCAGTGTATCCGTGATGGCGCTCATGACTATATCTGCAAGCCATTTCGGCTGGAAGAGGTCTTAGTTAGTATTGGCCGGGCGCTGGAAAAGCGGCGACTGGAACTCCAGATACTGGAATGCCAGAAAAACCTGGGGAACAAGTTCAAGCAACAGGTTACCGAAATACGCAAGCTCTTCCTCAGTGCCATCGAGACCCTGGTTGCCTCGCTTGAAGCGGCTGACCCATATACGGCGGGGCATTCCAAAGAAGTCACCGCTATCGCTCTGAACATCGGGCGGCGACTGGAACTTCCGGCAGAACGGTTGGAAGACCTCAACTGGGGAGCCCTGCTCCACGATGTTGGTAAAATTGCCGTCGACCCGCGCATCCTTAACAAACCGGATAAACTTAACCCTGAAGAGTACCGGCACATCATGACTCACGCCGTGGTAGGACCCGGTCTGGTACGCCCGCTGGTCAACAGCAGAGTAGTGGAAATCATCTCCCACCACCATGACCGCTACGATGGCAAAGGGCTTGACCAGATCATCGCTGGTGAGGAAATACCACTGGAAGCGAGAATCGTAACTGTCGCCGACGCCTTCAATGCCATGATTTCGGACCGGCCCTATCGGGCGGCCATGACTCCTGAAGAAGCCCTTGATGAAGTGAAGAGGAATAGCGGTACTCAATTTGACCCGATGATTGCCAGCGTACTGCTCGAGATGGCAACCGAAACCCCGCGCAGGTCAAAACCGGCAAATTCGCCGACACCAATCGGGCACAAACCCGGTATGTAATCAGAACCGGTGCCGTAGCCCCGCATTTATGTCATTTAAATTATCTTCATATGCCCCAAAAAACAGGCAATACTCTTGAAATCTTCAATTTCTTGTGATATAGTATGTCGGAATTAGATTTGGGAAATGCGTTTATGCAACTGAACTACTACGCATCATATTACTATTACGCGTATTATTACCATGAGCGCTAACAGTGCTCTTGGGGGCTGGTTGCATAAAAAAGATAAAGCGCACTAAATAAAAAAGAAAACCAAGCAAAAACCCTCCCAAGAAGGAGGGTTTTTTAATTATCAGGCACCATGGTAAAAATTGTGAGCTGAGGTGGTGATACCATGTAGACAGGCAGAGAACAAAATGGAAAATAACAAAAATTTCTGGAGGTGACATATGAAAAAAATAGTACCCCTGTTACTATTGCCGTTGCTACTAGTCCTGCCTCTATTTGGTGCCTGTACCGCTCAAGAACCAGAGGTAATTGAACTATCCTACAGTAACTTCTTCCCGCCAACCCACTTCCACTCCATACTGGCCGAGCAATGGACAAAAGAGATTGAGAACCGCACCGACGGCCAGGTCAAGTTCACCTACTATCCGGGCAGTGCCTTGCTCGCCAAAGACCAGGTGTATGATGGTATCGTTCAGGGTATCGCCGATGTCGGCATGTCCTGCCTTATCTATACCGCCGGCCGTTTTCCCGCCAGTGAGCTGGTTGACCTCCCCCATGCCTATCCCAACGGATGGGTCGCCACCAAGGTAGCCAATGACTTCTACCAGGAGTTCACGCCCGCCGAATTCGATGATGCTCACCTGCTTTATTTTCACGCCCACGGTCCGGGGGTAATTTTCACCGCCGAAAAGCCGGTACGTAAAATGGACGACCTCAAGGGACTGTTAATAAGAGCAACCGGGGCTGGCGTAAGAATAATGGAATCCCTGGGGGCAACCGGGCATGGCGCCGGTCAGCCGGAGGCTTACGAGTTGCTGTCCAAGGGCATAGTCGACGGCACCTATACCCCGCGTGAAGTACTCAAAGGCTGGAAGCAAGCCGAGGTAGTCAACTACGTAACCAATTGCTACCAGGTCGGTAATACCACTGATATGTACGTGGCTATGAACAAGGACAAGTGGAATGCCCTTCCCGATGATATCAAGAAGGTGTTTACCGAGGTCAGCCAGGAGTGGATAGAGAAACACGGTATGGTCTGGGACTACTATGACAAGGTAGCCGTTGAGTACTTCCTCACCTTCGAGGGCAGGGAAGTAATCGAACTGCCGGCCGAGGAAATGGCGCGCTGGGTAGCCGCCACTGAAGGCGTAATCACCGATTACCTGGATGAGCTTACCGGTAAAGGACTGCCGGCTGCGGATTACCAGGAATACCTGAATGAACGCGTAGCCTACTGGTCCCAGCAGTCGCCATCGACCGATCAGAGTGTCAACTGGGTAAAGTCCGAAGTGGAACCGCTGGTACCGGCACAATAAACTCTGGTACAATAACTATCAGTGGTTTTATGGGGGTGCCTGTTTGGAGCCAGTTCCGACAGGTACCCCCACAGTGTGATTGAGTAACATGTCAGGCAAGATTGACTCATGGACAAAGTTCACCGAATCGTGTAGCAAGTGGCTCAATTGGATCGGCGGTGTCGGTCTGGTGGCAATGCTTGTTCTTACCACCACCGATATTATCGGCGTCAAGCTCTTCAAGTGGCCCGTCCCCGGCGCCGTTGAGATGGTCGGCTTTCTGGGCGCGATGATAATTTCCTTTGCCATGGCGTACACCCTGTTCGTTCGCGGTCATATTCAGGTGGAATTCTTTGTCCAGCACCTGCCCCGGCGAGGTCAGGCGGCAACCACCGCCATCGTCTCCCTGCTGGGGCTGGGGCTGTTTGTCCTGCTTGCCTGGCAGAGCTACGAGTACGGCCGTGTGCTCCAAATCACCGGAGAAGTTTCCATGACCCAGCGTATACCCTTTTATCCCTTCGTCTACGCGATTGCCTTTTGCTGTATCCCCGTCTGCCTGGTACTGGTGATGGACTTCACCAAATCGATAATGAAAGTGGTGAAAAAGTGAGTCCGGTTGCAATTGGCATCATCGGCATTTTCGTCCTGATTTTGATTTTTCTCCTGGGAATGCCGGTGGGCTTCGCCATGGGCCTGGTCGGGCTGGCTGGTTTCTGCTATCTGGTCTCCCCGGAAGCAGGATTGAGCCTGCTGGCGCGGGATGTCTTCACCACGTTCTCTTCATACTCCCTTACCGTGATACCCATGTTTGTCTTCATGGGCTCAATTGCCTACGCATCAGGCATGAGCCGTCGGCTCTACGAAGCCAGTCACACCCTGTTCGGCGAAATGCGCGGGGGGCTTATTATGGCAACCATTGCCGGCTGCGCCGGCTTCGCTGCCATCTGTGGCTCTACCAGTGCCACTGCCGCCGCCATGGGCCGGGTATCCCTCCCCGAAATGAAACGATATAAGTACAATGACGCCCTGGCTACCGGCAGTGTCGCCGCCGCCGGCAGTCTGGGAATATTAATCCCGCCCAGTACCATTTTCATTGTTTACGGGATACTGACCGAGCAGTCCATCGGCAGGCTTTTCCTCGCCGGGGTTTTCCCCGGGATTATCCTCGCCTCACTCTTCATGGTTACCGTGGCGGTCATCTGCTGGCGGTACCCCCACCTCGCCCCGGCCGGAGAACCGACCAGCTACCGCGAGAAAATTGAAGGTATCACCGGCATCAGCGAGATGCTCGTCCTCTTTGTCATGGTAATGGGCGGGCTGTTTCTCGGCTGGTTCAGCCCGGTGCAGGCTGGCGCCGCCGGAGCCGCCGGTGCTCTGCTCATCGGGCTTGCCCGACGGCAGTTAAACTGGGACGGGTTCCTCTTTGCCGTCAAGGACACCCTGAAGGTGACCTGCGAGATTATCGTCATCGTTACCGGCGCGGTGATACTGGGTCACTTCATCGCTGTTGCCAAGATTCCCTTTATCCTGACACAGTGGGTAAGCGAACTTTCCCTGCCCACGGTAGTGGTGATGGGCGTGATTGTCCTGATGTACCTGTTCGGTGGTTTCTTCATGGACGCGCTTGCCCTGATTACCCTGACCATCCCCATCATCTACCCGCTGGTGCTGTCCCTCGGCTTTGACCCGATATGGTTCGGTGTGATAATAGTATTGGTGACCGAAATGGGAGTAATTACACCCCCGGTGGGTATCAACGTATACGTTATCAAGGGAATTGCCGAGGATGTGTCTCTGGAAACCATCTTTAAAGGAGTTTTCCCCTTCCTTATCGCGCTGATTGTTGCCGTAGGGATACTAATTGCCTTTCCCCAGATTGCCACTTTTCTACCCGGTATGGCCACCTATTAAGCCGGCCGGTATGACCGCCCTTGCAGGAGGTACATAAAACAATGACCATAGCCGAGATGCTGGCAAGAAACGCCCGCATGTACCCGGAAGATAGTGCCCTCATTGAACTCAAGCCGAGCCAGAAGCTCCGAAAGGAAATCAACTGGAAGACGTTTGATGAACGGGCTAACCGGATTGCCGGTGCGCTTATGCAACGAGGAGTGGGCAAAGGCGATAAAGTCATCCACCTGATGATGAACTCGATAGAATGGCTGGAAGCCTACTTCGGCATCATCAGGACCGGCGCCTGGGCTGTACCACTCAACTTTCGCTTTACCAGCCAGGACATCAAGTACTGCGCTGACATTGCCGAAGCCAGGGCAATGATACTGGGCGAGGAGTTTATTGAGCGCGTGGCAGCCGTCCGCTCCCGGCTTACCACGATTAAAGACTATATTTACGTCGGCGCGACAACACCACCGGACATGGAAAGCTTCGAGGACATAATTGCCGCATCACCGGCCGAGCCCCCGGCAGTACCGCTCAATGATGACGATGCCTGCGGGCTCTACTTTACCTCGGGCACTACCGGTACTCCCAAGCCGATTCTGCTCACGCACAAGAATATGGAATGTGCCGCCATCACCGAGAACCGGCACCATTTTCAGCAGCATGATGATAATTTTATCCTGCTGCCTCCCCTGTACCATACCGGTGCCAAGATGCACTGGTTCGGCAGCCTGATTGTCGGCGGGCGGGCTACCATCCTGACCGAAATAAGCCCCCGGTATATCTTTGATGCCGTCCATAGCGAACGGGGAACGATTGTCTGGCTGCTGGTGCCCTGGGCGCAGGATATTCTCAGCGTCATGGACAGTGGTGAGTTGAACAAAACCGACTACGACCTCAGTTGCTGGCGGCTGATGCACATCGGCGCCCAGCCGGTGCCGCCCAGCCTGGTGCAACACTGGCTACAATACTTCCCCCGTATGCAGTATGACACCAATTACGGACTGAGTGAGTCCAGCGGGCCTGGCTGCGTGCATCTCGGCATCGATAATATACAGAAAGTGGGGGCTATCGGCAGGGCCGGGTTTAACTGGGAAGCACGGATTGTTGATACCCAGGGAACCGACGTGGCCCGGGCAGAAATCGGCGAACTCGTTATCAGGGGTAACGGCGTGATGAAGGAGTACTATAAGAATCCACGGCAAACCGCCGAAACCATACGAGACGGCTGGCTGTATACCGGGGATATGGCCCGGGTGGACGATGAAGGATTTATCTACCTGGTCGACCGGAAAAAGGACGTCATCATCACCGGCGGCGAGAATATCTTTCCGGTGGAGATAGAAGATGTGCTGCACGGTCATCCCGGCATCTATGATGCGGCGGTAATCGGCATCCCTGACCAACGACTGGGGGAGATAGCCGCCGCCGTTATTGACCCCAAACCCGGTGCACAATTGACCGAGGATGAGGTGAATGCCTTTTGCGAGCAGGAATTACCGAGGTATAAGCGGCCAAGACGCATCATATTCGATAACGTGCCGCGAAATCCCACCGGCAAGATAGAAAAACCGAAACTAAAAGAGAAATACCACCAGTAGAACCGTAAAATTAACCGGGCAACAGCCCGTGTATCCACGAAACAAAGCATGGCGCTATCGTCCGCCCTTCAGTAATCTGCCAGTATACCCCAAATAAATTTATGCCCTTCGCCCTTTCAACACATAGCTACCAGCGGTGAACAGATTTCCCATCTGACTAACCATTTTTAACCTTTTTTCTATAAATGAAAACCAGCCAGATTCATGCTGGGACCATAGATAGAACCCATCCCCCGGATAAGATGACAATGATCGACAAAACAAATATACTATAATACGGAGAGTACGACAGGAGGTT
>Ga0180431_10005318_pt1 | contig 15697 bp, 14 predicted proteins | sample SS_ome_11_FD_132459 | JGI IMG/M metagenome (GOLD analysis project Ga0180431, IMG submission 132459) | Hypersaline lake sediment archaeal communities from the Salton Sea, California, USA - SS_1_MS_1 metaG | ecosystem: Environmental > Aquatic > Non-marine Saline and Alkaline > Hypersaline >... | reverse complement strand
GAAAGTACCTTTGCCAGCATCGGTACAAATCATACTAGCGTGGCTGCGGGTTGTCAACGAGAGAGGAATTGGGGAAGCTGAGGGTTGATAGTATTTAAGTAGCATCGAAGACCAGCCAGCCTACATCCTCGAACCCCACTTCGGCCCAGGCATGTGCTTCGTCTTCATAAACGGTCTGCTCGCCTTCACCTGCACGGACGAAATAGCCAGCGCCCAGCCTTGAGGGAATATCTGAAGCTCGGGCCAGTATCACAAAAGCAGAAGCGAAGTTTCCGCAAATACCTTCCTCGGATTCAAAAAGAAACCAATCGTTCTTTTCCCAATTATCCGGTGCCGGGGTAAAACCCAGATTGTAAGTATAGTTGACCTTCAGAAAAACCTCGATTGCTCTGGCCTTCTCGAAGGGAGTGTCAAAACCTTCAGTGATCTGGTGAGAAAGGTCTTTCAGTCTATTTGAGATACTATCCGGCATTTCGAGATACTGCGGGTCATCGATGAATGAAATTCTGTCCAATGTGTCGCTATCGTAATCGGAACAGGTTTGCGCCACTTCGGTCGGGTGAAGTGGGAGACGATCTCTGGATGAGTATATTTCCAACCCGTTCCCTTCAATCTTAACCAGTTTCCAGTTCCCCTCATCATAATCAATCCCCACTGCTCCCCGCAAATACCTGGCATCAGCGGCACTCTCAACCATAAAGAGGGGGTCCTCAGATAATGGCGCTGCCTGCCCCAGAGAGAGCACATTGGCTTGCTCGCCCCATTGGGGACTGAAAATTGCAGTTGCAGTGGTTGCCACTACCAGCAGGACCGTTATGACAGCAAAAACCGTGCATGCATGGCCAAGCCTGTTCGGTGATTTCTGGTTGTGAATTATCTCTGGTGATACTTCTTTAACGTTTCTTGCGAACATGAGCAGATCCTGACTCATGTTCAGGCTATCACCCGAAGGTAAAACAACCGGTCAATTGAGGTAAATACGGAGTAAAAAGAAGGTTAAAGTTGTGTTGGTCAATTAAGAAAGAAGTCTTCTCAAGGAATTCAGCTAACCAATGAACTCCTTGCTGATTGGCGTAAAGTTGAGCTCTTCTGCAGATTCCGCTTCCCCTACTAGAGAGAGCGCTGTACCCCTTAGTTTCTCAAGCATAGCCCATAATTGCTCATATTCTTCTTTTTCAAGTGAATTCATGATGATATTGAGGATATCTTTTTCGTTGGAAAGATGAAACAAAGCCTCTTGCCCCTTCTTGGTGATTACAACCTTTCTGAGTTTTTTGTTGTTCCTGTAGCCTTTGCGCACAATGAGCCCGTTTTTTTCCATCCGATTCAGCAGGCCGGAGATAGTGGGGGGTTTGCGCATCATCCACTGAGCTATTTTCCCGGGAGTTGCTGTTTCATCCAGTTCAGATACCAGCAGCAACAAATGAAACTCGGCAGGGGTGAGGCCGAGGTCCTTTACCTGGTGATGCCTGGCACTAAAAACAGCATTCAACGTCAGCCCGATGAGCATGAAAAGGTTATACTCACGGCCCATGAAAGGAACGTACTTTCTATAGTTCAGGGCTTCCGTTTTATCACGTTTTTTTACCACTTTGGCACCCATCTTTTAAAGGAAGTATACTACAAAAAGTTTGCTTGACACAAGAAATGATTTGTGCTAGAAATATTAGTATAAAAATATTTCGTATCCTAATCATTATACATGGAAAGATGCATATTTGCAAATTTGCCGGGGGTTCAGCCAGAATAGAGCAAGAATCGACGGCATAACCATGTAATTCGCAGATATCGCCCAGGCATCCAGTCAGGTGTAGAATCCAGACAATCGTTAGTCGGGAGGGGAAAATGAGGGAAGCTTCGCGTAAAAAAGAGCTCGTTTCTCTAGTCGTTCTATTATCGATCCTGCTCATGCTTGCCTGTGTTGGTAGCGAATCGCCAGCGCCGCTGACAGAACCTGATAACCACCTGAACGAATCTCCGGTACCAACGCCAGAACCTGTGATAATCACTATCGGCAATCACACTGACTGTACAGGGGTTGCTTCAAATGCGATGGCAGTCATTACCAAAGCACTGAAGGATACAGTGGAATATTACAATGAACAGAATCTGATGCCGGGCATCACTTTCAAAGTCATCGATTACGATAATCAATATGATCCCAGCAAAGACATCTCTGGATATAAGTGGCTTAAGGAGAAAGGAGCGGACGTAATCTTCGGCACTGTGGCCTCAACTGGCGTCACCCTGAAGCCATTCCTCGAAAATGACAAAATGGCAATGATCATGATGTCCCCGAATACGGAAGCATTCGATCCTCCCGGATGGGTGTTTGCGCTGGGCAATGCCCGATATGATGAGCAAATATACACTCTCCTGCAATGGATCGTCGAAAATGATCCGGATTTCCCGAAAGACAGGCCAGCCCGGATCGGCGGGGCGATGTTTGACGAGGCAGCGGGACAGGCAATCCTGGAAGCTGCGGAGAAATATGCCAATGCTAATCCGAAGTACGAGTGGGTAAAAGGGTTCCTTCCCCAAATCAAATTTACGTGGGACATTGAAGTGGAAGCTCTTAAGAACTGCGATTACGTTTTCCCCTCAGTCCCGCCTCAGAGCTTTGTCAAAGACTATAGAGAAGCTGGAGGGAAAGGCAAGTTTATCGGTACTGATGCCCATGTGGCTTTCATGGGCCAGATATACGATGCTGACCTCTGGGATGAGATGGACGGTATGTATTCTATCAGGGCATTCCGATGGTGGACAGATGATACTGAATATATGCGATTTACCAGGCAACTCCTGAATGAGAACCATCCCGGTGAAGAGGAGGAGATCATTCACAACGGAGTCGGATACATTACGGTCCAGCCAGCAGTTATGTTGCTGGAAGCCATCAAGGAAACAGTGGAAGAGGTAGGAGCCAAGGATTTCACATCGGAGGCCCTTTATAACCATCTGCTGTCGTTTTCGATGGAATTCGATGGCTGCCAGCACTCGCTTTCGGAAAGCAAGCGCACCTCCAATGATTACCTGAATATTCATCAATTGGATGCCAAAAGAAAAGGCTTCTTCCTGGCACATGAGGGATGGCTTCCGATTGTGGCTGAACCATGGGAACCGGAATGACATGGGGAAAGTAGATCGACTTCTCGGGACCAAAATATCGATTATAGAAAATCGACCTGCCGAATAACTTAAGCAAGGAGACAAATGAAAGTATGAGCGCACTGGAAGAATTGACCAGGCTTGCCAGCGAACCGGTTAATCCGGCTATTCAGGAATGGAAAGCGGAAGGGAAAAAGGTAGTTGGTTTCTTCTGCACCTATGTGCCCGAGGAAATCCTTTACGCTGCTAATATCCTCCCATATAGAGTCAGGGCTGTAGGTTGCGAGCAAACAAGTTCGGCAGATGTGTATATGAGCCAGGTTAACTGCTCTTTTGTGCGCTCCTGCCTGGAGTATGCGTTAGGAGGGAAGTACGATTTCCTCGACGGCATGGTTTTCACCAGAAGTTGTGATAATATACGCCGCCTGTACGATTTGTTTCGGGTAATCATACCTGAGGCGTTTCCCTTCATGCACTTCATCGATATGCCTCACAAAGTTAATGATGAATCCATCGCCCTTTACAGGGAGTTTTTGGAAGAGTTCAAAGAAAACGTGGAGAAATCCTTCGGGGTAGAGATAACGGATACCAATCTAATCACGGCAATCAACATCTACAATGAAACGAGAGACCTGCTGAAACAGCTTTACGAGCTTCGCAAGGCGGATAACCCGCCCCTGACGGGATCTGAAAGCCTGAGTGTTACGCTTGCATCGGCCACAATACCACGGGAACAATACAACCGGCTGTTAAGGGAATTACTTGAGGAGTTGAGCGAACGTAAGGGAATAACGGATTACAGGGCCAGGCTGTCCATAGCCGGAGGCGGTGGATGCGATAACCCGGCTTTCTACGAGATAATCGAGAAGCTCGGGGGGCTGATAGTAAGTGACAGCATCTGTTACGGAAGCAGATACTTTTCAGAACCTGTTGAGGTAGAAGATGACCTGTTGAAAAGCCTTGCCAAGTCTTATTTGAACAGCCCCTCCTGTCCGCGAATGGTGGAAAAGCTCACTGAAAGATGTGATTTCGCCAGGGATACGGCTGAGAATTCAAGAGCCGACGGTATGATTTTCCAGCGACTCAGGTACTGCGATCTCTGGGGAGGAGAACAACTCAATTTCCGTAAAAAAATGAAGGATGAAGGAATTCCGCTCCTATCATTGGAACGGGAGTACTGGTTAAGCGCTGCCGGCCAGCTTCAGACAAGGGTGCAGGCGTTCCTGGAAAGCCTGGAGGGATAGCATGGAAATGGAAGAGAAAAAGAACGTATATCAGAAAATATCCGAAAATTTCGGTTTCATAAGAGAACTAGTCAGCGGGAAAAATGACGGCATTAATGTGTTCGAATACCTCGGCCCCTACTTTGATACCGTATTGGAAGCAACCCAAACGGGAAAACCGGTTGCATGGATGAATTTTGGCGTGATGTCCGAGCTGTTCTGGGCAATGGACGTCGTGCCCGTGGTAATCGATGCGCTTACTGGGGCAATCTCTGGACTCGGTGAAGCCAACAGGTATATAGATCTGGGCGAAGAGCATGTGGCTGATTATCTGTGCTCAAATAATAAGATTCTGCTAGGGGCCTGTCTTGCCGGGGAGATACCGCCTCCGATTCTGCTGGCGCACCCGTCACACCCGTGCGATTCCAATCTGGCCACATATCCACAGATCGCCGATTACTTCGGGTTTCCTTATTTCTGCATAGATATGCCCTATTTCAGGAACGAGCGAAGTATCCAGTATACAGCCCAGGAGCTGGGAAAACTGGTAACATTGCTGGAACAGACAACTAATCAAAAGCTTGACTTCGACCGGCTGCAGGAGGTGATGAAATATTCTAATGAGGCTCACGAGTTGATTCTCAAACTGAACGGGCTGAGACAGCATGTTCCTTCGCCATATTCCAGCCTGGAAATGATTACCGAATACGGGCTGCTGATGAGCCTTGCGGGGACCCCTCAACTGGTGGAATACCTGCAAAAGAAGTACGAAGAGTCACTAGCCAAGATAAACAGGAAGGAAGGTCATCTGGATGAGGAGAAGCTCCGGCTGGTCTGGATTTACGGCGCGGTGACGTTCGATATGGGGATTTTCAACTGGCTGGAACAGGAATACGGAGCAGTTTCCGTCAGCCACATGAACAACAATTTCACCATCGAGCCGGTGGAAGATATTTCGACGATGGACGGTATACTTAGAGGCTGGGCGAAAAAGATAGAGCTTATGCCGATGACCAGGGAATGCGGCGGGCCGTGGGAGAATTACCTCAATGCTGCTATTGCCCTGTGCCGGGATTACAAAGCGGACGCCGCCATTTTCGCGGGGCACATTGCCTGTAAATCCAACTGGGCCATCGCCAAACTGGTAAAGGATCGCATCTACGAAGAATTGGGAGTTCCCGTATTAAATCTTCAACTGGATCTCTTCGATTCCAGGGTATTTTCCTCGGAAGGCATAAAGGCCACTCTCGATAATTTTCTTACTACGGTTGTGGAGAGTAAGAGGGGATAGGGAGGGTTAATCAAAGACGTGAAAGCACGAAAGATTGCCATAACCGGTAAAGGAGGCAGCGGCAAAACAGCCATCAGCGCCATATTGATCAAACTGCTGGCCAGTGATGAAAATCAGAGCATTCTCGCCATTGATGCGGATTCATCGGGAGGTCTTCCCTTCGCACTGGGAATGAATGTTAAAAAGACTGTAACGGAAATCCGGCAGGAGATGATCGAGGATCCGTATGCCAGGGATGAAATATACAAAAGGCAGATGAGCGATGTAATGAACGACATCGTAGAACAAGGCAATGGTTTTCATCTGATGGCGATGGGTCGGCCGGAAGGTCCGGGATGCTATTGCACAACCAACGAGCTTCTCAGATACGGGATAGACAGGCTGGCAAACCAATATGACATTACTATTGTGGATTGCGAAGCGGGTCCGGAACAGGTCAACAGGAGAGTGATAAACGGAGTGGACCTTTTGATAATCGTCACGGATATTTCCACCCGTGGTATACATGCTGCCACAGAGATAAATGCAGTGGCCCAGCGGGATATCGATATGGCTTCGGTGCAAACAGGGCTGGTCATCAACAAATTCAAAGGGGGAAAAACCATAATAACAGGAATGGCCGAGGAGGCTGGTCTGAGTATTCTGGGGTTTGTTCCCGATGATTATGTCTTGGCAGAATACGATTCGCTGGGCAAGCCAATTACCGATCTCCCTGATGACTCTCCCAGCGTGCTGGCTGTTCAAGAAATTGTGAAAAGGGTCCCTTTATAGAGGCAGTTCATGAACTGCCTCTGCTGAATTGATAAGATAGAGGAAGTAAAGGTGAATACTGGGAATATTGTCCTGTTTGTTTTTGGGGCCATTGCCATTTCGATAGCCATTGGGATCACTGTAGCCGGAGGGACGATGATCTGGGTTGATAGCGCCATTGCCGATAACGAAGGTTATCTTACCACCAAAACTGTTAAGTTTGATGCCGGTTCTTCGACTATACTTGCCGAACCTGGTGATGTTGGTGTGGGACCTGCCGGGGATCTGAGCGGCGGCGATATTGTCAGCTTTCGGGTAGAACCGGTTAACAGCGGATCTTCGGGAAATATTCTGGATACGCTCACGTTGTTGCTTGGAACTACAGAGTCATCAAGCGCTGATTTGAGCATAGTTGTTCGTGCAAAGGTCTCGTGGCTGTTTGAAGTTGGGCTGGGACTCCTCATTAGCGGATTAGTAGTGCTGATAGCAGGAGGCACCGCAGTCTTCTTCGCGTTGCGCAACTCACTAGAGCAGCTCGCTTTATGGAACCGGCTCACAGGCAGGGAAAAAGCTGCATCTTAATACTGGACGGCTATAACTAAATAAACAAAAAAGGAGGCAACCAATGACCACAGAAGATATCTATCAGGACCTGTACGAAATGTACTCCATCTTCAATGTCCATATGGTGAAGGATTCCTTTACGGAACTACTGCGTGTACAGTTCACACCGGAGGAGGCAGGGCTGGCTCTAAAAGTTGGTTTTGATGGGGGAAAAATCGACCGTCTCCAACAGAAAACCGGCATCGAGAAGGACAAACTGAAAAAGATGCTCAACACCATGGCCGATAAAGGCACGATGTGGATCGATCCCGGCGTGGATGACCCGACCCACAAAACCATAGGGCTCGCTGGCCCGGGACTGGTAGAAACGGCCGGATGGGGAAACATCCGGTTCCCACACTCGGTAGAACTCATGAAAAAACTGCACTATTTCGAGGTGGAGTTCGCCAAGAAATGGCTGCCCGCAGTAGGAATTCCTGTAGCCCGTGTCTGGCTAACCCCGGCTGCTCTGCCCGATGATGCCAAACCTGAAGAAAATGTAGTCGAACAGATTAAGAATTCAGCGCCATATGGCATCTCTACGTGCTCATGCCGATTGCCCCACTGGATCGCCGACCCGGGCAACCACTGCACTTTCCCGTTGGAGACATGCATGTTCATGAACGAGATGACCAAGTGGGGTCTCGAACACGGCATGTGCCGTGAGATTACTTATGAGGAAGCACTGGATGTCCTGCGTCGATCCAATGAAGCTGGTCTGGTTCACACATACGATCCCAATGACTTCATCTGCAACTGTTGCAATGACTGCTGCGTATTGCTCATGGGCCAGTATACGACGGGAGCCCAGATTCTCCAGCCTTCCGAGTTCATGCCCGTAATCGATGAGGCGGAATGCACCGCCTGCGGCACCTGCGCCGATCGCTGCCCGATGGATGCTATCACAGTTGAGGAAGTCGCTTCCATTAATTTGGAAAAATGCCTTGGATGCGGGGTATGCTTCCCCACCTGTCCGACAGAAGCGATCAGTTTCGTGAGGCGACCGATAGATACCGAATAGAGGAGAAAATCACATGAAAACCCTGGTAACCTATTTTTCCCAGACGGGCAAAACCAAGCAAGTGGCCGAGGCCATCTTTGAGACAATCGAAGGCGAAAAGGCGATGAAAGAACTCTCCGAAGTCGAAAGCACGGATGGTTATGACCTGTTATTTGTCGGCTTTCCCATCCAGGCATTTGCCCCGGCCGCACAGGCTAAAGATTTTTTAGCCAATCAGTGCCGGAACAAGCAGCTTGCTCTTTTCATGACTCATGCTATGCCTGAGGATTTCGAAGAAATCGGGGAATGGATTGAGAATTGCAAAAACGCAGCAGCCGATACTGATGTTGTGGGCGTATTTAACTGCCAGGGAGAGATGGCTGATTTTATACTTGATGCTATGCTTGCAAATGATGATCCGCAGATACAAAAGCTGGCTAAAGGAGCCTCGACAAGTAAAGGACAACCGGATACATTCCGAATCGAGCGGGCCCGTGCCTTCGCGGCTGATATTATGTCCCGTTATGCGTGATGCCATTACTGCAAATTAGCAAATGAAGCAAAAAGCCATTTTTCACAGTTTCAGGTATGTATCGGATAAACAGGAAAGAACCCTATGGTAAACGATAGCGTTTATGATGCTCTGGTTGAAATAGTCGGCGAGGATTATGCATCCAATCAACCGGAAGAGCTTTTCATGTACTCCATGGATATGGTAACAGAGGGGCCACGTAAAGTAGACTATGTAGCCATACCCAGGACAACCGAACAGGTCCAGAAAATCGTGCGGATGGCTAACGAAAGAAGGATTCCCATCGTCCCTATGGGCGGTAGCCAGAATCTCGCCGGGCTCTGTCTTCCAGTTCAAGGGGGAATCGTCCTGGACATGAAACGAATGGATCGCATAGTCGAAGTCAACAGAATGGGTCGATATGCAATAATCGAAGCCGGAGTCACCCAGGGCGCTTTGGGAAGCTATTTAGAGAAGCACTACCCTGATCTGGAACACTCGAGGCCGGAGTGCCCTCCGGCAGCAACAATCATTGGAAACCTGCTGATTCGGGGGCACGGCCATCTCTCATTGAGGCATGGAAACAACGCAGAAATGATCAACTCGATGGAAGTTGTCCTGCCCACGGGTGATATCTGTAATATAGGTTCCAGTTCTGTTTCGTCCTACTGGTTCTGTAAAGGTCCGCTTCCAGAACTTTCAGGCCTTTTCATGGGATGGCTGGGGACTACAGGTGTAGTCACCAAGCTCTCATTGAAGCTTTATCCCAAGCGAAAGCTCATCGATGTGACGGGATTCGAAGTGAATAACCCTGATCTGCTTCCGGACGTTCTGTACAGGATCACTTACACGGATATCGTGGAGAATCTCTTCTTATATGGGGCTGTGCCCGTCGAAGGCGGTGACGTGCCGCAATACATCACGATCACCATAACAGGAGACACCGAAGAGGATCTTGAATACAAAAGAAACGTTTTCCGGCGAGTGGCCAGGGAGAGCAGTGAGGGCAACAACCAGGTCGAATTTATGGAGGTCGTGCCTGAATTCTTCAAGGACAGATTGGTCGAGAAGCCGCCTTACGTCAGTTCAGCTCTCACGGCTGATTTCGACAAAGGGGGAGGTTTCCGCTACTGTGCTGCCATACTTCCCGTTGAGAAGATCCCGGAGGCATGGAGGCGAGGAATCGAGCTTTCTCACAAACATGGGGTGCCTTTCCTGACCGGGGTCCAGCTCCTCGGATACTGCCACAGCGCCATGTTCGGCTTCGTCTACACATTCAACCGAGCAGATGAGAGCAGTATCGAGAGAATGGAAGCAGCACTGGACGAAGCAAACAAGACAACTCTTGAGATGGGAGGCCTTCTGTGGCACCCTGAACTTAAAGGCCAGAAGCAGATGCTGGATAAGATGGACCCCAATACCTACGAACTGATCCAGCGGATCAAAGAAACGCTTGATCCCAACGGGATCATGAATCCTGGAAATTGGAGTAAATGAGATGAGTGATGTTGATTATAAAGAGCTGGTACACAGGTGTTTCCGGTGTGGCTTCTGCAAGCTGACCTATGATTACTCTCCAGTGGGATACAATTGCCCTATGTATCACCGGTTTCGGATGGAAACGTATTCGCCAGGGGGGCTGAACTGGCTGATAAGGGCTGCGCTGATCAACCACGATATTGAGTGGAGTGAGCACCTCTCCGAAATACTTTATTCATGTTCGGCGTGCGGCAACTGCGTCGAGAGCTGTCGATTTGAGTTTGGCGAACACCTGCTGAATAATTTTATAGCGGTTCGCGAAGAGATACTGGAAACGCAACTCCCTGTGCCCAAGATGATCAGAAAATTCCTCGAGAACGTTTACCTGTACGGGAATTCATACCGGGAAGCGAGATCAGCGAGAGGGGATTGGGCTGAAGGTACCGATATAAAGGAGTTCGATAAAAACGACGAATATCTTTACTACGTTGGATGCGTGGGCTCCTATGATGCATGCAGTCGCAAGGCGGCCAGAGCGCTCGGGGAGGTGCTGCAGAAAGCCGGCGTCTCCTTCGGGATTATGGGGGAGAAAGAGGAATGCGACGGCAACGAAGTGCGCCTTTTGGGTGAACAGGGACTGTTCGAGCATCAGCGAGAGAAGAATGTGGAATTGTTCCGAGAAGCCGGTGTGAAAAAGATTGTCACGCTTTCCCCTCATTCATACAACGCTTTCAAAAACCATTACGCGGATGAATTTGAGGTATTCCACTACACACAATTACTTCGCGATCTGATCGCATCGGGAAAGCTCAATGTTTCCGGGGGATATGAAGCAACCGTCACCTATCACGATCCGTGTTTCCTGGGCAGACACAATGGTGAATATGATGCCCCAAGAGAAATTCTGGAAGCAATTCCCGGTATCAACTTTGTGGAGATGGAGAGAAACAGAAGCAATGCTTTCTGTTGCGGTGGGGGCAGCGCCAATTTTTACACCGGGATTTCGGCCAAAGGGAAGGATCAGGCCAGTAATGCCAGGGTACGTGAGGCTTACGAGACCGGAGCCACCGTGCTGGCTGTTGCCTGTCCCATTTGCATGCTAATGCTTGAGGATGCCGTAAAAACCGAACAGCTAGAAGATCAAATCCAGATCAAAGATATTTCCGAGATCATTCTGGCAAGTCTCTCACATTAAGGAGCCTCTCAATAGAAGGCAGTAATTTCTGGAGCCTGAGAGTATGCCTCAGATTCAACAGCCTCCAAGAGTAGGAACTTAAGAGATTGATCATGACTTTCAAAAGAAAAAATTGGAGAACTAATTATGGAAAACAACAGCATCTATAACTCGCTGGTTGAAATAGTCGGCGAAGATTATGTATCCAATCAACCGGAAGAGTTGTATATGTATTCGGTTGATTCGGGAACCGAGGGACCACGCAAAGTGGATTACGTGGCTATGCCCAAAACCACTCAGCAGGTTCGCGACATTGTACTTCTGGCAAATGAATACAAAGTCCCGATTACCCCGATGGGTGCCAATCTCACCCTGAATGGACTCGGGATGCCAGTCAACGGCGGGATCGTGCTCGATATGAAGAGGATGGATCGCATTACCGAGTTGAATAAACTTTCCCGATATGTAACGGTAGAGGCAGGTGTGACTCAGGGACAATTGGGAGCTTATCTGGAAAAGAACTGCCCGGATATGGAACATTCCCGGCCGGAGGCCCCCCCGATGGCAACGGTAGCCGGCAATATCGTAATCAGGGGTCATGGATATCTTTCCAGTAAATACGGGAACAATTCGCATCACGTTAATGGAATGGAAGTTGTGTTACCTACCGGAGAGATTTGCGAAATAGGCGCAACTTCTGTTTCCCCACATCCGTTCGGCAAAGGCCCCCTCCCCGACCTGACCGGGCTGTTTTGCGGCTGGAACGGCACAACCGGCATTATCACCAGGCTAACTCTCAAGCTCTTCCCCAAGCACCCACTGATGGACGTGGTGGGATATGTGGTCAACGACCTTGATATGCTGGCGGATGTGTTGTACCGCATAACTCAGACCGATATGGCGGATAACCTCTTCGTCATCGGATTTGCACTGACCGAAAGCGACGATGCGCCTCAATTCATAACCGTGACCATTACCGGGGACCTCGATGAGGAGATCGAATATAAAAAGGCGGTATTTAAAAAAATCGCCCTGGAGTTCGACCCGGAAGAGCAGGGCAAAGTCAGTTACATGTATCCCGTCCCATACGAGCTGATAAGTCGATTCGTCGAAAAGCCGCCGTATGTGAGTCCGGCGCTGACTGCCGATTTTGAACAGGGTGGGGGCTTTCGATACTGCGGTGGTATTATGACCATCGATAAGATGCCTCAAATATGGAGAAGGGGCAGGGAGCTTGCCGGCAAATATCAGACGTATTTCCTGACTGGATCGCAGATTCTGGGATATTGCCATAACGTCAATTTCTGCCTTGTTTATCCTTTCAATCGAGCTGACGAGAAAAGCATAGAACGAACCAGGCAGGCAATGAGAGAAGCCAGTGAGGCTGTACTGGAAATAGGCGGCATACCCTGGAAGGCTGAGGTGGAAATTCAAAGACTGATATCGCAAAAGATGAATCCCAATACCTACGAACTGATCCAGCGGATCAAAGAGACACTTGATCCCAACAGGATTATGAATCCGGGAAACTGGAGTAAATAATAAAATGAGCACGGTTGATGATAAATAAACAAATGCGCTATATTGAATCCCACTATGAGCTTATAAAGCTGTCCCTGAATGTAGGCTACTCAGTGGTGGGAACAGTGCGATTGGGACGCAGCAGCAGGATTTCCCGCGCCTTTTCCGAAAAGATAATGCTGGCTGTTACCGGCGTAAATGAATGTTCTTACTGTTCGTATTTGCACTCACAGACCGCTCTTGAGGGAGGCGTCAGCACCGCCGAGATTCAAAACCTCCTGGCAGGTGAACTGGGCAATTTCGCGGAAGAAGAGTCGATCGGACTCATGTATGCTCAGCATTGGGCGGATACCAAAGGGAATGTTTCCGATACAGTGGAGAAAAGGGTGGTTGATTATTATGGCAAAGAAAGAACAAAGTACATCGAACTTTTTATTAAATTAGTCAACTTTGGGAACATGTGTTCCAATACTGTATATGCCTTTGAGCACAAAATGATGACAAAGAAACTTAAGGCCCGTTTGTTTTTAATCTATCTTGCCTCCAAGCCTGCGGCGATCTACATCAACAGAAGAGCCACCAGAATGGAGCATTCCTCAGCCAGAATCACAAGATAGTCATTTTTTATTAAGGATACAGAGGCAAGAAATCATGGCCAGGCAACTCACAAAACTAGATGCTGACGTGGTGATAATCGGCGGGGGGCCGGGGGGATGCACCAACGCTAAAGAGCTTTCCGCAAAAGGGAAAAAGGTTATCCTGCTTGAAAAGGGCAGCGATGACAATCGGCTTATGGGAAATAAATTTGGCGCCGGGGCGCTCATTCGACTTGAAAAGGGATTTAACTTCCCGCTCCCTTTCAGGAAAACTCAGGAAGGTGATCCTGTAATTCTGGCGAATTGCCTTGGCGGGGGAACTGTCATTTACATCGGTTCGGCTTTCCTCCCGGATATTGATTACTGGAAACGATACAATGTTGAGCTTGATCAGGATTTGATTGACGAAGCAATGCGCGAAACCTGGGTCAACATGCCCCCGGATGATTTCATCGGGCCCGGAACGAGACGTGTCTGGGAAGCGGCCAACGATATTGGGATACCATTCGACCGACTATACCGGCATATCGATTTCAGCAGATGCGAACCAGCATGCGATAAATGCGCAAACGGATGTCAAAAAAATGCCAAGTGGACGGCCAGGGAATTTGCCAGTCAAGCAATCGAGAACGGCACCACCCTGCTGACTAACACCGATGTCACAGACATAATCGTCGAGGATAATACAGCCGTCGGAGTTAGAGCGGCAGGGAAGCATGGCCAAAACTACGAGATCAACGCCAAAATCGTGGTTTGCGCTGCCGGAGGAACTCAAACTGCCCGAATATTACAGCACACAGGATTAAGCGATGCCGGGAATTGGTTTACCGCAGATCCGACGTTTTTCACCTTTGGTTTTGTTAAGAGCGGGGCAGGGAATGCCGGGGAACAGTCTATGGCAGTCGGATGGCACGATGAAGAACAGAAGGTAATCTTTTTTAGCCTGCTTTCCCCCTTCCCCGCATGGCAATTGCAGTTCGTGCAGGACGAGCATTTCAAAGGCTTATCCAACCTTCACCGCTATCGAAAAGCCCTGGGGGTGTTTTCCAAGGTATCCGACGATGGCGTAGGCCGGGTTTTTCCTGATGGCAAATTGAGCAAGACATTCACCGAAAATGACATGACGCGTTTCAATTACAGTCGCGAGGTCAATACCAGGATACTAATCAAAGCCGGTTGTGATCCGAACGATATTCATCATTCCGGATTCATTCTGGGGCATCCCGGCGGCACCGTAAGAGTCGGCCAGCTTCTGGACAGCAATCTGGAGACATCGGTAAAGAACTTGTACTGCTGTGACGCGAGTGTCATGCCTGAAGCGCCGGGCAGGCCTCCGGTTTTGACTATCGTGGTACTGGCCAAACGGCTGGCCCGGAGGCTGGAGACAATTATCTAGGTTAACAATAAAAAACAAGGTTAGTGACGTGGTATGGTGGGCTCTACCGTACAGTAGGCAGAACCTTTTCGCTAGCTTTCAGTATCACATAATCTATAGCGATTTGATTCTAGTAGCAAGTACAACATTCGGCAAGCGATCGGTGGAATAGTGGAAGATTCTTAATTCTAGCGTTTTCTCTGCATAGCCACCCGTCAACTAAGTGCTTGGATGATAGAATCTGGCACAATTTAAGCATTTGCCAAATAACATGTTAATATGAAAATTCTTAAATTAAATTCTGTAATAATGCCAGCAAGGTTGAGAGTGCCACCCTTTCGAGTGTGGACAATACCTGCATATGCTAAATTCGGTTGTTAAATGCCAAGAGAGTAAAACAGCCATTAAAGCAAATGGTACGATAAATATTATATTACTAAACTAAACCTAATAACTCATCGCATATGACTGCCAAGTGCTGATATTTAAACACGCATTATTCATTTCGGGGAGTATGAGAATCATGGTTCGTTCAGGATGGGATACCAGTTCGGGTCATTTCTCACCAGGTCATTCTGCTGGGCACTGGCTTCAAGAATGCCAAGATCATTAAGCACATAACGTTTGGTAAGAGTGTAATTGTATCCTCCCGGACGTTCATTACTGGAGGAGCTCCACGATTGAGCTGCTTCGTAAAGACTCTCCGAATTAAAACCCTCAGGCCCGGTAGTTTCTACCGCCTTTTCTACTATTTGTATCATCGTCCGATAAGTGAGGACTCCAATATACGAAGCACCATTACTCAGGATATCTTCAATTTCTTCTGGATGGTACTTGTTCAACATCATGTTAACGAATTCACCATCCTTTCCCGGTTCACCATGCCAGCTGCCGGTAAAGATAAAGAGCATCCCTTCTATTGCAGGCCAAGCCCCTTCCTTATTAACCTGTTTTAGGAGCGCTGTATGAGGTGTTCCTCCGATAAGCTTGGCTTTGCTGCCTGCATCTCGCATATTTGTGGCAAATCCGTGCATCAAGAGAGGCGGAAAAACATAGTCACATTCTT
>Ga0180431_10005313_pt1 | contig 15706 bp, 8 predicted proteins | sample SS_ome_11_FD_132459 | JGI IMG/M metagenome (GOLD analysis project Ga0180431, IMG submission 132459) | Hypersaline lake sediment archaeal communities from the Salton Sea, California, USA - SS_1_MS_1 metaG | ecosystem: Environmental > Aquatic > Non-marine Saline and Alkaline > Hypersaline >... | reverse complement strand
GACTCAGAGGCTTGCCCGAAGGCCGAAATCCCAATGGCGTTATGTGACACCGTGTTTCGATGAGACCACCTGCGGTCAGCGACACAACAGCTTCTTGGAGACGCACGCCCATCGCGCCAAGTGCCGTCGCGCGCTCGACGCGTGAGAAATCCGGGCTAGCGGCCCTGGAGGTCGAGCGTGTATTTGCCGCTCTTGAAGTAGTGGCGCCTCGTGTGGACGCTCTGGAGGATACCAAGCCCGCCCATCGTCATCAAGAGCGACGAGCCGCCGTAGCTCAGCAGCGGCAGCGGCAGCCCCGTGATCGGCAAGAGCCCGATCGCCATCGCCACGTTGATGAGCACGTGCGAGGCAAGCAGCACGACGATACCGCTCGCGACGAGCCGGCCGAAGGTGTCCACCGCCTGCGAGGCGATCCGCAGGCCGCGCTCCAGCACGAGGAAATAGAGCGCCAGCGCGACGAGACAGCCGAAAAAGCCCCACTCCTCGCCCAGCGTAGGGAAGACAAAATCGGTCTCGGCCGCCGACAGAAACTCGAACTGCACTTGCGGCCCCTTGCCGTAGCCGCGACCGTACACGCCACCCGAGGCGACCGCGATCATTGACTGCTCCGAATTCCAGCCGCCCCCTAACCGCTCGACCAGCTCGGCGAGGCTTGCGGTGGCCAGCCCTTTGTCGCCTCGCGGGTCCAGCTCCCGAACGAGCCGTTGGCGCAGCCGTTCGCGATCGCCGGCCGTCATGAACCGCACAGCAAGTCGCCGCTGAGGCACGGTGAGGAACTCGAGCACGCGCTTCTTCTGGTACGGCTCCATCTTGACCCAGAGGAGCGGCAGCGCAAGCACCCCGACGAGCCCCACCAGCAGGACGTAGCGCTTCCGCGCGCCCGCGACAAACAGCAGCCCAAAGACGACCGGCAGCATCGCCAGCGCCGTGCCCAAATCGGGCTGCTTGACGATGAGCGCCATCGGCAACAGCAGCAACCCGAGCGGGGTCAGCGTGTAGAGAACGTTGCCCCGGTGGCCGCGGTAGCGGTCGAGCAGGAAGGCGACCACAAAGATGCACGCGAGCTTCATGAATTCCGACGGCTGGAACGTCAGCCCAAGCGGCAGCGGGAACCACCGGCGCGCGCCCCCGGCCCCCTTGCCGACGAGGAGCACCAGCACGAGGAGCACGAGCATGCCGAGGTACAGCCAGACCGAGGCCTTGCGAAACCAGTGGTAGTCGAAGCAGCTCACGAACGCGTACACGACGAGGCCGACCGCGGCGAAGACCACCTGCCGCGTCATCTCGCTGCCCTTCGACGCGCTCGAGATCACGACGATCCCCACGACGATGATCACGACCATCGCCAGGGCAAGGAGCCCGTCGAGCCTTCGAAGCGCGCTCAGATCAACCATCGCCGTCGTGCCCGTGCTTGTCTCACGTTCGCATCACGGCGATTATAGGTTGCCTTCGTTGCGACCTCAACCCACACCGGGGCCTGCAGGCGCTCCACACCAGAACCCCGTTGCCCGCTCCATGAGGTTTCTGTACGATGTACGGAACCGACACGGCAAGTCTGCGTGCAAATACAGGACGATAACTTTCCCGGGGAGATGAGCTCGATGATGCCACCACGGATATTGCACCTTCGCGCCCTTGTCTGTTTCCTTGTTCCCGCACTTCTCGCGTTCGGCGTGATGCCGGCCTCCGCCCAGGGCCCGGCCATCCGCGAAGAACTGCTCGGCCTCTACGATCTCGGCGGCCAGTGGGAGGAGCTCGAAGCCATCCAGCTCGGCCTCGCCGCGGAGAGCCCCGTCAAGACCGCGAGGACGGGCCTCAACCTCTACGTGCAACGGACGCCGCCGGAAGAGTGCGTCCTTGTCCAGGTCATGGCCAACGACCCGATCGTCGGGACGATCATCTCGTGCGGCGAGAAGGCCGTGCCCTACCTCGCCCGGGTGGCCGTAAGTCCCCAAGAGCCCGAGGAGAAACGGATGGTCGCGCTCTTCGCGCTCGGCAAGATCGGCGGCGAAAAGGCGATCGAGGCCGCCGTCGCGCTCCGCAGCGACCCTGCCTGGCGCGTGCGCAATCGGGCCGTGCTCGCGCTCTACGACCTCGGCAAGGCCGACGAGATCACCCCTGCCCTCAACGACAAGCACTGGAACGTCCGGGCGCTTGCGGCCCTCGCGCTCGGCGATCTCGATAAATATGAAGCAAGCCTCAAGTCAACCCGAGACAAGGAACGGCCCGAGCGCATCGAGAAACCGGATCTGGCGGACATTGACCTGCGGTTCATCGCCCGGCTGCCGCGCTACGACTGTGACGCCGAGAAGAACACCCCCGCGCCCGGCGAGCGGGTGCGATTCGTCGCGCACATCCGCAACGCCGGCACGCAACGGACGGGGAAATTCGGCTACCAGTGGTTCATTGACGGAAAGCCCGCCAGAAAAGGCCGGGTCAAAAGCCTCAAGCCCGGCCAGGAGACCACCATCGAGCAGAAATGGGCTTGGCAGGCCGGCCCGCACACGGCCAAGTGCGTCCTCGACCCCGACGGAAAGATTGAAGAGATCACGACAACTAACAACGCGCGCGAGGACAAGACAACCGCCTTTGCCGTCACGTGCCTCGTCGAGAAGAGCCGCTATGAGGCCGACACGGGTTCGTGGGACGACTGGGCCCAGGACCAGATCGCCCTCTGGAACGCCGCCATGGCGCGTTCGGTCACGCTCGTGACGCCCGAAGGGGTGGCGGACCGCGCGCGGCTCGATAACATCGTCGTCGTGGACGGCGGCGGGATCGCGACGAGCCCGCCGGACATGGCCGCCGACGTGACCTTATACTTCCTGAACGCCGGGGCTGACGCGGACAGCGACGCGTTCCTTGTTCGCGAGATCGGCCGCGCTCGCGGCCTCGTGGACCTCGACGCCATCCGCATCAGGGGCGGGGAGATTGACGTGGCCGACAGCTTCGACCGCCGCGACTACGATCGCTTCGCCGGCATCCAGCACCGGGCCGCCGACGCCCTTCTCATGGGGAATGGCTCATTCTTGAGATACTCGGAATACCCAGCGTGCGCCCTGAACCGCATACTCAACAAGCGCGGCGCTGCCGACGCCGGCGAATGGCTCAACGACCTGCCGGCCGGATGCACCTTCACCGTCGAGGACATCAGCGGCGAGCCGCTGCCCAACGCCGTGGTCCTCATCTACCAGTGCACAGGCGATGCGCGCGGCAAGCGGATTGACGACACGCCGGATCTCGCCCTCGTGACCAACAAGAACGGCGAGTTCACCATCGAAGGCCACCCCTTCGGCGGGAACAGGCTCAGCCCGAACCTCGGCAACTCGATCGTGCTGTTCAAAGTCTGGGTCGGCCAGGCAAGCTACAACTACATGATGGACGTCACCGAGTTCAACCTCGCCGCCTGGCGCGGCGGGCGCCGCGAGGCGCGCTTCACGATCCCGCTGGAACTCTCGCTCAGCTCCCCGCACCCGCCGCGCAACGCGCGCGCCGAGGCAACGGAGGCCGGAGGCGTGCGCCTCAAGTGGGAACCGCCCGAGACCGACCGGACGCCGGCCTATTACCGCATCTACCGGCGCGAGCCCGGCAGGCCGTGGCAACTCGCCGACAAGACGATCCGCAACGAAATCCTGCTCGGCCCACCACCGAGCGCCGAGTCGGAGTACGCCGTGAGCGCCATCTCGCGCGCACAGCGCGAGAGCTTGCGCGCACCGGCCCACCGCCGGACCAAGCTCCACCCGATCCAGATCGTTGCCGGCCCCGACGACACGCTCACCGTGCTCGAGGAGGAGCGCCTCGTCTCGATACGCCCGGACGGCTCATGCATCGGCGCGTGGCCGCACTCGGTCGAGGGCGCAACCGCCATGGCGGCCGGCCCCGCCGGCACGATCTACCTCGCCGGCGCCACATGGGAGGTGCCGGATGAGAAAGGCGCCACGCAGAAGATCTCCGGCATCATCGTGATCGGCCCCGCCGGTGAGTTCGTCGCCCGGATCGGCGCGCCGCTCAACGAGAACCTCGCCCTCAATGAGCCGCGCGGCCTCGCCGTGGATTCGCTGGGCAACATCGTCGTCGCCGACACCGGCAACGACCGTCTTCTGTTCTTCAACTCGGACGGGAGTTTCGCCCGGGAGGTCCCCGCCGCGGATCCCGTCGCCGTCGCCCTGAGTCCCGCAGGGCGCATCTTCGTCGCCTCCGCCGAGAAGGGGCTTGTCGGCACGCCGGAGGCCACCGGCGCGCTCAAGGCGCGGATCGAGCACCTCGACAGGCCGGTTGCCGTCGCCGTCTCGCCCGACGGCCGCCTCGTCGTGGCCGAGGCGGGCGCCGGCCGCGTGCGCATTTTCGACCTGTCCGGCGACACGCCCAAGGTGGTGCGCGAGATCACGGAATACGACGGCGCGCCGCTCGGCACGCCCGTGGCCGTGGCGCTCGACCGTTTTTCGCGGATCGTCGTGACGCGCGCGGGGGGCCTCGCGCCGGCCGTGCTGCCGCCGCCGACCGACTTCACCGTGCAGATCGAGCCGAAAGCGGGCTTCTTCCATAAGGTTGCCCCGAGCGAGACGACGATTCACCTCACCAACATCAGCGACACGCCGCTCAGCGTGCAGCGGATCACTTCAACAATCGGCGCGGGCGGCAAGGCCCGGCAGACCGACCTCGACAAGGCCGGCCGATTCCGCCTCGAGCCGGGCAAGACTCGCCAGCTTCAGGCGCTCGTCGGTTTCCCGTGGGAGGAGCCGCGCGGCGTCGTGCCCGCCGAGTTCCAGATCAAGACCGATGCCGGCACGGCCTACGCCCACACCTCGATCGAGCTGCATGACCTCGCCGAACATCGCCTCGTCGTCGAAAAGATGCCCGTTGAGCCGGGCGATCGCTGGCAGCAATATCGCGGCAGGCTCGTTGTGACCGCCTACGCGCCGCAGATCGGCGGCGCCACGATCGAAGTCTCGACCGTGCCGAGCGCCGCCGACATCAGGGCACGTGCGCCATCGGACGCCTACGGTCTTGGCCCGGACAGCACGGCGCTGTTCCCGTTCGAGGTCTTTGTCCCGCTCGATTGGAAGGGCGTGCGCGCCCAGGTCCTATGCCGGCTCAAGCATCTGGACAAGTTCTACAGCGCCGGCTTCGACATCGAGCGCCCAATCCCGTGGCACATGATCGGCCCGTTCGGCCCGTTCGGCCCGTTGGTCAACAACGACATGAAGGGCTTCAGCACCGCCTACCCGCCCGAGACGGGCGTACACATCGGCCGCCCCGTCATGATGCCCGACGGCACACAGCATCGTTGGGTCGAGGTGCCCGCAGAATGCTACGACGAGCAGTACGGCGTCATTTTCAACGAGGCGTTCGATGAGCCCGACTGGAAGATGCTCTACGTCACGACGGTGCTGAGCAGCCCGGAGGCGCGCGAGGTCCTCCTGAAACTCGCGACCGAAGACGCGCTCGCCATCTGGCTCAACGGCACGGAGGTCCACCGCAACCACGCCGTGCCCGGCTACGACGAGGCGCAGGTGACGCTCCGTAAGGGAAACAATCGGCTCCTCATGAAAGTCTGTAACAATACCGGCCCATGGGGCTTCGGCTTCGTCATCACCGACCTCGAGGGGCGACCGTACTACGACCTTACGGCCGGCGACGCCGGCTGGAACCCGCCCGAATAGGCACCGAGATTTCCGAGCGCTAGTACCCCAGCGGCAGCTCGATCCAGAAGAGCAGCCTGCTCAATGCTCTTGTTAGTCATGGCGGTGTCCGCGTCGAAGACGAGGTCCCCCTTCCTTGGGCCATGCAGCGCGGGTGTGGTTCACCCAGAAGGCTTGCACCGCCCTCCCCTTGTGGAAGATACCTCGACTTTGTCGCGTCGGCCACGTACCCTCGACATTCAGGAGATGTCATGGACGAGTGGATCGACAGGATTGACGCTGAACTCAGCCGTCTGCGCGACACGGAGGCCTCGATCAGATACGCCGTGGATGTGCAGGGACACCTCGATGCACAGGCTCTGTCCCAGTGCAGCGCACGACGCCGGGAGATACTGTGGGCGGCTGCGAAAGACGCGAAGGCGCATATGGCCAATTGCACGGGCAAAAGCCGGCGGAAGTATGCTCTCCTCCTAAATGCAGCACATCTGTCTCTGCTCGATGATGAGCCTGAAGTCTCGCGGATACGGAATGACCTTGAGAGCCAATTGTACGACTTTCTCCCCACAATTGACGGTACGGCTGTGACCTATTCGCAACGCGCTGCCTTACTCACGACGTCTGACGACCCGCTCAAGCGCCGCATAGCGCATGAGAGCATAAAGCCCTTCTTGGAGTCGATTGAGCCTCACTGCAGACGCTTCTTGAAAGCGGCAAACAAAGCGGCCGTGCAGCTCGGTATGGAGAACTATGCCACGGCCAAGATGTCGTACCAAGAGCTCGACATGACGGCGTTTAGACGTCTCTCCGATCAGGTGCGACGCGCCTGGGCGCCACGATGGAGACGACTCTTGGCCAGAAGGCAACAGCATTCTCCCGTCCCCGTCGAGGCATGGGACATTCGACACTTCCTGCACCGCGAACTGGAAGCAATGGATGGTGCCGTGCAATTCAAGGACGATGTGGTCGCTGTTGTCGCGGACACGTTGGCGATGGCCGGGCTCGATTTCGCGACATTGCCTATCACAATCTCGTTGAGGCCGGTCCCACACACCGGGGCCGTCCATGCGCTCAAGGTCGGCGCCGACATTCAAGTGGTCCTAAGGGAGGGGACGACGTTTTCCAGATTGGGGGCCTGGAGCACGTTGTTTCACGAAATCGGGCATGCACTCTACTACTGCTTTGCACCAAAAAACACCTCGCTGCTGCTGGATGACCGCATCGCGCGCGAGGGTTTGGCTGAAGTCTGGGCTCGTCTTATCGAGACCCCTGAATGGTTACGCCACTTTGCAGGATGTGCTTCGGAAAAGGGCCAACGACTGCTGGAGCTTCAACGGGACTCCTCGGTGTTGATGGCACTTGAGTGTTTGCGAGATACGTTGTTCGAGATTGAGCTGTTCGCGAATCCGGATGCCTCGTTTGAACGCACGTGGCGTCAAGCGACTGAAGATGTCTTCGGGATAGCTGACAGCACCGGCGTGTACTCTGAGCACATCGGCATGTACCCGCTGGACATGAAAGACTACGTCTACGCACGAGTGATCGCCGATGCGGTTGTGGCCGAGCTGCGTTCGACAGTCGGCGATGACCTCTTATCGCCTGCTACGCTTCAACGCGTGGTCGATCGCTACTATGGAAAGTGGAATCTGGAACCGTGGCATGTCCGGTTACCTTGTTGTCTCGAGGCGGATGAATAGCGTGGAGGCTGAGTATGACCTATGCGTTTCTCGGGCATGCGCAACCCCACGACCCTCTATGAGAAGTGACACGGTGTAAGCGATGGAACAACACCGCGGGAGGATAAGACGTTCAGGCGAGCCAAACACTGGCGATATTGAAGAAACCGGGGTCCGCCGAAACAAAGTGGCGGAACGCCCCTCAGCGCTTGCCTTTGCACCCTAGGGAGCATTCGCCGTTTGACCTCCACGCCACACGACAGTATATAGAAGACGAACAAGGACACGGCAAGGACAAAGAGGCAGCAATATTCAATTATGAGCATTGTGGTCGTCGGCTCCATCGCGCTCGATACGATCGAGACACCGTTCGGCAAGCGCGAAGATATTTTGGGGGGTTCCTGCACCTACTTCAGCTATTCGGCGAGCTTTTTCCATCCCGTCTCGATCGTCGGGGTCGTCGGCAAGGATTTTCCGAGCAAGCACATCGAGCTTCTGAAATCGAGGGGCATCAATACCGAAGGCCTCCAGGTGGTCGAGGGGGAAACCTTTCGCTGGAGCGGCGCGTACGAATACGACATGAACGAGGCGAAAACGCTCTCGACGTGCCTCAACGCGTTCGAGACCTTCCAGCCGAAGCTGCCCGAGTCGTACCGCGACGCCGACTACGTTTTTCTGGCCAACATTGAGCCCGAGCTGCAGCTCAGCGTCCTTGAACAGGTACGCGCGCCGAAGCTCATCGCCTGCGACACGATGAACCTCTGGCTCAACACGAGACGCGACGCCGTCGAACAACTCTTCGGCAAGGTGGACGTGGTGATCCTCAACGACGGCGAGGCGCGCCTCTTCAGCGGCACACCGAACCTCGTCGCCTCGGCCAAGCGCATCCGCGAGACCGGCGCCAAGTACGTCGTCATCAAGAAGGGCGAGCACGGCGCGCTGCTTTTTGGGCCTGACCTTTTCTTCGCGGCGCCGGGCTTCCCGCTCGAGACGATCGTGGACCCGACCGGCGCCGGCGACACGTTTGCGGGCGGCTTCATGGGCTTCCTCGCCAAGGCAGGCACGCTCGACGACACGCTCCTGCGCCGCGCCGTCGTTCACGGCTGCGTCATGGCTTCATTCAACGTCGAGGATTTCAGCCTCGACCGGCTTACGAGCCTCACCGACGAGGCGATCACGAACCGCTACCGCGAGTACGTCGCGCTGACGCACTTCGAGGGCGCCTGAGCGCCCGGAACGGAGTTCCACCCGTGGAGCATCAGAAGGAGCACCCCCTTCGTCTCGTTTTCTGGGAGACGACCACGCGATGCAACCTCGACTGCGTCCATTGCCGCGCCTCGGCCGGCCCCGAGGCCCGGCCCGATGAGCTCACGACCGACGAGGCGCTTGCCTTCGTCCGATCGCTCGCCTCGTTTGCCGACCCGATCCTCGTGCTGAGCGGCGGCGAGCCGCTCTGCCGCGACGATATCTTCGAGATCGCGGCTGAAAGCGCAGACCGCGGCCTGCGCGTGGCGCTCGCGACAAACGGCACGCTCGTTGACGACGCCGTGGCCGCGCAGGTCAGAGCCGCCGGCGTCGCACGCACCAGCGTCAGCCTCGACGGGCCCGAGGCCGCCATGCATGACGCCTTCCGCGGGCGCGAGGGCTCGTTTTACGACGCCGTCACCGGCCTCAAGCGCCTCAAGAGTGCCGGCCTCGAGACGCAGATCAACACGACGGTGACCCGGCACAACGCGGACACGCTCCCGCAGGTGCTCCGGCTCGCGCTCGACCTCGGCGTGCAGGCGCTCCACCTGTTCCTCCTCGTGCCCGTCGGCTGCGGCGCTGAGATTAGTGACGAGCAGATGCTCCCGCCGGAGCGCTACGAGGCGGTGCTCGAGTGGCTCTTCGGCGAATCGCAGCGTGTGCCGATCGAGCTCAAGGCCACATGCGCGCCGCACTACTTCCGGATCATGCGCCAGAAGGCGAAGGCACTTGGGGCTGATATTCCCCGCGGCGAGGGGATGTCGGCCGTCACCAAAGGCTGCCTTGCCGGCCAGCACGTCTGTTTCGTCTCCGCCTCCGGCGAGGTTTACCCCTGCGGCTACCTGCCGGTTTCCTCGGGCAACGTCCGCACCACGCCGCTCGAGGAAATCTGGCAGACCTCGGATGTCTTCGCCCAGTTGCGTGACCCCTCACTGCTCAAGGGCAAGTGCGGCGCGTGCGAATTCAGGGCCGTCTGCGGCGGCTGCCGCGCCCGCGCCTATGCCGCGAGCGGCGACTGGCTCGCCGAGGAGCCGTTTTGCCTCTACCAGCCGGTCGGCTCTGAGCCACCTGCATCGGCGGGAAAAGACCAAGGCTAAGTTGCCCTTCCGATTTCATGCCGACCGGCACGCCGGTGGGAAACAGCGCTCATTCTTTCGGCATCTCCCTGGTGACGCGGCACTTCGAAGAAAAACCCCCTGGGCGCACCCCCATCCTTCGCAGGGGAGGAATCCGAGGAAAACGTCCTTGACTTTGTGGCGCGCGTCCTGTAAATATATGCAGCATTCAAGAGGGAAGGCGGCACGTTTAGAAAAAGAGGATGGAGGAGAAAATGTCGAAGCTCATCACGGCAGTCTGTTTGTTCAGCCTGGTCGGATTCGTTTTGACCGGCTGCACGCCCGAGTCCGAAGAAAGCTGGAGCGGGAACCTTGACTTCAGCGACCTTGACCCACGCATAGGCAGCGTCAGCGGCACCTATGAAATCTCGAACAACATTGATGACCGGTTCACGACGCTGACGATTCTCCAAACCGGCGGCACACTTCAGGGGTACGACAACATGCGCCGGTCGTGGAGCGGCACGATTACTGGTCAGTCGGACAGCCTGACGGACCAGACGCACAGCGGGCAGATCAACCTACAGACGAGCGACGGGCCGACCGGACAGGCGGTCATCGTTGGCAAGATGGTGGTTTTCGTTGTCACCGTCGGTGACGAGGAGGTATGCTACGCAGGTTTTGACGCGGTCTTCTATTCGGGCGACAAGTCAGGCTGGATCCAGGGCATGGGTGCCATTGTCGATTGCGAAATCGAGGAAGAAGACTAGCGCGCTTCTTCATATGATCTAAGACGCTCCGATCGCGCCAATTGATTGTGTGACCTCAGGCCACAGGTCTATTGCACCTGTGGCCTGTTTCTTGTATGCAAGCAAGGACCGCCGGACCGGAAAGGCAAGGACGTCCGCGTGAACGTGCGCCGCCTCAAGACAACCTTTTACGAGCTGCTGCGGCTCAACTCGCCGTCCCGCAAGGAAGGGCCGGTGGCCCGCTACGTCAAGGCGGCGTTGCGGCACGTAGCGGACGAATGGGCCGAGGACGGCGCGGGCAAGGCGATCGGCGGCAACGCGAACAACCTCGTCTTCCGGCTCCGCGGCACGCACCCGAGCGCGCCTGCGCTCGCGTTTGTCGCGCACATGGACACGGTCGAGCCGACGGCCGGCATCCGCATCCGCCGAAGGGGCACCGTGGTCCGCAGCGACGGCTCGACCATTCTCGGCGCCGATGACAAGGCGGCCATCGCCGCCATGATCGAGGTCGCGCGCTCGTTCGCGCGACGCCGGCGCGCCTACGGCACGCTCGAGTTCGTTTTCACGGTGGCCGAGGAGATCGGCCTGCTCGGCGCGAACCACCTCGACTTCGGGCTTATCGAGAGCCGGCTCGGTCTCGTGCTCGACAGCAACGTGCCCGTGGGCGGCATCATTACCTCGGCGCCGTCGTCGGAGGCGATCGAGGTCCGCATCCACGGACGCAAGGCGCACGCAGGGATCGAACCGGAAAGAGGCGTGAATGCGATTGCGGTGGCGGCCCGCGCCATCGCCCGCATCAAGCAGGGGCGGCTCGACGAGGAGACGACCGCCAACATCGGGGTCATCGAGGGGGGCACAGCCAGCAACATCGTCCCCGACGAGGCGCTCGTGCGCGGCGAGGCCCGGAGCTTCTCCAAGCAGAAGCTCGCCCGCCAGATGAGGCACATGAAGCAGTGCTTCCTCAAGGCCGCCGAGGCCGCGGGCGCCCGGGCCCAGATCGAAACCACGCAGTGGTTTACCACGTATCATATTCCGAGAACTCACCGGCTGGTACAGGCCGCGGCGCGCGCGGCACGTGCCGTAGGCCGGCGTGCAAAGATCCTCCGGAGCGGCGGCGGCAGCGACGCGAGCGTCTTGAACAAGCACGGCATTCCATGTCCCGTGCTCGGCCTCGGCTTTGCCGACCCGCACACAAAAGAAGAAAGCATGGACCTTCTCGAGCTGGAAGCCGTCGCCCGCTGGATGCTCGAGATCGTCAAGGCCCTCGAGCCATGAGCAAGCGCAAGCGAAAAAAGCATCGGCGGCCGCAAGCGCCCCAGGGCGTACCCATTGCGGGCCGCCCGGGCACGACCCCAACGCTTGGCGGGGATGGCACCATGCTCACGGCGGCGCGGGTGGTGTGTCTCGTTGGGCTACTGGCCTTGCTCTTCCTCTCGCCCACGATCCGCTACCTCTGGCACTCAGGCCTCGGCAGCGAGAACAGCTTCTTCCCGTGGGCGTGCGTGGAGATCCTGGCGATCGGCGTGGCGGCATTCTGGCTCATGGCCGTCGTGCTCGGCGAGGTCCCACGGGTGCGGGTGCATCGCGTGGATATCGCCCTTATCGGCTTCTTCCTCGTCACACTGCTCGCCTCGCTGCTTGTGCCCTATCACTTCGATTCCCTCAGGCGGCTCAAGGAGATGCTCGCCGGCGTCGTGATCTTCGTCGTCGTAAAGAACCTCTTCGCCGATGAGCAGAAACAGCAGTGGTTCATCCGGGTGCTCATGGCCATGCTTGGCGCGCTTGCCGTCATCGGGGTGGTGCATTACCTGTGGTACATCCTCAAGATCAGAGTCAATTTCCTCGTCCCGAACATTGACCCGGACGTCGCCGCCTGGGAAAAGGACTTCGGCGTGCGGGTCACCTCGCTCACCGGCAACCCGAACTTCCTCGCCGCGAGCCTCCTCGTGCTCGTGCCGATGGGTCTCGCGTGGCTCGTGACGCACAAGCGGCCGCGGATCACGCTCGCGCCCGTCGTGATCACCCTCGTCTGGGCCGTCACGATGGGCGTCCTGCTGGGTGTCACCGACGACTGGAGCCAGCGCTTCGACCAGACCCGGGCCACGGTCGAGAAGACGCCCGCAAGCTCCGTCGAGGAGGTTCAAAACATGATCGCGCGCGGCAGGGCCGAGTTGGCGACCACCGAAGCGTGGGGGACGGCGGTCACAGTATGCACGGTGCTCGGCGTGGTGTGGCTCTGGGTGATGCTGTGTATCTGGCCCTTCTTCGGGACCGCGGTGGCCGTCGTGCTCGGGTTCGCCTCGTTCCTGTTCACGAACTCGTGGGCGGCCTACAGCGGCTTCATCATCGTGCTCGTGGTCCTTACGCTTTTCATCCTCCTCAAGCGGCCGGCGCGATTCCAGCCGGTTTCTGCAGCGATGCTCGGTGGAGCACTCGCGGTGATGCTCGTGGCGTTCTTCGGCATCAAGTACGCCACGAAAAGCTACATCATCCCGCCACGGGAGGCGCGGACCGGTCTCCGCTCGCGCGAGCTCCTGTGGGAGACGGCCGAGGAGATGGCCAAGGCCCGACCCGTGCTCGGCTTCGGCGCGGACAATTTCTTCGCTTTCTCGAACAAGTACATGTCGCAGCTCCTGCCGGGACCGTCGCGACATGGGCTTATCCTCAATGCCGCCCTGTTCATGCCCGATCCGAGCCGCCCCCCGCCAAGCCGGATCACCTTCTTCCCCCAGGAGCACGCCGCGCCCGGCACAGCAAGCCTTCTCGTCGAGGAGGGGCCGCTTGTGATGCAAAAGCATGCCGCAGTCTTTGTCAACAACCCGGGCTTTATCCATCGGAACCCCGGCCGGGTCCATAGCGAGTACCTCTCGGTGCTCGTTGACACCGGTTTCATCGGCCTCGCCGTCTTCATCGCGATCTTCGTCTTCTTCTATACGGGAATCCTGGGCACATGGCGGCAAGGCGAGGATTCCTGGCGCAGCGTTATCTTTCTTGGATCCGGCGCCGCCATTGCCGGCATTCTGACCATGCAAACGGTGGACTTCCCCTTCCGGCTCCCATGGGCGTCATGCTTCATCGTCTCGGCGCTCGCCCTCACCACCGTGTGGCAGCCCGGCACCGAGTACCGGCTCGGGCTCAAGCTGCCGGTCCCAGCCCGGGTGGTGGCCGTGGTGCTCGTGGCGGCGGCGGGCGTGTACCTCACTTACGCGATTGTCAACCAAGTGGGGATGCAGCGGGCGTGGAGCACCCTCAAGAAGGAAGAAGCACAGCTCGGCTTCCCGACGAACAGCATCGCCGACAAATACCGCCGCCTCGTGGACCGCGGCGTCCCCGACCACAACGTGTACTTCCAGTTGCCGGAGATGCTGTTGTGGCTTGGCCGGCTCGACGCGGCAGCCGACGCCATCGAGAAACTCGAGGCGATCCAGCCGTTCCACGAAAAGGTGCAGCTTTACTGGGGCGACGCCCGGCGCAAGCAAGGCGATCTGGCCACAGCGATCGAGCACTACCGGCGCGCGCTCGAGCTCGAGCCGCGCTACATGAAGGTGCGCGTCCTGCTCATTGATACGCTCATCAAGGCGAACCGCCTCGACGAGGCCAAGGCCGCCATCGCGGAAACGTGGCCGTGGCTCGAGGAGTCGAAGTACCGGATGGAACTCGCGAGCGGCGGCAGCGCGCTCGTCAAGAGGTCCGAAGACATCCCATCGCTCTACATCGAGGATCTCTACTGGCCATGGGTCATGAACGCGAACGCGACCGTGCTCGCCCTCGAGGGCAACTTCAACGCCGCACGCCGGCAATGGCAAGAGACGTACGCGAACTGGCGTCGCGACCGCGGACGTCTCGTAGACGTCGAGCAGGGCCTCTACAACCTCTATGCGGAAGTGCCGATCTTCAGGCTGAACCTCGACCTGCTCGAGACCACGTCGCCCGAGGCCGTCCGCGCCGATCCCGCAACATGGGCGAAAAAATTCCTCGGCGTTGCCGAGTATGAAGCCTACAAACGGCTCGACGACGAATACGTGGCAAACCTGTACGGAAGAACACGAGGCCGCGGCGGCCCGCCGAGCACCCTCTCGCGTGACCAGCAGACGTTGCACGCCGAACTGCTCCTCGAAAAGATCGTCGGGCAGTTCGGCGAAAAAATCCTCACGCTCGACGGGAACCTGGCACGCGACTACCACAACCGGCTGGGACTCCTCGCGCTCCGAAAAAACTTCTTCGACACGGCGGCGAACGAGTTCGAGCAAAGCGTCGCCGGCGACGGCGGTGACGTGGCTCGGGCGAACCTCTTGGCCATTCGGCGCATGCGGCCCGGCTACCCGCTCGAGCTCCCATTGATTGACGAAATGAAGTTCCAGGACATCCACCGCGGGCTTGAGAAGCTGCAATACCATCTTTCTCGCGGGGAAATACGCCTCGACGACTACGTCCGAGGCCTCCGGGAGCTTACGGACGCTTACCCGCACTACCTGCCGGTAGCCACGGAAATGGTCAACGTGCTGGCGGCGACCGGCAACCGCGCCGAGGCGCGCGAACGTCTCGGCCAGCTCCGCCGCTGGTACCCCAACAATCCGAACCTCGAAGGCTTCCGCCTCAATCTCGGCCTGTAACACGAACCGACGCGGAGCTGACCCGCGACATGCATGCACCAACCTTCTTCATCCGCACCTACGGCTGCCAGATGAACGAGCTCGACTCCGAGTGCATCGCGGGCGCCCTCGTCGAGCGCGGCATGGCGCCCGCGGCGGACATCGAAGCCGCCGAGGTCATCGTGCTCAACACGTGCACCGTCCGGGATGCCGCCGAACGCAAGGCGCTCGGCCTGCTCGGCCTACTCGCCCGCCGCAAACGCGAGCGGCAGCCGGGCCTCGTGCTCGCGCTCTGCGGTTGCGTGGCCCAGGCGAGGCGCGAGGCGCTCTTCACCCGGGTCCCGGAGCTCGACGTGATCTGCGGCACGCGCCGCATCCACCGGCTGCCCGAGCTCGTCGAGCGCGTGCTCGACGGCGGCGGCCGCGCCGCCGACGTGGCGGAGGACAATTTCCCCGAGCTCGCCTTCGAGAGAACGCAGCTTCCGAATCGCGTAAAAGCGTTCGTCGCCGTGATGCGTGGGTGCGACAACTATTGCTCGTACTGTATCGTGCCGTACGTGCGCGGCCGCGAAGTGAGCCGCCCGCCGGACTCGATTGTTAGGGAGGTGCGCCACCTCGTCGAGCGCGGCGTGCGCGAGGTGACGCTGCTCGGCCAGAACGTGCACGCCTACGGCCGCGGGCTCGATGCGCCGACCGACTTCGCGGCGCTCCTCCAGCGGGTCAGCGCCGTCGAGGGCCTCGAGCGGGTGCGCT
>Ga0180431_10005312_pt1 | contig 15709 bp, 19 predicted proteins | sample SS_ome_11_FD_132459 | JGI IMG/M metagenome (GOLD analysis project Ga0180431, IMG submission 132459) | Hypersaline lake sediment archaeal communities from the Salton Sea, California, USA - SS_1_MS_1 metaG | ecosystem: Environmental > Aquatic > Non-marine Saline and Alkaline > Hypersaline >... | reverse complement strand
GCGCAGAGACTATACAAACCCCTCGCCTATCAATTGATGAAAGAATCGCGCACCGACCCTCTCCAATTCGACTATCTGAATGCCAATGCGTTTATGGATGCCTCCGAACTTGTCAAAGCATCCCCGAAAATGGGAGGGATTTTCGATCCTGAAGTCTTTTTGCACAAATTCCACCATCTTCACAGAGTGCGGTCATCAGTAGCTTCCTTGTTATATTTTGATGTCAAGACACGGTTGGTCGATTGTTATATCCACCAATTTGAAAGACTGACTGTCGCACATGGCATCAATTGGAAATCCCCTTTTCTCAACCGCCATATGGTCGAATTCCTTGCCTCCCTTCCTGAGCCTGATTTCCTGCAAGAAGAGCAGGCTGCCGGATATTTGAAATCTCTTATGAAAAATTCTCTTCCGGAGCAGATCATCAAAAGACCAAAACGGACAAGACATCAATTTTTAAAGGAATGGATGGAAGCGGAACAGATCAAGTCTCTTTATCAGAAACTCCCCGGAGGTACTCTGGTCGACAATGGCCTTATCTCTCAATCATGGCTTAACGATCAAATACGCAAACTTGGACGCACAGAACACGCCCACCGCAACTTATGGTCTATTCTCCAATTAGAGATATGGTTCAGGTTGTTTATCAATCGCCCCATCTCTTCAGAACCCCCTGAGATCTCTGTCGAAGATCTATTGGATGAACCTGCATGAACAAGCTGAACATCATACAGTCTGACGCGGAAGATCGGTCCTACACACAGCAGATAAAACCTAAAACCTTCAGGGAACTGACAAAGGCGCGATTTGACAGGGAATGGAAGAAAGATCCTGAGCAATTCAACCCCTTACGAAATGCCAGGGAAAGAACGAGGATTGAACGCACCTTTCGGTTCATCAGCAACCGTATCGAGCTCCGGGGTCTTAAAATCGCGGATCTTGGTTCAGGGCACGGGCATCTTACAAGAATGTACCGAGATGCAGGAGGAATAATCGACGCAGTCGATATTGCCCGCTTAGCTAACGACGCTCTTGCCGATGAGAAAAATATCCGACCCGTGCAATCCTGTGTGCCGCATACCCATCTCGATGATGGCGCTTACGATTTAGTTGCCTGCACGGAACTGATCGGACACCTCTCACCCAAAGAACACCGATTGTTATTTAACGAAATAGCCCGCTTATCGAAGCGGGAAGGATCCATTTTGTTTTCTACTTCCATCGATATCCATTCGGAAGACGCTTTGGAAAAACTGTTCTTCCTCATACAGACAGAATTGGAAATTGTTGGTTTTCAGGTAAGCCATCACAGCCGTCACATTGCCCTGAAGAATTTTTTCTCCATGCCCCGTCATTTTGCGCACGCTTCGCGCGACAAAAATTTCCGAAAAAATGCCTTGAGCGACCGGCACTCCATTTGGCGCTACTGGTTCCAATGGAACTCAACAAAATTTTCTGGAATGCTGTGGAAGTGGATCGCTCCGATCAGCAATTGGTTTGAAAGGACGATTGACCAAAGCCGCTCATTGTTGCTTTTACTGGAAAAACTCAGTCACAGCGAACCGAGTATCAGCCACATTATCATCCTCGCCCGGAAAAAACCGTTATTTCCTGATGCAGGCGATCAATGAACGTTGATAATTAGGCGAATAGACTCCTACGTTATCGGTATCTTTGCCCAATGCGATCACCTCGTCAAATGAAGTATGCTCCTTCAACCATTTGACCAGCGCCGTTTCGTCTAGTTCAGGCAGCGAGTCTTTAAACCATTCTTCGTGATTTTGTCCGGAGTCAAGAAATAAGACCCTGCCTGTGATCGTATCCACGTTGCGGATCAATTCTTCTGCAGTGATCTGTCCGCGGTTCAACATGAAGTGGTGCAGTACACTGAGAAGTGAGACAACTTCATAAGTTTCTTCATTCATTTCGAAGAAGTTTTCCAGCGACAGACATAAAAGCCTTTCTTTTGGCTGATTGTAGCAGATTTGGGCCAACAGGATGGAATTGGGACAATTGTCAACCCCGTAGCTTTTCATCCCCTCCGCTTCCATCCCTGCCATAAAATAGCCGTAAGAACAGCCCAGGTCCAAATACTTTTTCCCGGACATCTCCCATTCCCGCTCCTGAATCAACCGTTGCATCATCTCCAATCGATCCGTACACTTTCTCACCAGAGTAAACTGATCAAATTCGGGCCCATCTATTGGTTGGTAGAGAAGCTGCTGTCCAGGAGTCCACTTGTTCCCGATCACCAACTCCTGCAAAAAAGTTACAGTCTGCTGCTCGCTTAAGCGACATTCCATTTCGTTCAATCCCTTCATATAAGCGATAGCCAGGCGGTGGATTCCGTCGATCACTTCATAATGATCGCTAAATGCATTTTTAGCGACCAGGGGGTCTTGCTCATCAGACTGTTGATGAACCCTGGGTTCCTCCCGACCTTCGTAGTGCGCAATAAAACGCTTTATTTGCCGGACCGCGTCTTCGGGATCTGTGATGTTGAAATAATTTCCGCATTGCTGAATACACTCGCAGATATTATTGTAGTAATCCGTCTCTTTGTAAAGTTCTGAGGCAAAGAGACCTTCACCTTTCTCTTCATACAGTTTCAACAATTTGACATGGGGACAGTCTTTCAGAAGGGTAGAGCTGCGCTTAAAATTTCCGGTTCTGAAAGTGTATACATTTGCGGGAATCCCCTGCTCACCGCCCCATAAAATATTGTCTAGATTGATTTTTACCATAAACCCATCATATGTGTTATAATAAGTAATATACAAGGAGGCAATCATGGAAGTTCGAGAAAATATTTTTCAAATGACTAAATCAGGCAATAAACTTCAGCTGGCAGATAAGCTTGACTATTTGCTTGCGGATCACATGGCGCTGTATATCAAAACATTGCACTGTCATTGGAATGTGGTCGATCCAAGATTTCATTCCCTTCACGAAATGTTTGAAGAACAGTATGTAACGCTTGCAGAACAGAACGACCAAATTGCGGAGCGGATCCGTCAACTTGGAAGCAAGGTCAATGGTTCTCTGACAGCATTCTCAAAAAAAATGTCCATACAGGAAATCCATCAGGAGTTGAACGGAGATGAAATGTTGGAGTCGTTGATTGAATCGTACGAGCAACACACTGCAGATATGAAAAATGTCATCTCACAATCCGATGAAGATCAAGATGTGGTGACCTCTGATATCCTGACAGGGATATTAGGTGACTTGGACAAAAACCTCTGGATGCTGAAAAGCCATTTGACAAGATAAAAAAAAACCGGAGAAAGACTCAGGGCAAGAATCGTGGTTCTTAAGGCTGCTACATTCCTGTCCTGACCTGGTTCGAACTGACCCTTTCCCCGAGCTCCCCGGAAAAATCTGTGTTTTATTATATCCTACATTCCCCTTTTTGAAAAGATAAGAAAATCTTCACAGGTAATGTTGGATTCCTTATATGTAAATCATATCTTTAACTCAATCGTTGGAGGCTTCATGTCGTTAATGGATTTAACTCTTGTCATTTCTGAGTTGAATGCTCCAGCGGTATCGGACATCTTTATTTCAAGGTTGAAACAACTGCTCGCTGGAGGAAGGGTGGGAGTTGCCGAAGAGCGTCCACCGACCGACTCTCTGAACCCAGCAGTCCCTTACAGATCAGGCAATGTGAACGGACCGTTTTCATCCTATGTTACCTTGTGATCGATCGGAGGTAGGTTCAGCTGCCAGCTATGGAAGCGATATTTCTCAAAAGAGCGAGAGAGCTTCTCTATTGAGCTTCCAATGGTTGAGGACCAGATGGACATCTGGAGTCTCTATGGAAACACAGCCGAGCAAGCCGCCGTCAAACATTCCTTCTCGGCTGGTTAAATTGACAAAAGTCCTTCATTCGATAGAAATCGCGATGAAAAAAAATCAAATCCCCTTGACGATGACAATGCCGGCAAATGTCTACTACGAATGCGTACAGAGCTTTTTATCGTCGCTGGCAGAATACTCTGAATTTACCTTTGACAATCAGGCAATCTCTCAGCTCATCAATTCTTCCTATACAGTCGAAGAGCGCTATGCCAACTCCCCCAGCACCGCGTTCCTATATTTCCTGGCACTCCGCATTGCAAAAGGCGACAGCGAAGAATTCATCTATGAAAATCTCCGATACGATTATTGGATGATCACAGTTTCTCCCCTGAAAAAAACTTTTGAGGCGGCAGTTGACCTTATCGTAAGAATTGACGCTCTTCGAACCCTGATCATCGAAGATGACGAACCCCTGCTGCTTGAACATCTGAAGGAATTTCATCGCTCCTGGGAAACGTTTGCAGAGCAGTTAGTGATGGAAAGAAAGGAGAACAATATTTGCTTTTGCCCCTGTATTTCCATCAGAGTGTACCTCGAACATCTTCCCGAATACTATCGGCTTGAGGAAAGATTGAAAAAAATCGTGGAGTTTGTTGACGAATTCCCGGATGACGGTCGTTTGGTCTCGAGGTTTATCGAGCAAATCCCAATACAAGGTGAAGTGGACCCTGGCGTGATGAAATGCCACACGGCTGCGCAAAAAACGCTTGATATCACTCAGAATCACCTCGACTCTTTCGGAGGTTTCTTCAGAACAATTAAAATTTGCAATACCCCCTCTTCTGACGTATAATCCCTGTTTTAATCTGGTAGGGCCATGATGAACCGAGAATTTACCGCTACCGTCTACATTTTAAATGAAGACAAAGTACTGCTCATTTTTCACAAAAAACTCCAGAAATGGCTACCCCCAGGCGGGCATATCGACCCTAATGAAACACCCCCGGAAGCTGCCGTAAGGGAAGCCTATGAGGAAACAGGACTGCATATTGAACTGATCCCTCAAGAAAATATCTGGGTAGACGAGTGGAATGCGAAAAGCATCGAACGCCCCTACCTATGTCTCCTTGAAAATATCCCTGAACATAAAGGGGTTCCCGCTCATCAACATATCGATATGATCTACATTTCACACCCTATCGAAGGCGAGCTTGTAGAAAACCCAAAAGAAACAGATGGAATCCATTGGTTTACCCTGGATGAAGTGGAACAGCTGAAAAGCGATGAAGAAATTTTTAAAGAGACAAAATCGGTGATCCAAACGCTTCTGGGAGTTAAAGCCTATGTCTAACAGGTCCATTTTTATCGCTGCCACAGGCCAGCATGTTGGCAAGACAACGCTTTGTCTCGGCATCATTGCAGGCCTTAAGAAACGTTATCCCTCAGTCGGATTTATCAAGCCGGTCGGTCAGCAGCATGTGACAATCGATCCTTCGACAATTGTCGATAAGGATGCCGTCCTGTTTAAAAAGCATTTCCATCTCCCAACATCCTGGAAGAACATGAGTCCTGTCATCATTCCTTCAGGTTTTACAAGAGACTATATCGACCAAAAAATCACAGAGAAGCACCTGCTTGAAAACATACACCGCTCGTATAAGGAAGTGATGGACGCCAACGCGTTCACCGTTGTTGAAGGAACGGGGCATGTCGGTGTCGGTTCTATCGTCAATCTTAATAACGCGAAAGTCGCTGCAGAGCTAGGCCTGGATATGGTGATCATCGCATCTGGCGGGCTTGGATCATCGCATGACGAACTCTCTTTGAATATCGCCCTCTGCGAACAATACGGAGTGAAAGTGCGTGGAGTAATCCTTAATAGAGTCATTGATGAAAAGCGGGAGATGATCCTGAACTATTTCCCACGTTCGCTAAAAAAATGGAACATCCCTTTGATCGGATGTGTCCCCTATAATTCGTTTCTCGATAAACCGACGATCCGCGACTTCGAATCGCTATTTGATACGCAATTACTCTCTGGAGAAAAACATCACTATCGCCACTTTATCAGTTTCCGACTTGTTGCCGGGTCTGTTGGCACCTTTAAAAATGAGATCATTCCCAGCGAACTGATCATCACCCCCGCTACACGTGACGATATCATCTTCGCCTATATCGAGCAGAATGAAAAACGGGAAAAGGATTTGGAGGGCGGGTTGATCCTTACCGGACGCCACCCGCCATCAAAGGACTCTCTCGAAGCACTTTCAAAAACCAATATCCCTTCGCTTTATGCCCCCGTCTGCAGTTTTGACGCGATGAAGATGATCACCTCTTTCACCGCGAAAATCCGCACGAAGGACCTTCCAAAGATTGAAAGGGCCATCAAGTTGGTCGAAGAAAACATCGACTTCGACCTTCTGACAACATCAGTTCAGAACTCAGTCGTATGATAAGAGATGTGGTCCACCAGGCTTTGCTCGTCGAACTTCACAATGATCGTTAACGACTTTTGCGATGAGGACTGCTTCTTTGTTTCTGATTGCGTGGAGCCGATGATCAGCCACATGCCGGAACTGGATTCCGAGACACATAGATCCGACGACTGCTTATCGTAGATCCAGGCTTCCCGCCCGAACTTATCTTTCGTCACAATGTTCGGAGAACCCAATGCATAGGCAACACTGTCTTGCCCCATCCCCTTTCTCAGCTTTCTTTGCACGGTTCCTAAAGTCACCGGCTCATTAGAGTATGTCACATGAGGGTAATAATAGTGATTGTGACAAGAGGTGAGCATCAAAGCGCCCATTAACAAAAGTAAAGAACTAGAGAGTTTCATAAAGACTCCTATGATTATAGATTTTCAATTTGGAAAAACACGCCTCGGCTGACTTTGGCAAAAAATTCTCGATAATGCTGCTCGCTCATCTCTTGATTGGCCTCGATCACACAACCATAGTTGTCAAAAACCCTTTTCTGGAAATTGACTCTGACCCTTGTATCATCTCCATATTCGGAGATATTGGCTGTAAGCTCCACCAGGGCATGATTAGGATACCGATCATCAAAACAGAAAAACCAATCAGAACAATACGGGTCGCAATAGCCTGGAACATTAACATCTTTTTCAGCAGTCAACAGCCCAAGCTCTACGACGGCATTCTTCACGATGTACCCCTCGTCTTGAAGCACATTGATCATCGCTTTCATCACAGTCCGAGAATCCGTGGACTCGAAGTTGCGCGTTTGTGCTTCCCTGCAGCGAAGAGGTTGAACAGGCGGCTGCTGGTCGCACATAGGGACGCAGCCTGATACAAGAACAATAAGGAGACATCCCAATAATTTTTTAAAATACATATAGACCTCAGTAACAATAAATATTTTTCTTTTCTCACCATTAATATTATTAAAGGGAGGGGATGATTCTATTTTTATAAATGTAATATGTCAAGTTGACAAAAACAATCTTGATAGATATTAAAAGGAGTATGAATAGTGACATCTTTTTTAGACTGGCAAACGTTTTGATATTGGGAGGATTTACCTGCATCAGGGCCCCCTACATTTGGCAATCGATCAAGCAGGCAGCCAATCCTGAAGACAGGAAAAGGTCTATCATCTATACGGCAATATCGATTGTGATGGTGTTAGTGGGCTTCTATTACCTCTATTCACCAGGAGCCTTTTACACATTCGCAGTTCCATTCCCCGATGTGATAAAGTATGCCGGCGTCATGATTGGACTCGCAGGGAACGTTCTCCTACTTTGGACCCACAAGGCTTTAGATAAGAATTTTGCGATGTATGTCACGTCGACGAAAAATCACAAGCTAGTGACATCCGGCCCTTATGCGATTGTCAGGCATCCCATGTATACAGCATTTATCATGATCGCGGCAGGATTTTTCCTTGTAGCCTCCAACTTGTTTTTTGGAGCATTTGTTCTGGTGATGATCTATCCACTGATCTACCGGATGAATATCGAAGAGAGTTACTTATCAGAGACGTTTGGTGAAACGTATCGGAAGTATATGGCAGAAACCAAAAGGCTTCTGCCCTATATTTATTAATTAGCCAGATTCTTTAACTTCTGAATATGCGATCGCAACACTCTTTGTTCTTGAGTCATACCATCGCAATCATCATCGGAATCGTAACCTTGCATTTCTTCTGAGCCGCCAATATCCAATTCTGTAGATATTGCCCAGAATGGCCCGATGATAGGTATTGTGCATTTTGCTAAACCTCGAGCGTATCTCAATGAGCTGACCGCGGCAGCTAAATGATACAACCTCTTATCTTCATGCTGCAATCTTCTCAGGTCGCTCATTTTAAATTTAGTTTTACGATTGAGATAATTTTTATCCGAATTGGGATTATTGAGCTCCGTTCCGGGAATACGCCTGCCCTGAGCATCCCTTGCCTGTGTGTGCCTCCAATGATGATTCAGTGCGATACCGTGGTATGCCGCCTTGAATAAGCATCCTATAGAACCTAGAGGCCCGATAATTGGGTGAGCAATAACAAATACAACAAACGCAATTTTGAATACGGCATCCTCTACAAATTGTTTTACTTTTTGCATACCGGACATATTCGAATGATTAGTATGTAGAGGAGAAGCTATAACTGATGACATCATCAAACCTTTATTATAAAAAATCATTAAACAAACAAAATTATAAATTATTTTTAAAATATGATTTACCGTAGAAAATCAAAATTTATACCCTGAAGCTAGAATGTCATAAAAAATGCTTCATCAGGAAAATAAGTACCTATACCGATCATGTTTATCCTGTTAGAATATTAAATCGAGGAACTCAGTTTTCCGGATGAGGCTAAAAAATTATATGGAGGCTTGAAATCTTGCTTGTTTGCGCTGACGCCTTAAAACCCTGGGATCTACATTAAGCTCTTCCTGAGTTTTGGCAGCAAGCTGACCACATCCGCCGCTGATATCCTGCCTCCTGCTATAACGAACAGGCGCTGGTATGGAGCGTTCGGCCAAATAGGATTGAAAAATCTTCAAGCGATCAGCTGTCGACGCCTTCATCTCCAAGCCCGGGAAATGATTGATCGGGATCAGATTGACTTTGGCTTTCAAGCTGGTCACGAATTTGACAAGCTTCCTGGCATCTGCATCGAATACACCAGAGAGTAGGAGATTTGCGTCAAGAAGCGTCTAGCGACAAATGGAATATAAAGCGATCATGATGAATTATGCAACAGTCTTAGATGGCCGCCATTTATCTATCGTAACGTTACGTAGGATTTGTTCCTCAATATATTTTCCGTATTTAATATAGTCCCTGAGTTTCGCTTCAGGAGTCATATGGTCCCAGTGATCACTGCACCCCATACACCCTAAAGGTTTAGAATCTTCGTTAGCTAGTTCAGTAAAAAACGCCCAAAATGGACCTACAACAGGAACAGCACTTTTAGCAAAACCACGCGCCCATTTTAAAGAACTTCTCGCAGCTTTGAGATGATACAATCTCTTTAATTCGTGATTTAATCGATTTAAATCACGTAATACTGTAAATTTTTGATGGTTTTTCAAATAGTCATCACCGTCTCTATGTTTATTTAATTCAGTACCAGTTAATAATTTACCATCCAAATCTATCATTCTTGTATGTCTTAAATGATATTTCATTTTGATTCCATGATATGCAGCTTTAAATAAGCTTCCAAGTGAACCTAAAGGTCCAATAATCGGATGCGCGACTAGAGCAACAGCTAGAACAACAGCCCCCATTGCCATCTTCCCACAAACCTTGAACGCATCTCTTACAATATGATCTGAAGACACGTTTTGATCAGCACTATTATTTTGAATTGGTAATGTCATTGGAATTTTAATCCTCTTTATTATTTTTAAAATCTTATAAGAATTATTATATAAAAAATAAAATTAAAACTTTACCGTATAAAATAGCGTATTTATACCCTATAAACCTAAATAAAGGGCCAAAGATAGGTGAAAATTTTTATTCATATAGGTTCATAATACGGGGTACCTGTGAGAGGATATCTAGTATGTAGGATTTGACTACAAATTAGGACACAATCAAGGATTTTAACCTACAGATTGGAATCTTGCTTGCTTGCGCTGACGCCTTAAAACCCTGGGATCTACGTTAAGCTCTTCCTGAGTTTTGGCTGCAAGCTGACCACATCCGCCACTGATATCCTGTCCCCTGCTATAACGAACAGGCGCTGGTATGGAGCGTTCGGCTAAATAGGATTGAAAAATCTTCAAGCGATCCGCTGTCGACGCTTTCACCTCCAAGCCCGGGAAATGATTGATCGGGATCAGATTGACTTTGGCTTTCAAGCCGGACACGAACTTGACAAGCTTCCTGGCATCTTCAATGGTATCGTTCTCCCCTTCGATCATCACATATTCGAAGGTTACGCCATACCGTTTAGGTGCAGGATAGCGCATCAACGTTTTTTTCAGTTCAGAAAGCGGGTATTTGCGGTTGACCGGCATCATACGACTGCGCTTCTCATCATCTGCCTGATGCAGTGAAATTGCCAAACGAACGGGAAGATCCTTCCCGAGCTTCTCGATCTCAGGTACAAGACCGGAAGTTGAAACTGTCACGCGGTGCATCGACAGCCCCATCGCATTAGGGTCCACCATGAGCTGGCACGCCTTCAGGACTTCGTCATAGTTGTCCAAGGGCTCGCCCATTCCCATAAAGACAATATTCGTGACTTTCCTTCCCTCCAGGGAATTGTTGGCGAGAAGAATTTGGGATAGGATTTCACCGGAAGTCAAATTGCGCTGGAGACCAAGCTTGCCTGTCTGACAAAATGTGCATCCCATCCTGCACCCCACCTGACTGCTGATACACAACGTCACGCGGTTGTCATAGGGCATCAGGACCATTTCAAACAGTTGACGGTCCTCGGTCTGCAACAGGAATTTTTCACTTGATCGACGGAGACCAAATGCGAATGAACCGCCGGAAGGTCCCAACTGAACTGCGAAGCGAGCAACTCTCTGGCTTGCAAGGAGAGATTGGAAAATTTCAAGGGATCATGAATCCCCTTCTCATAAATCCATTGCAGGATTTGCGCAGACGTAAACTTGGGAAGCTGATTGTCAACTGCCCAGATCTGCCACTCCTCTTTTGTTAGATCATATGCCGATTTCATTCAAAAAATAATAAGCGATTTTTACATTATAAACAACTAAAAAAGAGTGGTTAGCTGTCTAGATAAGAGATATGCCAAACCTTCCATCCGAGCCCCTCTAATACCCTGTCTTTGACCTTGTCTTTCGTCATCACTTCATCAGAATCATTGTAATAATGCCAGGGACCGTCAACCTCGATTGCAATTTTTTGCTCGGGAAAAGCGATATCAAGATGGAACCCCTCAACATAATATTCCGTATGCATCACCCAGCCTTTCGGCATAATCTTTCTCACATTTGCAGTCACCTCTTTCTGAAACCTTGAGGGATTTGTCGGATTGGAGGCGAATTGTCTGATTGCCTGGCGAACAATTTTTTGCGTGGTCGCCCCTAAACACTCATCTCCCCAGTTAACCCGTCCGATAAGCGAACAAAAATGAAGGCGGCGGCAATCCTCGATGGTAATCTCACACTCGTTCACCGCCAGATCTTCAACAGCCTCTGCCACCCTTATTTGATAACTCCTCCTTTCATCCCCCAATAATAGCGGTCCCCATAAACATTTAGTCAGATCGCGTACTCTTGCACCTTTAAGGTCTGCTCTTCTGCATTGAGCGACGACGTCTGAATGTCGAAGACCAAGCTGACCATAAGTGAACGCCACCTCGCCAACGGTCTCGATGGATGCGGAACGCATAATGGGAGAGACTCTTTCAGACAGCACTTTCCCTGCTGCCAATACATCCATACGATCTGTAATTTTCGCCAACCGACGGAAAGAGGACAGGGTTGCCAACCAGTGATCGTCCCGAAAACGTTTCTGATATCTCTGATGCAATTGAAACAAACGGGGAAAAGAATTTGCCCGTTGCAGACTTCGTATTGACAAAGACATCTCTCCTCCTTGAAAAGATCTTCTCAGATCACTAAAATGTTTGTTGCGTACAGCAGCAGGATAGCGAATGAAGAACGAAGTCATTTTTAATAATATAACAAAACATTTTAAACAAACGGAAGCCCTCTCCAATGTGTCGTTCTCCATTCGCGAGGGAGAGTTCTTTTCGATCCTGGGACCAAGCGGATGCGGTAAGACAACACTCCTGCGTATTCTGGCTGGCTTTGAATCTCCCGACGAAGGAGCGATCCTCCTTAACAACCAGGACATCACCAACCTTCCAACAAATAAAAGGCCGGTCAATACGGTTTTTCAGAACTACGCCCTCTTTCCTCATTTGACAATTGAAGAAAACATTGCTTTTGGGCTGCGGATCAAAAAAATTTCAGAGGATCAAATCCAACGCGATATCGACCAGATGCTGGAATTGATCCAGATGGCGCCACATCGACACAAATATCCCCATCAGATCAGCGGCGGCCAAAAACAGCGGGTCGCCATTGCACGCGCGCTTGTCAACAAACCAAAAGTCCTCCTGTTGGACGAACCGCTCGCGGCGCTCGACCTCAAGCTCCGGCAAAAAATGTTGATCGACCTCGACATTATCCATGACGAGGTAGGAATCACGTTTATCTTTGTCACTCATGATCAAGAAGAAGCGATGGCCGTCTCAGATAGAATTGCCATACTCAACAACGGGAGGCTCGAACAGATCGGTACGCCTACAGAGATCTATGAGACACCGAAAAGCCGGTTTGTCGCCCGATTTATCGGGGATACGAATTTCTTCGACGGGATTGTCGAACAAGTGATCGACAAAGAATACAGCCTCTTGCACTTCGATGACTTTCCCCCTGTGAAATGCTTCCATGACTTGCCATTGACCAAAGGAGACCTCGTCCATCTCAGCGTCCGACCGGAAAAAATCCAGATTTCAAAAGAACCTCCCCAGGAAAATCCAATGTTCAATTGCATGAAGGGAACAATCGACGACAAAGTGTATAAAGGGGACCATACCCACTTTGGGGTAGTCGTTAATAACCGGAAGCTCTCGGTGACCAAACAGCACAACCGCTTTCTCCTGGACCAGACTCAGATCGACTGGGAAGATGAGGTGTGGATTTCCTGGCACGCGAATGACGGTTTTATCTTTTCCAGGGAAAAGCATGCCTAGAAAAAAACTTAAAGAAACATTGATGTCATTGCCGTCTTTTGTATGGCTGACTGCCTTTTTCCTGCTGCCGTTCATCATCATCTGCGTGTATGCATTTAAGCCTGCAGACATCTATGGGACTGTGTTAAAGGGGTGGACACTGTCCACGCTGAACAGTTTAGGAAACGTCTATTTTTACAAACTCTTATGGCGTTCCCTTTGGATGAGCATATTCAGTACATTGGTGTGTTTAGTTCTGGCTGTTCCTATGGGTTATCAAATGGCAACATCTTCACCGAAGTGGCGCAATTTAATGCTGATGTTTATCATCATCCCCTTCTGGAGCAGTTTTCTCATTCGGATTTTTGCATGGAAGACGATCTTGCACCCGGAAGGCCTATTTCATCAAGCTTGTGTTTTCATCGGCTTGATCTCTCAATCGACCCCGCTCCTTTACACAAATTTTGCTGTTGTCATTGTGATGGTCTATACTTTCATTCCATTCGCCCTGCTTCCCATCTACACATCCGCTGTGAAATTCGATTTTCAGCTGATCGAGGCGGCTATGGACCTGGGTGCTTCCCGTATCCGCGCAATTACAAAGGTTTTCATTCCAGGTATCAAGAAAGGGATCCTGACTGCCGCTTTGATGGTTTTCATTCCGGCAATTGGGACCTATGTCATTCCCGATCTTGTCGGAGGGGTCAACAGCGACATGATCGGCAACAAAATTGCCCAAAAAACGTTTGCCGAAAGAAATATTCCTGAAGCCAGCGCCATCTCGATGATATTGACGTTGATCATTCTCATTCCCCTTGGGATATTGGTCTTGTACTCAAGAAAGGGGCGCAACCTTGAAATCAGGAGCCGCGAGTGATCAGAAGCCGGATCTGCCTAACAATTACAGTATTGGTATTCATCTTCCTTTACGTTCCCATCATTCTTTTGATGGTCAACTCGTTCAACGACTCGAAATATGCGACCGTTTGGACAGGGTTCACCCTTAAATGGTATACAGCCCTATTTTCTGAGCCTGATCTTTGGGAAGCGTTTATTAACTCGATGATCATCGGCATCTCCTCAACAGTCACCTCATTGATCATCGGAAGTCTTGCGGCCTTTACCGTTTTCCGTTATCGCAGCCGGCTGCAAAGCCTTCACTTCGGCCTGATCTACGCCCCTCTGATCCTTCCGGATATATTGTTGGGGATCAGTTTGCTCATGTTATTTGTCGTTTGGAATATCAAGCTTGGACTGTTTACCATCTACATCGCCCACACAACGTTTTGTATCAGCTACGTGACCATGTTAATGATCTCAAAACTCCAGCATTTTGATTTGACGCTTGTCGAGGCTGCACATGACCTGGGAGCCGGGACCTACCAGACATTCAAGAAGGTGGTCCTTCCACTGATCACACCCGGACTGATCGCCGCGGCGCTTCTTTCATTTACCCTTTCGATCGATGACTTTGTCATCACATTTTTTGTCGCTGGCGAAGGCGCTACCACACTCCCGTTATACATCTATAGCATGATCAAATATGGTTCGACCCCTGTCATCAATGCATTGAGCACATTGATACTCCTTGCCACCTTCTTGCTGGTCATCGTCTACCATACATTTGCCGAGGAAGAGAGATGAAAAAACTTTTAATCCTAATGATCGTTTGTCTTTTCTCGTCATGTAAAGAGAGCCCGAAACCAACCCTGCACATTTTCACCTGGAGCGAAATGCTGGATGCCGACCTCGTCCATCAGTTCGAGGAGGAAAACGGCTGTCGAGTTGTGATCGACCTGTATGATTCCAATGAATCGATGTACGCAAAAGTAAAACTTGGCAACTCGTCCTATGATATTCTTTTTCCCAGCAACTACTACCTTGAGATCATGGAAAAACAAGGCATGGTCAAGAAACTGGACCTTGAACTGATTCCTAACCACATTTATTTGGACCGCGCCTATTTTTCCTCAGAAGCAAACCCTTACGGAATTCCCTTTATGGTCTCTTATTCAGGAATCGGGTACAGGGCTGATAAAGTCGAGATGGACCACCCCTCATATACGATCTTTAGTTCGATGAAGTATTCCGGAAGGATGACAATACTCAATGACGTAAGAGAGGCATTAGGAGCAGCGCTGAGAACATTGGGGGTGAGCGTGAACACCCTGAACCAGGAGGCGATTGAAGCTGCTGCTGATCTGCTGATCCAATGGAAACAAAATTTAGCCAAGTTTGAGAATGAGCAATACAAAAATGGCTTAATCAATGGAGAGTTCCTGGTTTCCCAATCCTATTCAAGCGATATTCTGCAAGTCCAGACAGAAACGGACAAAATTGCATTCGGATACCCGAAAGAAGGCGCGATCTTATCGATCGAGTATATCACGATACCTGAGAGCTCGCCTCATCCAGATCTGGCTCACGCATTTATCAATTTTATGATCGAGCCAACGTCTGCTGCGATCAATATTCAGCGGACCCATGCGTTGACGCCTGTCACAAAAAGCTATCCTCTCCTGCCGAACCATCTGCGGAACAGTCCCATTCTATTTCCATCAGCCGAACAGATGGAATCGATGGAAAAAATCCGCGACCTTGGCTCCGATGTCCTTTTATATTACCGCGCTTGGGAACGTGTCAAAGGAAGTTAAGGTAGTAATCGCCTGCAAAGTACGGTAATCATTTCTATTCAACTATCGCATGATAG
>Ga0180431_10005311_pt1 | contig 15710 bp, 23 predicted proteins | sample SS_ome_11_FD_132459 | JGI IMG/M metagenome (GOLD analysis project Ga0180431, IMG submission 132459) | Hypersaline lake sediment archaeal communities from the Salton Sea, California, USA - SS_1_MS_1 metaG | ecosystem: Environmental > Aquatic > Non-marine Saline and Alkaline > Hypersaline >... | reverse complement strand
TTGCCGAGCCCCATGTCGTCGGCGAGGAAGCATCGGCGTGCCTTCGCGGCGTACTTCACGCCGGCCCGCTGGTACGGCAGCAACGGAATGTCGCCAACTTTCACGTCGGCGTCGGTCTCCCGTGACTGTCGGATCAGTTCGTCACGCAACCCGGTGACCTCAGCCATGTGACGTCGAGTCGAATCGTCCACGTGGACTGCGAACATGTCGGCCCACTCCACGGCCTCAGCAATCGAGCCCTCCGGCGCGACCCACGCCTTCGACGTGGCATCCCATGTGACCGACGGGATCCGCTTCACGGCACGCACCATGACCGGGTCGAACGCGAACCGCATCCACAGTCGAGTGCCGTCGAACTCCAGTCGTGACGTCGGGAGCGGCTCTGGTCGTTCCGCGGTGTCTACCGGCTCCCACCAATCAGACATCAGAACATCGTCTGCTGCTCTGCCGAATGTCCACGCATGAACGACTCGTAGCAGAACGAGTGCACGTACATTCGGAAATCCACAGGGTCGACGATCTTCGCGGGCTTCCCGGACGTGTTGTTTTGCGCCCAGCAGCTGATCTTCCGCATCACGTTCGACGCGTTGACATCCATCTGGAGGCCGCAATGCTCGCAAGTGACCATGAACGCCATGCGCTCAGACTACCTCGCCGTGCCACTCACCCCACCGGCCAATCGGGCACTCAGCCTTCGCGATCCGCGCCTTCGCAGCCATCACGCAGCCGCACACACCGCAACGCGTGGTTTTCGGGGAAAAGTGAGGGCATTCAAGGCACACAGCCATCCTGTCACGCTTCACACGGCGCGGCACGCCCGGACCGAACAGGTCGAACGGAGTGGTCTCCATCCCGTCACCCTACCCCAGTTGTCCACAGGGTTGTCCACAGGCTGTGGAAAAGTCGAGTTTTCCACAGGTTTTTCCCCAAGCTGTGGATAAATATTCATCTCTCATGCATCAGCGCAGTCGTCAGCCCCGCTGACATTTGGGTCCTTTTTGTGACGGTGGCGGAAGACCCTGTGGATAACCGGTTTTCCACAGGTTTGTGCACAGGGTGTGGACGACGGGCCGGCCGGGCTGTGGACGAACCTGTGGATAACGTCGGATCGTCTGAGAGGTGCCTAGAAGGCCGCTGGAGGCGCGCAACGGGGGGTCGGGCCTGCAGGTACCGGGGGACCGTTTCGGCGCGCTCTGGAGGCTCTGGGGCGGTCGGTTTCGAGGGTCTCGATTCGAGGGCTCGACCGGGGATCGCCGGGCGCCCGGCTCCAGATCGCCCGGCCGCGGATCGGTGGCGGCGTTCGAGCAGCGCTCGACCGATCGGATCGGATCGGATCGGATCGGAAAGGATCGGACCGAAAGGGATCGGGTCGCCCGGCCGCCGATCGGAACCGGGCCCAGAACGGCAAAAGGCCCGGGCACCGAAGTGCCCGGGCCTCTGCCCATTGGAGGGTGGCTGGTGGAGGGCGCGCCCTCTCGCTCGACGAGGAGGTCACTGCTCCTCGACCTCGACGGAGTCGATCTCGACCCGGCCGACGTGGAGATCGAGCGAGCGATCGTCGGCGTAGACCCAACCGAACTCACACTCGATGTTCTCGCCGATCGATTCGGTCAGAGCCTCCTCGACCGCGTCGCGGCTGACTCCGATCGGAATCTCGACTGTGATCGAGCCACCGACCGTCGCGGTCCAGTGGTACTCGAACGACTGGGTCGGAAGATCGAAGTCGATGCCCATGCGGCGGAGCGGCTCGATCGCGTCGATGAAGTCTTCGAGCGAGTCGACGTCGAGGTCATCGACGAGGTAGGTGGCGAGAGCGCTGAGAACGTTCTCGATGGTACGGCGCGCGTCATCAGTCATGACGTGGCCCGGGGAGAGCACGACCGGAGCCGGTCCCTCCATGAGAGCGATCAGGCGATCGATCTCGGTCCGACGGTCCGCGTCGGTGCGGGCGGCTGTGCCGCTGGGCTGGATGTCCATTGTTCCCTCCTATGGGTTGGACTCGTCGGGGACCGTCCCCGACGGGCTCTATTAAGCGCACAGATCGGGAGCCATGTCAACACCCTTTTTCATTCGCGATCGAGATGCCCTCCGATCGCTTAACCAGATGGCCCGGCCGCGCTTCGATCGAACACCCGTGCGAACATCGAACACCTGTTCGTCCACAGGGTTATCCACAGGCTGGGGAAAAACCTGTGGAAAAGTCCGGCTGTGGACAACAGCCAACACCGGCGCGACCCCACCAGCCCCGCTGGTTTGGCTTCTTTTTTTGACGGTGGTGGAAGACCGGGGTTTTCCACAGGCTGGGGAAAACCTGTGGACGAGTGGTTGTCCACAGGGCCCTGTGGATGGGGGCCGGGTCGACCCGGTCGATCGGCGGAGGCGGGGAGCCCGGTCGATCGGCGAGGGCGGGCGCCGGTCGATTGGGGGAGGGTAGGGGCGCTCGATTGGGGGTCGGCGGGTCTGATCGGCCTCTGTATGGCGTTCTAAGGGCCGAAACGGGGGCGGGAGGTATGTCGGGTGCGGGCGATCGGCGGGCGGGCCGTCAATCGAGCACGGGATCGAGTACGGGTCTGTGCTCGATTAGGGGGGGGTAGCAGGGTTTGTACCCACAGAACCTCGCTGCTCTTCGGCGAGGTCGACATCGAGGACGAGATCGAGCTCGACTCGATTGGGGGTCGGACTCGCGGATTCTGGCCAATCGAGCCGGAAACCGGCCCCTGTATGGCGTTCTAAGGGCCGGAAGAGGGTCGGCCGGTATCAAGGGTGCGGGCGATCGGCGGGCGGGCCGGAGAACGACAGAGGCCCCCGACCTCGATCGGTCGGGGGCCTCGTCGGGAGGTGGGGGGGTTGGGGGGACTAGGTGGCGGGCACCTCCTCGATGTCGATCGACCGGATAGCGAACACGTCGCCGTTCAGGTTCGAGATCCACCAGACCTCGTCCTCGCCGACTCCTTCGCTCGACAGTTGGGCGAGGGCGAGGGGGGGGATCGGACCCGTGTAGGTCAGGAGCGGGCAGTGCTCGGCCTTCCGCCACTGGGGCAGGCCCTTGCCTCGGATGATCTGCTCGGTAGGCCAGCCGAGGCTAAGGCCGCCGTTCGATTCGAGGAGCCAGCAAGCGAACCCGAAATCGTGATCGACCGTCCGTAGGTTGACCTCCCGACCCGTCAACTCCCGCACCGAGGTGCAGGCGTACTCGACGTGCCAGCGGGTGCCGCACACGGTGCACTGCTGGCGCATCTCATAGCCAGTGTCGTCGGCCGTGTAGTCCTCCGACTCGGTCTCGTAGGTCGGGCTATCGCACAGGCATTTCCGGTCCCAGAGGCGCTCGGTCGAGTGCCGATGGGCCCGAGCAGGCTCGGCGGTCGTCGACGGGAACCGGATCGAGGTCACGCCCGCTCGATTGCCGGAGTGCTGGGCGCACACGGCATCGGCGAGGATCGCTGGACCGTAGGTGAGATCGGGATCGATCCGGATGTCGATCCCGACCGCTTCCCGATCACAGTCGAGGACGGAGCACTCGACACCGCCGTGCCACTCGGCCCACGCCTGCTCTTCGCCGGAGATACGGAAGCCGGTCATCGACCCTCCTCCTTGTCGTTGATGTCGGCGTGGACGACCTCGCCCTCGATGTCCGACCACTCCCAACGGATGCCGTCCCAGTCGCCCGACACGTTGATGACGGGCTTCGTGAACAGGAACAGCCGGTGGTAGTCCTTTGCCTTCCGGAATCCGGTAGCGAGGCGGGCGTTCTCACAGGCCTCGTTGTAGGTGTTCCCGCATCCCCAGAACCCGAGGCCGTAGACGGCGACGGTCGAGGTGCGGGGGGTGTCTTCGGCGTTAGCCATGATGTCCCTCCTATGGGTCCGAGCGCCGGACCGTCCGAACGCTCGTGAGAGCACTCTACGCCCGTCTGCCGGAGCATGTCAACCGCTAATCGAGCGCCGACCCGCTGCTCGATCCCCGACCCTGCCGAGCGTCAGGGCGATCCGATCCCCGAGGAGCCCGAGCGTCAGGGCGAGCAGCGACCCGAGGCGGGCGCTGTCCACAGGGGGTTGTCCACAGGGGGTTGTCCACAGGAGGTTTTCCACAGGTGGATAACCGGCGCCGGCCGCGAACTCGCGTCCGCGCGGGCGGGTCGACAGCCCCGCTGAGATTTTCTTCTACTTTCGACGGTGGTGGATGACGGGGCTGCCGGGGGTTTTCCACAGCCCCCTGTGGATATCGTTATCCACAGGCCGTCATCCACAGGGGGGGCGGGTCCGGGTGCGGGTCTGCGCCCGGTGCTCGGCCCGGTCCGGGTGCTCTGGGGGCGCGTGTCCGGGCGCGTGTGCTGTCCGGGTGCTCTGGGGAGCCTCCGGGTGCTCTGGGAGCCTCTGGGAGCCTCTGGGAGGTTCGAGGTGCGCGTTCGAGGTGCGCCGTCCGGACACAGAAATGCCCCCCGGCCGACGGTCGACCGGGGGGCACTCTGGGGAGGCTCTGAGAGGGCGCGCTAGCCGATCTCGATATGGGCGATCACGTCGAACGGGAACCACCAGATCGCAGGGTCGCCCTCCTCCTCGCGCACCGGGAGACTGTTGGCCTCCCAGTCCGGAGAGTCCATCGGCACGTTGGCGAGCAGGCCGTCGATCCGGCGACCATCGCGCAGGTGGATCGTGGCGGCCCGTTCGATGCCCGTCGCCGGAGGATCGTCGACCCTCTGGACCCAGCGGCTCCCGTCGTGAGTGAACTCGTCCAGTTCGTCGACGACATCCCAGCCATCGCGACGGAGGCGGCGTTCGAGGAGGTCGTAACTGATGTCTCCGTCGATCACCTCGCCGGTCTTGTGGTCGATGGCGATCACGACATCGATGTCGACGAACCCGGTGTCCGAGATGATGTCGTTCATCGCTGTCGCCGCGTGGAGCACGACGGTGCCTCTGTCCGGCGCGCTCACCACTCCACCTCCGGCGAACGCTCAACGACCACCTCGAAGAGCGGCAGTTCGATCCAGCGGCCGTCGGTCTCGCGGAACTTCCAGCGGAGACCCTCGCGGTAGATCGCTTCGATCCAGCCGTCCGGGTCCATCACGGAGTAGCCGCGATCGGCGACATTGCGATCGCAGGATGCGCTCATACGGCGAGCGACTTCGTGCGCCTCCTCGGCATCGCCCTCGAACGCTGTCACAGCGTCCGAGGCGTTGAGTTGGACCGTGTGCCTCATGACCGGGCCTCGGCGATCTGCTGATCGATGTCGGCCTTGATGGCCTCCAACTGGGCGAGCGCGGCGGCCTTGGTCCGCGAGCGGATGCCGTAGACCTCCTGCGCGACCCGGAGCACCGAACCCTTCGAGTGGCGCAGTCCGGTCTTGACTTCGAGGCGAAGCGCAGCGATGACGCTCGCGAGGTGGAACGGATCGACTTCGATCCGGATGATGGGGGCGGAGCCCTTGTCCATTTGGTCCCTCCTATGGGTCCGTGTGTCGGGCGGATTCCCGACAGGCAGAAACCTAACAGCGGCCGAGCCGACATGTCAACGCCATAGGGGGCGAACCGTCAGCTCATCGATCCGAGGAGCCGGGATCGGCCCGTCGACCCGGAGAGCCGGGAGCACCGGGGAGCCGAGGGCAGGGGGCACCCGGAGCACCCGGAGGCTGTGGACAACCCCTGTGGAAAACCGCCTGTGGAAAACCCCTGTGGAAAACCCGGCAGCCCCGCCTTCGGCGGACGGCGTCGCCGCGCCCCCTGCGGGGCTTATATGGCTTCTACTTTCGACGGTGGTGGATGAGGTTGTCCACAGGCTGGGGATAACCCTGTGGACAACTGGGGGCTGTGGATAGGGTCGCGCGCGGTGCTTGCACCCGGTGCTCGCGCCCGTCCGGGTGCTCGTGCTGTGAGACGCTCTAGGACGCTGTGAGACGCTCGCGCTCGTGCTGTGGCATGCACCTAGGGCGCGATCCTGTGCGGCCGCTGTGGGACGTTCTAGGGCACACACAGCACAGCGGCCGCACCCTGTGGTAGGGCGCGGCCGCTGTGGGACGCTGTGAGACGCGCTAGGGCGCGCTGTGAGATGCTCTAGCGGCCGATCGCGACCGAGACAGCCGAGACGCGCCGAACGAAATCAGAGCGGCCGATTAGAGCGCGCGCGCGACCCTTTGCAGACAGGTCACCGACGACAGCGGTGCCAAACAGCCACTCATCCGTTACGTCTGCATCCGTGACGCGGACAATGTCCGAGACTCCCAACATCGCGCGGATTGCAACAGGGTCGACGGGGTCGCCCGTCTTCCGATCAGTGACCACAGCCACAGCGCCGCCGCGCTCTAGGAATGTCGCGACGCGCGCGAGGTTCGACCGCTCGTTGAGTGAGTAGGCATATCGGATCGATCCAACGCGACCGTTGGTCTCCAGTACTGCAGGATTCTTTGTGTACCCATACACAGCCAATCCGGGGGTCGCGCCGAGGGTAGGCGTGATCCGATGCCACAGGAGATCACTGTTGACGTTCGGGCGGAACAGAATCCGGCCGTGACGCGCGACCGCGCGGCCCAGCTCGTAACCCATCACGTAGAGCGCCGCTAACGGATCGTTTGCGAACAGGTCCGTTCTCCACAGCCACGCGCGCCGAACGCTGTCATAGCGACCCTTACCCTGTGAAATGACACACACTTTGGTGCACTCGCCGCGCCATGCACAGCACTCGTGGCCAGACATATCGGCATGCGCAAGGGTGAGACCATACGTCGGGACCGAACCCTTAGCGAGTTTGGCATTGTTCGCCGGGGGAGTGAGTAGATCGGCCGCGCGAGGTTTGAATCCTCGCGCGACTCGCGCCGCGATCAGTGCACCGACGGCGGCCGCATCGGCCGCGCGACCCTCTGCACCGTCGGAGAACCCGCGCGAGTACGCCGCGGTCCTAGTGGTCGTGCTGTGCGTTTGAACGATTCTGTGTCCTAGGTTCTGCATTCGTTTACCCTCCTGTGAGTACCGCGCGACCGTCGCGCGTGCCTGTATTCAACCAAACAAACGCACCTATGTCAACATGCGTTTGGGATGCGTTCGGCGCCCGGGCGACAGAGTGCACCGGGGGAACCAACCCAACCCAATATCCACAGGTGTGGACAAACCTGTGGAAAACCAGTTATCCACAGGCGCAGCTCCGCGCCCGCCAACGCGCCCGCGCGCGCCCGCAAGCCCCGCCCCCCTTTTGCTTCTACTATCGACGGTGGTGGAAGACCAGCACAGCAGGGCCGCAGCGGGGCTCGCGGCGAGTTTTCCACAGGGGCTGTGGACAACGGGTTATCCACAGGTGTGGATGGGGCTGTGGATAACCCGGAGGGTGCGCTCGACCCGGCCGTCTGCTCTCAGGGGACGGCCGGGTCGAGGGCGATCAGAGGGCCGCTTGGTGGGCCGCGAAGGTCGCGTCCTCGATGTCGGCGGTGGCCTCCGAGTGTCGGGCCGAGATGGCGCGTACACGGGCCATAGAGGCGATTTGGGCGCGAAGGGCCGAGCATGTCGGGCAGAGCGCGTCACCGTCGCGCTCGACGGTCGCGAGGGCCGTGTGGCAGGCATCGCAGGGGACGGGGTAGTCGTAGTCGATCATGTCAGTCCTCCTCGACCGCGAGGCCGCAGAGGCCGCAGTACGAGTCGTACTCGTGATCGCAGTAGCGGTCGCATCGCTCGTTCGGGCCGTGATCGCACCGGTAGTGATCGCCGAGCCTGCCGGTGGCACCTGCCCACCGGAACACGGCGACCACGGCGAGCGCGAGGGCCGTCATGCCGATGACCCCCCACAAGGGGAGGCCACCGGTGACGGTTTCGCAGGTTTCGCCGTATGAGGCGAGAAGGTCGCACTCGTCGATCATCGCGCCTGCTCCGGGCGAACGTCGATGGTGCGGAGCGCGGTGATCCGGGCGAGGGGGATGATCTCCTCGCCGTCACGATCGCGGACGACAACGAACTCGTGGCGGCCGTCGTACTCGACCCCGGTCACGATCGCGGCTTCGAGGGTGAAGAACCGCGGCATGAGTGTGCCGATCGCCTGCCAGCGGACGAAGACCTCGCGGCCGAGGAACTCGCGTGCCTCGTCGATGTCGAGGAATGACACCCGGTCGGTGGCCTCCTCGAACTCGAACGAGATGTAGGGGAGCGCGTCCGACTCGATCGCGCGACGATCGCCGGTCAGAACCTCGCGAACCCATCCGAGGTAGTCCTCGACACCGGCGGTGTCGCCGGTGAGTAGGCAGTCGTCGTAGTCGGCGCGGAGCGCGGCCGCGAGGGTCGCGTCCCGTCCGTCGATCCGCGCCTTAGCGGCGCGGACCTCCGAGTCGGTGGGATAGGTGATGGTCATCGGTTTCCTCCTATGGGTTGGTCAGATGGTGAACTCGTCGGGAACGGGAACGTAGAACTCGATCGTGGAGAGGTCGCACGATCCGTCCTCGTCGAGATAGGCGAGGATGTGCGCGACCGGGTTTCCGATCGGGTCGTGCGCGGTGGTCTCGATCGTCGGGCCGCGCTTGACCTCGAACTCGTGGCCGTCGGCATCCTGCCAGAGCGCAGGCAGACCGTCGTAGGCGAGTCCGTTGAGGCCTTGCTCGCGAGCGAACTCCGTCATCGCGGTGATGGCCTCGTTGACTGCCGATCTGATCTGATCGAGCGTGAGCGTGATGTCCATTGGTATTCCTCCTTGTGTAGTAGGTGCCCCAACCCTACAACCGCCGTGTGACATTCCGCAACCTACGATCAAATGTTGCGAACTGTCACACCGGCGAGATACGATCGTGATCGTCCACCTACTACCGAAGGGAGAAACATGGACAAGTACCTGTCAGTCCGCAAATGCGGAGTCACCGAGGTGGCCTCGATCGAGGTCACCGGGAACTCGACAGCCGTCCTCTACGCGGCCGTGTACGAGTTCGCCGACGTTCCGACCGTCGAGGTCGAGGTCGTCTGGTCGCGCGATCCGGGAACCGCGTGGTTCTACCGCGTCACCCCGGACGAGTTCGACTCGTTCATGGTCGAGGCGATCCGCGCCGCATCCGTCGGCCGACTCGCGAACCGCGTGAAGGCCGCGTCCGTCCGCTCGACCGCGATCGAGCGCACCGAGGCTCACCAGTACCGCTCCGGTCTCGTCGAGGCCGCGATCGCGACCGCTGAGGTCGAGGCCACGATCCGCACCGAAGGCCCGGAGGCCGTCCTCCGGTGAGTCCGAGCCTCCCGGCGCGACCCTCCTACGCGCCGGGAGGCTCCACCCGGACTGAGCGTCCTCCCCAACCCTCCGGGGGAGGGCGGTCACTCCGGGTGTGGACAACCGAGTTGTCCACAGGCCGGTTATCCACAGGTTCGTCCACAGCCTGTGGATAACCCGTCGGGAGCCCCGGCCCGACCCGCGCCCCCACCCCCGCGTCGTTCCCGCCAGCCCCGCCGTGTTCGCTTCCTACCTTTGACGGTGGTGGAAGAGCTGTCTGCCCCCACCGGGGCTGCTGCGAGCTGCCGGGGTTTTCCACAGGTTTATCCCCAGCCTGTGGACAAGGTTTTCCACAGGTTTATCCCCAGTTGTGGATAACCCGGCGGGCTGGTCGCGGTCGAGGAACGTGACCCCGGTGCCGGTCGCGCTCGAGGAGCGTGATCCCGGTCCTCGAGGCCTCACGGCTCGAGCCGATCTCGACCGTCGAGGGGAGCAGCACTCGGGCCGCGCCCTACGCGTTCGTGCCTCGCGCGGCCGGATCGTCCGGTATCAAGGTACCGGAGGGGTCGGTTTCGTCGCTTAGAACGCGATCTAGAGGCCGGTTTCCGATCAGCTCGTGGGATCGAGCGCGGTTTGGTCGCGCGGAACGGAGCCTCGAAGGCTCGACGTTGTTCGCGCTCGAGGAGCGTCGCCGGGGATCGGTCCTCGAGCGTCCTCGAGGTCGAGGTGTTCCCGGACATGAGTGAGGCCGGGGACCGCTACTACCCGGTCCCCGGCCTCGATGGGCGGTTGAGTGAAAGGAGCCGAAGCCTCGACCGCCCAGACTGGGCTGGCCTCGGCTCAGGCCGCGCGGATCGTGCCGTCAGGCTCGTCGCCGCTCTTGCGAAGGTACGGGCCGCAGACGCGCGCCGGGAGGGTTTGATGCTCGGCTCGTTTGAGCGCGGCGATGGCCTCGTCCGGAGTCTCGACCATGTGGATGCCGTACTTCTCGACCTGCCTGCGGCAGATGGTCCCGAGGTTGTCCATGTAGTGGTCGCGATGATCGGTCACCACGCCATCGCAAACCCAGATGAACGGCTCGCCCTTCCGGCGACGCTTCTGAGCAAACTCGACGGCCGGACCGTCCACGCCGTTGCCACCGTTCCCGGTCGGAATGTGGCCGCGTTCGCAGACCTGCCCTCGATCGGCGATGACCCAAATGTTCGGAACGCCGGACGAACCGGGCCGATGGGAGTAGCCGATGATGACACAACCGGGAGCGGCTTCTAAGAGGCCGTAGATGTCGTCCTCGGTGAGCGACATCGAGCCGGACTGGTCGATCAGCACGATGCCACCTCGGCCGCGCACCTTCCGGTCGAACACGCGCTTCTCGGGGTCGGTCAGCATCCGGTTGATCCGTCGAGGGTTCCGGCCGACGTTCGTCGCGACGCGCTTCCGGCCGATGATGCCGTCGGAGCGTCGAGGTTTCGGGATCGGCTTCTCGATCAGTCGAGCGAACCTCGCGTTGCCTCGGGTCTTGCCCATTTGCTCGGCTTCTCCCGGAGTCGGGATGCTCGCGTCGCCGTCGCCGGGTTCGCCCTCGCCGATGAGGAACGCGGCCGCAAACTCCGCGAGCCGTTTCGTCGCGACCATGAAGCCCAACGGCACCTCGTGGAACACAACGTCATCGTCGGTGTCGAGGATGGCCGCGCGGTGAACCTCGGTCGAGCCGATCCGTTGGCCTGCGCGATCCCGTCCGTTGTCGCGAACGATCGCGCGCCATTCCTTCTTGACCGCTTTGTGGACCTCGCGGAGCGCGAGTTCCATTTCCTTGTTGTGCTTGCCAACGCCTCGAACGAAGTCGTTGCCTGCCTTTGTGCCTGCCATCGCGAGGAGCGAGTGGACCGCGCCGTTCCAGTCGTTGTTCTGACCGGCGATCTCCCCGGCTCGAACCTCGGAGCCATCGCACAACGCGTCGGGATCAAACCCGGCCATGCCGACGAGCATGTTCACGCGCATTTCCTCGGCCGCGATGAGGAGGTCCATCGGCAGATGCCATCCCTCGACCAGTTCACGTTCGAGCGTGACCGGGGAGACTTTCGCGTGGACCATTTCGTGAGCGCGGATGACACGCGAGGTGTCATCGCGTCCGAAGGGGACGCGCATCCGGGCCTCGGAGATGTTCGTCCACGCCTCACCTCGACGGGCCGCGCCTTCCTCGACGCGGTAGGCCTCGGTCGGCCGGTCCTCACGCGTCAGCCACTCGGGCATCGCGCGGACCGGCTCGACCGGACGGGAGCGGTTCTCGTTGCTCACGCGGTCACCTCGTTGACCGCGAGAGCGTCGATGATGGCCTCGGCCTGCGAACCGAAGATGATCCGGGCGGCACGCGCGCCGTCGATCTCGTCGCGCAGTTTCGCGTACGCCTGAAACGCGCGGAGCGAGAACCGGCGATCCCGATCGGCATCGGCCGACGCGGCCGCGGCCGCGCGGAGGTCCGGGGGAAGGGTGAGCAGACCGTTCGGGTGCGGCTGGTCGATCCGGATCGCGACCGGGAACCGGTCCTTCAGGGCCTGCGGCAGTTCGCGCATGTCCTCGATGTTCGTCGTCATCACGACGGAGAAACCGGGCCGGGGACGGAACGTCTGGCCGGTGTCCGGGTTCGTCCACGAGGCCGACTCGGGAGTGTCGAACATCGCGAGGAGGACGGAGAGGACATCGCCGGACGCGCGGTCAACCTCGTCGGCGACGACGCGGCCACCGTTGTAGCCGTCGCCCTCCCACGCCTTGATGACCTTGCCATCGCACCAGTTCCACTCCGCGCCGGACGGCTTGTAGTGGCCGGTGATGTCGGCCTCGGTCATGTCCTCGTTACAGATGACGCGGAACGCGCCAGCCTCGACGTTGCCCATCGTGAGACCGGCGAACGTCTTGCCGGTTCCGGGAGGGCCGAAGAGGATGATCCGATCGATGCCTGCGGCGATCGCGTCGGTGAAGTCCTGCCAGCAGGCAGGAAGGTTGGTAGGTGTGTCGCTCATGTCAGTTCCTTTCGGTAGTAGTTGCTGAGCGAGGACAACCCTAACCGCGCCTCGACGGAAACAACAACATCGAGGGAAACATTCTCGGAGTTGTGAATGTCGCGCGATCGGAGTTAGCATCGGCCGCGTTCCACTCACCTACTACTCGAAGGAGCAAACATGGAACGTGATCCCGTATTCGACATCGGACTCCCGACCAACCTCGATCTGTCCCTCCCGGACAGCGCGGTCGAGGTCTCGCGCGAGTTCACGACTCGCGTCGCGCGCCTCGCGATCCGGTTCCACGAGCTGAACGAGGCACCGCCTCTGGAGGCTCTGGTCGCCGCGTTCTGCGAACACCTCGACATCGACGCGGACCTTCTCCGGATGATCGTGTTCGCCGGACAACTCGTCGCCCTCGATCGCGAGTTCGGCATTATGACGCTCGACGAGCGCGAGGAGTGGATCGCCGATCGCGACCGCCAGATGGCTGAGATGGAGGCCATCATCGAGGAGGCCGTCGAGGAGACCCTCGCGGAGGTCGAGAACCGCGACGCGGAAATCGAGATGCTCAACAACCTCTGGAGCGACTCCCCGGACGAGTGACCTCGACCTGACAACCGATCCACCTACACGGACCCCGGGGAGCGATCCCCGGGGTTTCGTCGTTCCCGGGGGACGATCGCCCTCGACCCTCGACGCGCTCGACCCGGAGGCCGCTCGATCGCGCTCGACGGGCTCGACCCGGAGGATCGCCCTCGACGGGCTCGACCCGGAGCGCGGCACCGGCCGGGAGGATCGACCCGGAGGATCGACCTCGACGGGAGCCGCGACCCCGAGCTTCCCCGTCCACAGGTCTGTCCACAGGCTGTGGATAACTTTATCCACAGGCTGGGGAAAACCCTGTGGAAAACTTCGCGCCGGCCCGGGGCTGCCGGCCGGCCGCGAGCTCGAGCGCGTCGTCGCCGCGAGAGCCCCGCCCCCATTTGCTTCTACCCTTGACGGTGGTGGAAGACGCTGTGGATAAATGCGGCGTCCCCCGCCGGGCGAAAGGAGGAAACTCCCGGCGGGGGTGCCGCTTCGCCGGGAAGGAGGTTTACCGGCGAATGACATGAGTGTAGTTCGCCGGCTGTCGCCGCGGGTGATCTGTCTGGCAGATGGTCCCCGATCGGTATTAGTAATGTCCGGTTTGGTTGTTTCCGAGTTACGATCGGCGGTCCACCTACTAGGAAAGGAACCGCAATGACCGACATCTACGACTACTCCTTCACATGGGAGCAGATCGACGAAATCCTCGAACCCGTCGCCGAGATCATGGACGAAGTGGTCCTCGCCGTCTGGGACGGATGCCACAAGATCTATCTCGCGCTCGACCAGCACGAGGCTGATCGGCTCACCGAACTGGGCTACACCGAGCATGTCGCGTATCCGCGCGGCGGAGACGGCCGAACGATCCTCTCGATGGTGAAGGTTTGGTTCACCGAGTCATGCCCGCTCCGTTTCGTGAACGCTGTCCGACACAACCCCGCGTTGGAGCCGCACCACTTGTGGGGCGATCAGACCGACTTCATCGACGTTGTGCCGCAGTTCGCGCTCGAAGATCGTTTCGTCGAGGAGGAGGACGACGGCTTCTGTGAGCATGGTGTCTACGTTGGCGGCATTGGGCGTGACCGAATCTGCTCCGCTTGTGAGGCGATGTGAACGGCCATTGCCCGAACTGTGACAGCACCAACGTCTACTACGACGCGTACGTCGCGGTGAACAACCCTGCCGATGTTCGCACCTACGACGACATCTGGTGCGAGGACTGTGACTCGCACCCGAACCATCTCAACTACAAGGAGGACAACTGACATGAAAGTTCCGAAGGTTTGCCCGACATGCTCGGGCTGGATACCGAACAACGAGTCCCCCGGCGCATACCCGGGGGCGATCTCCCGCCGCGACAACGAAACCGAAATCTGTTCCGAGTGCGGCCAACGCGAAGCCTTGGAGGATTACCTCGCGGCGCGGAAGGATGGGCGATGGCTCCCGTGAGATGGTCCGCGGACTCCAACCCTGACTGGCCTCACATTCGGGCGCAGGTCGAGCAAACCCTCGACTGGTTCACCGAATGGGATCGAGCCGATCAGACCGACGGCTACTCGCCGATGGAGGACGCGGAACTCATCATCGCGTTGGGGACCGCGCTCACCGTGCTCGCCGAGCACAACGGGATCACCAGCCACATCTACGGTGTGGAAACCCGATAACTCGACGCTAAACTGAAACGACCTACTACCGAAAGGAAAGACATGGGTTACTACGTCAACATCACCAACAGCGACTTCCGGATTCGATCCGAGAACAAGGCGGCCGCCTACGAAGCCGTCTGCCGGATCAACGCCCCCGAATACAACCACCTCAAGCGAGGCGGCTCGTGGGGAAGCGACGGCAAGACCGACTACTGGTACTCGTGGATGCCTGCCGACTATCCGGAGCAGACCGAGACGCTGGAGGACGTTCTCCACCTCCTCGGTTTCGAGTTCCGGGTCGACGACAACGGCGACATCACCGACCTCGCGTACGACAGCAAGATCGGCAACGAGGAGGTCTTCCTGCTCGCCATGTCCCCGTACGTCGAGGATGGATCGTTCATCCGTTGGCGCGGCGAAGACGGCCTGCCGTGGGCGCACAAGTTCCACGACGGCACCATGACGATCCACGACATCGAAGAAGTGATCGTCGAGGAGGGCTACGCCCCCACCTACCTTCACGAGAACGACGACCACTCGCTGTCGCGCCGGGAGGTGACTCTCTGATGGGAGCCGATCTCATGCTGTCGTTCGTCGACGTTTCCGAGCCGAAGCAGAAGTGGCTCGACATCATCGGCGAATGGAACGACGCGCAAGTCGACAAGTTCGTCAGGGCCTGCGGCGCGGACGACATCTGGGAGAACCTCACCGATGATGTCTCCGATCGGTGGGATGCCGCCGACATCGAGTACGACATCGAGGACCCGAAGTTTCTCGCCGAGGTACGGCAGGCGTTCGTCGAGCGGCTCAACGACGCGATCGACGCGGCGTACGGGTCGACGAGCAGGTATGCCAACAAGGTTCTGCTCGACGGCAAACCGTGGGCCGTCACGGGCGGCCCGTCGTGGGGCGACTCACCGACCGACGAGTTCGACGACTTCGTGCTCGCCGAATCAGTCATCGAATACCTGAAAGGATCGGCATGATCCGACGGATCGCCGATCAGATCGGGATCGACCCGTGGGATGTTTCCCTCGCTCGATGCGACGAGTTCGCGTCGAGCAGGGAACTCCCCCCGGTATCTCGATACCGGATTGGATCACCGTGCCGTCTCGTGCGGCACCTCGACTACGCGATCCACATCGTTCTCCCGGAGATGGTCGAGGAACGGCACCCTTGGTGGGCGGCCTACCTCCGATCGACCTCGCCGCGGTGGGGACGCTCGTGGCGCGGATGGAAGGAAGCATCATGATTCAGATTCTCATCACCTGCGATGAATGCGGCGCGGAGCTTCGTCTCCCGGCCAACAAACCCGAGGC
>Ga0180431_10005310_pt1 | contig 15710 bp, 13 predicted proteins | sample SS_ome_11_FD_132459 | JGI IMG/M metagenome (GOLD analysis project Ga0180431, IMG submission 132459) | Hypersaline lake sediment archaeal communities from the Salton Sea, California, USA - SS_1_MS_1 metaG | ecosystem: Environmental > Aquatic > Non-marine Saline and Alkaline > Hypersaline >... | reverse complement strand
TTTTTATGCTATGACCTCCGAAATAACACCGGCGCCTACCGTGTGTCCGCCTTCTCTTATCGCGAAACGAAGCTCTTTCTCAAGCGCAACCGGCGTTATGAGTTCCACCTCAAGCGTCACATTGTCGCCCGGCATCACCATCTCAACGCCTTCCGGAAGCTTGGCAACCCCGGTCACATCAGTCGTCCTTATGTAAAACTGAGGACGGTACCCGTTGAAAAACGGCGTGTGGCGTCCGCCTTCTTCCTTGCTCAGGATGTACACCTCCGCCTTGAACTTAGTGTGCGGGGTGATAGATCCCGGTGCCGCCAGCACCTGGCCTCTTTGAAGATCGTTCTTCTCTATACCGCGCAGCAGTATCCCCACGTTGTCTCCCGCCTGACCGGAATCCAGGAGCTTCCTGAACATCTCGACTCCCGTTACCGTGGTCTTCTTCGTCGGGCCCAATCCGACTATCTCTACTTCCTCACCGACTTTTATCTGGCCTCTCTCGATCCTGCCGGTTCCCACTGTCCCTCTTCCGGTTATGCTGAATACATCCTCTACGGGGCAAAGGAAGGGCTTGTCTATGTCCCTGGCCGGTGTCGGTATGAACTCATCAACCGCGTTCATAAGCTCGTCTATAAACTTGCAATCAGGGTTGTCAATAGCTCCCTTTGCTTCCATTGCCTTAAGCGCGCTGCCCTTGATTATCGGAGTGTCGTCACCGGGGAACTCGTACTTGTTCAAGAGCTCCCTTACCTCAAGCTCAACAAGATCCAATAGTTCCGCGTCATCCACCATGTCCACCTTGTTCATGAACACGACTATCGCAGGCACGTTTACCTGCCGGGCCAGGAGTATGTGCTCTCTCGTCTGCGGCATGGGACCGTCTGCGGCTGACACTACCAGTATCGCCCCGTCCATCTGCGCGGCGCCGGTGATCATGTTCTTGATGTAGTCCGCGTGTCCCGGGCAGTCTATATGCGCATAATGCCTCTTCGCCGTCTCATACTCAACGTGCGCAACGGCTATGGTGATGCCTCGCTCCTTCTCCTCAGGGGCCTTGTCGATGGAATCAAACTCCCTGACTTCCGCCTGCCCCTTGTTTGCCAGGTACATCGTGATCGCCGCTGTAAGAGTCGTCTTACCGTGATCAACGTGCCCTATCGTGCCGATGTTCAGATGCGGTTTCGTTCTCTCAAATTTTGCCTTGGCCATCATTACCTCCTTAGAATTCTGCTAAACCTTTTAATTATTGTTATATTAATACCCTCTTTTACTTCTCTACCGGCGTACCGGTTACTATTTTCTCCATTATATCTTTAGGCACTTCTTTGTAGAAAGAAGGCTCCATTGTATACGTTGCCCTGCCCTGTGTCAAGCTTCTTAACGCCGTTGCGTAGCCGAACATCTGCGCCAGAGGCGCACTTCCCGTTATTATCTTGGTGGTGCCTTTCTGCTCTATGTTTTCCACCTTTATCCTTCTCATATTCATGTCCCCTATCACGTCGCCCAGGTACTCGTCCGGAGTCGTTACCTCGAGTCTCATGATAGGCTCAAGAAGAATAGCGGCGGCTTTGCGTATGCCTTCTCTTAGCGCTATCGCACCGGCATTGCTAAACGCCAGCTCCGAGGAGTCGACTTCATGATACGAGCCGTCGTAAAGAGTAACTTTTACGTCTGTGACGGGATATCCCGCCAAGACCCCGGTAGTGGCAGCACTTCTTACCCCTTTCTCGACAGCTTTAAAATACTCCCTCGGGATGGCGCCGCCCTTTACTTTTTCTTCAAACACTATGCCCGCGCCTTTTTCAGCGGGTTCGAGTCTTACCTCAACATGCCCGTACTGGCCGTGACCTCCGGTCTGCTGAATAAATTTACCGGTTGCTTCCACCGCTTTTGTTATAGTCTCGCGATACGCAACCTGCGGGTTCCCTACCCTCGCTACAACCTTAAATTCCCTCTTAAGCCTGTCGACAAGTATCTCAAGATGAAGTTCGCCCATGCCGCTTATTATGGTCTGCCCCGTCTCTTCGTTATATCTCACATTAAAAGTCGGGTCTTCGCTCTCCAGTTTCCTGAGCCCTTCCCCCAGCTTGTCCTGATCGCTCCTGGTCTCCGGCTCTATCGCCATGGATATGACCGGTTCCGGGTACTTTATCCTCTCAAGGGATACCGGGTGCGCTTCTTCGCAAAGAGTCTGAGCGGTAGAAGTATGCTTGAGCCCCACAAGACCTACTATCTCACCCACTCCGGCAGAGGTAACCATCTCTCTTTGATCCGCGTGCATCTTGACTATCTGGCCGATCCTTTCTTTCTTTCCGCTGGTCGTGTTGTAGACATATGTACCGGACTTCATCCTCCCTGAATAGATCCTGGCAAAGGTAAGGTTACCGACAAATGGATCCGTCATAAGTTTATATGCGTACGCGCAAAGAGGTTCTTTATCATCAGCCTTTATTATAACTTCTTCTTCCGTATCCGGTTTTATGGCTTTCGGCGGCTTTACATCAAGCGGTGACGGAAGATAATCACAGATGGCATCTAAGACGAATTTCATGCCTTTATTCTTAAGCGCCGAACCGCACATAACAGGCACAAAAAGGTTCTTATTGGTCACTTTCCGGATAAGCTCTCTCAGTTTTTCGGGATATATGCCTTTATCCATCAGGTACATCTCTTCAGCTTCGTCATCCACATCCGCAAGTTTTTCGACCAAATTATGCCGCCAATGGCTGGCTATATCCTTCATCTCTTCCGGTATCTCCCCTTCACGGATTTCCCCGAGGTCCCCCTCCTCGCCGAAGATATAAGCCTTACAGGTCACCAGGTCTATTATCCCGCGGAATTCGTCTTCCTTGCCTATCGGTATCTGTACGGGTGTGGCGTTAGCGCCAAGCTTTTTGTGCATATCGATGATCACTTTAAAAAAATCAGCTCCAGTCCTGTCCAGCTTGTTTATAAGAGCGATCTTGGGCACTTCATAGTGGTCCGCCTGGCGCCATACTGTCTCCGTCTGGGGCTGAACCCCTCCAACAGCGCAAAACACTACCAGAGTGCCGTCTAAAACTTTCAAAGAGCGTTCCACTTCTATGGTAAAATCAACATGACCGGGAGTGTCGATTATGTTTATCTTCTTGTCTTTCCACATGCACGTCGTAACGGCGCTGGTTATGGTTATACCTCTTTCCTGCTCCTGCTCCATCCAGTCCATAACGGCAGTGCCTTCATGCACCTCGCCCATCTTATAGATCTTACCGGTATGAAAAAGCACCCTCTCGGTAACGGTTGTCTTACCGGCATCTATATGCGCGATTATTCCAATATTCCTGATATCCTCTATTTTATCCATTCTCCCTATTTTCACTCTTGGTTTTTCACTGATTAAAGTCATCTTTTATTTTTACCACTTATAATGCGCAAATGCCTTGTTCGCTTCAGCCATCTTATGCGTATCTTCGCGCTTCTTCATCGCGGCACCTTCCCTGTTGTATGCGCTTAATAGTTCCTCGGCCAGTTTCTCCTGCATGGGACGCCCCTTCTGCTGGTGCGCGAAATCCCTCAGCCATCTCATGGCGATAAACTGACCGCGTTCAAGTTTCACTTCTATAGGCACCTGATAAGTGGCCCCTCCTATCCTTCTGGACTTCACTTCCAGAAGCGGCCGCACGTTATCAAGCGCCTGCATGAACACTTCAACCGGATCCTTATCCTTGACCTTTTCCTTCAAGACATCCAAAGCGCCGTATACGATCTTCTCGGCTACGGATTTTTTGCCCCGTTCCATGACCATGTTTATAAACTTGCTGACCACTTTGTTGTTATATTTAGGGTCCGGTAATTGTTCGCGTTTTTCCGCTCTGCGCCTTCTCATAGTTTTTCCTTTTTATTGTTTTGGTTTTTTTGCTCCGTATTTCGATCTGCTTCTCCGGCGCGATTCAACACCAGAAGCATCAAGCATCCCTCTAATTATGTGATACCTTACCCCCGGTAAGTCCTTTACCCTGCCTCCACGGATAGTCACGATAGAGTGTTCCTGGAGGTTATGCCCTTCACCGGGAATGTACCCGGTCACTTCCATGCCGTTAGTGAGCCTGACCCTTGCCACTTTCCTGAGAGCAGAGTTCGGTTTCTTGGGCGTACGCGTCTTCACCTGCAGGCACACACCTCTGCGCTGCGGGCAGCCCTGGAGAGCGGGGGCTTTGTTCTTTGCCTTGATAATTTTTCTTCCCTTCCGTATCAATTGATTTATTGTGGGCATATCAGTCCTTTTCTTTTTTACTTCTTTTTTTGCTTTCTTTTGCTTCAGGTTCTTCTTCCACCTCTATCGCGTCCAAAACCTCCCGCTCGAGAGTGAATTTCCTGTGGGCTTCATAACCTGTCCCGGATGGTATGAGGTGCCCCATGATGATGTTTTCCTTAAGACCCGTGAGATTGTCAATCTTGCCGGCAGTAGCGGCTTCCGTTAAGACCCTGGTAGTCTCCTGGAAACTTGCGGCCGAAATAAAACTTTCCGTTGTAAGCGATGCCTTGGTTATACCCTGCAGGACCGGTTCTGCCGCCGCGGGTTTTTTCTTCTTTTTCATAACCCTTTCATTCTCCTGCCTAAAAAGGGTTTTGGCCACTTTGTCTCCGATCAGGAACTCCGTGTCACCAGGATCGGTTATCTTTATGTTTTTCAGCATCTGCTTGATTATGGTCTCTATATGTTTATCGTTTATCTGCACTCCCTGCAGGCGATACACTTCCTGGACTTCGTTGAGAAGGTATTCCTGGAGTTTTTTCTCGCCGGAAACCCTCAGGATATCCTGAGGAACAACGGGCCCGTCCACGAGCTGTTCACCCGCTTTGACCTTGTCACCGCGATAGACGTTGAGATGTTTCCCGTGGGGTATGACATATTCTTTCCGCATGCCCGTTTCACTCTCGACGATTATCCTCTTCTGGCCCTTCTTGAGCTCACCGAATTCGACCACACCGTCTATTTCACTGATAATAGAGGGGTCTTTGGGTTTCCTGGCCTCGAAAAGTTCCGCGACTCTGGGCAGACCTCCCGTTATATCCTTTGTTTTTGTCATCACCCGGTGTGTCTTTGCCAGTACGTCCCCGGCTTTCACATCCTGCTTGTCCTTAACCAGGATGTGCGCACCGACCGGCAGCGGATATATGGCTTCAACCTCGTTCTTTGCATTGGTAAGCAGGACCTGCGGATGATAGTCACCTTTCTGGTCGATTATGACGATGTTCCTTACGCCTGTGGTCTCGTCCCTTTCGATCTTCATGGTAATGTCTTTTTTAATATCCTCATACTGCACCTTGCCGCCTATCTCCGCGAGTATGGGAACAGTGTAAGGATCCCATTCTGCATACTTATCACCCTTCTTTACCTTGGCTCCGTCTTTAAAGAAGATGGAGGAACCCTGCGGTATGATCTGTTTATCGATTTCTCTGCCGTCGGATTCGTCTATGCTGATCTGGCCGTTTCTGTTAAGCACTACAAACACCCCGGGCTCTCTGCTTTCAACGACGCGCAGGTTATGATACTTGACGTAACCGGCATCTTTACTCTTGTAGAAAGACTGCTCGATTATTCTGCTGGCGGTACCGCCGATATGGAACGTCCTCATCGTAAGCTGCGTACCGGGTTCGCCGATGGACTGCGCCGCGATAATGCCTACAGCTTCACCGATCTCAACCATCTTGCCCGTTGACAGGTTCTTGCCGTAACACTTCGCGCAAACACCGTCATCGGCTTCACACGTAAGAACGCTTCTTATGCGCATAGTCTCCAGCATGGGGATCTTCTCGATCTCCTGTGCCTGCTCCTCGCTTATCATGTCGCCGGATCTGACTATTTCCTTGCCGGTAAGAGGATCCACCACATTATCCAGGGCGACCCTTCCGGAAATACGTTCAGCAAGCGAGACTACTATCTCATCCCCCTCGATTATAGCAGAGACCGTGATACCGTTAAGCGTCCCGCAATCGATCTGGCGGATAATAACATCCTGAGCCACGTCGACCAGCCTCCGGGTAAGGTATCCGGAGTCCGCCGTTTTAAGAGCCGTATCGGCAAGACCTTTACGGGCACCGTGTGTAGAAATAAAATACTCAAGCACCGTAAGCCCTTCACGGAAGTTCGCGGTAATCGGCGTCTCTATGATCTCACCGGAGGGCTTGGCCATAAGTCCGCGCATACCGGCCAGCTGCCTGATCTGCTGGCGGGAACCCCTGGCTCCCGAATCAGCCATCATAAAAACAGGGTTGAAACTGTCAAGGTTACGGAACACAAGGCTGGAAACATCCTCAGTGACATGCGTCCATATATCAATGATCTTATTGTATCTTTCACCGTCAGTTATAAAGCCCCTCTTGTACTGGCTTTCTATCTTATCCACCTCAGCTTGCGCCAGCTCAAGCTTCTTGACTTTTTCCGTGGGAACGCTTAAGTCCGCGACCGCCATCGAAGCACCCGAAAGCGTTGATTCCTCAAACCCCAGCTTTTTAAGAGCGTCCAACAGGCGCACCGTCTCGGCATGCCCTTTAAGCATGTAGCAGTCAGAGATCACGCGGCTTACATTCTTTTTATCCATCGGCTCGTTGTAAAATGGCATCCCCTCAGGAAGAATATCGTTGAAGATCACGCGGCCTACCGTAGTTTCCAGAATTTCTCCCTTTATACGCACCTTTATCTTGGCGAATTTATCCACCTCTTCGTTCTGGTAGGCCATGATGCACTCTTGGGGATCGGCAAAGATCTTTCCTTCCCCTTTTGCCCCCACCTTGACTTTGGTAAGGTAATACGCTCCCAGAACTATATCCTGCGAAGGTGTTGCGATAGGTCTGCCGTTTGCGGGAGAAAATATGTTATTCGATGCGTTCATGATAAGGCGCGCTTCCATCTGCGCCTCCATCGACAGCGGCACATGCACCGCCATCTGGTCACCGTCGAAGTCCGCGTTAAATGCGGCGCATACAAGAGGATGTATCCTTATGGCTTTGCCTTCTATAAGTTTCGGCTGAAATGCCTGTATCCCGAGCCGGTGAAGTGTAGGCGCCCTGTTCAGTAAAACCGGGTGATCCCTTATGACATCGTCAAGTATGTCCCATACCTCGGGGTTTTCCTGCTGTACCATCTTTTTGGCGCTTTTTATGGTGTGCACAAAGCCTTTTTCTCTCAGCTTCCGTATTATAAAAGGCTGGTAAAGTTCAAGCGCCATTATTTTGGGAAGCCCGCACTCGTTTAAGTTAAGTTCCGGTCCGATGACTATGACGCTGCGGCCGGAATAGTCCACGCGTTTACCCAAAAGGTTCTGCCTGAAACGGCCCTGTTTACCCTTAAGCATATCCGCCAGTGATTTAAGGGGCCTGCCGCCTGAACCCAATACTTCACGGCCGTGTCTGCCGTTGTCAAAGAGCGCATCCACCGCTTCCTGCAACATACGTTTTTCGTTCCGTACGATGACTTCCGGCGCTTTAAGCTCAAGAAGTTTCTTTAAACGGTTATTACGGTTAATGACTCTCCTGTAAAGATCATTAAGGTCACTCGTCGCGAAGCGTCCCCCTTCCAGGGGTACCAGAGGTCTTAAATCCGGGGGTATAACAGGTACAATATCCAGTATCATCCACTCCAGCTTGTTGCCGCTCTTACGGAAAGCCTCCACCACCTTAAGCCTTTTCATCAATCTCTTCTTTGTATTAAGGTCCTTCTTCTCGGATATCTTGGTCATTAGCTCCGCGGATGTCGCATCAAGGTCCGTCTGCGCCAAAAGCTCCCGTATACCTTCGGCGCCCATCATGGCTTTGAACTTCTTGCCGTACTTCGCTTTCGCTTCGGCATACTGATCCTCCGTCAGCATCTCCTGCACCTTAAGCGGCGTCTCTCCGCCGTCGACCACCACATACTGCTCATAATAAAGCACCCTTTCAAGGTCCCTCATCTTCATGTCCAGTATATTGGACATGCGTGACGGGATGGCCTTGAAGAACCATACGTGGGAAACAGGAGCCGCCAGTTTTATGCACCCCATCCTTTCACGTCTTACGCTTGACTTGGTGACTTCCACGCCGCAGCGGTCACAGATAATGCCTTTGTGTTTTATTCTCTTGTACTTGCCGCAGTTACACTCGTAATCCTTCGTGGGACCAAAGATCCTTTCGCAGAAAAGACCGTCCCTTTCGGGCTTGAGAGTCCGGTAATTGATAGTCTCCGGCTTTTTAACCTCGAATAAAACGCTTCTGTTGCCCACTTTGCGCGTAGTCCATTCCCTTATCTTCTCGGGAGAAGCTATCTGTATCCTGACCTTGTCAAATTTATTTACCCTGCGCAACATAATATTTACACCTCTTCTTCTGAAAGCTTTTCCGTCTGTTCCAGATGGACATCCAGCGCCAAGCTTTGCAGCTCTTTAATCAATACATTAAAAGACTCAGGAGTACTCGGCTCAAGCATGTTCTCGCCTTTAACTATCGTCTCGTATATCTTGGTGCGCCCTACGACATCATCGCTCTTTACCGTAAGAAGTTCCTGCAGAGTATAAGCGGCGCCGTAAGCCTCAAGTGCCCACACTTCCATCTCTCCGAACCTCTGCCCGCCGAACTGCGCTTTTCCTCCCAGCGGCTGCTGCGTAACGAGTGAATATGGGCCTATGCTTCTGGCGTGCATCTTATCGTCAGCCAAGTGCGCCAGTTTCATCATATAGATAAATCCGACCGTAACCGGCTGATCAAAGGGTTTGCCCGAAAAACCATCGCGCAAGGTAATCTTGCCGCTTTGGGGCAGACCCGCTTCTTTCATGGCCTCTTCTATGTCTTTTTCCTTTGCCCCGTCAAAAACGGGTGTGATCATCTTCCGGTCAAGTAATTTCGCAGCCCAACCAAGCTGAGTCTCAAGCAGCTGCCCGATGTTCATACGGCTGGGTACCCCAAGAGGATTGAGCACTATATCAAGAGGCGTCCCGTCGGGAAGATACGGCATGTCTTCTTCCGGAAGTATCTTCGCGATAACTCCCTTATTACCGTGACGGCCCGCCATCTTATCACCCGCCTGGAGCTTCTTCTTGCTGGCAACGTATACCGTTATCCTTCTTAAGACTCCCGGCGGAAGTTCATCGCCGTGTTTGATCCTGTCAAGGTCTCTTTCCATCTCAGCCATTGTCTGCTCGATCTGGCTGTTTATGGTCGTTATGATAAGGTTTATCCTGGCCTGGAGTCTATCGTCACCCTCGACATATACGTTGTCGAGATCCGCTTTCTTGAACTTGGCCAGGTCCTTCTCCGTTATAATCTTGCCGGCTTTAATAAGCGCTTTGCCGGTATCAAGTTCCTCTAAACTGCTTATCAGCCTGCTGCCGACGAGCTTCTGGTGCACCCTCTCGGCTTTTTTCTCCTCCAGGCGTTCCAGGATGTTCTCGTAACCTTCTTTTACGATTCTTTTCTCCCTGGAATCCTGCCGCCTCTGATCTTTCGTCCGGGTTTTAATGTTTTTCCGGGAAAGCTCTTTAACGTCGACGATTATACCTTCAATACCGGAAGGAACGCGAAGCGAAACATCCTTAACGTCGCCCGCTTTCTCGCCAAAAATAGCGCGCAAGAGCTTCTCTTCAGGCGAAAGTTCCGTCTCGGATTTCGGGGCTACTTTACCCACCAGTATGCTGCCGGGAGCCACTTCGGCGCCGATACGGATGATCCCGCCTTCATCCAGGTTCTTAAGTGCTTCATCCCCGACATTCGGTATATCGCGAGTCACTTCCTCGTTTCCGAGGCGCGTATCCCGTGCTTCTATCTCAAACCGGTGTATGTGTACCGACGTATATGCCTCTTCTTTAAGAACCTTTTCGCTGATAAGAATAGCATCTTCAAAGTTGTATCCCCTCCATGACATAAACCCGACAAGAACGTTCCTGCCGAGGGCGAGCTCCCCTCCGTCGGTCGAGATCCCGTCGGCCAAGAGGTCCCCCTCCTTAACGGTATCACCCACTTTAACAACCGGTCTCTGGTTTATGCAGGTCCTTGCATTTGTCCTCTGGAATTTTTTAAGGACATACTTATCCGCCCCTATCACTATCTCCTTGCCGTCCACCTTGGTGACTTTGCCCTCTTTCTTTGCCGCCAGAAGAGCCCCCGAGTCTTTCGCCGTGCGATGCTCCAAGCCCGTTCCAACCAGAGGCGCCTCTGGAAACAGAAGCGGCACAGCCTGCCTCTGCATGTTAGAACCCATAAGGGCCCTGTTAGCGTCATCATGCTCCAGAAACGGTATAAGCCCGGCACAGACGCTTACAAGCTGAAGCGGCGAAACGTCCATGTACTGGACGTCTTTTTTATCGGCAAGAAGAAAGTCATCCTTGAAACGGGAAAAAACCTTGTCCTTTTTAAAATGTCCCTGTGTATCAACCTCGGTATTCGCCTGAGCGATTATATAATTATCTTCGATATCCGCAGAAAGATACTCGACCTTATCCAGAACCCGCCCGTTTTCAACCCTCCGGTACGGTGTGACGAGAAAACCGAACCTGTCCACACCCGCATAGGAGCTGAGCGAGTTGATCAGACCTATATTTGGGCCTTCAGGCGTCTCAATGGGACAAAGCCTGCCGTAATGCGAATAATGCACGTCCCTGACTTCAAAACCGGCACGTTCACGGTTAAGACCGCCGGGACCGAGAGCGCTTAACCTTCTAAGATGAGTCAGTTCGGCAAGCGGATTTGTCTGGTCCATAAACTGCGAGAGTCTTCCCCTGGCAAAAAAGTCGTGGATTACGCTGGTAATAAGCTTGGTGTTGACGAGATTATGCGGCATGACCTCGCCCATCTCGTATACGCTCATCCTCTCTTTTGCGACTCGTTCAACCCTGGCCATGCTCATTCGCATCTGGTTGGAAAGCTGCTCTCCGATACACCTTATGCGCCTGTTGCCAAGGTGGTCGATATCATCAACGTTTTTTATCCCGTTCTTTATGCCCAACAGGTAATTGATCGCCCCGACCAGTATGCTGTGGTCCAAAAGTTGCGATTCAAGAGGCCTATCAATATCCAGCTTACGGTTTATCATGCGGATACCGACATCCGTAAGATTATATCTCTTCTTGTCAAAGAACATCTGGTCGATAAGTTCTTTAGCGGATTCCAAAGTAGGAGGATCCCCGGGCCTCAGCTTTCTGTAAATATCCAGATACGCTTCTTCCCTGGTCTTTGTCCCGTCATGTTCCAGAGTCTTTACGATCTCTTTCGGCACGTCCATAAGGAGTTTTACTTTCCGCACTCCCCCTTCCCACATGCGCATGGCGACAGTCTGAGTTATCTTCTCGGTCTGTTGGGCAAGGATCGAAGAAGATTTCTCGTCAATTATGTCTTCGGCAAGAACCCTGCCGACAAGGTCTTCAGAGTGCTTTTGTCTTGAAAGCGTAACTTCCTCCGTACCCCCGAAAGCCTTGAGTATATCCTCGTCCTTCGACAGACCAAAAACCCTTAAAAAGGTCGTCGCCAAAAACTTTCTCTTACGGTCGATATAAACATATAAGAGGTCACTCTTGTCAAACAGGAACTCAATCCACGCACCCCTGTCCGGGATAAGCCGAGCCGAATAAGTGGGCTTACCTCCCGTAGAGGTAGTCTCTTCAAACGAGATTCCCGGAGAACGATGCAGCTGGCTGACTACAACCCTTTCATCACCGTTAACGATGAAGGTGCCTATCTCGGTCATAAGCGGGATCTCCCCTACATAGACTTCCTGCTCCTTTATCTCATTTTCCAGCTTGAGACGCAGTTTAATCCTTAGAGGCGCCGCATACGTGAGGGACCGTCTCTTGCATTCCTCGACATCATACTTGGGCTGGCCTATGTCGTAATATACATACTCGAGTTTATACGCGCCGTCCTGACTGGTAATCGGAAAAACCTCACGGAAAAGCGCTTCCAACCCGCGGTCCTTCCTCTTGGTCTTGGCTTCAAACTGCTGCAGGAATTCCGCGTACGAGTCGACCTGGATCTTGAGCAGGTTGGGAATATCGTAGACATTCTTCAACCTGGCATAACTTTTACGCTTGACTTTAACAGCCATTCTTGATCACATCCCCTTATAATAGGTTTTTAATGAACCGGACCACAAACATCCCCCGTGTAAGACTTCCCTCAAACCGCATCTTACACCCTCAAGAACGCGTGACTATTTCAATTCAACTTTAGCGCCGGCTTCTTCGAGCTTTTTCTTCATCTGTTCGGCTTCTTCTTTGAGAACGCCTTCCTTGACTTCTTTTGGCGCTGCCTCTACCAGATCCTTCGCCTCTTTAAGACCGAGATTTGTAAGAGCCCTGATCTCTTTGATGACGTTGATCTTCTTGTCGCCGACACTTGCCAAGACAACCGTGAAGACGCTTTTCTCTTCCGCGGCTGCTCCACCCGCTGCTCCTGCGGCTGCCCCGCCTGCGACTGCAACAGCGGCCGGTGCGGCTGCTGATACGCCGAACTTCTCCTCAAGCGCTTTGACGAGATCGGAAAGTTCAAGAACACTCATGCTCTCTATGCTCTTTATCATGCCTTCCATCTCTTTAGAAAGCTTCGCTTTCGGTTTTTTGCTCTCTTTGCCGGGAGTAGCCTCAGTTTTTTTCTCAGCCGGAGCTTCTTCGACCTTCGTCTCGCTAGCGGCTTCCGTTGGCTGGGCCTCTTCTGCCTCTGCTTTTTTCTTCTGTTCCTCTGTCATTTTGGATCCTCCTTAATTTACCTATTCACTTTCTTTCTTCTGTTTTATCGCATTCAATGCGTACACTAAACTCCTCAGGATCGACGAAAGCACGCCGACAAATCCCGCTATCGGCGCATTCATCATCCCCACCACCATGGCGATAAGCTGTTCTCTTCCCGGCAGTTCCGCAAGCTCTTTTATCCTGTCACTTGCCAGGAGCTCGCCGTCAAGATATCCTTCGGATATCTGAAAACCCTTGTTCTGCTTGGAAAATTCCGTCAGCAGTTTGGCTATCACAACCGGGTCTTCCTTTATCACGCCGACACCAAGGATCTTCTCCGCTTTTACGGTATCGGTCAGCTCGCTTATCCCGGCTTCCTCAAGAGCGATCCTGGCGAGTCTGTTTTTTATGACCAGGTATTTGGACCCGGACTGCTTTATCTTTTTTCTCAAAACGTCGATCTCGGAAGCTTTGATGTTTTCAACGCTGGAGAACACAAAACCTTTGTTCCCGGAGAAAACATCCTTCATCTCCTTGACCATTAATTCTCTGACTTTCCTGCCGTATTTTTCCGCCATGATTATGTCCTTCTATAGTAAAATTATCAGCCCTGCCTGAACTGATTTGTATCCAGCCTGACCCCGGGCCCCATCGTGGAGCTGATCGCAATGGACTTGATATTCTGTATCCTCTGCAACTTGGGATTACTTGACATGACCGCCTTTATAAACGCAGCTATGTTTTCCACAAGCGCCTCTTCTGAAAATGAAAGTTTTCCCACAGGCCCTTTGACCCCGGACTGCTTGTCCATCCTGTATTCGATCTTCCCGGCTTTAAGCTCCTTAACCGCCTTGGTTATCTCCGTCGTCACCGTACCTGATTTCGGGTTAGGCATAAGTCCCCTCGGCCCGAGTACTTTTCCGAGTCTGGCAAGGTCTTTCATCATGTCGGGCGTCGTGACCGCCACGTCAAAATCAAGCCAGCCTTCAGAGACCTTCTTCATAAGATCGTCGCTGCCCACGAAATCAGCCCCGGCTTCAGTAGCCTGTTTCACAAAGTCACCTTTACAAAAAACGGCGACCCTGGCCGCCTTTCCGGTGCCATGCGGCAGGCTGACCGTCCCGCGTACCGGGTTGGAAGTCTGTTCCAGCTTAAGCTTCATCGCCACTTCAACGGTCTGGTCGAACTTAGTCTCGGGCGCTTTCTTAAGAATAGAAACAGCCTCTTTCAAGTCGTATTTCTTTTTCTCTTCTACCAGGACCTTTATCTCTTTCTGTCTTTTGCTCAACTTGATCATTTTTTTCCTTTTTCTCTTTTATGCCTTTACCCTTCTACTTCGATGCCCATACTCCGGGCGGAACCTTTTATTATTTTAACCGCGGCATCCATGTCGGCGGCGTTCAAATCTTCCATCTTTTCCTTCGCGATCTCCCTTACCTGCGCTATAGTCACCTTGCCGACTTTCTCGGCCTTCGGGTTACCGCTGGCTTTAGCTATCCCGGCGGCTTTTTTAAGAAGAACGCTGGCCGGAGGACTCTTGATAATAAACGAAAAAGTTCTGTCTTCGTAAAGACTGATCACTACCGGAAGTATCAAACCCTGCCTGTCCTTGGTCTCGGCGTTAAACTTCTGGCAGAATTCCATTATCGGGATACCGTGCTGCCCCAGCGCCGGCCCTACCGGCGGCGCAGGATTAGCCTGCCCCCCCGGACACTGAAGCTTTATCATAGTTTTGACTTTCTTTGCCATAATCTATTCCTTCTTTTGCCTTGCTATACCTTCTCGATCTGCCAGGCTTCCAGTTCCACGGGTGTGGGCCTGCCAAATATCGAAATCATGACTTTTATCTTACCTTTTTCAAGATTCGCTTCCTCTATAGTGCCGTTAAAGTTCTTGAACGGACCCTCTTTAACCCGGACCGCTTCGCCTTCTTTAAAAAGCACTTTTGGAACGGGTTTGGCTTTTGCTTCTTTCGTCTGATCCAATATCTCTTTTATCTCCTCTTCCGCCAAAGGCACGGGTCTTGTTTTTGTCCCCACAAAACCGGTCACTCCCGGCGTGTTTTTTATCAGATACCAGCTCTTGTCGTTAAGCTCCATCTCGATGAGTATATATCCCGGGAAAAACTTCCTGGAAGATATCCTCTTCTCACCCTCCCGTATCTCTGAGACCTTCTCCGTAGGGATGAGGATGCTCGTTATAAGCTTCTTTTTCTCGGGATCTTTCTCCAGCTGATTCTCAAGAGCCTTCTTTACGGTGTCTTCCTTACCCGTCAGCGTATGCACGACATACCATTTTGTCATTTAAAAACCCCACTTATTAAAAAGTTCACACATCTCGAAAGAACCACATCACAGATTCCTATATATATCGCCAAAAGTATCGTAGAGACCAGAACAACAACTGTAGAAGTAATAAGCTCGTTTTTCGAAGGCCAGGCGACTTTTTTCATTTCTGCTTTGACCTGTCCAAAAAATTTTCCGATCTTCAGCATTTTTCACCTTCTCCTTTAAAGTTGCTTCTATTCCCTTTTTCGCCTTTCACTCAAGCTTATAACCCGGCTCTCTACCTTTATATATAACAACCACTTATTTTGTCTGGCAGGAGAGACAGGCCTCGAACCTGCAACCCCCGGTTTTGGAGACCGGTGCTCTTCCAGTTGAGCTACTCTCCTACTTCGTAACCCCTGTTTTCACAAAACATGGTTACTTTATCTCCTTATGGGGGGTATGCTTGCGGTCGTATTTGCAGTATTTACTTCTTTCAAGACGTTCCGTGTGGGTCTTCTTGTTCTTCATTGTGGTGTAATTGCGCCTCTTACAAGTTCCGCACTGCAATGTTATAATTTCCGTTGCCCCTTTTTTCTTTGCCATTAGTTCCCTCGTTCTATAACGAAAAACGCGGGATTTTTTATCCCGCGTCTATTTTTTATGCTATGACCTCCGAAATAACACCGGCGCCTACCGTGTGTCCGCCTTCTCTTATCGCGAAACGAAGCTCTTTCTCAAGCGCAACCGGCGTTATGAGTTCCACCTCAAGCGTCACATT